>Ga0164306_10001498_pt1 | contig 10381 bp, 9 predicted proteins | sample Whisoiple_242_MG_FD_110213 | JGI IMG/M metagenome (GOLD analysis project Ga0164306, IMG submission 110213) | Soil microbial communities amended with fresh organic matter from upstate New York, USA - Whitman soil sample_242_MG | ecosystem: Environmental > Terrestrial > Soil > Unclassified >... | reverse complement strand
GTGCTCGCGGCGACACGCCCGCCGGCCCAGGGCGACTTTGCCGCGGCAATCCCCGCGCTGGCGCGGAACACCGGCGGAAAGGAAAAAAATAAACCAAAAAAGGATGAATAACAGGGGCCCATGAACTAACGTCGAAGATGGGTACCAAGAACAGATGTACCTGTCGATAGCGGCTCGGAAAGGGGCTCGACTGTCAGTCAGATCAGCCCCCGGACGTGCCGCCGTCGTGTCACCGAAGTCATTTGGAGGGCACCATGGAGTTCATGATCAGCGGTCGTAATTTGACGGTTTCGGACCGGTTCCGCGAATACGCCGACGAAAAGATCTCAAAGATCGCGTCACTGGGGGACAAGGTCCAGAGGGTGGACGCAAAAGTCACCAAGGAGACCAAGGCCCGTCAGACCGCAGAACTGCTCACTGTTGAGCTGACCGTCCTGGGGCGAGGCCCCGTGATCCGTGCCGAAGCGAGCGCCGCAGACAAATTCGCCGCCTTCGATCTGGCCTACAACAAGCTTCTTGAACGGCTGCGCCGGGCCAAGGACCGCAAGAAGGTCCACCACGGCCGGCACACGCCGAAGTCCGTCACCGAGGCGACGGCAACCCTGGAACCCGCCAGTACCCAGGAACCCATTTACGAGGAGGCGAGCCATCCGCCGCAGGCCCGGCCGGAGGAGAAGTCGCCCTACGAGGTGGAGAACGACATTCCGGCTGGGGACTCGCCGGTCTTGATCCGGCGGAAAGTCTTTCCCGCGGCCTCCCTCTCGCTCGACGACGCTGTCGACAACATGGAACTCGTGGGCCACGACTTCTACCTGTTCGTGGACAAGGACACGAAGGCCCCGTCGGTCGTCTACCGCCGTGAAGGCTGGACCTACGGCGTGATCAGCCTGGACCAGACCTGCGAGCCGGGCGAGGCTCCGCTGGAAGAGAAGATCATCGCCTATCGTTCAGAGGATGAGCCCGCCAGCGCCTAACGCCGGCGACCATCCAACGAAGGGAATGATGTGCACGCAACGCTGAGCCTCAAGCAGGCGCGGCGGATCGCACTGGCAGCCCAGGGATTGGACAAGGTCCGGCCCGCCGCACCCGTGAGCGCACGGGCGGTGGGCCGTACCTTTGCCCGCCTGCACCTGGTCCAGATCGATTCCGTCAACGTGCTCTCGCGGAGCCACTACCTGCCGTTCTTCTCCAGGCTGGGGAACTACGACCGGTCCATCCTGCACCGCATGGCGGGGACACACCCCCGCCGGATGATGGAGTACTGGGCCCACGAGGCCAGTTTCATCCGGCCCGAGCATTTCCGGGACCTCGTCCAGTGGCAACGCCGCAAGTGGGTCGGCGCGCACGACATGGACCCGGAGCTGCGCGGCGAGGTGGCGCAGCGGGTGCTGGCCGCACTGAGCGCGGGCCGGCCGCTGACCGCAGCCGAACTCACGGCCAGGCTGGGCCATATCGAGGACCGGTCGAAGGACAACTGGGGGTGGAACTGGAACGCGGTCAAGCGGGTCCTGGAACACCTCTTTGAAGAAGGGCTCGTCTCGGCCGCGTCCCGGACGGAATCCTTTGAACGCCGCTATACGCTGACCGCCAGGATCCTGGCCGCCGCGCCGCCGGCGGGCCGGACGGTGCCCGGGGAGGCGGCGCCTGGTGAGGCAGGTGCAGCGGATGCCGCGGCGCCGGATGATGCCGCGGCCGCCATGGTCCGGCTGATCGACGCCGCGGCGCAGGCCCACGGGATCGGCACCCTGCGGTGCTTCGCGGATTACTTCAGGACCCCGCAGCGCGCCGCCGCCCTAGCGGTGCAGCAGCTCGTGGACGCCGGCCGGCTGGAGCCGGTCAGCGTGGCAGGCTGGAACAGGCCGCTCTACCGCCACGCCGACGCCGTGCTGCCGCGCGCCGCCACCGGCCGTGCGCTACTGAGCCCGTTCGATTCCCTGGTCTTCGAACGCCGCAGGCTGGAGGAACTCTTCGGCTTCCACTACCGGATCGAGATCTACACCCCGGAAGCCAAACGCCGCTACGGCTACTACGTGCTGCCCTTCCTGCTGCGCGACGGGATCGTGGCCCGCGTCGACCTGAAAGCGGACCGCGCAACCGGCAGCCTCCTCGCCCGGGCCAGCCACGCCGAGCCCGGCGCGCCCGCCGACACCGCCGTCGAACTCGCCGAAGAACTGCAGCTCATGGCAGAGTGGTTGGAGCTGGACCGGATCGTAGTCGCCCCAGTGGGGGACCTGGCGCCCGCCCTCGGGCAGGCCGTGGCCGGCCTGCATCCGCTCTGAGGGAACAGGCGCGTTCCGCCCTGCGTCTCTCCCGTAGACTAAACACGCCGGAATTCGGCAGCTTGAGACTGGGAGCAATTTCACGTGGCATCACTTATCGAAAAACTTCTCCGCACGGGTGACAAAAAGACCCTGCGGCAACTGCGGAACTATGCCGATTCCATCAATGCCCTGGAAAGCTCCTTCCAGACCTTCACCGACGCCGAACTGCGTGAAGAGACGGACCGGCTGCGTGCCCGCCACGGCGACGGCGAGAAGCTGGACGACCTGCTGCCGGAGGCCTTCGCGGCCGTCCGCGAGGCCTCCTCGCGCACCCTCGGGATGCGCCACTTCGACGTCCAGTTGATGGGCGGCGCCGCCCTGCACCTGGGCAACATCGCCGAAATGAAGACCGGTGAAGGCAAGACCCTGGTGGCCACCGCTCCGGCCTACCTCAATGCGCTCGCCGGCAAGGGTGTGCACGTCATCACCGTGAACGACTACCTCGCCGAATACCAGTCGGACCTGATGGGCCGCGTCTACCGCTTCCTGGGCTTGACCAGCGGCTGCATCCTGTCCAACCAGGACCCGGCCGTCCGCCGCGAACAGTACGCCTCGGACATCACCTACGGCACCAACAACGAATTCGGCTTCGACTACCTGCGCGACAACATGGCGTGGGACAAGTCCGAGCTGGTCCAGCGCGGCCACCACTTCGCCATCGTCGATGAAGTGGACTCCATCCTCATCGATGAGGCCCGCACCCCGCTGATCATCTCCGGCCCGGCCCAGGGCGACACCAACCGCTGGTACAGCGAATTCGCCAAGGTGGTGCTGCGGCTGCAGCCGGAAACCGACTACGAAGTCGATGAGAAGAAGCGCACGGTCGGTGTCCTCGAAGCAGGCATTGAAAAGGTCGAGGACTACCTCGGCATCCACAACCTCTACGAGTCCGCCAACACCCCGCTGATCGGCTTCCTGAACAACGCCATCAAGGCCAAGGAACTCTTCAAGCGGGACAAGGACTATGTCATCCTCGACGGCGAAGTGCTGATCGTGGACGAGCACACCGGCCGCATCCTCGCCGGCCGGCGCTACAACGAGGGCATGCACCAGGCGATCGAAGCCAAAGAAGGCGTCGAGATCAAGGCCGAGAACCAGACCCTCGCCACGGTCACCCTGCAGAACTACTTCCGCATGTACGACAAGCTCGCAGGCATGACCGGCACCGCCGAAACCGAAGCGGCCGAGTTCATGAGCACCTACAAGCTCGGCGTCGTCGCGATCCCCACCAACCGGGACATGCAGCGCATCGACCAGCCGGACCTCGTCTACAAGAACGAAGCCGTCAAGTTCGACGCCGTGGTCCAGGACATCGCCGAGCGGCACGAAAAGGGCCAGCCGGTCCTGGTCGGCACCACCAGCGTGGAAAAGAGCGAGTACCTGTCCCGGCTGCTGGCCAAGGAGGGCATCCGCCACGAGGTCCTGAACGCCAAGAACCACGCCCGTGAAGCGTCCATCGTGGCGCAGGCCGGGCGCAAGGGAGCCGTGACGGTCGCGACCAACATGGCCGGCCGCGGTACCGACATCATGCTCGGCGGCAACGCCGAGTTCACCGCCGTCGCCGAACTGGCCAAGCGCGGACTCGACCCGGAGGAAAACTCCGAGGAATACGAAGCCGCGTGGCCCGCCGCGTTCGAGGCCGCCAAGCAGTCCGTCAAGGATGAGCACGAGGAAGTCCTGAACCTCGGCGGCCTGTATGTGCTTGGCACCGAGCGGCACGAGTCCCGCCGGATCGACAACCAGCTGCGCGGCCGCTCCGGCCGCCAGGGCGACCCGGGCGAATCCCGCTTCTACCTGTCGCTGACCGATGACCTGATGCGGCTGTTCAACTCCGGCGCTGCCGAGCGGCTGATGAACAGCTCGGTGCCCGACGACGTCGCCCTTGAATCGAAGCTCGTCTCGCGCGCCATCGCCTCGGCCCAGGGCCAGGTGGAAGGCCGCAACGCCGAACAGCGCAAGAACGTCCTGAAGTACGACGACGTCCTGAACCGCCAACGTGAAGCAATCTACGGCGACCGCCGCCGCATTCTCGAAGGCGATGACCTGCACGAAAAGGTCCAGTACTTCCTCGAGGACACGATCACTGCCTTTATCGACGAAGCCACGGCCGAGGGCACCGGCGACGACTGGGACTTCAACCTGCTGTGGACGAACCTGAAGACCCTGTACCCGGTCAGCTTCACCCCCCGCGACGTGATTGACGAGGCGGGCGGCAAGTCGCGGATTACCGTTGACTTCCTCAAGGAAGAGATCCTCTCCGATGCCCGCCTGGTCTACCAGGCCCGCGAAGAGCTGATCGGCTCCGAGAGCATGCGCGAACTCGAACGGCGAGTGGTCCTCTCCGTGATCGGCCGCAAGTGGCAGGAACACCTCTACGAGATGGACTACCTCAAGGAGGGCATTGGCCTGCGGGCGATGGCCCAGCGCGATCCCCTGGTCGAGTACCAGCGCGAGGGTTTCATCATGTTCCAGGCCATGATGGAGGCAATCCGGGAGGAGAGCGTCGGCTTCCTGTTCAACCTGGACGTCGAGGTGACCCCGGCGCAGGACGTTGTGGTGGCCGACGCCGAGGGCCAGCACACGGAACACCGCGACCTGGAAGTCCACGCTGCCGGCCTGGAAGCTCCGGAGAAGCCTGCCCAGCTGCAGTACACGGCACCCGGCGAGGACGGGGCGGCCCAGACCCGCGTCGAGACGAAATCCTCCGGACGCTCCGGCAACCCGGCGAAGGCGGCGCAGGAGTCGCCGCGCCGCGCCAGCAAGAAGAAGCGCCGCTAGGAGAAATCCGCCGCAGACGGCAATAGGCAAGCAGCCACAGTGCAGGGCCGGAACGAAAGTTCCGGCCCTGCACTTCTTAACGCCGTCCTCCTTTCCCGTTCAGGCTCTGGGACTCAGCCGATCTCAAGCACGGTGACCCGCCACACCAGCCGGCTCCGCTCCAGCCGCAGCGCGACGGCACGGACGCGCAGTTCATCCGCCACCACGGCGCTGGCCTCGTAGACGTCCCCGGATACCCGGCACGCGCGGACCGAGCGGACAGCCGGATTCCGGTGCAGCCGGCCCGCCGTCGGGGAGGTGCCCGAGGCGACCCTGCGGGTCAGTGCGGCCCGGTGCTGCAGCGCGGCCAGGCAGCGCTCGTCAAGCCGGCGGGCGAGCTGCTGGGCTGGCCGCGTGCCGGCGAGGACTTCGATGGCCGCCTGCACGGTAGAGCGGGAAATGGCGCACACCTCGCGGTGCTCGTCTACCAGCCGCAGGACCGGCGCAGGCCCGCGGGCCGAGGGGCGGAGCCCGACGCGGTGATCCGGCGGTGCCGGCGGGAGGGGGACCGCGTTGCCTGTGCGGATGCCGGTGAGGGGGCTCATGGGGATTCCTTTGCTGTCGTCGGGCGGGTGTGCGGTTGGAGTGGTTCACAGATTGGCGGGCAGCCTGAGGACCTGCCCGGGAAGCAACAGTCCGGGATCGCCGCCGATGACGTCGCGGTTGGCCTGGTACAACCGGGGCCACGCCAGGGCGATGTCGACGTCGGATGCCAGCGGGCCCAGTTCCGCCGCACAGATGCTCCACAGCGAATCCCCGGCCCGGACGGTCACCTCCGAAGTGCCTGCCGCCGGTTCCTGCGCGGGCACCTGCGACGGCAGCTGGCCGGGATCCTGCGCCCGCAGCTGCCGGGCCGCGAGGGTGTACGGGTCCACCGGCGGCGGATCCGGCATCCAGTGCGGGTCGAGACCAAGGCTGCCCGGACCCGCGGAGGGTGCGACGGGCTCCGGGGCCGGGGCGCCGGTGGGCACCCAGGCCGCGGCCACGGCGGGTGGGGGATCCATGCCCGGGCCGGCGGCAATCGGGGCCGCGTGGGCCAGCGGTGCCGTCACGAGCTGAAGTCCGAGGGCGGCCAGCGCCAGCCGGCGCATAAACGCGGGGCTGAATTTCCCGGCCGCCGCTGCTGCCCGCAGGCGGCCGCAGCGTTCGAGCAGCGCGGCCGCGAAGGCGATGAGGAAGGACAGGGCCCACCAGACGACCACGATCAAGCCGACGGTGTTGGCGGCTATGCCGATGTGGTCCTCGAACGAGAGGGACTGCCGCCGCGCCGCGGAGGCATTGAGCCGCTGCAAGAGCCCGGCCCCCGTGCCGGCCAGGAAGGCTCCCAAAAGCAGGATGACGGACGCCATGGCCGCGTCGGCGCCCAGGCCGCGCCGTGGGACGACGCCGGAAGAATCCTTGCTAGCCACAACCGCCTCCTTCGCGGGACCGGGCCCGCTCAATGTGCCGCTCATTGCCGAATAAGACTTTGATGCTGTTTGACCGAGTTTGATGCGATTAAGCAAAGTTTGGCCCCGCAAGATGAAGTTTGTCTAGGGGGTGGCCGAAGGCTGTGGATTGACCGCCGTCGGGGGGCCGCCTACGCTGGCGCCATGCGGTGGGATGCCCTGTTTGCTGACCTGGAGGCGCAACTTGCCGCCGGCGAACGCCTGGACCTGGAGACGGAAATCGACGAGCGGGCGCGCGTGGACGCGGCGGCGGTCGAACTGGCGGACCGGCTGCGCGGCTCGGTGGGGCTTCGGATCGGCGTCCACCTCGGTTCCGGAACGGTCTACGAAGGGGCGCTGAGCCATGTCGGCAGCCAGTGGCTGGTCCTGGATGAGGAGCGGCACCAGGTCCTGATTCCCTATGCCTCCGCCGCCCGGTACTCGGGGCTCGCCAGGCTGGCGGTGGCTGCGGGGCCGGCGGTCCGGCAGCGGCTTGGCCTGGCCAGTGCGCTGCGCGGGCTGGCCCGGGACCGCGCCAGCCTGACGGTGCTGGTGTCCCGGGCAACAGCGGGGGAGTCCGTGCTGCACGGAGTGATCGACAGGGTCGGACGCGATTTCCTTGACCTGTCCATCACCCGGCCCGGCGAGGAGCGACGCGCGGCAAACGTCAGCGGTGCGGCCACCATTCCCTTTGGCGCCCTGGCCGCGCTGCGCTCGGTCCGCGTCGCCGGCCAGCCGGCTTAGCGCCCGCGGGCGGGACGCGGCAGGGCTGGCCCGCGCGGACTCAGCTGCCCTTGGCCTTGGCCTCGTCGATCATGCGGCTAGCTTCGGCGTAGCGCTCCTGGATGTACTGCTCAAGCATGGTCTCCTCTACCCGCCACTGGCCGCGGCCGCCCACCTGGATGGCCTTCAGCTGGCCGCTGCGGACCAGGGCATAGGCGGCGGGCGAGTTGATCTGGAGCTGCTCGGCAACGTCCGCGAGGGTCAGGAATCGGGGCATGGCACCATTTTGCCACCGGTGGCGCCGTTTGGCGCCGTTATCCACAGTTTGCTGCGGTTTGCCCCGGGATCTTCCCGCCGGGCCGTCAATTCGTGAGAATAAGGGTGTCCGGCGCCAGCAGCCCGGGCGGCGACTACAGGGGGAGCAGGACGCATGAGTGAGAGCACGGTGGCCGGCGGCGCCCGGTTAAAAAGGCCTTCGTGGAAGGATCCCCGCCTCCTCGTCGGCATCCTGCTCGTCCTGGCTTCCGTCGTTGGTGTCGTCTCGCTCGTGGCGGCGGCCGACCAGACTACGGAAGCCTATGCGGCCAGCAGTCCGATTGCGGTCGGCGAGAAGCTGACCACGGACAAGCTGCACCTGGTCAAGGTCCGCCTGGGCGACGTCGAACAGCAGTACCTCACCCCGGAGTCCGGCGTGCCCGACGGCCTGGTCGCCGTCCAGCGCATCGGCAAGGACCAGCTGCTCCCGCGCGAAAGCCTTGGCCGGCTGGACGCCCTGGACCGCAAACCGGTCGCGGTCACGATCGACGAAGCCCTGCCTCCGCAGGCGGTGGCCGGCTCGCGGGTGGACGTCTGGGTGGCCCTGCCGGACGCGCGCAACGGATTCAGCGAACCCACCCTGCTGCTCCCGGGGGCCGAGATCGCCCAGCTCACCCCGGGCAGCACCGCCCTCGGGGCGCAGCGAGCCACCGTCGTTATGGTCCTCGTCCCGGACGGGCAGATGCCGAAACTGCTCGGGGCGCAGGCCAACAAGGCGAAGATCTCGGTGGTCTGGAATCCGGGCGGCGCACCCTGATGGGCATCCCGGTGGTGACCGTGGGACGGACCCGTGACGACCTGGTCGGCGGGCTGGAGCGGCTGCACGGACCGGTGTCGGTGGTCCGGCGCTGCGCTGAACTTGCCGAACTGCTCGCAGCATGCCAGACGGGGCTGGCGCGGGCCGCCGTCGTGGCGGACGGCAGCGGGGAACTGACCGCTTCGCTGGTGGACCGCCTGTCCGCCGTGGGCGTCGCCGTGGTGGCCCTGACCGACAGCCCGGAGGAAGCGGCCAGGCTGCAGGGGATCGGCGTGACCGTGGAAGCGCCCGCGGTGGAGGCCGAGGCGCTCGCCGCCCTGATCGCCGGCGCCGTGGCACAGCTCTCGACGCCGGGGCCCGGCCCGGCGGCCAACGCCTTCGCGGACCATACCGCGGCGTTTCGCCCCCAGGACGGCAGGCGCGGCACCAGGCCCGGCACCGCGCCCGGTGGCGGCGCCGCGCAGGGCCGGCCGGGGGAGCCGGGCACGGGTCGCATCATCGCCGTCTGGGGCCCTGCCGGCGCGCCGGGCCGGACCCTGGTGGCCGCCAACATCGCCGGGGAACTGGCGGCCGAGGGCAAATCGGTGCTGCTGGTCGACGCCGACAGCTACGGGGCCAGCGTGGCCGCCGTGCTGGGGCTGCTGGACGAGGCGGCCGGGCTCGCGCAGGCCTGCCGGCTGGCGGACCAGGGTGTGCTCGACGGGCCGGCCCTGCTCAGGATCGCCGCCCCGGTGGCAACCCGCGCCGGATCGTTCCGCGTCCTCACCGGCATCACCCGCGCCGACCGCTGGACCGAACTTCGCGCCGCGGCACTCTCGCTCGTCTACCAGCGGGCCCGGGAGGTCGCCGAGGTCACGGTGATCGACGTCGGCTTCTGCCTGGAAGCCGACGAGGAGCTCAGCTTCGATTCGATGGCGCCGCGCCGGAACGCCGCCACCCTGCGGAGCCTGGAACTGGCCGACACCGTCTATGCCGTCGGCGCCGCCGACCCGGTGGGAGTGCCGCGGCTGGTCCGGGCCCTGGCCGAACTCGACGCCGCTGTTCCGCAAGCGTCGCCGCGCGTCGTACTGAACAAGGTGAGGGCCTCCGCCGTCGGACGCCTGCCGGAGCGCCAGCTCCGCGACGCCTGGTCACGGTACGGACCCGCGACCCCGCTGGAAGCGTTCCTCCCGGCCGATCCGGCGGCCTGCGACGCCGCCCTCCTGGCCGGCTCGCTACTGCTCGAAAGTGCCCCCGACTCGGCCCTCCGCAAGGCCCTCGCCGCGCTTGTTTGTGCACCTGTCCAGCGAAATCGCAAATCCTCTGTTCTTTCTTCCACAGCAAAGCGCCGGGCGAAAGACTAGGCTCGCCATGAGGGCTGCAACGGTGCGGCCATGAACTTTTTGATGGAGGCGTTTGTCGATGTCGTCTGGGTCCAGCGTGGAGGATCAACCCGTTTCGATCGGTGCCGGTGAAGGGTACTTCGGGGACTACTACGAACATCTCGCCGAGGAGGATGCCCGCGCCTACGGCGAGGACGTCCTGACCGCCAGGTCGCAGGCGCACCTGGCCACGGCCGCCACCCGGCAGCCCGGTGTGGCGAACATTGTGATCGCCGACGAGGCCGAATCGAGCGTCGTCTACATCGTCACCGACGACATGCCGTTCCTGGTGGACTCCGTCAACGCCGAGCTCGTCCGGCAGAAGTCCCCGATCCACCTTGTGATCCACCCCCTCTTTGTCGTGACCCGCAACCGCGACACCGGCGACCTGGTCAAGGTCGCACGGGTTCCCTCGCACCTGGGCATCTCCAGCGGCGACACGGCGGCGATGCCCAACCTGTCGCACCTGATCGCCCAGGGCGACAACGCCTCGCACATGGAATCGTGGATCGCGGTCGAAATCGACCGGGTCGACGACGCCAAACGCCAGCAGCTGATCGAAGGCCTCTCCCGGGTCCTGGGCGACGTCCGGGCAGCGGTCGAGGACTGGCCGAAGATGCGCCACAAGGCCCATGAGGTTTCCGACGATCTTGACCACCT
>Ga0164306_10001497_pt1 | contig 10382 bp, 9 predicted proteins | sample Whisoiple_242_MG_FD_110213 | JGI IMG/M metagenome (GOLD analysis project Ga0164306, IMG submission 110213) | Soil microbial communities amended with fresh organic matter from upstate New York, USA - Whitman soil sample_242_MG | ecosystem: Environmental > Terrestrial > Soil > Unclassified >... | reverse complement strand
CGGCAGTCCCCACCCCCTTCGACTACGGGAGCCACCGTGTCCGGAACCGTCGCCGAGCCCATCGGCATCACCGACCCGCCGATCGACCGCCTGCTCGAGCGCGCCGACTCCAAGTACGCGCTGGTCATCTACTCGGCCAAGCGCGCGCGCCAGATCAACGCGTACTACTCGCAGCTCAACGAGGGCCTGCTCGAGTACGTCGGCCCGCTGGTGGAGACCCGCCCGCAGGAGAAGCCGCTGTCCATCGCGATGCGCGAGATCGACGCGGGCCTGCTGACGGTCGCCCCGAACGAGGCCTGAGCCTCCCGCGCTGACGTGCGCATCGTCCTCGGCGTCGCCGGCGGCATCGCCGCGTACAAGGCCGCCCACGTCCTCCGGTCGTTCACCGAGGCGGGCCACGACGTCCGCGTCGTGCCCACCCGGGCGGCCCTGGAGTTCGTCGGGCGCGCCACGTGGGAGGCCCTGTCCGGGCACCCGGTGACGTCCGAGGTGTTCGAGGAGGTGCCCGAGGTCGCCCACGTGCGGCTCGGGCGCCAGGCCGACCTTGTCGTCGTCGCGCCCGCCACCGCGGACCTGCTGGCCCGCGCGGCCTCGGGGCGCGCCGACGACCTGCTCGCGGCCACGCTGCTGACCGCGACCTGCCCGGTGCTGATGGCCCCGGCCATGCACACCGAGATGTGGCAGCACCCGGCGACGCGGGCGAACGTCGCGACGCTGCGCGAGCGCGGCGTGCACGTGCTCGACCCGGACTCCGGCCGGCTGACCGGCGCCGACAGCGGCCCCGGCCGGCTGCCCGAGCCGGAGACCATCGCGGCGGCAGCGCTCGCGCTGGTCGACCCGGAGGGCAAGCCCCGGCCGCAGGACCTCGTCGGGCGCACCGTCGTGGTGTCGGCCGGCGGCACCCGCGAGCCGCTCGACCCGGTCCGGTTCCTCGGGAACCGGTCGTCCGGCAAGCAGGGCGTGGCCCTGGCCCGGACCGCGCAGGCGCGCGGCGCCCGGGTGACGCTGGTGGCCGCGAACCTCGGCGTGCGGCCGCCGGCCGGCGTGCGGGTCGTCGAGGTCGAGACCACCGCCGAGCTGCAGGACGCCGTGCGCGCCGCCGCCGCGGACGCGGACGTGGTCGTGATGGCCGCCGCCGTCGCGGACTTCCGGCCCGCCACCGGCTCCGCGCACAAGATCAAGAAGCAGGCCGACGGCTCCGTGCCGTCGCTGGAGCTCGTGCAGAACCCGGACGTGCTCGCCGGCCTGGTCGCCGACCCGCCGCGCGCGGACGGGCGCCGCCAGGTGGTCGTCGGGTTCGCCGCCGAGACGGGCGACGACACCGGCGGCGTGCTCGACCACGGCCGAGCCAAGGCGCGGCGCAAGGGCGCCGACCTGCTCGCGGTGAACGCGGTCGGGGGCGGCCTCGGGTTCGGCGCGGAGCACAACGCGGTCACCGTCCTGGACCGCGACGGCGAGGTCGTCGCGACCGCCGAGGGCAGCAAGGACGCCGTGGCCGACGGGCTCTGGGACACCGTCGTCCGCGTGCTGCCCGCGTGACTCCGGTTGTCCCCGCGCCCCGCTAGCCTGTGCGCATGACCATCGCCGACATGCGCCTCTTCACGTCCGAGTCCGTCACGGAGGGGCACCCGGACAAGGTCTGCGACCAGATCTCCGACGCGATCCTCGACGCGATCCTCGAGCAGGACCCCACCGCCCGCGTGGCGGTCGAGACGATGGTGACCACCGGCCTCGTGCACGTCGCGGGCGAGGTCACCACCACCGCGTACGTCGAGATCCCGCAGATCATCCGGCAGGTCGTCCGGGGCATCGGCTACACGTCCTCCGACATCGGCTTCGACGGCGACTCGTGCGGCGTGTCCGTGTCGATCGGCCAGCAGTCGCCCGACATCGCCCAGGGCGTCGACAAGGCGTGGGAGTCCCGCCAGGACGCCTCCGACCACGACCCGCTGGACCTGCAGGGCGCCGGCGACCAGGGCCTCATGTTCGGCTACGCCTCGGACGACACCGAGAGCCTGCTGCCGCTGCCGATCTGGCTGTCGCACCGGCTCGCCGAGCGGCTCGCGCTCGTCCGCCGCGAGGGCGTGGTGCCCAACCTGCGCCCCGACGGCAAGACCCAGGTGACCGTGGCCTACGACGGCGACCGCGCCGTGAAGCTCGACACCGTCGTGCTGTCCACCCAGCACGGCCCGGGCGTGCACCTGGAGTCCGAGCTCGCGCCGGCCATCGCCGAGCACGTCGTGGCGCCGGTGCTCGCGGACGCCGGCCTGGACCTCGACGTCAGCGACTACCGGCTGCTGGTGAACCCGACCGGCCAGTTCGTGGTCGGCGGCCCGCAGGGCGACGCCGGCCTCACCGGCCGCAAGATCATCGTCGACACCTACGGCGGCATGGCCCGGCACGGCGGCGGCGCGTTCTCCGGCAAGGACCCGTCGAAGGTCGACCGCTCGGCCGCGTACGCAATGCGCTGGGTCGCCAAGAACGTCGTCGCCGCGGGGCTGGCCCGCCGGTGCGAGGTCCAGGTCGCCTACGCCATCGGCAAGGCGCACCCCGTCGGCCTGTACGTCGAGACCTTCGGGACCGAGACCGTGCCGGTCGACCGCCTGACCGCCGCGATCCGCGAGGTGTTCGACCTGCGCCCCGCCGCGATCATCCGGGACCTCGACCTGCTGCGGCCGATCTACCGGAAGACCGCCGCGTACGGCCACTTCGGCCGCGACCTGCCCGAGTTCACCTGGGAGCGCACCGACCGCGTGGACGCCCTGCGCTCCGCCCTGTCCTGAGCCGCCGCGTGCCGGACGGTCCCGCGGCGGGCGGCCCCGTGCCCGAGCAGCCCACGCTGCTGGGGCTCGACGCGGTCGGCGCCGCGGCGTCGTCCGGCGGGCGCGGGTCCGCCCGCGCGCGGCCGCGGCGGCGTGCCCGGGCGCGGGACGTCGACGTCGAGCCGGCCGCCGAGCTGCCGGTCGCCCGGGTGGCCGTCGAGCTCGCGCCCGCGCACCTCGACCGGCCGTTCGAGTACCTCGTGCCGGCCACGCTCGCCGACGCCGCGGTGCCCGGGACCCGGGTGAAGGTCCGGTTCGGGCCGCAGGACGTCGACGGCTACGTGCTCGACCGGGCCGCCGAGCCGGAGCACGACGGCGCCCTCGTGCCGCTGCGACGCGTGGTGTCGCCCGAGGCCGTGCTGACCCCGGAGGTCGCCCGGCTGGCCCGGGCCGTGGCGGACCGCTACGCCGGGACGCTCGCCGACGTGCTGCGGCTGGCCGTGCCGCCGCGGCACGCGCGGACCGAGGGGGAGGTGCCGCCGGCCCGGGGCGCGGGGGGCGAGGGCGCGCCCGACGCGCCCGCGGACCCGGGTGCGCCCGGCGTGGCCGCGGGTGGTGCTGCTCCTGCCGACCCCGCCGTGCCCGCGGGTGGCGCCGCCCCTGCCGACCCCGCCGCGCCCGCTGTGCCCGCCGGTGGCGCTGCTCCTGCCGACCGTGCCGTGCCCGCTGGTGGCGCCGTGCCCGCGGGTGCCACCGTGCCCACCGCCGGCGCCCCGTCCGCCGCGCCCGCGTGGGCGCCCTACCGCGGCGGCCCCGCCTTCCTGGCGCACCTCGCCGCCGGCGGCTCGCCCCGCGCCGCGTGGTCCGCGCTGCCCGGCCCGGCGGGGGAGCGCTGGCCGGACGGCGTGGCCGAGGCCGCCCGCGCCACGCTGGCGAGCGGCCGCGGCGCGCTGGTCGTCGTGCCGGACGCCCGCGACGTCGACCGGGTGTGCGCCGCGCTGGTCGCCGCCGGCGTGCCCGCCTGGACCCCCGACGGCACCGACGCGAGCCACGTGCGGCTGATGGCCGACGACGGGCCGGCGCTCCGGTACCGCGCGTTCCTGGCCGTGCTGCGCGGGCACGCCCGCGTGGTCGTCGGCACCCGCGCCGCGGCGTTCGCGCCCGTCCGGGACCTGGGACTCGCGGTGTGCTGGGACGACGGCGACGACCTGCACGCCGAGCCCCGCGCGCCGTACCCGCACGTCCGCGAGGTGCTCGGCCTGCGCGCGGAGCTGGCGGGCTGCGGTCTGCTGCTCGCGGCGCACGCCCGGTCCACCGAGGTGCAGGCGCTCGTGGAGTCCGGCTGGGTCCGGGCCGTCGCCGCCGACCGGGACGTCGTGCGCGCCCGCACCCCGCGCGTCCGCGCGCTCACCAGCGTCGAGCTGGCGCGGGAGGGCGCCGCCGCGGCCGCGCGGCTGCCCGGCGAGGCGTGGCGGACCATCCGGGACCGGCTCGCCGACGGGCCGGTGCTCGTCCAGGTGCCGCGGGCCGGCTACCTGCCGGCGGTCGCCTGCGCCCGGTGCCGGGAGATCGCGCGGTGCACCCACTGCCACGGCCCGCTCGCGCTGACGTCGGGCGACGGCACCGCCCAGTGCCGGTGGTGCGGGCGGCTGGCGATCCAGTGGCGGTGCGAGGCGTGCGGGAACGGCACGTTCCGCTCCGTGGCCGTCGGGTCCGACCGGACCGCCGAGGAGCTCGGCCGCGCGTTCCCCGGGGTGACCGTGCGGCACTCCGGCGCGCGCTCCGGCGTGCTCGCCGAGGTGCCGGACCGCCCGGCGCTCGTCGTGTCGACCATCGGGGCCGAGCCGGTCGCGCCGGGCGGCTACGCGGCGGCCGTGCTGCTGGACGCGGCCGTCACCACCGGGTCGACGTCGCTGCGCGCGACGGAGGACGCGGTGCGCCGCTGGCTCGCCGCCGCCGCGCTCGTCCGGTCGTCCCGGGACGGCGGCGTCGTGCTGCTCGTCGGTGACGGCGCGGAGCGACCCACCCAGGCGCTCGTGCGCTGGGACCCCGTCGGCCTCGCGGAGCGCGAGCTCGCCGAGCGCGCCGAGGTGCGGCTGCCGCCGGTCGTGCGGGTCGCCGAGCTGATCGGCACCCGGGAGGTGGTCGCCGCCGTGCTCGCGCGCGTCGAGCTGCCGGAGGGGTCCGACGTGCTCGGTCCCGTCCCGCAGCCCGAGCCCCTGGCGCCCGGCTCCGCCGCCGTGCAGGAGTCGCTCGACCCGCCCGTGCGCACCCTCGTCCGGGTGCCCGTCGCGCACGGCCGGGCCCTGGCGCGGTCGCTGGCCGCGTCCCTCGCCGTCCGCAGCGCCCGCCGGGAGGGCGGGTCCGTGCGCGTGCGGCTCGACCCGGAGGAGATGCTGTGACCGAGCCCGTCGACGCCGTCGTGTTCGACCTGGGGAACGTCCTCGTGCGCTGGGAGGCCGAGCGGGCCTTCGACGGCGTGCTGACCGACGACGAGGTCGAGCGGTTCCTCACCGACGTCGACTTCCCGGCGCTCAATCTCCGGCAGGACGCCGGCCGGTCCTGGCGGGAGGCCCGCGACGAGGTCGCCCGGACCCACCCCGAGCACGCCGCGACCGTCGACCTGTACGTCGAGCGGTTCGCGCAGGCCCTGCCGGGGCCCGTGCCGGGCAGCGCCGAGGTGGTCGACGACCTGCGGGCCGCCGGCGTCCGGGTGCTCGGGCTGACCAACTGGTCCGCCGAGACCTACCACCACGGCGAGACCGCCGCGCCGGTGATCGGCCGCCTGGAGGCCGTCGTGGTGTCGGGCCGCGAGGGCGTGGTGAAGCCGGACCCGCGGATCTTCGCGGTGCTCGCCGAGCGGCACGGCCTGGACCCCGCGCGGACCGTGTTCGTCGACGACAGCCCGGCGAACGTCGCCGGGGCCGCGGAGCTGGGGTACCAGGCCGTGCTGTTCACGGGCGCCGCGGCGCTCCGGGCGGACCTGGTCGCGCGGGGCGCGCTGCCGGGCTGACGCGGGGCGGCGGGCCGCTCGGCCGGGCTGACGCGGGGCGGCGGCGCCTCGCCCGGACCCATCGGCGCCCCGCTCGACCGGCGCCCCGCCCGCCCCGGCCCGGCGCTCTGCTTGGATCGGGGCCATGGCCAGCCGCTACGTGAGCGACAACGTCCGCGCCAACGTCAGCTTCGCCGTCGCCCTCGCGGTCGCCGTCGGGGTCCTGGCGATCCGGGGCGACCGCCTCGGGCTCGGTCCCGGGGCGGCGGCGATCACCTTCTACCTCGTCATGTGGCCCGTGTTCACCGGGGTGTACCTCGTGTGGACGCACGCCACCTACGCGCGGCGCGGCCCGCGCGGCCTGGTGGCCAGCGCGTGGCGGGAGCGGGACCTCGGGCGGCGCTGGTGGAACCGGCTGCTCGGCTACGGCGGTGCCGCGAGCTGGACGATGGCCGCCGCCGTCGTCGCGGTCGCCGTGACGATCCTCATCGCGCAGGACCCCGGCTACCGCCAGGACTGGACGTACATCGGGCTCGGCCTGGTCAACGTCGCGTGCTCCTGGGCGCAGATGGTCTACGCCTTCACCCTGCAGTACCTCCGGCTCGACCAGGGGCGGCGCGACGACGGCGAGCGGCACCTCACGATCGACGTCGAGGGCGACGCGCAGTTCGGCGACTACCTCACGCTCGCGGTGCTGCTGTCCGCCATGGCGGCGACCGTCTCGGGGCACATGCGGTCGCGGGCCGCGTGGACGCTGGCGCGCACCCACGTGCTGCTGGCGTTCGCGTTCAACTCGGTGGTGGTCGCCATGATGGTGTCCCTGCTGTTCGGCGGGCTCGGGTCCTGACCGGCCCGGCACTAGGATCGGTGCCCATGCGCCTGCTCTTCGCCGGGACGCCCGCGGTGGCGCTGCCCGCCCTGGACGCCCTGCTCGACTCCCGCCACGAGGTCGTCGCCGTCCTCACCCGCCCCGACGCCCGCGCCGGCCGAGGCCGGACGCTCACCCCGAGCCCGGTGAAGGAGCGCGCGCTCGAGGCCGGGATCGAGGTGCTGACGCCGGCCACGCTCCGGGACCCCGAGGCGCAGGCGCGGATCGCCGCGATCGCCCCCGACGCCGCGCCCGTCGTGGCCTACGGCAACCTCGTGCCGCCGGCCGTCCTCGGCCTGCCGCGGCACGGCTGGGTCAACCTGCACTTCTCCGTGCTGCCCGCCTGGCGCGGCGCGGCGCCCGTGCAGCACGCGATCATCGCCGGCGACGAGGTCACCGGCGCGTCCACGTTCCTGCTGGAGGCCGGGCTCGACACCGGGCCCGTGCTCGGCACGCTCACCGAGACCATCCGCCCGCTCGACACCTCCGGGGACCTGCTCGGGCGGCTCGCCGAGGCCGGCTCCGGCCTGCTGGTGAAGACCCTCGACGCGCTGGAGGAGGGCATCCTCACGCCCGTCCCGCAGCCCGCCGACGGTGTCAGCCTCGCGCCGCGGCTCACCACCGAGGATGCGCGCGTGCGCTGGCAGCACCCCGCGATGGCCGTCGACCGCCGGGTCCGCGGCTGCACCCCGGCCCCCGGCGCCTGGACCACCCTGCCGGACGGCGCGCGCCTGGGCCTCGGCCCGGTGCGGCTCGCCCCCGAGGTCACCGGCCTGGCGCCCGGCGCCGTGCGGGTCGGCCGCGGCGAGGTGCTCGTCGGCACCGGCACGCACGCCGTCCGGCTGGGGGAGGTGCGGCCGGCGGGCAAGCGCGCGATGGCCGCGGCGGACTGGGCGCGCGGCGCCCGGCTCGACGAGGGCACCGTGCTCGGCCGGGACGACCGGGCGGGCCACGCGGCCACGGCCGGCGCGCGCGGCCCGGAGGCGGGCGCGTGAGCGGCGAGGGCGCCGGCCGGGGCGGGCGTCCGGCCGGCGGCGGCGGCGCCCCGCGGCGCGACGGCGGCGGGCCGCGGCGCCCGAGCGGTTCCGGTCCGCGACGCGACGGCGGGAGCACGGGCGGCCCGCGCCGCGAGGGGGTCGGCGGCCCCCGCCGCGACGGCGACGGCGCGTCCGGCCAGCACCGCGACCCGGCCGGCCAGCACCGCGACGCGGCCGGCCGCCAGCGGCCCGCGTCCCGCCAGGCGCCGCGTGAGCGCACCGCCGCCGCGCCGTCCGCCCGCCGCCGGTCGTCCGACCCCGCGCGCACCGCGGCGTTCGACGTGCTGCGCACCGTCGCCGACTCCGACGCCTACGCGAACCTCGTCCTGCCGCCGCTGCTGCGCGAGCGCGGCATCCGCGGCCGGGACGCGGGCTTCGCGACCGAGCTCGCCTACGGGACCCTCCGGCTGCAGGGCCGGTACGACGCGGTCCTCGCGCAGTGCACCGGGCGGTCGCTCGACCAGGTCGACCCGCCGGTGCTCGACGCGCTGCGGCTCGGCGCGCACCAGCTGCTCGGCATGCGGGTGCCCCCGCACGCCGCCGTGTCCGAGACCGTGGGCCTCGTGCGCGAGCAGGTCGGCGCCGGCCCCGCGCAGTTCGTGAACGCCGTGCTGCGGGCCGTGTCCCGCGAGCCGCTGGACGTCTGGCTGGAGCGCATCGGCGACGCCGCCGACCCCGGGGGCACCGACGCCGTCGCCCGGCTCTCGGCCGTCGACAGCCACCCGGCCTGGGTCACCCGCGCCCTGCGAGAGGCCCTGGTCGGCCACGGCCGGGACGCCGCCGAGATCGGCGACCTGCTCGCCGCCGACAACGAGGCTCCGCGGGTGTCGCTGGTCGCCCGGCCCGGGCTCGCCGACCGCGACGACCTGCTGGCCGCCGCCGGCCCCGACGCCACGCCGGGCCGCTGGTCGCCGACCGCCGTCACGCTCGCGGGCGGCGGCGACCCGGCCGGGCTGTCCGCCGTGCGCGCCGGGACGGCCGGCGTGCAGGACGAGGGCAGCCAGCTCGTCGCGCTCGCGCTGGCCGACGCGCCGCTCGACGGTGCCGACGCGCGCTGGCTCGACCTGTGCGCCGGGCCCGGCGGGAAGGCCGCGCTGCTCGCCGCACTGGCGGGCGAGCGCGGCGCCCGGCTCGTCGCCAACGAGGTGCAGCCGCACCGCGCGCGGCTGGTCCGCCAGGCGGTCGCCGCGGCCCCGGACGGCGCCGTCGAGGACGTGCGGGTGGGGGACGGCCGCGAGGTCGGCGACGCCGAGCCGGGCGGCTACGACCGCGTGCTGCTCGACGCCCCGTGCACGGGCCTCGGGGCGCTGCGCCGTCGACCGGAGTCGCGCTGGCGGCGGACGCCGTCGGACCTGGCCCAGCTCACCGCCCTGCAGCGGGACCTGCTCGGCTCGGCCCTCCGCGCCGTGCGCGTCGGCGGGGTCGTGGCGTACGTGACGTGCTCGCCCGTGCTCGCGGAGACCCGGCTCGCCGTGCTCGACGCCACCCGCGCCGCGCGCAGGGCGGGCCTGGAGGTCGAGGTGCTCGACGCGCCGGCCGTGCTGCACGGCATCGCGCCGGGGCTGGACCTGCCCGCGCGCGAGGACGCCCAGCTCTGGCCGCACGCGCACGGCACCGACGCGATGCACCTCACGCTGCTGCGCCGCACGGCCTGACGACGCCCCGCGCGGCCTCCGGCCGGCCGGCCCCGGGCGCCGACCCCGGTGCGGACCGGGGCTCGCCGGGGCGACCGGCGGGCCCCGCCGCGCGCCGATACCCTGGGCGGGTGCACGCGCAGATCAGCCCCAGCATCCTGTCCGCCGACTTCACCAACCTCGAGCGCGACCTGCACCGGATCAGCCGGGCCGACTGGGCGCACGTGGACGTGATGGACAACCACTTCGTCCCGAACCTCACGCTCGGCCTGCCGGTCGTGAAGCGGATCATCGAGGTGTCGCCCGTGCCGGTCGACGTGCACCTCATGATCGAGGCCGCCGACCGGTGGGCCGTCGACTACGCGCACGCCGGCGCCGCCTCCGTCACCTTCCACGCCGAGGCCACGCAGGCCGCCGTGCGGCTGGCCCGGGAGATCCGGGCGGCCGGCGCCCGGGCGAGCATCGCCCTGCGGCCCGTCACGCCGGTCGAGCCGCTGCTGGACCTGCTGCCGGAGTTCGACATGGTGCTCGTCATGACCGTCGAGCCCGGGTTCGGCGGCCAGGCGTTCATCGAGGGCACCCTGCCCAAGATCCGCCGGCTGCGCGCCGCGATCGACGAGCAGGGCGCCGGCACCTGGATCCAGGTCGACGGCGGCGTGTCCCGCGGGACGATCGAGACCGTGGCCACCGCCGGGGCGAACGTGTTCGTCGCCGGGTCGGCCGTCTACGGCGCCGAGGACCCGAACGCGGAGATCGACGCGCTGCGCGGTCTGGCGGACGGCGCGCTGGCGCGGCGCTGACGGACGGGCCGGGACCCCGGCCCCGCCGGGCTGCGTCGGGCCGACGCCCCACGGCCGCGCACCCCGCGCCGCGCACCCCGCGGCGCTCGCGCCGCGCCACCCACCCCGCGCCGCTCGCGCCGCGCCACCCACCCGCGCCGCCCGCCGCGCCACCCACCCCGCGCAGGCGGGAATGCCGCGTGTGGCATCATCGTTCGGTAGAACACACACACGTGCTCCGGGGTCGGTGAAAGTCCGAGCCGGCGGTGACAGTCCGCGACCCGCAGACGCCTCACGGCGCGAGCGGTTG
>Ga0164306_10001496_pt1 | contig 10385 bp, 10 predicted proteins | sample Whisoiple_242_MG_FD_110213 | JGI IMG/M metagenome (GOLD analysis project Ga0164306, IMG submission 110213) | Soil microbial communities amended with fresh organic matter from upstate New York, USA - Whitman soil sample_242_MG | ecosystem: Environmental > Terrestrial > Soil > Unclassified >... | reverse complement strand
TCCGGGGAGAGCACGGCGAGCGCGGCCGCCGGCGGGTACTGCCAGGTGACGTCGTCCAGCGGGAACGAGCCGGCGCGGAGAACCTCGTACCAGCCCCGGTAGATCACCGAGACATCGCTCGTGACGTCCGGGCCGGGCACCGTGAACACCTTGAAGACGCAGAGCAGCAGCACCGCCCGGCTGAGCCCCCACACGGCGAGGCACAGCCCCCGGCTCCCGCGGACCCTCGTACCCGTCCCGACCGTCATGCCGCCATGATGCAGTCCCCGGCTGTGCGGGAGCCGTCAGGCAGGGCCGTCGGGCCGCCCGGTACTGTCGGCGGCGATGGACAAGACGCTGATCGTGACGAACGACTTCCCGCCCCGCCCCGGCGGTATCCAGGCCTTCCTGCACAACATGGCGCTGCGCATGGATCCCGAGCGGATCGTCGTCTACGCCTCCACCTGGAAGCGCGGCGCGGAGGGCGCCGAGGCCACGGCGGCCTTCGACGCCGAGCAGCCGTTCACCGTCGTGCGCGACCGCACGACGATGCTGCTCCCCACCCCGCGGGTCACCCGCCGGGCGGTCCGGCTGCTGCGGGAGCACGACTGCGCCTCCGTGTGGTTCGGGGCCGCCGCCCCCCTCGGCCTGATGGCGCCCGCGCTGCGCAGGGCCGGTGCCCGCCGGATCGTCGCCACCACACACGGCCACGAGGCCGGCTGGGCCCAGCTGCCCGCGTCCCGGCAGTTGCTGCGCCGGATCGGCGAGGGCACCGACACCCTCACCTACCTCGGCGAGTACACCCGGTCCAGGATCGCCGCGGCGCTCACCCCGGAGGCCGCCGGCCGCATGGTGCAGCTGCCGCCCGGGGTCGACGAGAAGACCTTCCACCCGGCCTCCGGCGGTGACCGGGTCAGGGCACGGCTCGGGCTCACGGACCGGCCCGTCGTCGTGTGCGTGTCGCGGCTCGTTCCGCGCAAGGGGCAGGACACCCTCATCCTGGCCATGCCCGCCATTCTGGCGCGGGTGCCGGACGCCGTCCTGCTCGTCGTGGGCGGCGGCCCCTACGCCGGGCAGCTGAAGAAGCTGGCGGCCGAGACCGGTGTCCAGGACTCCGTACGCTTCACCGGGCCGGTGCCCTGGGAGGAGCTGCCCGCGCACTACGGCGCGGGCGACGTCTTCGCCATGCCCTGCCGGACCCGGCGCGGCGGACTCGACGTCGAGGGTCTCGGCATCGTCTACCTGGAGGCGTCGGCGACCGGGCTGCCCGTCGTCGCGGGCGACTCGGGCGGGGCCCCGGACGCCGTACTCGACGGCGAGACCGGGTGGGTGGTCCGAGGCGGCTCCGCGGAGGAGTCCGCCGACCGCGTCGTCGCGCTGCTCCAGGACCCCGGGCTGCGCCGGCGCATGGGGGAGCGGGGCAGGGAGTGGGTCGAGGAGAAGTGGCGCTGGGACCTGCTCGCGGAACATCTGAGAACACTGCTCTGAGCGCGTACGAGGAGGGCCCCGCACCGGTGACACGACCGGTGCGGGGCCCTCCTCGTACGCGCGCTCCGCGGGATCAGCCGCGGTAGATCGACTCGACCTCGTCGGCGAAGTCCTTCGCCACGACGTTGCGCTTCAGCTTCAGCGACGGCGTGATGTGACCGGCCTCCTCGGTGAACTGCGCGCCCAGCACACGGAACTTGCGGACCGACTCCGCCTTGGACACCGCCGCGTTGCCGTCGTCCACCGCCCGCTGCACCTCGGCCAGCAGCTCGGGGTCCTCGCGCAGCGAGAACGCCGTCGATCCGGCCGGCTTGCCGTGCTCCTCGGCCCAGCGGGAGAGGAACTCCTCGTCGAGCGTGACCAGGGCGCCGACGAACGGACGGCCGTCGCCGACCACCATGCACTCGGCGACCAGGGCGTGCGCGCGGATCCGGTCCTCGATCACCGCGGGGGCGACGTTCTTGCCGCCCGCCGTGACGATGATCTCCTTCTTGCGGCCGGTGATCGCGAGATAGCCGTCCTCGTCGAGCGTGCCGATGTCGCCCGTGTGGAACCAGGCGTCGGCCAGGGCCTCGGCCGTCGCCGCCTCGTTCTTCCAGTAACCCGTGAACAGGTGCTCACCGTGCAGCAGCACCTCGCCGTCGTCGGCGATCCGCACCACCGAACCGGGCAGCGGCTGGCCGACCGTACCGATCTTCTGCCGGTCCCACGGGTTGAAGGCCGTGGCGGCGCACGACTCGGTGAGGCCGTAGCCCTCCAGCACCGTGAAGCCGATACCGCGGAAGAAGTGGCCGAGCCGCTCGCCCAGCGGGGCGCCGCCGGAGATCGCGTACTCGCCGCGGCCGCCGAGCACCGCGCGCAGCTTGCCGAACACCAGCTTGTCGAAGACCTTGTGCTTGATCCTCAGGCCCGTCGACGGGCCTTCCGGCGTGCCCAGCGCACGGCTGTAGGCGATCGCCGTGTCGGCGGCCCGGTCGAAGATCTTCCCCTTGCCGTCGGCCTGCGCCTTGGCGCGCGCCGAGTTGTAGACCTTCTCGAACACCCGCGGCACACCGAGGATCAGCGTCGGCCGGAACGAGGCCAGTTCGTCGGTGAGGTTCTTGATGTCCGGCACGCAGCCGAGCTTGATCGGGGCCATCACCGAGGCGACCTCGACCAGCCGGCCGAAGACGTGGGCGGTGGGGAGGAAGAGCAGGACGGAACACTCGCCCGTACGGAAGAGGGGCTTGAGCCGCTCCACGATGTTGCCGCACTCCGCGAAGAAGCTGCGGTGGGTCAGCACGCAGCCCTTGGGGCGGCCGGTCGTGCCCGAGGTGTAGACGATCGTCGCGGGGTCGTCGGCCTTGGCGCTCACCATGCGCAGGTCCAGCGTCTCGTCCGTCACACCGGCGCCCGCCGCCACGAGCTCGCCGACGGCACCCCGGTCGATCTCCCAGACGTGTTCCAGGGCCGGGAGCCGGTCCCGCACGGAGGCGACGGACTCCGCGTGGGCGCCACTCTCCACGACGACCGCGACCGCGCCGGAATCGCCGAGTATCCACTGGACCTGCTCGGCGGAGCTGGTCTCGTACACCGGCACGGTGACGGCGCCCGCGCACCAGATCGCGAAGTCCAGCAGCACCCACTCGAAGCGGGTGCGGGACATGAGGGCGACGCGGTCGCCGGGCTGGATCCCCGAGGCGATCAGGCCCCGGGCGGTGTCCTTGACCTCAGCCAGGAACCGGGTCGCCGTGACGTCCGTCCAGACTCCGGCCACCTTCCGGCTCATCACCGCGACGTCGGGATGCTGAGCGGCGTTGCGGCGGATGAGATCCGTCAGATTGCCGTCCGCAGGGACCTCGTACAGGGCCGGAAGGCTGAACTCGCGCAAGACTGCTGCTCCTCATCGGGCTCCGGTTCCACGGCTCTGTGCGACGTACCGGATCGGTCCAAGACTGGCAGATGCTCAGTGGGGTGAGCACGACTGGACTGGCGGGACGTTACCCACCAGTACTCGGTTCCGGAAAGGGGGTTCGGGCCAGATGTCTTATGCATCACACATATCCGCGGTCCTTCGGCGCACATTAGTCCACCCGTGTCCTTATCCGGAAGTAACCGCAGGTCCGGCGGCCTCTACCCAGAGCGGCGGGCCGGGACCTAGGGTGAGGTTCATGCGAGTCGGCACACCCCGGAATCACCACACGACCCCCACCCGACGGACACGCGTGCACGTCGTCAGCGACGTGCACGGGAACACGGAGGCGCTGGCCCGCGCCGGGGACGGCGCGGACGCGCTGATCTGTCTGGGGGACCTGGTCCTCTTCCTCGACTACGCCGACCACTCGCGCGGCATCTTCCCCGACCTCTTCGGCGTCGCCAACGCCCACCGCATCGTCGAGCTGCGCACCGCGCGCCGCTTCGAGGAGGCACGCGCCTTCGGCCGTGAGCTGTGGGCCGGCCGGGACCGCAACGCGGCCATCCTGTCCGCCGTGCGCAAGCAGTACGCCGAGATGTTCGCCGCGATGCCCACCCCTACTTACGCCACCTACGGCAACGTCGACGTGCCCACGCTCTGGCCCGAGTACGCCCATTCCGGTACGACCGTGCTGGACGGTGAGCGTGCGGAGATCGGCGGCCGGGTCTTCGGGTTCGTCGGGGGCGGCCTCAGGACCCCGATGAACACCCCGTACGAGATCAGCGACGAGGAGTACGCGGCGAAGGTCGAGGCGCTCGGCCCGGTGGACGTCCTGTGCTCGCACATCCCGCCGGAGGTACCGGAGCTCACCTACGACACCGTGGCCCGGCGCTTCGAGCGCGGCAGCAGCGCGCTCCTGGAGGCCATCCGCCGGACGCGCCCCCGCTACGCGCTCTTCGGCCACGTCCACCAGCCGCTGGTGCGCCGGATGCGGATCGGCGTCACGGAATGCGTGAACGTCGGCCACTTCGCGTCGAGCGGGCGCCCCTGGGCCCTGGAGTGGTGACCGACACGGCGGCCGGCCCCGGGCCGGGGCGCGGGCGGGCGGACCGCCGGCACGCGATAGCCTGCACGTGGCAGGCCTCTGCCGAACGCGACCGGTACACCGCACTGGAGGGCCACGGCGATGGCTGAACACACCAGCTCGAGCATCACGATCGAGGCGGCACCGGCCGACGTCATGGGAGTGATCGCCGACTTCGCCCGCTATCCGGAATGGACCGGCGAGGTGAAGGAGGCCGAGATCCTGGCCACCGACGACCAGGGCCGCGCCGAGCAGGTCCGCCTCGTCCTGGACGCCGGCGCGATCAAGGACGACCACGTCCTGTCCTACACCTGGAACAGCGAGTACGAGGTCGGCTGGACCCTGGTCAAGTCCCAGATGCTCCGTGCCCTCGACGGCAGTTACGCCCTGGCGCCCCTCGGCGACGGCGACCGCACGCAGGTCACCTACCGGCTCGCCGTCGACGTCAAGATCCCGCTGCTCGGCATGATCAAGCGCAAGGCCGAGAAGGTCATCATCGACCGGGCCCTCGCCGGGCTGAAGAAGCGCGTCGAGTCCGTCCCGAAGGCCTGATCACGTGCGTACGGTCCTCGTCACCGGCCCCGGCGGCGCAGGCCGTACCACCGTCGCCGCGGCGACCGCGCTCGCGGCGGCCCGCAGCGGCCGCCGCACCCTCCTGGTCTCCGCCGACGAGGTGCCCGCCCTCCCCGCGGGCACCGAGGACACCGAGCGGCTGACCTCCGTCCGCGTCGACTCCGCCGCGCACTTCCGCGACGAACTCCTCGAACTGCAGGACCGGGCCTCCGGGGTCCTCGACCTGCTCGGCGCCAACCGGCTCGACGGCGAGGAGCTCACCGAACTGCCGGGCAGCGCACAGCTCGCCGTCCTGCACACACTGCGCCGGGCCGCCGAGGACAGCCGGACCGGGGACGGCTGCGAGGTCCTCGTCGTCGACCTGCCCCCGCTCACCGACGCACTCGCCCTCCTCGCCCTGCCCGGACAGCTGCGCCGCTATCTCCGCCGCCTCCTGCCCAGGGAACGCCAGGCCGCCCGGGCGCTCCGGCCGGTGCTCGCCCAGCTCGCCGGCGTCCCCATGCCCGCCCAGTGGCTGTACGAGGCAGCCGCCCGCAAGGACGCCGAACTGGCCGCCGTCGAGGCACTCATCGAGGACGCCGCGACCACCGTGCGGCTCGTCGCCGAACCCGGGCACGCCGCCGGTGAGGCACTGAGCTCCGCCCGTACCGCCCTGGCCCTGCACGGACTGCGCGTCGACTCCGTCGTGGCGTCACGGGTCCTGCCCCGCCACTCCGCCGACCCCTGGTTCGCCGATCTCGCCGCCCGGCAGGAGAAGTGCCTGGACCACTGGCACCAGGAGTGGGCACCCGGGACCCCGGTGCGGGAGAGCGCGCACCTCGGCCGCGAACCACGCACCCTCGAGGACCTCTCCCTGCTCGCCGGGGACTGCGCCCCCGACGACCGCACACCGGGACACGCCGGAGACCCCTGGTGGACCGAGACGGCCGAGGACGGTGTCATCTCCTGGTGCCTACCGCTCCCCGGAGCCGCCAAGGAAGACCTCAGGCTCGTCCGGCGCGGCGACGAACTCCTCCTGACGGCAGGGCCGTTCCACCGGATCGTGCGTCTGGAGTCCGCCCTGCGCCGCTGCACCGTCTCCGGAGCCGCGCTGACCGACGGCGTCCTGCGTGTCCGGTTCACACCTGACCCCGCGCTCTGGCCCCGGACACCGTGAACGGCGTACCACCGTTCGGGTAACGTCGGTAGTACGTGGCCCGTACGGTCACGCTGACAACCGCGCCGCAGGAGCCCGCCATGAGTGAAGCCACCGATCGTCCCGCCGACGACGACGCGTGGGCGGAGGCCTGCGCCGAGGACCTCGAGGCGGAGAAGGCCCGACGCCGCGCCCGGTACGGACAGCAGCCGGGTTCCGCCGCGGAAGAACTGCGCAAACTGATGGACGCGGTGGCCGACAAGGTCTCGTCGCTGCAGTCGCCGCTGCTCGGCATGGCCGCGCAGGGCACCGTCCAGCAGGTGATCCGGCAGGCCAGGTCCGCCGTCGAGCCCGTCATCGAGCGCAATCCGGAAGTGTTCGACCACCTCGCCGCCGCCGGGAACGAGCTCCTCGCCGCCTACCGCACCGCGGTCGAGGGCCAGGAGAACCGCTGGACCCGGGGCACCGAGGGTGCCGGAGGCGCCTCGGGCGGCACCGGAAACACCCCCGGACCCGGGAAGAAGGCGGCCGAGGACTCCTCGGATCCGCGTGACGAGGGCACGGGCGGCAGCGAACACATCGACCTGGACTGACCCGGGACAGGAAGTACCCGTCCCCGGCTCGGGTACGGTTGGCCGTAGCGGGGCTCGACCGAAACTGAGGGATTCATGGGACTCACCATCGGCGTCGATATCGGCGGCACGAAGATCGCGGCTGGAGTGGTCGACGAAGAGGGCCGGATCCTCTCGACGTTCAAGGTATCGACCCCGCCGACCGCCGAAGGCATCGTGGACGCGATCAGCTCCGCCGTGTCCGGGGCGAGCGAGGGACACGACGTCGAGGCCGTAGGCATCGGCGCGGCCGGATACGTCGACGACAAGCGTGCCACCGTGCTGTTCGCCCCGAACATCAACTGGCGCCACGAGCCGCTCAAGGACAAGGTCGAACAGCGCGTCGGCCTGCCCGTCGTCGTCGAGAACGACGCCAACGCGGCGGCCTGGGGCGAATACCGCTTCGGTGCCGGCCAGGGGCACGACGACGTCATCTGCATCACGCTCGGCACCGGCCTCGGCGGCGGCATCATCATCGGCAACAAGCTGCGCCGCGGGCGCTTCGGTGTGGCGGCGGAATTCGGTCACATCCGGGTGGTCCCGGACGGGCTGCTCTGCGGCTGCGGCAGCCAGGGCTGCTGGGAGCAGTACGCCTCCGGGCGGGCGCTCGTGCGCTACGCGAAGCAGCGGGCCAACGCCACCCCCGAGAACGCCCAGATCCTGCTGGGTCTCGGCGACGGCTCCGTGGAGGGCATCGAGGGCAAGCACATCAGCCAGGCCGCCCGGCAGGGCTGCCCGGTGGCCGTCGACTCCTTCCGTGAGCTGGCCCGCTGGGCCGGAGCCGGTCTGGCCGACCTCGCCTCGCTCTTCGACCCGTCCGCGTTCATCGTCGGCGGCGGCGTCTCGGACGAGGGCGAACTGGTCCTCGACCCGATCCGCAAGTCGTTCCGGCGCTGGCTGATCGGTGGCGAGTGGCGCCCGCACGCCCAGGTCCTGGCGGCCCAACTGGGCGGCAAGGCAGGCCTGGTGGGCGCCGCGGACCTGGCACGCCAGGGCTGATCCCACCCCGTTCCGTCCGACGCCCGTCGCGCCCTCCGGGGAGCGGCGGGCGTCCGTCGTATCGTGCCTCCCATGGTCACGACGCCGATGCCGCTGCCCGACTCCCGTACCGAGCCGGACGGTTCGGCCGTCATCCGGGTGCTCAGCTACAACGTCCGCTCGATGAAGGACGACACCGAGGCGCTGGCCCGGGTCGTCCGCGCCTGCGCACCCGACCTGGTGTGCGTGCAGGAAGCCCCCCGGTTCTTCCGCTGGCGCAAGGCGGCGGCCCGGCTCGCCGCCATGACGGACCTGGTGATGCTCAGCGGCGGGGCGACGGCTGCCGGGCCCCTGCTGCTCTGCTCCCTGCGCGCCACCGTGGAACGCACCGAGGACGTCCTGCTGCCGCTCACCCCGGGGCTGCACCGCAGGGGCCTGGCCACGGCGGTCGTGCGGATCGCCGGGGCGCGGCTCGGTGTCGTGAGCTGTCACCTGAGCCTCCAGCGGGAGGAACGCCGGTCGCAGGCGGGACTGCTGCTGGACCGGATCGACGCGATGGGCGTCCCGCACGCCGTCGTGGCCGGCGACCTCAACGACGTACCGGAGGGGAGCGCCTTCCGGCAGCTGGCGGGGCGGCTCCAGGACTGCCGCGCCGTACGGCCCTGGGGCGGAGAGCTCACCTTCCCGCCCGGCTCACCGCGCAAGCGGATCGACGCGGTGTTCGCGACCGGCGGCATCGAGGTGCTCGGCTGCGGCGTCCCCGCGGACCTGCCCGGCGTCACCGGGGCGGACCTGCGGGCGGCCACGGACCATCTGCCCGTGCTGGCCGCCCTCAGGGTGCCCGCCGGGAGCTGAGCCCGGGCGGTGCCGGAGACCGGGGCCGCCGCCCGCGCGTCAGACGACCGCGCCGCGTCCCGGGTCGTCGCCCTCCTCGTCGTCGTCGTGCGGCATGCGCGCCACCAGGGTGGCGAAGCCGCCGAGGAAGCCGCCGATGGAGAGCGTGGTCAGCCACCACGTCATCTCCCACTGCATCAGCACCGCGAGCAGCATCAGCACCGGGCCGCCGACGACCGCGAGCCACGCGAACTTCGCCGTCACGTCGGCCTCCGGAAGCGGCGGCGGCTCCGGAGGGACGAAATGCCCCTCCCCGCTGTCGTCCGGATCCTCGGTGCCGTCGTCCCCCGGCTCCGCCAGGCCGTAGTCACGCGGCCCGGCCACACCGGGGGCGAAGACGACCGAACCGCCGAGCGGCTTCTTCTCCGGCGGTGCGCCGGAGGTCTTCCCGTCCACGCCCTTGTCCGCGTCGTCGCCCGCGCCGGACTCCGGCCCCCGGTCCAGGACGTTGAGCTGGTCGTCCTCCAGCAGCGCCAGATCCTCGATCGACTTGAAGGGCTTGGCGCCCGGCGGGTCCGGCGGTTCCTCGCCGTAGCCCGCCACGATCGCCTCCCAGGCCGCGGCCTCGTCGAGCGGCCGGGCCCCCTCCGTACCCTCGGGGACAGCGGTCCCCTCCGTGGGGCGCGGTTCGCGCTCCTCGTCACTGCCCGCGCGTTCCGCGTCGTGCTCAGCCACCGGACGTGCTCCCCTTTCTTCCGGCGTCGGTCGCGAGGCGGTCGATGAACCGGTAGCTCTCATCGAAGATCCGCTCCGCATCGTGGTCCAACGTCGCCACGTGGTAGCTCTGTTCCAGGAGGATCTCCTCGACATCCGTCGACGAGATCCGGCTGAGGATCCGTGCCGAGTCGGCCGGCGGCACGACGTGGTCCTGCGGGCTGTGCAGCAGCACCACCGGCTGGGTGACCTGGGGCAGATCGGCGTCGACCAGCCGGAAGAACGCCCGCACGGAGTGTGCGGCGTGCAGCGGCACCCGGTCGTACCCGACCTCCTCGGCACCCGCCAGCGCGATGTCGCTGGTCAGCCCCTTCGTCGTACGCACCACGTGCCGGGCGACCGGCAGGGCGTAGGCGGAGAGGCCGTGCACCTTGTTCGCCGGATTCACCAGCACCAGGCCCGCGATCTCGTCACCGTGCTTCGCGGCGAGGCGCAGCGCCAGCGCCCCTCCCATGGACAGGCCGAAGACGAAGACCTGCTCGCACCGCGCCGTCAGGGCCCGCAGCTCCCGGTCCACCTCGGCGTACCAGTCCTGCCAGCCCGTGACTGCCATGTCCTCCCAGCGCGTGCCGTGTCCGGGCAGCAGCGGGAGGGACACGGTCAGTCCGCGCTCCGCCAGGCGGTCGGCCCAGGGGCGCAGGGACTGCGGCGAGCCCGTGAACCCGTGACAGAGGAGGACGCCGACCTCTCCGCCCTCGTGGCGGAACGGCTCGGCTCCAGGGAGGACCGGCACCGGGGTCTCCTGTTCATGAAGCGGACGGGGGTGCGGGGGGAGTGCAAAGGATGACTTCACCGTACGCGACCGGACCGACACCGACCAGGGCCGTCACGGTCCGGGCAGCCGCCACCCGAGGGGGCATCCGTGAGGGATACCGCCCGGAGCGGGCGGGGAAGGCCGCGGAGGCACAGGTTAAGGTCATTCGCACGGCACACAGGAGGCACCAGAGTTGATCTACGGCGCAATGAAGTTCTCCATCGGCGGTTCCCTGAAGCTCGCCTTCAGACCGTGGGTGGAGGGCCTGGAGAACATCCCCG
>Ga0164306_10001495_pt1 | contig 10402 bp, 12 predicted proteins | sample Whisoiple_242_MG_FD_110213 | JGI IMG/M metagenome (GOLD analysis project Ga0164306, IMG submission 110213) | Soil microbial communities amended with fresh organic matter from upstate New York, USA - Whitman soil sample_242_MG | ecosystem: Environmental > Terrestrial > Soil > Unclassified >... | reverse complement strand
CGCCTAGGCCGGGTACTCCGGTGTCCAGTGCACTTGCGCGATGCGCTCGGACAGCTGTTCGTCACTGCGAGCGGGCGCGACGCCGTCCGCGATGGCCTGCCGGCCGACGGCCGCAGCGATACGCAGCGCGATGCCGGGAACGTCGGACCAGGCGGGCAACAGCGGCGCATTCGGATCAGTCAACGCGGGCGACGCGTCACCCAGCGTGGCGGCCGCAACCCTCATCATGTTGTCGGTGACCCTGGTGGCTTGTGCCGCGGTCACCGCCAAACCCATTGCCGGGAAGATGTACACGTTGTTGCACTGGGCGATCGGTCGTGTCACCCCATCGCGTTCCAGCGGCGCGAACGGCGATCCCGTCGCGACCAACGCGCGCCCGTCGGTCCACGCGTCCAACTCGGCCGGATGTGCCTCGGCGTGGCTGGTCGGGTTCGACAACGGGAAGATGATGGGCCGCTCCGTCTTGCCTGCAAGCTCGCGCACGATCTCTTCGGTGAAGGCGCCCGCCGCAGTGGACAACCCCATCAGGATTCCGACATCCACGTTGTGCACGACGTCGGCGAGCTGGGCGTGACCCGGCAGGCCCCACCCCGCCACCCTGCTTGACTTCTGGGCGAACTGTCGCTGTCCCGGCGACAGGTCGGTTCTGTCATCGGTCAGCAGACCCACGACGTCCACGACCCAGATACGTTCTGCGGCTTGCGCTTCGGACAACCCCTGCGCCACCATCTCCCGCGCCACCATGCCGAGCACACCGATGCCCGCCGAGCCCGCGCCCAGCATCACGACCTGCTGCTGCGACAGCGGACGACCCGCGACCTGCGATGCCCCGTGAAGCGCTCCGAGGGTGACGGCCGCGGTGCCCTGGATGTCGTCGTTGAAGGTGAGAAGTTTGTCGCGGTACCGCTCGAGGATCGGCTGCGCGTGCGCGGTGGCGAAGTCCTCCCATTGCAACAGGACGTTGGGCAGCTGTTCCTGTACGGCTTTCACGAACTCATCGATGAAGGCGTAGTAGTCGTCGTCGCTGATCCGCCGATGGCGCCAGCCGAGGTATTGCGGGTCTTCGAGGAGTTCGACGTTGTCGGTGCCGACGTCGAGGACGATCGGCAGGGTGCGAGCGGGATCGATCCCGCCGATGAGGACATACAGCGACAGCTTGCCGATCGGGATGCCCATTCCGCCGATGCCCTGGTCGCCGAGCCCGAGAATGCGTTGGCCGTCCGTCACCACGATCACGTCGGGATTGCGGTGGGGCCGGTTGTTGATCACCTCGGCGAGCCTGTCCCGGTCCGGGTAGGACACGAACAGTCCGCGCGGTCGCCGGTAGATCTCGCTGAACCGTTGGCAGGCCTCCCCGACGGTTGGGGTGTAGACGATCGGCATCGTCTCGGAGATGTGGTCGGCAAGGACGCGGTAGAACAGGGTTTCGTTGCGGTCCTGTAGCGCGCGCAGATAGATGTGTTTGTCGAGATCGTCTCGCCGCGTTGAGAACTCGTGCCAACAGTGTTCGACTTGTTGATCGAGTGTCTTTTCTGCCGTTGGCAGCAGACCCAGCAGGCCGTATCGTTCGCGCTCCTCGCGGGTGAACGCGGTGCCCTTGGTGGTCAGCGCATCGAAAAGTTTTGCCTGTCCCTGCAAATCCTCGGGCATGGCTTCCCTTCTGCCGGTCGTCTGCGAGGATTCCACGCTAGCGGGGTGAGCGCGCGGGAAAACCGTCCGATCTCGGTGATTCTTGTTTCGTCAGCGACTAGCCAAGCGGAACGAAACGTTTCAGCTTGCCGGTCGACTCATGGCGCTGCAGTCTGCCGACGACACGGATGTCCACCTGAGGATCGGTAAGCCCGTGCCTGCGCAGCGCGGCGGCCAACGCCGGCGCCAGCGCATCCCCGTCCGGCGCTCCCACGATGAGCACATCGGCGCCGCGCAGAGTCTGGTGCACCTGGTATTCGGAGACGCGCGGATCAGTGCCGAGGACGTGCCGGAACACGCTGGCCGGGATCGTGGCGGTCCCGTAGCGGAAATCGTCATCGCGGCGGCCACCGATGTCGGCCACCCGAGCGAACACGCTTCCACACGCGCACTGGCCAGGCAGCCAGTCGACCTGATCGCCCAGGTCGTAGCGGATGAACGGGAAGGTGCGGTTGGCAAGGCCGGTGGCGAGTGTTCTGGCGGCAGGCTCGTCGGGGCGGACCGGTGCGCCGGTTTCATCGACGCGTTCCAGCACGACCTCGTCCTCGCACACGTGCAGACCCTCGCCGTGTGCGCAACCGACCGCCTGCACGCCGATCTCGGTCGATCCCCACAAGTTGTGCACCGGGGCGTCCCACGCCTCCCGGATCGCCTGCCTGTCCTCGTCGAGCAGGGGCTCGGAGTTCGTACTCACTCGCACGGGACGGATATCGAGCTGTCCTGCCAACGAGGCGCGCGCGAGTTGGCCGACCACAGTTGCGTAGCCGACCAGGTGCGTGGGCTCGGCGGCGCCGACGGCTGCGATGGTTTCGTCGAGCGGCGCCCCAGCCGGTATGACGACGGTTTCCATCCCCGGCGCGGTCGGCACGTCGAACAGAGGCGTGCTCGCGTGTGGCGGCATACCGGCCGCCAGAACAGCGAGCCTGGCCGGCGCGTGCGGCGCCGTGCGCTCTTCGCGTGCCTGCTGGCGCCACGCCAGACAGGCGATGGACACGAAGAAGTGCCAGTCCCATACGTAGACGCCGCGCACGCCGCTGGATCCGCCGGAACTGAAGATTTGCTGGTCGCCCGGTGTGTAGGAAAACCAAAGCTGTTCGGCGAGAACCTGTTCGGCGCGTTTCCGGCTCAGGTCGGGCACCGTGACGATGTCATCCCACTCGTCTTGGGCTTGCGCTTTGGTCATCATCGGCACGCCGGCCAGGTCTGCGGTAGTCATCGTCGACGGATCGATTCCGCTCAGCCGTCGTGCATGGAACGGCGACCGCACCTTGGCGTAGGCCAACAGCGAGCGCAGCCGCTGCATCTGATGGTGTTCGATCTGTTCGCGCGACCAATCGAGGCGGCCGACGTGGTCCTGCAGCGCGCCCCGCACGGCGTCGACATGGGCGCCTCGCAGCCGGTCATACGATTCATGGGCCGAGATCACAGCAGCCCTCCTCCGAGCAGTCCGCCGCCGCCGTGGCCTCCCGGCGCCTGGCTGGGGATGGGTGCGCGGATTTCGGGTGCCACGCTGATGGGGGCCCTGGTGGCCGGCGAGTTGGTTGTTCGCGTGGCAGGCGCACCCGTCTCGGCCGGGGCCGCCGAGGCGGGCGGCTGTTGTTCGGGCACCGACTCGATGGTCTGCGGGGCCTCGGTCGGCTCCTGCTCCGGGGCCGCAGGCGTCGGCACAACGGGGACTGCCTGGCTCGACACGGCGGAGACCGAAGTCGACAACGGACCGAGCGGAATCTGTTCACGATCGGTTGTCCTGTTGGGCTCCTGCAGCAGCAGGACGGCGACCACGGCGACCACGCCTAGCGTGCCGAGGACGAAGGCCGCAAAGGCCAGCCGTACCGGTGCGGCGCTCGGCGCTGCCGTGCGGTCGTCGGCCCGGGATGTGCCACCGGGGGCATCGTCAATCGACTCCACGTCATCGAGGGGTTCGAAGAGGTAGTCGAACCGGCTGGAGAGGCTGTCCTCTCGCGACATGCAGCGATGGTACAGGCGCTGGTACAAGCGCCCCCGTGAAATCCCGAATCCACTGACGCGGACGCGTTTTACGCGATCGACGCCGCCGAGGGACCGCGGACTGCGCCGCGTTTTCCGCCTCGCCACATGGCAATAGCGTGCCTGCCAGATGACGGCGCCTCGCGACGTAGCCTCGACCGTATGGATACCGTCGAATACGCGGCAGGTCGGCTGGCCGACCTATTCGGTGACCCGGCCCACCCGACCGTACTGATCTGGCACGGCATGCAGAGCAACGCCCGAGCCTCGGTGCGGCCACTCGCGGAAAGAGTGGCAGCGCACGGCCTGGCGGTGGTCGCGCCGGACTGGGATTCGCAGGCCGACGACGGGGGCCGCAGCGATCTGCTGCAGTCGTTGCGCTTCGCGCAGCAGACGGGTGACTCTTCCGATGGCCTCACGCTCGTCGGCTGGTCGATGGGAGGGCTTGCCGCGGCGGGACTGACCGCGCACGCGGCGCGCCATGACGTCCTTCTACGACGGACTGTCTGCCTGGCCGGTGCCTTCACCGCACCCGACCCGATTTCCGGCCGCGAGCCGACCTCGGCGTTGGCGGGCAGCGCGCAGCGATCGCCGTTCGTCCTGCTTCACGGGATCAGGGACGATGTGGTGCCGATCTCGGCCAGCCGTCGATTCGCTGCGGACCTCGAAGAACACGGATGGCCCGTCGAGCTGGTGGAACTCGACGCCGACCACGCCTCCATCGCGGGCGCACGCTATGACCGGGCCGCAGGCCGCTACGACGCGGCCGATGACGGCGAATCACTGGCCATGGCCTCCGACGTGGCGTCCCGCATCGCGGCCGAGTCGGGCTGAGGAGAGTCAGCCTGCCGCGTTCGGCCGCAACGGAGGGCAGCCGCCGTTTTCGTCGGCGACGAGTTCGAAGTGCCAGATCTCGTTCGCGTAGATCTGGCACAGGCCGAACCGAGACCCGTTGCGCATCAACCAGTTATCGGCGTCGACCGGCCCGACGTCAACGGCCTTGCCGACGACATGCCTCGACGCATCGGGCGAGGCGACGAACTGCTGGGCGGCCCCCACGTTTCCATACGTTCGCACCGCGTCGTCGAACAGCCGCTGCTGGAAACCCTTTGTGCGCCAGCCCGAAGTGATCTGCACGCCGACGCCGTCTGCCTCGGCGGCGCGGGCCGCCTTCTGGATCGCTGCCAGCAACGCCGGGTCCAGCCAGGCGATCACGGGGTTGGTCGCGTCGAACGGCGAGATGGTGTGCCCGTCGGGAAGGTATCCGCCGATGGTGTCGGTGGCGGCCGGGCCGATCGAGAACGCCGCATCGTCGGGGGCGGGCGACTGTTGGGCGGCGGGGGTGGCGAGCGGCCTACTGCCCGCGGCCGCAGTGGGCGCCGCCGTCGGATTCGACGGCGCGCAAGCAGCGAGCAACGTCATGAGCCCGATGCCCGCGACCGTGAAAATCCGCAGCGGCATACCGAAAACAATATGGCAGGCTCGCGATGTGGACCTGCCACAGCCGGACGCGCACACTCCTCATCTGGCAGATGTGGTGCCATCGGTGCTGGCGGCGATGGGTGTGACGAGTTTCGAACGCCGCATCGAGCTGGCCCCGGACGTCCATGGTGCCTGCGTGCTGCTGATCGACGGTCTCGGGGCGGAACTTCTCGACGCCCACGTCGACGATGCCCCGGTCATGGCGGAGTTGCGCGGGCCGACACTGCAGGCCGGGTTCCCATCGACCACGGTGGCCGGGCTGGCCGCCGTCGGCACCGGCTGTCGCTCCGGCGAGCACGGTCTGGTGGGGCTGTCGTTCCGGCTGCCGGGCATCGGAGTGATCAATCCGTTGCGGTGGCGCTCCCACCCGTGGGGCGACGACCTTCGCGATGTGGCGCCGCCCGAACAGGTGCAGCCGATGGCGACGACTTTCGAACGGGCTGCCCGCGCAGGCGTCGCGGTGAGCGTCGTCTCCCCCGCGGAGTTCAGCGGTTCCGGGCTGACCCGTGCGATCCTGCGCGGCGGCGAGTACGGGGGGGTTCACGCGCTCGGCGATCTCGCCTCCGGCGTGCGCGCCGCCATCGCCGGCGGCGGCTTCTGCTACGGGTACCACGGCGAGGTCGACCTGCTCGGGCATCTCTACGGTCCCGGCTCGCCCGCGTGGCGGATGCAACTGAGAGAGGTCGACCGGTTGGTCGAGTCTCTCCTCGAGGGCCTCCCGCCCGGCGGGCTGCTCGCGGTCGTGGCCGATCACGGGATGGTGGCCGTCGATGACCACGCGGTCGTGGACATCGACAGCTGCGCGGCGCTGCTCGACGGCGTGGCGGCGATCGGCGGGGAACCGCGGGCCAGATACGTCTATGCCGACGACGGAGCCGCCGAAGCGGTGCTCGCGACGTGGCGGGAGGTGCTCGCGGACCGGGCCTGGGTGGCCTCGCGGGACGAGGCGATCGCGGCCGGCTGGTTCGGCGCGCGCATCGGCGATGGTGTCCGCGCTCGCATCGGCGATGTCGTCGCCGCCGCCCGCGACTCGGCGACCATGGTCCGTCGCACGGCAGAACCGCTCGAGTCGTCCCTAGTCGGCCACCACGGCTCGATCACGACGGCCGAGCAGAGCATTCCACTATTACTGGCCTACGGCTGACTCGATGCATCGTGCCACCCCGCCCATGGATGTGACGTCGCAGGCGCACGCTCATACCGCTTGATCCAGCCGTCGGCGATCGCTCTGATCGGCCCGGCGTCGAGGAAATGCAACTTGTCCCTGCCGCGGCGTCGTGTGCTGATAAGTTCCGCCGCCTCGAGGACCGCCAGGTGCTTACTCACCGACTGCCGCGTCATCGACAGCCGTGCAGACAGCTCGCGCAGACTCTGACCGTTTCGCTCGTTCAGGCTGTCGAGCAGAGCACGGCGGCTCGGGTCGGCCAGCGCCTTGAAGACGTCGTCCATCGGACTTATTGTCGCACAATATGCAACCAATCAGCTGCATGTGCTCAAAAGGCACCCGACCGGCTGCATATAGATGGTCAGCAAGGGTAATTTGCTGAAACCGCACGTTGCCGCAACGTTCACTGAGTGACGACCATCGTGTCGATGGCGGGAAATCGGTGAGATCGACATCGAGATGGCGAATGACGGCGAAAACTATGTATTAGCAACCTATTCCAGACCATACATGCGGCGAGCGCTCGGGCGTACGACAAATCCGAAACGCGAAAAGTTCTGTCTATCAAAACTGTTCGTTTACCGCACGAAGTGAAAGGTGCCACTGCACAACCGAATTGTGAAGGCCATCACAGATTTTGAGGGTGGAATTGCACCTCTGTTACTGTCCGACGTCATGTTTGCTGTCGCAACCGCATCCCTACTAACGCTTGTCCAGCAGCTGTCCGGAACGCCCTACATCTCCGGTGGAGATTCGCCGCGTGGAACGGACTGCTCTGGCCTGGTGTCATTCGTAACGAACGCCGCGACCGGTCGTCCGGTCTACGGCGACCGGTTCAACACCGGCAATATCGAAGGCGCTCTGAAAGCCCGGGGCTTCCAGTACGGCACCAAGCCGGGCGCCCTGAACGTCGGGTGGAACCGCGGCCACACCGCCGCGACCCTGCCCGACGGAACGCCGGTCTCGTCCGGCGAGGGCGGTGGAGTCAGGGTCGGTGGTGGAGGCGCGTACCAAAACCAGTTCGCCAAGCACATGTACCTCGAGCTGGCGCCTGCGCCGGACGAGCAGCTTCCGCCAGGGGTGCTGCCCCCGCCGCCCGGCGAGCCGATGGCGCCCGAGGGCGTCATCATTCCGGTCGGATTCGACCCACCGCCGCCTGCTGGTGAGCTCCCCCCGCCTCCGGCTGAGCTGCCCCCGCCTCCCGCTGCCGAGCTGCCCCCGCCCCCCGCTGCCGAGCTGCCCCCGCCTCCCGGTGCCGAGCTGCCCCCGCCCCCCGGTGCCGAGCTGCCCCCGCCCCCCGGTGCCGAGCTCCCGCCGCCGCCACTGCTCGCATAAGCGTCGCCCCAGAGGGACATTGCGGTCACGGCCTGCGGCGAACGCCCGACAGTTGGCCCCGGCCGGGCGCCACACCACGTCGCACGGGTGACACCGGTTTCCTGATCGGACGCCAGTGCATTCGCGGTGCGTTGCCACAGACAAGCCGTCTGGACATGCCGCTCGAACGTCGGTGAGGGTCCGTAGTTCTCGCAATCCTGTCGTGCAGAATGGTCACCGCGCCGAAACGGCTGTCGGCTTGTGACGATGCTGCATGACGGGAGCGAGCTTGGTTACCAAACCTGCGACGTCGCTGAGTCGGTTGGCCGCCGGTGGCAAGCACCGCAAGCAACCTCTGCACCGGAAAACAATTGCCGAACAACGCATTTCGGTACGAAAGCCGTTTCTCGTCGGCGCGCTCGCAGCAGCGTTGGTCGCCGTGCTCGGCTTCGGTGCGCTGATCGCGACGTGGACGACCGAAGATTCGACACCGGTTGCGAATCCTCGGCTGCCGTCGCCGACTACGAACATTGAACCAATTACGCAGTCATCAAACGGTTCTCGTAGCTCGCCGCCGACCGCCGCGCCGGTGCCGTTTCCCTATGACGACAGCGGTTTCCTCAATTCGCCTGCGCGATGCCCCCGATCGCAGCCGGCATCCGCTATCGGTCGGACAACGGGCTCGCTCGTGGTGATCTGTGCTGAACAGCCCGGCCGGTACACCTACCTCGGCGTCCGGCTCAGCGATGGAGCCGTGTTGCGGACAACCGCAAAAACCACATCGACCGGTTCGGAGCGCGGCTTCCTGGCCAGGACGGCCGGTGTCCTCTACGCCTTCAACCGAAGCGAGCTGAGAGTCACCGCAGGCAGCACCGCTATCAAGCGAGAGCCGATGATCGAATATCGCGACGTGGCCCGCTAGCGGGAATCAACTGGGCTTCGACTCGACATAGAACTCCACGTTGTCGCCATCGACCTTCGTCACCTTCATGTGCGCGGTGTACTCGACGCCTTCGGGACCGGTGAATGTGCAGTCGAATTCGACGCCGACGTCCGCGTCCACTCCTGACGGACAGCTGACGTCCTTCGGCTTGAACTTCGTCTGCTTCGACACGACCTCGACAACCGATTTCGCGGCGCCATCGGGATTGATCTTCGAACCGCATCCACTGACGAACATGGCCAGCACGGCGGCAAAGGCCAGCAATGCGCGTCGCATCGTCGCAGTATTACAGATCAGTGGGAACGCGACCAAGGTTGCCAACCGGCAACGGATGCAGGCTGCGATGCTTAAGGGATGTGCGGGGCCTTCTTTTCGCGAGGAGTTGGATACGGCCGTCGTCGTCGGAGCATGATCGTCGGTAGTCGGTATGAAAGGAGCCGGTCATGGCGACCGACCTGACGCTCTATCTGAACGATGAGCCCGGAGAGCTTGCCCGCGTCGGTGACGTCCTCGGCCAAGCGGGCGCGAACATCGCCGGCTTGTGTGCGGTGGCGAGCGGAGGCGGACAGGCCGAGGTCCACATCCTCGTCGACGATGCGACGCCTGCGTTCGAAGCGCTGCAAGGCGCGGGAGTCAAGATCGCCGCTGAGCAGGAGGTGCTGGTTCTGGAGATCGAGGACCGGCCGGGTGCCCTCGGCGAGATCGCGCACCAACTCCGCGCAGCGAGGGTCAACCTCACCCTGGTGTACCTCGCGACGAACACCCGTTTGGTGCTCGGAGCGGACAATCTCGCCGATGCCAAGGCTGCGATCGGCTGATCACCTGGCGCGCGTAGATCGCGTCAGCCGCGCCTTCGCTTCCCTGACCGTTTCGGCGGCGTCACGACTGGCCTGCTTGGCGTCGGCATAGGCGCCCTCGGCCGCGGCCAGGGCACCTTCGGCGTCCGAGAGGCGCTGCCGCATCTCGTCACGGCGCAACCTGGCGACCGCCAGATCTGATTGTCGGTCCGACAACGCGTTGTCGGCATCGACTTTGGCGCGTTCGGCTGCGGCCAGTGCCGCTTTCTTCTCCGCCGTTTCCTTGGCGCCTTCGGAAGGGGCGCCTTTGTCGCGCTGGCGCTCGTCGGAAGGCCGCTGCGACGGCCGCGCAGGTTTGGAGCGGTCGTGGCGACGCGCGGAGGTGAGTACGGCCGTCGCACCGAAATCGCCGAAGCCCGACCACTGTTCGGCCTTGGCCAACCGGCCGAGTCGGTCCGCCACGTCGGGATCGGCGACAGCGGCCTGCAGCGTCGAAATGACATCCTCGCGCACCGTTGCCGACGGATTCGCCATGTCTGCGCCGTCGAACGCAGCGCGGGCGAGTTCTTCGACAAGAGAACGCTGCTCGGCCGACAGCTGGCGGATGGCCGCGCCATCCATCGCCGCGTGCGCTGCGCGCAGCCGCTTCCCCAGATCGGCCAGCGACTGCTTGACGTCGTCGTTGCTCCCTACGAGCCGATTGACCACCCATGCCGCTGTGGTCGGCCTGCGGGCCGCAGAGATCCGCTTCGCCGCCGCAGCGTCACCGCGCTTCTTGGCCGCGGCGGCGAATTCGGTGCGCAGCGCGGTGAACTCCTCGGGTTTGACTGTGTAGAGCTCGTCCAGCTCGTCAACGGCCATGACGCCATGATGCGCCATGAAGTCGCCGACGCTCGACAGAGCGCTGCGGCCGACATGCGACACTCTGGGCATGGTTGTCGCAATTGATCGCCCGAAGCTCGAGGGAAACATCGCTGTCGGCGGTGACCGCCAGATCGGGTTCGCCGAGTTCGGCGCACCGCAGGG
>Ga0164306_10001493_pt1 | contig 10414 bp, 8 predicted proteins | sample Whisoiple_242_MG_FD_110213 | JGI IMG/M metagenome (GOLD analysis project Ga0164306, IMG submission 110213) | Soil microbial communities amended with fresh organic matter from upstate New York, USA - Whitman soil sample_242_MG | ecosystem: Environmental > Terrestrial > Soil > Unclassified >... | reverse complement strand
CTCGAGTATGTGATGACCAACGTTGGCCCGGACCCCGTACAGTGGGCGCCTTGGGAGATCACGCGCCTCCCCGCGACGGGTCTGGCGTTTTGGCCGACTGGTGGCGCGCCGTTCGGTCCGACTCCTCTCGCGAACGAGGCCGCGTTCGGACACACCTGGTGCGACCCGAGCAAGACCACCGGCGAAGCCAAGCTGTTCGCCGACGGGGCCGGCGGCTACTTGGCGTACCTGCTGGGCGACCGGCTCCTCATCAAGCAGTTTCAAGATCAGCCCGCGAGCGCCGCCGCGCCGGGAGAAGCCGAGATCGAGGTCTACGCCAACCCTGGTCACGACTATATCGAGCTCGAAAATCAGGGCGCGTACGGCACGCTCGCGCCGGGCGCTACCACGACTTGGCAAGTGGTCTGGTACGTCCGGCAATTGCCGGCGGGCATCACGCCGGGCGCCGCGAGTCAGGATTTGGTTGCATTCGTGACGAAGACGCTAGAGTAGTGCCGCGCCGTCGGCCCTTTCGGGGCCGCGCTCTCGGCCGTCATCATCGAAGTGGTCGCTCCTGCTCCTCGCTCTGCCGCCGCCGAAGCGGTGCTCACCTTTCTCGAAAGCGTGGGGCGCCGCTCCGAGGCCGAGTTCTATTTGCGCATGTTCCACGGGCTCCCGAAAGAGAGCTTCGCGGTCATCGTGCCGGGCGGTCCAGTCGTGCGCTCGGCGCTCGGCTCCATCGTGGAGCAGCTACGCTTCCTCGCTGACCTGGGTTTGTATGCCACGGTGGTGCTCGGCTTGTTCGATCCCGAGACGGGCGCGGTCAGCGCTGAGCGCCTCGTCAAGCGCTTGCCCGTGTCGTCGCTCACGCCGAGCCGGCACGAAATGTCCGAGCCGGATCTGGTAGAGGCCGTCCGCGACGACCTACGCCGCGAGCGCATTCCCGTCTTGAGCTTCACGAAGGTCGAGGGCGAAGGTATCGCCGAGCGCTTGGCTCGGCTCGGCGCCTTGTCCCAGAGGCTCGGCACGCGAAAGCTCGCCTTGCTCAGGCGCCGCGGCGGATTTCGTCCCCTGGCTGGCAAGCGCGCTGACGCGCAGCTCAGCGTCGAGGGCGGGCGCATCTCGATCATCAATTTGACGACGGATCGCGACCGAATCGGGCCCGGCATGCTCTCGAAGCGAGACACGGAGCTGCTCGCGGCGAGCGATCGCTTGATCGAGCTGGCGGAGCCGAGCCCGCTCTTGGTCAGCATCACGTCGCCCTTGAACTTGCTGAAAGAGCTGTTCACCGTCAAAGGCGCCGGCACGCTCGTCAAGCGCGGCAGCGCGGTCGAGCGCCACACGAGCTACGCCACCGTCGATGTGCCGCGGCTTCGGCAGCTGTTGGAGAGCTCTTTCGGCAAGGAGCTTGCCGAAAGCTTCTTCGACCTCCCGCCGCTGTCCGTGTACATCGACCCCTCTTACCGTGGCGCCGCTATCGTGCACGACGCTTACCCGGTGCCGTATTTGAGCAAGTTTGCCGTGCAGCCAGAAGCGCAGGGCGAAGGCATCGGTCGAGACATCTGGGAAGTGCTCGTTCGTCACCACGCGCAGCTGTACTGGCGCAGCCGCGCTGACAACCCCATCGCGTCTTGGTACGTGAGCGTGTGCGAGGGCATGGTGCGTCGAGCGTCCTGGCAGGTCTACTTTCGCGGCCTGCCCGTAGAGCTCATCCCCGAAGCGGTCGCGCAAGCCGAGGCGCGCGGCGCCGATTTCGCGACGCCCGCCGGTCCACCAACGGGCGCGCCGCCGGCGGTTGTCGACGTCGCCGCAAACGCTCCGTCGTTGCCCGTCGTGCTCGATACGAAGTCCGGCGAGAAATAGCCGTCACGGTCGTCTTCGGGCAGCTATGCTTCGAAAACGCGTATGGCAGAGCCCGCTGGTAAGACTCGTGGCCGCTCCGGTTCGCGTGCGCAGCGTGAGACTGGGCTCGGTTGGTTACTCGCGCTCGGCTCGCTCCTGGCTGGCGTTCGCTGCACCTTCCCGGAGTACGATCTCGTTCCGCGCGGCGGCGGCGGCGCGACGTCGGGCGGCGGGAGCGTCGGCGGCAACGACAACGGAGGCGGCAACGGCGCCGCTGACAGCGGCGGCGGCGGCGGTAACAGTGGGACCGGGCTCGGCGGCAGCGCCCAAGGCGGCTCGGTCGCCGGTACCGGCCAAGGTGCCACCTCGGCCGGTACGCTCGGCGAAGGCGCAAGCAACGCCGGCGGCGCGGAGGTGGGCGGCGGCCCGGCTTGCTCGGGCGAGCAATGGCCGGTCGAGCAATGCGCGAGCGAGTGCCTGACCCGGTATCCGGCCCACTGCTACGACGGCGACGAGAACGAAGACGAAACCGACGTCGACTGCGGCGGCGCCTGTCAGGGCTGCAGCAACGAAGTCTGCGACCAAAATAACGGCTGCCTATCGGGCCGCTGCGAAGCGACGACCGAGGGCGGCTTGGCGTGTCACGCGCCGCTCACCGTCAGCCTAACCGCGCAAGATCCGGGTGCGAGCGTCGGCAGCACGAGCTTTACGCTGCGTCTGCGCAACGCGGAGGCTACGGACGGCAAATCGTTCACGCTCAGCGATCTCGAGCTGCGCTACTACTTCGCGCGCAGCGGCATCGTCGAGCCGCTGCAGGTCGGGGCCACCCAGTCGACGCTGATCCAGGCGAACGGCGACAGCCGCATGCTGCCGCAAACGTCATGGTCGATCGAGCGCTTCGAGCCGGTCACCGCTGGCGCCTACGACGCTTACCTGGCGATCGCCTTTGCCGACTCCGGCAAGCTTGCGCCAGGCGATCGCATCGAGGTTCGCCAACAGATGATGACCGGCTTCTCCGGCACGTCTGACTTCGACCAGATCGGTAACTATTCGTTCGGCAAAGCGTCGGACGGGCCATGGCTCCACGTCACGGCGTTCCATCGCGGGGGCTTGGTATGGGGGCTCGAGCCGCAGCCAGCAAATCCGCGCGCTTGCTTGGCTCGCGCGGTGAACCTGAACGGCGCCGCCGTGACCATCGCCGGCAACGACTGGCAAGCCGCCGCCGCCGCCAGCTTGACGACGACCGGCTCCGCCGTCACGCAGGCGGGTACCACCGTCCCTCCGACGACGGGCGACGTCGCGACCATGCTCAGCACGTCGGTCCGCCTGCAGACCGGACAAGACCTCGATTGGCCGGTCGAAGACGGCACCTACCTCGTCTACTTGGACGCGATTTCTTCGGCGAACGACACGAGCGTCAGCCACTTCACCTTGCAAGGTGTCGAGCCCGACAGCTCAGGAGGCTTCAAGGCGCTGATGGTGAGCCCGCGAGCGGCGGCTTGGGCGCGGCTCGGGCCATTCCGCCTGAGCGTGAATACCGGCAAGCTGAGCTTGGCCGTCACCAGGGGTGCCATCAACTTTGCCGGCATCGAGCTATGGTATCCCGAGTAGCTTGCGCTAGGCTTGCGCCCGCGTGTTCTACGTCTTCCTGCTCGGTGTCGCGGCGGCTGGTGGCGTGATCTACCTGTTCGTGGCTGGTATGTTCCCCGGCCTGAAAGAAGAGCGCTTCGGTGTGCTCGAGCCGTTGCCGGCCAACCTCGGCCAATGGCAGGTCGACGACGAGAGCGCCGCCGGGCGCGCGGCCGCCGCGGCCGGCAAGAAGCTCGAAGTGCGGATGTTGTTCGAAGACGGCGGGCTGCTCAGCTCCGGCAAGCTCACCCGCCAATCGCGTGAGCGTGACGCGCGCACCAACGAGATCGTTGCGGTGCTGCCCGATGAGCTGGTGAAGCGTAAGCGCATCCGCGTCGTACCGAGCTAGCAGGGGTGCTGGTCGCAATACGCATCGCGACAGGCGTCGGTGCCGGCGTGTGTCAGCCTGTGCCAGGGCCGAGGTTTTAGCCCTCGAAAGCTCGCCGATTGCGGCGCCGCATCTGCGGCACGGCGCTTGCTGAAGCTCGGTCGCGCCATGAAGAAAATGACGATTTTACGCTGGTCTTTGCTCGCCGCCATCGGCCTCCTACCGCTCGCTTGCAGTAGCGACGACGACGAGGCTCCGCAGAACACCGGTGGCAAAGCGGGTAGCGGGGGCACCGCCGGTAGCGCGGGGACGGGCGGTAAAGGCGGCACGAGCGGCAGTGCCGGCAAAGACAGCGGTGGCGCAGGGGTGGGCACGCTCGGCGGAGCGGGCGGAAGCGACGCCGGCGCCGGCGGCGTCGGACACAAGCCGCTCGGCAAGCCGCCAACCTGTACGTCACCGGAGGTCGGCGACGACGGCATTACCACGTGCAAAGAGGGCTACCACTACCGTGAGAAGCCGGTGGCCTGCGCGTTTCGCGCCGACCAAGGACCGGACGCGGGCGGAGCGGGCGGAGCGGGCGGAGCTAGCGCGGGCGGCGCCGACGGCAGCGACGAAGCCGCGATCGCGCCCCGGTGCTCGCCCGCTTGCGAAGGGGAGCACGCCTACTGCCGCGCCATCTCCGCAACGCCGATTATCACCGTCTGTTCCCGTGGTTGCTTGACCGACGACGAGTGCGGCACGAATGAGCTCTGTCAGTGCGACGGCTCGCGCGGAGGCGTGTGCGTGCCGGCCAGCTGCCGCGGCGATGCTGATTGCGACGACGGCTACCACTGCGCCCAAGCCCAGATCTGTACCGGGCTCAACACCGGCAGCTTCGCGTGCCAGAGCCCTGAAGACGAGTGCGTCACCGAGAAAGACTGTGACCACGCCTCTTGTGGGCTCGACTTCCCCGACGAAAGCCACCGCGTCTGCTACGAAGGCTTGTCTTGCGGTTGAGGCGTTGAGCCACGCCGGCAGCGGCTCACCATCACCCAAATGGGTGAGTCGCATGACGGCGTCGGTGTGGAGCTGTAAGTGGCGGTGGGCAGCGGCTCCGATAGCGCTGCAAATTCCGGAAAAAATCGCGAACGCGACGCGTTATCGGCGGCGTCGCGTTACAGGCCGCCGTATACACTCGCGCTCGATGAGACGGATCGCTAGCCGGGGCATGATTCAAGTAAACGGGGTTACGTATCGCGTCGAACGCCTCGAGCCACAGCACTACGCAGTGGTTCGGCTGCTCGATGACGCCGCGATGGGAACCTTTCGTACGCTGCCGGCGTTGCGGCTGGAGCCCCAAGGTTGTGACGACGATTTGTTCCTGGAGATCGCGCGCGCCGCGCTGCGCTTCGCGCGCACCAGCGGCATGATGCGCGCCGTCGTGCCGCCGCCGGAGGCTCGCGTCGCCGCCCCGCGCTCGCCCAGCACGATGCCACCGCCGGCGCTGGTGTAAATCACTCGTTGCCGCTTTCGATCAGCGCCAGCACCTGCGCGGCGTCGACGCGGCTCTTGTAGCGAAGCACCTGAGGGTGCGGGGCGAGGTGGGCTTCGCTACAGCGGCGCGCCTCGTCGACGCACAAGATGAGCCTCGTCGAGCCGGCGGCGCTCACTTTGGCGAGCTTCTCGCGCACGGACTCGGCGGTCCAAAAGCCCACGATCTCGAGGCTCCAGCGCCGCCCCGGGTCCTCGTGATGCAAGAGCTCGAAGTGCGGAAAGACGAGCCAGCCGGCGGCGTCGATCGGCTCCGGATCACGCCGCAAGTCCCACGCCCGCGTCAGGGCCGCGAAGTCGCGGGCGAAGCGAGCTTCGACGCGGCTCGCGTAGCTCGGCAGCGCGCGAGCTGGATAAATCGGATCCGCAGGAGAGATACGAAGCGTGGAAGCGACGCTGCCGCGGCTCAGCACGCAGTCGGCTTCGAGCTCGAAGTGCCGGCAGTGCGCCGCGATCGGCAACAGCGAAGCGAGCGAGCGCCCGTAAACTTCGGTCTTGCGAAAGAGCGCGAACGGTCCGGAAATTTCGAGCAAGACGCCGTCTGGCTCGGCCGCGCGCGACGCCGTGCAGATCAGGCCCAGGGCGCGCGCGTGGCGAACCAGCGCGTGCGTGTTGCCCCAAGCTCGCACGCGCACCTTCTCGGCGCGCTTGAGGAAAGCCAGGACCAAGGCCTGGTTCGTCAGCAGCGCCAAGCGGCTCGCCGAAAGATCGCTCGGCAACGCGCCGAGCCGGCGTTGGCTGGCCAAGTCGGCGAACAAGTCGTCTTCGACCGTGGCCGCTTCGAGCCGCAGCGCGTGCGCGACTCCGGCCAGCACCTCGTCGCGTGACGCCGAGCCGCGTGCCGCCGCGCGGAAGACCCGAAATCGAAGGTCGCGCGGGCTCGGCTCGCGTTGCGGCGACTCGGGCAAAGTGCGCTCCAGCACCTGCATCGCCAACCTGAGCTTGTTGCGCGGCGCGCTCAGCGCCATCGGCTCCTTCAGCCTCTCGCGCAGCTCGAGCTGCTTCCTTCCCGCAAAGCGCGCGCAGACCTCGAGCAGCCCCCGCAGCCAAGGCTCGTCGCGCGGGCCCAAGTAATGAAGCACGAGCCGCTCGCCCTCCACACTCGAGCTAAGCCGATAGGCGGTTTGCACCGAGGGCCCTCCGACGCGCGGCGGCGCGCCACACTTCACTCGTGGCTGCCGTGACGAGCTCGTAAACGGTGGCGCGCTTGCCCGGCGCCGGCCGCAGCAGCCGCCCGACTCGTTGCACGTGCTCGCGCTCTCCGAACGCGCTGCCCACGATGATGGCCACGTCGGCGTCGGGTACGTCGATGCCTTCGTTGAGCACTCGCGCGCTGACCAACGCTCTCAGCTCTCCGGCCCGGAAGTCTTCGAGCGCCTGCTCGCGCTCGGACCGAGAAATGTCGCAGGTAATCGGCATGATCAGCTGCTCGGAAGCGATCGCGTAAGCGGCGGCGTTGTCGGCGGTGAAGATCAACACTCGAGAGCCACGATGACGAGCCAACAGCTTGCCGACCGCGCGCGCTTTGGCGGTGGTGAAGCTGACCAGCCGCCGACAGCGCTGCCAGGCGGCGACGGCGGCGCGCCCCTCCGCCGACTGCGACGCGACCGAGAGCAGCTCTTTCCAGGTCCCGTGCGGGTGTAGCTGGCGAAAACGCCGGTTGAGCTCGGAAAAGACGCGGTTGTCGGCGTCGTAGCGCGTTCGCTCGGCCTCGTTCAGGCCCAGCGGTACGACCACGAGATCGAACTCGGCGAGGTAGCTGCCGGTCAAGTCGTCGACGCCAATCTGGTAAACGACGTCGCCGAGCAAGCTGCTCAGCCGGTGCAACGCTGCCGCGTCGGGCGGCGTCGCGGTCAGGCCTAGCCGCCGGGTCGCCGTACACATCTCGAGCGCTTCGTCGCGAACGCCTACCCCGAAGTGATGCGCTTCGTCGACGACCAGCAGGTCGAAGCGATTGCCGATGGTGGGCATGAGCCGGTAGGCGCTCTCGAAGGTGGAGACGGTGACGGCTTCGACGGCTCGCTGCCCGTCGCCCAGGCAACCCACGGGCCCGGTGTAAGCTGCGCTGAGCTGCGTAAGCCACTGCTGGAGTAGCGCGCGCGTCGGCACCAAGCACAGCGTTCGGCCACCGCTGCCCGCGATCGCCCCCAGCGCCGCTCGCGTCTTGCCGCTGCCGGTCGGCATCACCAGCAGGCCACGCTGCTCGGCTAGCTCCCACGCCAGCACCGCAGCGCGCTGATACGGCCGCAGCGGCACGTCGCGCCAAGTCGCGGGCTCGGGAGCGTGACGGGCCGGGACCTCGTCGGTGTACGCGAAGCCGCGGCTGCGCAGCGCCGCCCGCGCTTCGGCGTAGCGGAATGCGGGCGCGCGAAACAGCTCGACCCGCGGATCCCAAAGCAAGCCTGGCACGAAATCCAGGCGCAAGTCGGGCGTCTCGGCCAAGACGAGCGTGCCGTGATCGAACAGGAGCCGCATGCCCCCTCATCGGCGGGGCACGCGGGCGGTTGCGTGGTTTCGTGCCGGGCGCTTTTACGCGACGCGTCCGTCGGCCACGTCGAGCGTGCGGTTGGCGACGCGCTCGGCGAGCGCCTCATCGTGCGTTACCAGCACGATACATCCCGGGTAGTCGCGCAGCGCCGCCTCCAGCCGCTCGATGCTCGGCAGGTCGAAGTGATTGGTGGGCTCGTCGAGCACCAGCGCAAAGACGTGGTTGGCGAGCGCCTCCGCCAAAGCAAGCTTCCGCGTTTCGCCGGGCGAATATCCGGCGCGGTCGCCGCGCAAGATTCGTTCGGGCTCGCTGCCCAGCGCGGCGAAGATCGACAAAATCCGCCCCCGCGCCTGGGCGTCCAGGCTCGCGAGCCTGCCGAGGAGCGCTTCGACGTCGCGCGGCGCGAGCTCTTGCGGTAGGTACAAAATTCGCTCGGGCTTGGCGGCGGACGCTACGAGCGCTTCGAGGAGCGTCGTCTTGCCGGCGCCGTTCGCGCCGCGCAGGTGCACGCGCTCTTCGCGACCGATGGTCAGGCGCACATCGCGCAGCACGACGTGCGAGCCGGCCCGCAGCTCGTCGCGATCGAGGTGAAAGAGCACGGAGTGGGGCGCTCGCTCGTAGCCGGCGAGCACTTTGCTGCCCAGCGTCGCGTCGCGCTCGATCGTCGTCACTTCATTGCGCGCGCGCTCGACTTCGCTTCGCAGCTTCTTGACGACCCGCCCGGCGCGGGCGTCCGCCCAGCTCGCCTGGTTCGTTGCCAAGATGGAGCGCGCGTCGCTGTCGTTTTTGTCCTTCATTCGCGCGCCGGTGCTCACACCGCGCGCCGCCGCGGCCTGGGTGCGACGCGAGACATCGAGCAGGGCCTCGGCGCGACGTACCCGCTCTCGTGAGGAGGCGTGGTTGGCTTCCTCATGGGCTCGCTCGGCCTGCCATATGAGCCGCGCCGCCGTATACGCGCCTTCGTAAAGCGTTACGCGCCGCCCATGCACTCTCAAGGTGGCCGTCGTCAGCTCGTCGAGGACGCTGCGATCGTGGGAAACGACGACGCACATGCCACGAAAGCGCTTCAAAGCCTGCAGGAGCGCGCGCCGACCCTCGACGTCGAGGTGGTTGGTCGGCTCGTCGAGCAACAAAATCTCCGGCTCGCGCGCCAGCGCGGCGGCGATTTGCCAGCGCTTGCGCTCGCCCGGGGAGAGCGTCGGCCAACGCTCGAGCTCGCTCGGCTCGAGCCCGAGCTTGCCGCGCAGCTGTGCCGAAAGCGCGTCGTGCCGCTCCGCGAGCTCGGTGACATCGACGCCCAACGTGTCGACGCGTTGCGGACAATGCGCGATCAAGGCGTCCGGCGGCTGCACGGTCACGCTGCCCTCGTGGGGCGGGCAAGTGCCGGCCAAGATCGAGAGCAGCGTCGTTTTGCCAGCGCCGTTGGCGCCTACGAGCCCGTAGCTTCGAGCCTCCAGCGTCAGGGAAACATCTTCGAAAATGGGGAGCGATGCCGACCACGCGACACCGACCCCATGCGTTCTGAGCACGGTCATGAGCTTCTCCACTCGCAAGGCGCCGACGCAGCCCAGGAGCTACGAGGCGCGGCCATCAGTCAACCGGGGATGGGGAGTCGAGAGTTCAGCGCATCGAAGCGCCTTTTTACGGCGCCCAGCCAAGGTAGCACGCGCCGCCGTGCTGTCGACGCGCGAGCGGGAAAACCGCTACGATTTCGAGGAGAAAGCGGATCGAGGCGCAGCCGGTTAATTCGCGGGAATATCGGTCGTTTTGGGGGGAGATGCGCTCACTGGAGGCTCGCGCGCGGTGACGGAAACGGACGCCCAGATTCGGCAGCAGCTGCTCGATTTCCTGACCGGTGATTCTATGACGATCGTATTTCAGCCGGTCGTCGATCTGCGGAGCGGGCAGGTGTTGGGCGCGGAGGCGCTGGCTCGCTTCAACGCCGAGCCTCGGCGCGGTCCGGACTTCTGGTTCGCGGAGGCTTGGCGGCTCGGCTTGGGGGTCGAGCTCGAGCTCGAAGCGATCCGACGCGCGCTTCGCGAGCTCGAGACGATGCCGCCGCACGCGTACTTGGCGGTCAACGCCGCTCCCAAGACACTGTGCTCGAAAGAGCTGCTCGCGGCCCTAGACAACGTGCGCGGCGAGCGGGTCGTGGTCGAGCTCACCGAGCACGAGCGAGTCGACGACTACGAGACGATGAATCTTGCGTTGGCGGGGGTGAGGTCGGGCGGTACGCGGCTCTCGATCGACGACGCGGGCGCCGGTTTCTCGAGCTTTCAGCACGTTTTGCGGCTCCGACCCGACATCATCAAGCTCGACCGCAGCTTGACCACGGGCGTGGACACCAACCCCGTGCGCTTCGCGCTGGCTTCGGCGCTAGTCACGTTCGCGGCCAGCCTCGGGGCGCGGGTCTGCGCCGAGGGCATCGAGACGGCCGCAGAGCTCGTGGCACTTCAGAAGCTCGGAGTGCGCAAGGGGCAGGGCTACTTCTTGGCCCGACCAGCGCCGCTCCCGCTCCCGTTGCCGCCGCCCGGCTACTGGACGGCGGCTACCATTCGCCCGTCGGAGCGCATGCGCGCCGCGGTGGCCTCGCCCGCCGTGCGCTCTCGCGAGCGCTT
>Ga0164306_10001491_pt1 | contig 10418 bp, 11 predicted proteins | sample Whisoiple_242_MG_FD_110213 | JGI IMG/M metagenome (GOLD analysis project Ga0164306, IMG submission 110213) | Soil microbial communities amended with fresh organic matter from upstate New York, USA - Whitman soil sample_242_MG | ecosystem: Environmental > Terrestrial > Soil > Unclassified >... | reverse complement strand
CTCATCAATGCTGCGGCAGCAAAGCCTCTGATCATCGTTCCTCCCTGGTTTTGATTAGGCGTCCCACTCCGCAGGCAGCGAAAGCGGCCCGCGAAACGAGACATTCGGCGCAAACGCGAGTTTTGTCCCCTTTGCATGGCGAAGCGTCGGAAGTCGAGACGACACTTCTTCCAGGACGACGCGCGCCTGCAGCCGCGCCAGCGGCGCGCCGAGGCAAAGATGCGGGCCAGCGCCGAAGGAGAGATGTTCGCGTGCGTTGGCGCGGCGGATATCGAGCCGATCCGGATCGGGGAACACCTCCGGATCGCGATTTGCGGCGCCGAGCATCATCAGGAGGTTTGCCCCCGCGGGAACAGGCACCCCTCCGATCTCAGTCGCGCGCGTCGTGCGTCGGCGCCAGGCAACGACGGAGGAATCGAGCCGCAGGATTTCCTCGACGGCGTTCGGGATCAGCGCCGGCTCGGCGATAATGTCGCTCCATGCCTGCCGGTCGGCCAAGAGCCGGTTGAACATGTTGCCGATGAGACCGGTCGTCGTTTCATGTCCGGCAAAGAGCAGATTGAGCACGACCGTCGCGGCTTGCTGCCGCGTCAGCGTTTTCCCTTCAACATCCGGCGTGTGCACAAGCGTCGAGACGAAGTCGTCGCGCGGCGCGGCCGTTCGATCGGCGACAAGCTGCTCGGCAAGCGACCAGAACCGCGCCATGCCTTCCGCCGCCTTCACCTGCTTGCTCTCGGACGGCCGGCCGTAGATGAACAGGATGCGGTTCCACGAGCCTTCTTTGACACGCGACACTTCGTGCGCGCCGACGCCGAGGATGCGAAAGAGGACGAGGACCGGCAATTCCCAGGCGAGATCCCTCACAAGATCGGCGCGGCCGTCGCGCAGACGCTCGCTGCAGAACCGCACCGTAAGATCGCGGACAAAGCCTTCCATCTCGGCGACGCGCTTCGGCGTGAACGCGATATTGGCGATGCGGCGCACGCGCGTATGGACTGGCGGATCGACATTGGCGAGCGTCGGCACGGCACCCCAGCCGCCCTCTTCCAGCGCCTTCGCCGCCATCAGGCAAGGCGGCGAGAGCGGCGCGTTGGCGTTGACAGCGGAGAAGGTCGGCGGTTCGCGGAAAATCTGCTTGATGTCGCGATGGCGCGTGACGATCCAATGTGCGATTGAGTCAGCATAAAATACCGGCGCCGCCTCGCGCGCCTCGGCGAGATAGGGATAGGGGTCGTCGAGATACGCCGCGTCGAGCGGATCGAAGCGGGTGCCGATCGCCGGCCTCTCTGCCACTGCCGCAAGCCCCATATGCCACCTCCCAACGAGCGCCGGCGCAGTAGACGACGATTCCCGAGTGCAGAAAAGGCCTGGGAACCGCGAGCGGAAAGCGGTCGGGTTTCGATCCACCGGACGGCTAAAGCGCGAGCCCTGGGCGGCGACTTCCGCTTACGGCTCGGCTTGCGGTCCTCTTGGCCCTCGTGCATTTGAAAGCGCGCCTTACCGCCCCGCCGGTATCCGGCGCGGGCGCTCGGGAGCTTTATGAAGCGCATACTCGAATACGTCTGGCCGGTCGTCGGCCTCATCGCGGTCTGCGCTTCGATCTATCTGCTGTACCGCGAATTTAAGGGCGAGTCGGTCGGGCCGGCGGTTTGGGCGGACCTCAAAGCGATCCCGTCGCACCGCTATGCTTTGGCGGCGCTATCGACGCTCGGCGCCTATGTCGCGCTCGCCTGGTACGATCGCATTGCGCTCATCCATCTGCATGTGCGGCACATTTCCTGGCTCTTTATCTCGCTGTGCTCGTTCACAACTTACGCGCTGTCGCACAATATCGGAGCGTCGGTCTTTTCCGGCGCCATGGTGCGTTACCGCGCCTATACGTCGAAGGGCCTGTCGGCGACTGAAATCGCGGTTCTCGTAGCGCTCTGCTCGTTCACCTTCGGTCTCGGCACGGTGCTTCTCGGCGGCATTGTGCTGACCTTCGAGCCGGAGCAGCTCTCCCGGCTTCACGGCCTCTTGCCGGCAGTTCTGACCAACGAGACGACGGCGACGATCCTCGGCGTCGTCTGTCTCGCCTTCGTCGCGTTGTATGTGATCGGCTCGATTTTACGGCTGCGGCCACTGATCCTCGGCGGCTTCCGCCTCGAATATCCCCGCCCCGAGGTGACGATACGGCAATTATGTGCCGGGCCCTTGGAGCTGCTGGGTGCTGCCGGCATCATCTATTTCGCGCTGCCCGAGGCCGGCAATCCCGGCTTCTTCGTCGTGCTCGGCGTGTTTCTCGCCTCGTTCACCGCGGCGCTCGCCTCGAACGCCCCCGGCGGATTGGGCGTGTTCGAATTCTTCTTTATCAAGGCGATGCCAAGCGTGCCGCAATTCGAGGTGCTCGCGGCGCTACTCGTCTTCCGGCTCTTCTATCTTTTGATTCCGCTCTGTTTCGCGATCGTCGTCGTATTCCTATTCGAGCGACGGCGCTTAAGCGAAGTCATCCACGCCCGTCACGAAGAGCATGTGCATCACGCTCAAGCGACGCGGAACCTTCCGACGGAAAGGACCGGGACCGGCGATTGAAGCGCGTTACATCCGGTATTGTTGGATTCGCGTCGTCCGCAATCCGGCAAGTCCGTGCTGATCGATGGACATCTGCCAGCTCAAGAACTCGTCGACAGTCAGCGTATAACGGTTGCAAGCCTCGTCGAGCGACAATAGACCACCGCGCACGGCAGCGACGACTTCGGCCTTGCGGCGAATGACCCAACGCTTTGTCGAAGCCGGCGGCAGGTCGGCAATGGTCAGAGGACTGCCGTCAGGTCCGATGACATACTTGACCCGCGGCCGATGGAGTTCCGTCATATTGCCAACTCACGCACTCGACTGGCCAACACGCGTGAGAGGCTAAACCTGTCCCATTTAAGATTTACCTAAGTAGAAGTTTCGGATTCGTGGTCAAACTGTTGACGAACCATTGCTATGGCGATCGTTAGGCGCGCCGCACAAGGCTTTGTGTACCTCTTCGAAACACGCGCGGAAGCTTTGATTAACCATGTTGCGCTTGCACGAAGAGGAAACGCCCGCATCGCGCGTCAGCGGACGATCGCCCCATCGTTACGTCCGCGGCAGGAACTTCACCGCCGCAATGATCGCCAGGATCACGACGATCGCTAGGATCACATAAATGACGATCGTAGTCGTGCGGTTCTGCGCGCCGCCTGGCCTGCCGCGATAGGCATACGCCGAACGATCGCCCGACTTCCCTGCGGCCAAAGGCACGTCGGGCCCACTCCCGGCAAGCGTCGATTCGGCGAGATGCCGATAGGTCGCAAGCCGCCGCGGCGTTGCCTCGCCGATTATGTAGGCGGTGTTCTCGTGCTCGTTCGGTTCGCGCCCAACCGATCGCTGAAAGGCGAGAAGCCAATCGAGCTTGTTCTGCTTGTAGATCGAGTAGGCGACGAGGCCGACAATATCGTTGTCTGCGGTCACGAGACTGGAGAACACGGGATTGCGGTCATTATCCTCGGCAGCGCCGACGGAGGGACTCGTCTCGACATAATCGCTGCTGCCCACCGGGCGGACAGCGGTGCTGTCGCGCGTTACCACATCATCATCGTCCATACCCACCGCTCCTTGGGAATTTGACCAGCCCTCCCCTCGGCCTGGCGGCAATCTAGCCCAAAGCAGCGGCACTCCGCTACCGCGCAGTTCGGGCCCGCGGGACGGGACCTCACCCGTGCATAATGTGAACAAATCGCCCCTCCCCGTGGAGATCGCTCCCCTTCCCAAACGAATCCCGCTAGAGGAGGCAGCCGAGCATGGCGGCAGCGGGAAGATGAAGCGGCTAACCTACAGGATCGAATCGCGGCTCCTCGCAAAAGGCATCGGACCGATCGCAGGGATGGACGAAGCCGGCCGCGGTCCGCTCGCCGGGCCGGTCGCCGCAGCCGCCGTCATTCTCGACAAGCGCAGATTGCCGCGCGGCGTCAATGATTCGAAGGCGCTCGATGCCGAGACTCGTGAAACGCTGTACGAGGAGATACTGTCGCGCGCGCTTGCTGTGTCGGTCGCGTTCGGCGCGGTCACCGAGATCGATACGATCAACATCAGGCAAGCAACATTCGCCGCAATGCGGCGCGCCTGTGCCGGCCTGTCGCTGCGCCCCGCTTACATCTTAATCGATGGTTGCGATTTCCCCGATCGCCTCGCCTGTCCGGGCGAAGCGATCGTCAAAGGCGATGCGAAGTGCATGTCGATTGCGGCGGCGTCGATCGTCGCGAAAGTTACGCGCGATCGGCTGATGCGCCGGCTCGGCTATCAACATCCTGTTTACGGTTTCGAGCGCCATTCCGGTTATGCCACGGAATTTCATGTGACGGCGATTGCAAAAAACGGTCCTTCGCCGTTCCATCGGATGAGCTTTTGGCCATTTCGCGCCGCCGCTGACTGAGAAACTTTAACGTTCTGTGAATGCGAGCTTTTGTCCCAAATTCGTTCAAATAGGGACGCTGCGGCGCTAACAAGCTAAACGGCACCTTTACCGCGTCGGGCGCATCTTCGTCATCGTTGAGTCGCGTCTGTCGGTATCGAGTTCATGCGTATCGCTCATGCCGGAGCAGCCGGCGCGAAGTCCCATGTTCAGGTCACGCGTACTGGGACTTCCACGCGGCGCTCCGGCGAGCATCCCGCTCCTCATCGAACAGCGCCGCGCAATACAATATTGCGCGGCGATTGCGTCGAGGTGATGCGGGATTTGCCGGCAAGCAGCGTTGATCTCGTGTTCGCCGATCCGCCCTACAATCTGCAGCTCGAAAACGCGCTTTCGCGGCCTGATCAAAGCCGCGTCGATGCCGTCGACGACCACTGGGACAAGTTCGCGAGTTTTGCCGATTACGATTCGTTTACGCGCGACTGGCTCGCTGCTGCGCGTAAATTAATGAAACCTGAAGCGACGATTTTCGTCATCGGCTCCTACCATAACATCTTTCGCGTCGGCGCGATTATGCAGGATCTCGGATTCTGGATTCTGAACGACATCGTCTGGCGCAAGGCCAATCCGATGCCTAATTTCCGGGGTCGCCGCTTCACCAATGCGCACGAGACGCTAATCTGGGCGGCGCGCAGCGCGAAGGCGAAGCGCTACACGTTCAATTACGAAGCGCTGAAAGCCGGCAACGAGGATTGCCAGGTGCGCTCCGATTGGTTCCTGCCGATCTGCACCGGCGCCGAGCGGCTGAAGGATTCTGCCGGCCGCAAGACCCACCCGACGCAGAAGCCGGAGGCGCTGCTCAACCGCGTACTCCTCAGTGCGACCAAGTCCGGCGATGTCGTGCTTGATCCATTTTTCGGTACCGGTACGACGGGCGCCGCCGCCAAGCGCCTGCGCCGCGCCTTCATCGGCATTGAGCGCGACGCCGATTACATCGCCGCCGCCGAGGCGCGGATCGCCGACGTCGGCCCGTTGCCGGAGGCGGTGGTCGCGGCAGCGCCCGCAAAGCGCAGCGAGCCGCGCGTCGCTTTCGCCGCCCTGATCGAGGTCGGGCTCATCGCCCCGGGCGCGATCCTCCTGGATGAGAAGCGCCGCCACCGGGCGCTGGTGCGCGCCGACGGCGCCGTCGCGGTCGGCGATATCGTCGGCTCGATCCACAAGATAGGGGCGCTGGTGCAGGGCCTGCCCGCTTGTAACGGCTGGACCTTCTGGCATTGCGAATGCGCCGGCCGGCTGGAGCCGATCGATTCGCTCCGCGCGGCTTTCCGCAAAGACATGCGAAAAGCCTCAGCCGTCTGAAGCCGCCGGTGCGGCTTCCCGGAACCTAGCCCGACGCCTCACGTTGCCCGCGCGAGCGCCGGCAGTGTGAGAACACTGGCGTCGGTGAACCGTGGGCCGACGTGATGCTCGACGCAAGGGAGGAGAGCTGTGGAGAACGATAGGAAGGTGGTGGAGACCAAGACGGAAGCCCGCCAGGGCGTCACCGGCACCGGCGTGAGTTCTGTGCTCGTCTGGAGCCTCGGGCTCGCCATCCTCGCTTTCGTCGTCATCATGGGGTGGTTCATCTTGGCCCGGCAATAGATTGCGGTTGGCGCTTCTGAGGGAAGAAAAGCCCCGCCGGCTGCACCGTCGGCATGCGGGCGCTGAAGCCTCAGCGATGCTGGAACCGCAGCTATACTGGGGCGTTTCGACCGCGGGCGGGCTGGGCGAGCGATAATAATAGAGCGGCTTATGGACGAAAAACGCAGAACCTCGACACGCGGATTCGCCTCAATGGATCCGGAACGCCAGCGGGCTATCGCCCGAAAGGGCGGCGAGAGCGTGCCCAATGAGAAGCGGAGCTTCTCACAAAATCCTTCGTTAGCTGCAGAGGCAGGGCGCAAGGGCGGACAGAGCGTCAACCCCGAGAAGCGAAGCTTCTCGCAAAACCACAGCCTAGCCTCTGAAGCAGGCCGCAAAGGCGGCCATGCTTCGCATGGATCGCGGAAAGCTGGCGGCTAATTCACTTGTCGAGGTGAACGAGAACGCGGCTTAGGCCGCATTCTCGAGAAACTCTCAGCGCTGCCCGACGGCACGCCGTCCGTGCGACATGTGGCCGCCTTTGCGGCCTGCTTCGGATGCGAGCTGATGGTTCTGTGAGAAGCTGCGCTTTTCATTGGGGACGCTACGGCCGCCTTTGCGCGCAATCTCGCGTTGTTTTTCGCGATCCATAGACGCAAACCCGCGAGTGGATGTTTTGCGTTCCATACTCATCCGGCTCTCCCTTCTATTATGGCAAAGTAACGGCGAAGCGCGGCAGCGGTTCCACTGCCAAGTGCGGATGCGCTTGAATTAAGGGCATTTCTCACAACAAGCGCAGCTGAAACAGCAGCTTAGCGCTTCGAAAATTTGTCGTGTTTTTGCCACTATTCGGCCGAAACACGCTCCCTGGAGCGATCCCGCGCATAGACGGGGGAGTGCCCGACGGCCGCCCCGATAAGAAGCAAGGCCGGACCGGAAGGGCCCGCGGCGGCGACTTTGCTAGGCAGCTGCGACAAGTGCGCAGCGATGATGCGCTCCTCCGCCCGTGTCGCCGACTCAATGAAGAGCGCGGGCGTTTCAGGCGCGACGCCGGCCGTTAGCAGCCGTTCCACTAGAACCGGCAGGGTTTTGGCGCCCATGTACACAGCGGTCGTGGCGCGCGGATCGGCAAGTGCCCGCCAGTCGAGATCGTCAGGGAGCCGGCCCTCTTTGGTGTGGGCGGTAATGAACTGAACCCGGCGTGCGATATCGCGCTCGGTCAGCGAAACGCCGGCGGCCGCGGCGGCACCGGACGCGGCTGTCACACCAGGAATGATTTCGAACGGAACACGGCTGGCACGCAAGGCTTCGATTTCTTCGTTGGCGCGGCCGAAGATGGTCGGGTCGCCACCCTTCAGGCGAACAACCTTCTTCTTCTCCTCCTTCGCCAACTTCACCAGAAGCGCGCTGATCTCATCCTGCCCGCAGGATGGTTTGTGGCCGCGCTTGCCGACGGTGATCCGCGTCGCCTCGCGACGCGCCATGTCGACGATCTCCGGCGAGACCAGGTCGTCGAAGAGCACGACGTCCGCCGATTGCAGGGCGCGGACGGCTTTCAGCGTAAGAAGTTCCGGATCGCCGGGACCGGCGCCGACCAGGAGAACCGTGCCGATCTCTTTCCCGTCGTCAGTGCGGGTGCCTGGCTGGCCGACCCGGTCGAGCAATTGATTGCGAACGTGCTCCGAGGGCACTTCGGTCGGGTGGGTAAACGCCTCGCGGGTAAACGTCTCCCAAAACGAGCGGCGCTCGCGGAAATTGAAATTGAGCGCCTGCACGGCAGGCCGCCATTCCCGCGCCGCCTCGGCCCAGCGGGCGAATCCGGCCGGAAGCAGCGTCTCGATCTGGGCGCGAATCGCCTGACCGAAGACCGGCGCCGCGCCGGCCGTCGAGATGCCGACGACCAACGGCGAGCGGTTGACGATCGAACCGAATTGGAAATCGCAGAGCGCCGGCCGATCCACGATGTTGACGGGTACGCCGGCGCGGTGCGCGGCCGCCCGGAACGAGGCTGCCGCGGCGTCGGAATCGAACTCGCCGATCGCCAGCGCCGCGCCCTTGAAGTCGGCGTCGATCCAATGGCGGCTTTGGCGCCGCACGCGCTCGCCGAGCGCAAAGTGCGCAAAGTCTTCGCCCCGATATTCGCCGAACAGGTCGACGCGAGCACCGGCGGCCTCGAGGAGCTCCGCCTTACACAACGCGCCCGCCGACGAGCCAGCGAGGATAACGCGCCGGTCCTCGAGCATAAAGAAAACCGGGAGCGTCGCGAGTGCGCCGATGCGGTTTGCGCCAACCTTGCCGGGGCGCCGCGCCTGGTCGGGCGAGGCGACTTTATCTGAAGGCGACAGCATCAGAAACCCCGAGCAAAAGCGATGCCGCCTTACTTGAGGGTTCGGAAGGTCCCTGTCGAGCCCCGCGCTAAGCGGCGGGCGGCGCGACCAGCGCGAACATGGCGCCCTGCGGATCGAGACATTGCACTATCCAGCTTCCACCCGGCACCTGCATGGGCCCGTTGATCACCTGCCCGCCGCCGGCCTTTACGCGCGCTTCCGCCGCCTGGATCTCGGGGACATTGAAATAGTAGACCCAGAACGGCTGCGGCGATTGCGGCATTTTCGTCATCATGCCGCCGACCGGCACGCCGTCGACGGCGAAGAGCTGGTAGACGCCCATTTCACCCATTGGCATCGCGTCGGCTTTCGTCCAGCCGAACATCTCCGAGTAGAAAGCGAAGGCTTTTTCGCCATCGAGTGCATGCAATTCGTGCCAACCGGCATGGCCCGGTGTTCCGGGCGGGACGGCAGGCGGCGGCGTACCCGCGCCTTTAAACAAAGCAAACATCACGCCCTGCGCATCGGAAACGATGGCGAAGCGCCCGACGTCCAGAATATCCGCCGGCTTGCGATGAATCGTGCCGCCCTTGTCGTTGACCCGCGTTGCATAAGCGTCGACGTCATCGACACCGATATACCCGATCCAGCCGGGCCGCGCGCCTGCGGCGGCAGCATCTTGCGGGATCGGCATGAGCCCGGCGACATGCGTCTCGCCTGGCCCGAGTAGCGTATAGGATTGGCCGGGCATCCCGGCATCTTTCCCGTTCCAGCCGATCACCTTGCGATAAAACGATTCGGCCGACTTCGTGTCCGTCGTCATCAGTTCATACCAGACGAATTTGCCCGAACCTGCCATTGCCGTTCTCCCTTGTTGCGTGTCAGTCATCGATCGCCTGATAGGCGAGCGACAGGAAAATCATCGATGATGTTCGTGTCATTTGGACAGGCGCGGCGTCGCCGGCGCATTGCACCGGGGCGCGATCAGGCTGCCGTCGATACGTGCGCCGGCGCCTCATACTCGTCATGACGGCGCACGAAATCCATCGTGCGCTTCTCATTGCGTCCTCTAGGCGCGCGATCGAGAAGCATCAATGTGCCGATGAGTTCTTCAAGGCCGCGCGTATAGCTTGAATAGGTGTGGTACACGTTTCCCGCGTCGTCTTTGTAGAACGCGCTAAGACCGGGCTGCTCCTCCGAAGTATTCGATGAGTCGAGCTTGGTGAAGTTGTATTCGGCCCTGCCTTGCGCGATGTCTTCTTTGTCGAAGGAGACATGGAAATCGTAGTTGAAGTCGCTCCCCGACGATGACACCCAGGGAAACCGCCAGCCCATGCGCTTCTTATAGGCTGCAATCTCGCTGAGCGGCGCACGCGACACCGCAGTCAGCGTAACGTCGTGATGCTCGAGATGCGGCAGCGCGCCGTCGAAATGATCCGATACGAAAGAGCAGCCGGGGCAGCCCGCCGCCCAGCCAGGCCCGAGCATGAAGTGATAGATGATGAGCTGGCTGCGCCCCTCGAAGAGGTCCGCAAGCCGTTTCTTTACTGTCGGCGTGTCGAAGACATAGTCTTTTTCGATCTTCACCCACGGCAACGCCAAACGCTCGGCGTTGATCTCGTCGCGCAAATGCGTGAATTGCTTCTCCTTGAGAAGCAGCGCCTTGCGCGCGCCTAGCCATTCGTCTTGCGACACAATCTTGTTGAGCATCGTGGCCTCCCTCGCTATTCCGCTTGACCATTTATGTTGATATCAACATAATAATGGCATGTCAAAGGCCGAGCCCATTCCGTTCGAGGTAAGCCATCATGTCCGCGACACATGTCTTTGCCTGCATGTGCAGCGCACCGCGCGTGCGCTGGCGCGCCGCTTCGATGAAGCTTTTCGAGCCCTCGATCTGACGAGCGGGCAGTTCTCGTTACTCGTTTCCTTGAATAGACCGAACCCGCCGAGCATCGGCTCGGTCGCCGCGCTGCTGACCATGGATCGGACAACCTTGACCGCGGCGCTCAAGCCGCTCGAGCGGCGCGGGCTCATAACGGTGATCGTCG
>Ga0164306_10001490_pt1 | contig 10423 bp, 7 predicted proteins | sample Whisoiple_242_MG_FD_110213 | JGI IMG/M metagenome (GOLD analysis project Ga0164306, IMG submission 110213) | Soil microbial communities amended with fresh organic matter from upstate New York, USA - Whitman soil sample_242_MG | ecosystem: Environmental > Terrestrial > Soil > Unclassified >... | reverse complement strand
TGGGACCCCGGCTCCCGCTCGGCGATCTCGGACCTCGAGGTAGAGAACCGCGAGGTCGAGGACACGCTGTACTACATCGACTATCCGCTCGAGGGCTCGGAGCGCGTCCTGACGGTCGCCACGGTCCGGCCCGAGACGATGCTGGCCGACACCGCCGTCGCTGTCAATCCAGATGACGAGCGCTACGGCGATCTCGTGGGCGAGCACTGCATTCTCCCGCTGGTCGGGCGCCGGCTGCCGGTGATAGCCGACGAGCACGTCGACCCGGAGTTCGGGACGGGCGCGCTCAAGATCACCCCGGGCCACGACCCGAACGACTTCGAGATCGGGCGTGCCAACGGGCTCGACGAGATCGTCGTCATCGGCGAGGACGGATTGATGAACGCGCAGGCCGGTGAGAGGGTCGCCGGCCTGTCCGTAGAGGAGGCCCGGGAGGCCGTCGTGGCAGCGCTCCGTGAGGAGGGGCGGCTGCGGGATGAGGAGCCCTATCTGCACTCAGTCCCGTACTCGCACCGCTCGGGCCACCGCGTCGAGCCGCTGATCTCGCTGCAGTGGTTCTGCCGCATGGACGAGCTCGCGAAGCCGGCGATCGAGGTCGTTGAGCGGGGGCAGGTGAGCTTCGTCCCCGAGCGCTTCGCGCGGGTCTACCTCGAGTGGATGCACGGCCTGCGACCGTGGGTGCTCTCGCGCCAGCTCTGGTGGGGTCACCGGCTTCCCGTCTGGTACTGCGACGCGTGCGAGGAGACCTACGTCGCGGAGTCGCCGCCGGAGCGCTGCGGCGCCTGCGGTGGCGAGCTACGCCAGGAGGAGGACGTGCTGGACACATGGTTCAGCTCGGCCCTGTGGCCGTTCGCCGTGCTCGGCTGGCCCGACAACACTCCGGAGCTTCGGGCGTTCTACCCGACCGACGTCCTCGTCACGGCGCGAGACATCATCTTTCTGTGGGTTGCTCGGATGGTGATGATGGGGCTCGAGTTCGCCGGTGACATCCCCTTCGACGACGTCTACATCACGCCGGTGATCCAGGCCGCCGACGGCCGCCGGATGTCGAAGAGCCTTGGCACCGGGATCGACCCGCTTGACGAGATCGACAACCATGGCGCGGACGGCGTGCGGTTCGGCCTGCTCGCGATGTCCTCGACCCAAGATGTTCGGTACAGCGCCGAGCGCATTCAGCAGGGGCAGGATCTGGCGAACAAGCTGTGGAACGCCTCGCGATTGGTGCTGCTGAATGCAGCACCAGACAACTCCCGCCAGGAGCAAGCTCCTGTCGGGGCTCCGGGCGGGACGAGCCTTGTGCAGGGACCCCCCTCTTCCGAGCGGGTCGAAGACCGCTGGATCGTGTCGCGGCTTCAGCGGGCCATCGAGGGGGCCACGGCGAGCATCGACTCCTATGACTTCGCCCATGCCGCTCTCGACCTCTACGACTACTTTTGGTCCGAGCTCTGCGACTGGTACCTGGAGATCGTCAAGCCCCGGCTCTACGACGGCGACGCGGACGCCTCGGCGACGCTTCTGTGGGTGCTCGAGCAGACGCTCGCCCTGATCCATCCGGCGATGCCGTTCGTGACCGAGGAGATCTACTCCTATCTCCGCGGCGAGCTCGGCGACGACACGCCGGAGATGCTTGTCGTCCACTCCTACCCCGAGATGGATCCTGAGCTGATCGACGAGCAGGCCGAGCGGGAGGTCCAGGCCTGGATCGACCTCACGCGCCAGGTCCGCCGCTGGCGGGACCTCGTCGGAGTTGCGGCGGCCAGCGTGCTGCCGGCGCGCGTCTCGGGCAGCGACGCGACGCCCCCGCATGAGCTCGTGGGGCGGCTCGCCAGGCTCTCGTTCGACGGCGCGGAGGGCGAGGCGCTGGCCACGTTCGGGTCGGTGGAGATCCTCCCATCGGAGGATGTCGATGCCGAGCAGGTGCGCCATCGCATCGCCGAGCGCCGCGGCGACCTGCTGTCGGAGGTGGCCCGCGCCGAGGGGAAGCTCTCGAACGCGCGATTCGTCGACAAGGCGCCGGCCGACGTGGTCGAGGCGGAGCGGGCGAAGCTGGCTCGCTATCAGGCGGAGCTGGAAGAGCTGCACCCGTGAACAGCACCAGCCAGTCGCCTCGCCTTTCGGCTCGGCGCTCAAATACCTGGACCTACGAAGAGGCGGAGCGCTACCTCCTCTCGCTCGAGCCGCTCGGCTGGCGGTTCGGGCTCGACCGAATCCGCCGGCTGGTCACGGTGCTCGGCATGCCCCAGCATCGGTTCGCGTCGATCCACGTCGTGGGGACGAATGGGAAGTCCTCGGTGACCGAGATGACCGCCGCCCTCCTCGAGGCGCACGGGCGCACGGCGGGGGTCTACCTCTCCCCGCACACCGAGCGCTGGTCCGAGCGCGTCAGGGTGGGGGGAGCCGAGATCGGCGGCGACGAGTTCGGCGCCGCTGTGGAGCGCACGGCGCAGTCGGTCGAGGTCGTGAACCGCTCGCTGGAGGAGGGGGAGTCGGTCACGCAGTTCGAGGCGGCGACGGCCGCCGCCTTCGTTGCACTGGCTCAGTCCCGGGTGGAGTTCGGCGTAATCGAGGCTGGCCTGGGCGGTCGCCTCGACGCGACCAACGTGCTGCCCTCGCAGGCGACCGTCCTGACCTCGGTCGGGCTCGAGCACACCGAGTGGCTCGGCGACACCGAGGAGGAGATCGCCGCCGAGAAGCTGGCGGTGCTTCGTGACCATTCGACGCTGGTCGTCGGCGAGCTTTCGCCCGCCGTTCGCTCCCTCGCCGAGCAGACCGCCCGTGAGCGAAGCGCGACGCTGGTCACCGCCGCGGACCACGACCCGGACGTCGCGGACCTCGCGGTCCCGGGCGCGTATGCCCGGCGCAACTTCACCGTTGCGAGCGCCGCGGCCACCGCGGTCATCGGCCCACTCGACCCGGACCGCGTGCATGCCGTCGGGGCCGACCTGGAGCTTCCCGGGAGGATGGAGGTCCTTGCCGGCGACCCACCGATCGTGCTCGACGCGGCCCATAACCCGCCCGGCGCCGCAGCGCTGGCCGAGGCGCTCCCGGAGGCCGTCGGCGGGGCGCCGGTCGTCGCCTGTCTCGCAGTGCTCGCCGACAAGGACGCGGCCGGGGTGCTGGCCGCGCTGGCGCCGCGGGTCGAGCTCGCGGTGTGCACCGAGCTTCCCGCGGACCTCCTCGCCCATGCCGGCCGGCCCGCCGCGCGATCCCTCGATGCCGTACAACTCGCGGAGGCGGCCGCGGATGCCGGCATCGCGACGGAGATCGTCCCCGATCCGGCGGCGGCCGTGGGGCGGGCCGTCGCCGAGGCCCGTTCCCGCTCGGGTGCGACTCTCGTCAGTGGTTCGCACTACCTCCTCCGGTACGCTTTCCAGGCGCGGTCCTAGAGGGGTCGAGATGGCCGCCGGGCCGCGACCGCGATAGGCGCCATGGATCGAGAGGCACGCTCAGAGCTCCTACAGATGATGGGCTTGGTCGCTGCGGTTGTGGCGATCGTGATCCTCGTTTTCTTCGGCCTGGGGTACCTTTTTGGGCGGCTGTTCCTCTAGGAGGCAACCCACCCGATCCGGACCGCCACCAGGGATTAAGCCGTAATTAACGAAGTAGACTCAGCTCCCTTCCCATGCGCCTCCAGCCATGCCCGTAGTAGCGCTCTTCGGCATCACGAACAGCGGTTTGAACCTGTTCGTGAATCTCGTCGTGCTGTTCCTGGTGGTCGTCTGGATCGCGCTCATCGCCTGGACCTTCCTCGACGCCCGCCGCCGCATCAAGGACCCGGTCCTGGTCGCGTGCGCCACCGGGGCCTCGCTGTTCCCGTACGTGGGCACGATCATCTACTCGATCCTGCGCCCGCCGGAGTTCCTCGAGGACGCCAAGGAGCGGGAGCTGGAGATCCGATCCTCCGAGCTGCGCGTGAAGCAGCTCGAGGAGCAGTCCTGTCCGAATTGCGCATATCCGATCGAGCGCAGCTACCTCCGCTGCCCGAACTGCCGCGCGAGGGTCAAGGACCCGTGCGAGAACTGCGACAAGCCGATCGACCCGCGCTGGGTCGTCTGCCCGTACTGCGAGATGCCGCAGCGCCGCGCGCCCGAGCCGCCCGCCCGAGTCTCGCGTGAGGAGCGGCCTCGCGAGGAGCGCGCGCCCTCAAGGCCCTCGCCGCGCACGAAGCGCCCGGCGAGCAGCCGGCCCGCGACCGCGCGCAGCCAGGCCAGCTCTGAGACACAGACTCGCCCGCGGCCGACCCGGTCCAGCCGGTCGAGCCAGTCCCAGGCTCCGACGACCAAGCAGCGCAAGCCCTCGTCCTCGCGGAGCAAGCCTTCGTCGGGCAGCGGCCGCGACGGGTCGTCCGACGGGCGAGAGCGCCCCGCGACGGCGTCGTAGGGCGCTCCGAGGCTCAAGCCCGGGTTCGTCGCCGTTCCTGCGAGCCCCCGGCGCGTGCGATGGCGCCACCGTGCGCCCGGCAATGAGGGGGAGCCCAATCCGCCAGCTTCGTATCAACGCAATCTGTTCCCGGTCTCCGGGAATGGATTGCGTTGACCCGGCCCTTTCTCAGCGATGGATGGATTCCGGTGCCTATATCGCCGAAATCCATCCATCGTGCTGCGAGCCCGATCGGGCGCTGCCCCACATGCCCTTCTCCATCTCGCGTTGCCGGCGCGCACCGCCGGTCCTTGCGCCGATAGATTCCCGCGCCCGTGCCCGCGCCGTCCAGAACCCTGATCCTCGTCAAGCCCGACGCCTTCGAGCGCGGGCTCACCGGCGAGGTGCTCGCCCGCTTCGAGCGCAAGGGCCTGCGGCTCGTCGCCCTGCGGCACCTCACCATCGACGATGAGTTCGCCGGGCGCCACTACGAGGAGCACACGGACAAGCCCTTCTTCGGGGAGCTCATCGAGTTCATCACCGGCGGGCCTCTCGTCGCGGCGGTGCTCGAGGGCGTGGACGCGACTACGGCCGCCCGGCAGCTGATCGGGGCGACGAACCCGCTCGAGGCCGCTCCCGGATCGATCCGCGGCGACTACGCCGTCGAGGTCACGTTCAATCTCGTCCACGGCTCCGACTCGGACGAGTCGGCCCAGCGCGAGATCGAGCTCTGGTTCCCCGACCTCGACTGATCCTCGCCTCGGCGTCGCCCCGGCGGCGCGAGATCCTGGGGGCACTGGGCGTCCCCTTCGATGTGTTCGTGCCGGAGGTGGAGGAGCTGACCGAGGGCGAGCCCGAGGAGACGGTGGTCGAGAACGCGCGTCGTAAGGCGCGCGCCGGGAAAGGGATGTTGGTGAGGGGGCTTCAGCCCCCGAAACTGGCTGGTGCCGGTAGTGGTGTGGCAGGTGGGGAGCGCAGCCTGGTCCTCGGGGTCGACACGGAGGTCGTGCTGGACGGCCGGCTGCTCGGAAAGGCCGCGGACGAGCGCGAGGCGCGCGAACGCCTCGAAGCGCTGTCCGGCCGCACGCACGACGTGCTGGGCGGCGTGATGGTGATCGGCCGTCGGGACGACTCGACCCTGGACTTTGTCGGCCACAGTTCGACAAAGTCCAGTCTCGGCCGGGATGCATCTCCCCCGGTGCCCGGCGACGAAGTCGCCGAACGCTGGGGCCTCGCGAAGTCTCGAGTGACCTTCCGCGAACTCCCCCCGGACCTCCTCGCCGCCTACCTCGCGTCGGGCGAGTGGCGGGATCGGGCCGGGGCCTACGCCGTGCAGGGGCTGGGGTCGATGCTGGTCGAGCGGGTTGAAGGAGACCTTTCAAATGTCATCGGTCTCCCGGTCGCGTTGCTTCTCGACTTGGTCCCCGGTTTGCTCGACGCAGCAGGAGGTTCCCGCTAGAGCGGTTTTGGCCTAACCCTTAGGTTTACGTCGAGGTTCGAAAACGGGCCTCATTCTGGCGTTGAGACTCCTTCAGTGTTCGCTACACTCGGCACGCGGCGCGGCCGCTGTTGCTGCACGACTCGATACGCCCGGGACGGAGGAGCACGGCGCCGGATGGATGCGAAGACCGCCCCGTGCGCGCTAGGCAAGACCCGTCCGCTCCCATAAGGCTTTCACTGATCACCCGACAATGGGCTTCTTTCGCAACCTGACCGGCTTTGGCGGCCGCGACATGGCGGTGGACCTCGGGACCGCGAACACGCTCGTCTACGTACGAGGGCGTGGGATCGTGCTCTCGGAACCCTCAGTCGTCGCAGTCGACGCTCGCAGCGGCGAGGTCCACGCCGTGGGCGTAGACGCGAAGCGGATGCTGGGGCGCACCCCCGGGACGATCCGTGCCATCCGGCCCCTGAAGGATGGTGTGATCGCCGATTTCGACGTCACGGAAGAGATGCTGCGGCACTTCATACAGCGGGTCCACCAGAACCGATTCGCCCATCCTCGCGTGGTGGTGTGCGTCCCCTCCGGCGTCACCGGGGTCGAGAAGCGTGCAGTGGAGGAGGCCTGCCTCTCGGCCGGCGCCCGCCAGGCCTATCTCATCGAGGAACCCATGGCCGCCGCGATCGGCGCCGGGCTCCCGGTCGCCGAGCCCACGGGGAGCATGGTCCTGGACATCGGCGGTGGGACGAGCGAGGTGGCCGTCATCTCCCTGGGTGGCATCGTCGTCTCGGAGTCGATCCGAGTTGGCGGCGACGAGCAGGACGAGGCGATCGTCAACTACTGCAAGCACGAGCACAAGCTTTTGATCGGGCAGCAGACCGCCGAGGAGGTCAAGCTCGAGATCGGCTCGGCCACACACCTGCCCGAGGAGGTCACGACCGAGATCCGCGGCCGCGACATGGTCACCGGCCTCCCGAAGACGATCGTGCTCAGCTCGGCCGAGGTCCGTGGCGCTCTCCAGGAGCCGATCAACCAGATCGTCGCCGCCGTGAAGGACACGCTGGACCGCACGCCCCCCGAGCTCGCCGGAGACATCATGGACCGCGGGATCATCCTCGCGGGCGGCGGCTCCCTGCTTCAGGGCATGGACCAGCGCCTTCGCGATGAGTGCCAGATGCCGGCCCAGGTCACGGAGTCGCCGCTGACCTGCGTGGCCGTGGGGTCGGGCCGCTCGCTCGAGGAGTTCGAGGTCATCCACCGGATGAGCCGGAACTCCCACCGTCGCCTGGTCGCGACCGGGTAGGCGCCGGAGGTACGGCGGTGTACCGCAAGCAAGTCCGGAGGCGCCGTGCGGTCCTGGTCCTCCTGATCGTCGTCGCTCTCGTGCTGATCTCGGCGACCTTCTCCCAGTCCAACAGCGGACCTCTGCATTCCGTGCAGCAGGGCGTCGCGTCGGTGTTCGCGCCGCTCGAGGACGGCGCCAGCCGAGCGTTGAAGCCCGCCCGCGACCTCGTCAACTGGGTGTCCGAGACCTTCAACGCGCGCGGCGAGAACTCGAGCCTGAAGACGGACGTGCAGAAGCTCCGCGCCCAGGTGGCGAGGCTGCAGTCGGCCCAGGGCGAGAACGACCAGCTGAAGAAGATCGTCGGCCTGGACCGAAAGCCCGTCTTCGCCGCCTACAAGATGGTCACCGCGCGCGTCGTCGGCGCCTCGCCGACCGTCTGGTACTCGACCGTCACGATCAACGCCGGGTCGGGCGACGGGGTTGCGGTCAACGACCCGGTGATCAACGGCGACGGGCTCATCGGCCAGGTCACCGACGTGACGCACTTCACCTCCAAGGTCACGCTCATCACCGACTCGGAGAGCGCGGTGTCCGCCCGGGTGCTCCCCAACGGGCCGCAGGGCGTCGCCGAGCCGGAGGCCGGCGACCCGAGCACGATGCTGCTCGACTTCATCGACAAGAGCGAGCCCATCCACCAGGGTCAGATGGTCGCGACTGCGGGGTGGACTAATGGTTCGCTCTCCTCGTGGGCGCCCGCGGACATCCCCATCGGCGAGGTCCAGGACACGACCGTGGGGCAGCAGGAGACGACCCAGAACGTGCACATCACTCCGTACGCCGACATGCGGAACCTCGACATCGTGCAGGTCGCGACGCAGGGCCCAGCTCGACCTGGGGTCGGCGGGTGATCGTCACGTGGCGCATCGGGCTGCGAATCGCGCTGATCGTGATCGTCGCGATCGTCCTGCAGGTCTCGTTCTTCTCCTACCTGACGCTCTTCGGAACGACGCCGAACATCATTCCGCTCGTCGCCGTGAGCCTCGGCCTCCTGGGAGGCGCCATGGTCGGCGCGGTCTCGGGATTCGTGCTCGGGTTCATCCTGGACTCGGTGCTGCTCGCGACGCTCGGGATCTCCTCGCTGACCCTGCTGACCGTCGGGTACCTGGCCGGCCGCTACCGCGAGGGCACGCAGATCGCGAACACGCTCATGCCGCCGATCATGATCGGGGTACTGACCATCGCGGCCTCGGCCGCCTTCTCGGCGTTGCAGCTCATGCTCGGCATCGACACGCAGGTGAGCCTGCTGGTGCTCCGGGAGGTCTTCGTGCAGGGGCTCCTGGCCTTCCTGTTCGCCATCCCGTTCTATCCGCTGATTCGCCGCGTCCTGCGCCCGGCGATAGTCGACGACGTCGTCGCCGGCCGCCGCATGGGATCTCCGATCCGCGCGGGCTCCAACCGCCCGCGCCGCCGTCTCCCGCGTCGGCGGAGCGCGCGCGTGCGTAGGGCCACGGGGGTCTCCTGATGTTCAACGAACGCGAGCGGCCCGTCCTGCCCGCGCAGTTCGCGATGCGCGTCGCGATCCTCTCCGGGATCGCCCTGGTGATGTTCTCGATCATTTTCTTCCGGCTCTGGTACCTGCAGGTGCTGTCGAGCGACCATTACCTGAAGCTGGCCCAGAACAACCAGGTCCGCGACGTGACGGTGCAGGCGCCGCGCGGGGAGATCCTCGACCGCAACGGCAAGGTCCTGGTTGACAACCGCACCGCTCTCGCTCTCCAGATCCTGCCCACGGAGCTTCCGCAGAAGCGCCACAAGCAGCGCGAGGAGTTCGCGCGGCTGAGCCACGTGATCAACATGCCCACGGACCGGATCGAGAAGCAGATCCGCCAGCAGACCAAGGACCTGCCCTCGAACCCGGTCACGCTCAGGCGCGACGTCAGCTACGACCTCGTCTACTACCTACGCGAGAACCAGGACAAGTACCCGGGCGTCACGGTCCAGCGGGTCTACGTGCGGAACTACCCGGACGGCAGTCTGGCGGCGCAGATCTACGGCTACGTTCGCGAGGTCACGAAGCAGCAGCTCAACGAGGCCCGCTATCAGGGCCTCCAGCCCGGCGACCAGGTCGGCCAGTCGGGGATCGAGAACACGTACGACAACGTCCTGCGCGGAACCAACGGCATGACCCGCGTTCAGGTCGACGCGGCGGGCAACCCCACGGGCCACATCCTGAACCAGGTCCAGCCCAAGCCGGGCGACAACCTGGTCCTGTCGCTCGATCGGCCCGTGCAGCAGGCCGGCGAGCAGGCGATCAACTCCTTCAGCACGCCGGGCGCCTTCGTCGCGATGAACGTCAGGAACGGCCAGATCCTCGGACTGGGCTCGTCGCCGAGCTTCGACCCGGCCGTCTTCTCCAAGCCGGTGATCCCCACCTCGGTGTACAAGCAGCTCACCAGCCAGACCACCTACGCGCCGCTCACGAACCGCGCGATCCAGGGCCTCTATCCCACCGGCTCGACCTTCAAGCCGATCACCGCCATCGCGGCGCTGGAGAGCGGGACGATCACGCCCAGCACGACGATCGTCGACGGGGGTTCATTCAATCTCGGTGATGGCAACACTCTCCAGAACGCCGGAGGGGCGTCCTACGGTGCGCTCCAGCTCACCCAGGCACTCCAGGTCTCCTCGGACGTCTTCTTCTACAACGTCGGCGCGGACCTCTACAAGACCGGCAACACGAGCGCACAGGACAAGTGGGCGTACGACCTCGGCATCGGCCACCCTACGGGCATCGACCTCCCCGGCGAGGTCGCGGGCCTCCTGCCGACACCTCAATGGCGCGACCAGCTCTACAAGGAGGCTCAGAGCCCGAACTCTCCCGGTGGAACCAGCGTCGTGCCGGGTGATCCCACCGATCGCCCGTGGACGTTGGGTGACAACGTGAACCTCGCGGTGGGCCAGGGCGACCTGCAGGCCGATCCGCTCCAGATGGCTGTCGCCTACGCCGCGATCGGCAACGGCGGCGACGTCGTACGCCCGCACGTCGGCAAGGACGTCGAGGACCCGAACGGCAGCGTCGTGCAGGAGATCGACCCGGCCCCGATCCGTCACCTGGACATCAACCCGAGCTACCGCTCGGCGATCATGCAGGGGATCCACGAGGCGGCGCAGTCACCGGGCGGGACGTCCTATCCGGTGTTCGGCAACTTCCCGATCCCGATGGCGGGCAAGACCGGTACGGCCCAGCGCCCCGGCTATCAGGACCAGTCCTGGTACGTGTGCATGGCCCCGTATCCGAACCCGAAGATCGTCGTCGCGGCGACGATCGAGCAGGGCGG
>Ga0164306_10001488_pt1 | contig 10429 bp, 8 predicted proteins | sample Whisoiple_242_MG_FD_110213 | JGI IMG/M metagenome (GOLD analysis project Ga0164306, IMG submission 110213) | Soil microbial communities amended with fresh organic matter from upstate New York, USA - Whitman soil sample_242_MG | ecosystem: Environmental > Terrestrial > Soil > Unclassified >... | reverse complement strand
GTCGTCCGCGCCGGGGGCCGATTTCCCTGGCGGCTTCGCAAGGCGGCCAGCGCCAATTACGACGACCCGACCGAAGGAACCTTCATTCTCGGCGAGCTGCGCCTCGAGCTCCCGGACGCGGCGCGCTGGGCCGACGACTGGCGCGTCCTCGCTGATGTCACTGCTCCCGCCGCGAAGCGCGCGAAGGCGCGCGCGATGCGTTCGGCTTTGCCTGCCGCCAGCTCCAGGACCCGCTCGTCTTGGTAGACGCGCAGCACCTCGCGCGCGAGCGCGGCGCCGAGCGGGTTGCCGCAGAAGGTGTGGCCGTAAAAGAAGGTGCGATCGCCGGCCCCGAGGAAACCCGAAAAAATCCGCTCGTTGATCAGCGTCGCCGCCATCGGCAGCATGCCCCCGGTGAAGCCTTTGGCGGTGCACAAGATGTCGGGCGCGACGCCGGCGTGGTCGCTCGCCCAAAAGGGGCCGGTGCGGCCGTAACCGGTGAACACTTCGTCGCAGATCAAGAAGACGTCGTGCTTTTGCGTGAGGTCACGCAGCGCGCACAGCAGCTCGGGCCGGTAGATCTGCATGCCGACGGCGCCCTGAGCGATCGGTTCGACGATCACGGCCGCCAGCTCGTCGGCATGCTCGGCGAGCAGGCGCCCCAGCACCTCGAAGGCTTGCTCGTAGCCGTTGGCGTTGGTCGGCGCTCGCAAGCAGTCGATCAGCACGTTGCCGAACGAGCGCCGAAAGACCTCGATGCCGGAGACGGACACCGCGCCCATGGTGTCGCCGTGATAGCCGCCGTCGAGCGCCAAGAAGCGGGAGCGCTGAGGGCGGCCATTTTGCGCCCAGTATTGCAGCGCGAGCTTGAGTGAAACCTCGACCGCGGTCGAGCCGTCGTCACTGTAGAAGACGCGCGACAGGCCTGCCGGCGCGACCGCACACAGCTCTTTGGCGAGCAGCGCCGACGGCTCGTGGGCGATGCCGGCCAGCGGCACGTGGCACAGCTTCGCGGCTTGCGCGCTCAGCGCCTGCACCAGCCGCGGGTGCTGATGGCCGAGCGCGCAGCAATACCAAGATGCGTTGGCGTCGATGTACTGGCGCCCATCGACGTCACGGAAGCGCGAGCCCTGCGCGCTCTCGAGTACCAGCGGCTCGAGCTCCAGGTAATCTTGCATCTGCGTGTAGGGGTGCCAAACGTGCGCGCGGTCGGCGCTCAAGATCTCGTCGCGTCGATTCAAGCCGATTTCTCCTGCTGGATGAGCACGGTGGGCATACCAGGGGTCAGCTCGACCTCCGCGGGCGGCCCTAGCGGCAGCAGCAACGTGACGGTGGTGCCCTGCCCTTCTTCACTGTCGAGGTGGATCTCGCCACCGTGAGCTTCGACGATGCGATGCACGATCGGTAGGCCGAGGCCGGTGCCGCTCGGCCGAGTCGTGAAGAACGGATCGAGCGCGCGCTCACGCACGCCTTGCTCCATGCCTTGCCCCGAGTCGGCGATCTCGATGCGCACCGCCGCTTGCCCGCGCAGCTGGCCGCGGTGCACCACGATCTGCACCGTGCCTCCGCTCTTCATGGCCTGGCAGGCGTTCTCCACCAAGTTATCGAACACGAGCCGGAAAAGACTGGGATCGACCCACACCGTGTTCAAATCCGGGTCGTCGTCCATGCGCACGGCGATCTGATGGCCGTCGAGCATGGCGGAAGAGCGCGAGCGATTGGCGAGCTCGAGCAGCGAGACCGGCGAGCGCTTCACGCTCACGGGCCGAGCGAAGCGCAGCAGATCCGTGACCAAGCGGTTGAGGCGCGCGGCCTCTTCGTCGACGATGCCGAGCAGCATGGTGCGGTCTTCGTCGCGTACCGCGCTCCGCCGGAGGCCCGCGACCGCGTTGACGATCACGGCCAATGGGTTACGGACCTCGTGGGCGATGGCGGCGGCGAGCTCACCGACCGCGGCCAGCTGCTTCTTCGTCACCAGCTCGTTTTGGACGAGGCGTAGCTCCGCGTACGAGTGGCGCAGCTCTTCCGTCTTTTCTTGCAGGCTGCGGGCGGCCTCCTCGAGCTCGTCTTTTCCGACGCGGTAGCGGAGCAGCAGCGTGCCGGCGACTCCGAACGCGTAAAGCAAGAAGGCGTGCGGCAAGAGCGGGATCGAGTTCTCGATGAAGCCGAAAGCGGCCGCCCCGTCGTTACCCACGGCGGGCAAGATGCACAAAATGCCGATGATGGCCGAGCCCACCTCGCGCTGGCCGGCGCGGTACGCCGACACCAGCATCGCGGCCGCGACGGCCGTTTCCGTCGAAGCGAAGACGTAGAAGCTCTTACCGAGCCAGCTCGGCTGCCCCGCGACGTGCACGATCTTGCGCCCGAACAAAAAGGCTTCGAGCACGCGCGGCTCGCCGCTCCACCACGCGCCGCTCCACAGCAGCACCAAGTAGATGACAGCGACCACGTACAGCCACACCGCGCGCCGTGAGCCGAGCGCCTTCGCGAAGCACAGCGCGAAGTGCAGGTTGAAAGCCGCAGCCAAGATCATACCGCTGTGCGTGACTTGATCGGCCAGCTGCCGCGCCGCGATGCTCGACGACGAGTAGTCGTAGGCCACGCCCGCGCTGCCGATGGCTAGCGACAGGCAAAGCAGGCTGAAAATCGCGTATTCTTGCTCTCGGCGGCCCAAAAAGTAGGCCAGCATGAAGAACACCGATAGCCCGAGCTGGGCGGTGGCCCAGGCCGTGAGCAGTCCAGAAAGGTACTGGGCCATCAGCGCTTGGCTTGGCTAGCACGCGGAAGCTCGCGGTTCACGGTCACGATGCACCTGACGTTGCCGGAGCCGACCCTCAGCGTGAAATCACCGCTCGGCACCGATGGCGGGCGAAACTTGCCAGGCGCTGCCAACGAAGCTTTGGCGACATCATGGCCGCTCGAGTCGAGGAGCTCGACGTCGACTTGGGTCTCGCTCGGGGCCGCGATGTCGAAGACCACCGCTTCGTCGCCGTATACGGTGGCCGGTTCGGCGTGGCACCCTGTCGGCTCGACCGGCGGAGGCGCGGGCGCTACCGTCGGCGCAGGCGCCGGGGCGAGCGGTGCCGGCGCCGGGTGGCCGCAAGCACCGTAGAGCGGGACAAAGCCAAACAAAATCAGCGCGCGCTGCACGGCGCGAGGATACGCGATCGGCGCGGGGTCCGCCTGCCCTACCTGCGCCGGCCCAAGTCTGCTAGTTCAAGCCCCCCTCTCGCTTCACCCCGAACTCGCCTCAGCTGACTGATGAGCTACCTCGTCCTGGCTCGCAAGTGGCGCCCGCAGCGCTTCGAAGACCTCGTCGGGCAAGATCACGTCTCCCGCACCCTGGCCAACGCCATTGCCAGCGGACGCGTGGCCCACGCCTTCCTCTTCACCGGCGTTCGCGGCGTGGGCAAGACGACCAGCGCGCGCATCTTGGCCAAGGCGCTCAACTGCATGGGGCCGGCCGATGATCCTAAGCACGGCGCCGACTACGGCCCGACCATCACGCCCTGCCTCCGCTGCCCGGCCTGCCTCGAGATCGCCCAGGGCTCGGATATGGACGTGCGCGAGATCGACGGCGCCAGCTACAACGGCGTCGACGAAGTTCGAAAGCTGCAAGACTCGCTGCCCTACCGGCCGGCGCGCGATCGCTACAAGATCTTCATCGTGGACGAGGTCCACATGCTGTCTCAAAACGCCTGGAACGCGTTCTTGAAGACGCTCGAAGAGCCGCCCCCTCACGTGAAGTTCATCTTCGCGACGACCGAGGTCCACAAAGTACCGGTCACGATTTTGAGCCGCGTCCAGCGCTTCGACTTCAAGCTGATCGCGACGCAGACCATCGCGCAGCGTTTGCGGGAGGTGCTGGCTGCTGAAAAGATCGACGCAGATGACGCCTCGATCTCGATCGTGGCGCGCGAAGCCGCCGGCAGCATGCGCGACGCGATGAGCGTGCTCGACCAGGTGATCGCCTGGGGCGGAGACAAGCTCGTCGGCGCCGACGTGGCGCGGGTGCTGGGCGTTGCCAGCCACAGCGTGCTCTACGAGCTCTCGTCCGCCTTGCTCGGCGGCGACGCGGCGCGGGCCCTCAACATCGTGGCCGAGCTCGCCAATCAGGGCTACGACATCGGCCACGTCGCCCGCGATTCGTTGGCGCTGCTGCGTAATCTGGTGGTGGCCAAGGTCGTCAAAGAGCCCGAGGCGCTGCTCGATTTGCCCGACGGCGAGGCTCGTGACGTCAAAGAGCTGGTCACGAGCGCCGACGCCGACGATCTGAGCCGGCTCTACCACGGCTTTTCGCAAGGCTTCGACGAGGTCGTGAAGAGTGAACGGCCGCGCATGGCGCTGGAGATGCTGCTGGTGCGACTGGCACGGCGACCGCCGCTGTTGCCGATCGACGAATTCGTATCGCGTTTGGCTGCGCTCGAGCGACGGCTGACCGGTGGTGGTGGTGGTGGCGGTCCCCAACCGCAGCAGCGCCCGAGCAGCGCGCAGCGGCCGCCCCACGACTCGCCCGCCGCCGAGCAGCAGAGCTACGCCGGTCGGCCTCGTGAGCCGCGCCCCGCCCCGAGCGGCAAGGCGCCGAGCGACGATCGCGGCGGAGAGCCTCCAGTAGGCCCGCGCAAAGCGGAGCCTCGACCGCCGCCGCGCGAAGGGGCGCGCTCGGCGCCGCCACCCGTCGAAGAGCGCCCCGCGGCTCCGGCCCAGAACGTGGAGGAGCTCGACGGCATCTACACGCAAATATTGAGGATTTTAGAGGCAGATCGGCCCGACTTGGCCGCGATGCTTGGCCACGCCATTCCGCTGCTCTGCATCCCCGATAGCGTCGTCGTCGGCTGGCCACCGGACGCCATGCTCGTGGCCAGCGATAAAGACAGCGTCGCCGCGCTGGCTCGGGCCGCCGAGAAGCACTTCGGCGCACCTTGCTCGATCAGCTTCGAGTTCGAGTGTGAGCGGGCCCGTGGGCGCCGTTCGTTGGCCGCCGCCGACAGCCTGGAGCGCGCGGAGCGCACGCGAGCGGCGTACGCGGCCGCGCAAAAGCACGAGCGCATCACCGAGGCCGTGGAAATCTTGGGGGCCAAGCTCAAAGAGCTCAAGCTAGGAGGCGCCGCCTGACATGCTGCCCGATTCTCTACTTCACCTGATCGAGCTGCTCGCGCGCCTGCCTGGCGTCGGCGAGAAGACCGCGCAGCGCTTCGCGTTGCATCTGGTCGCCGAGCGCTCGGGCACGGCGCAGGCGCTCGGCGAGGCGCTCCGTGAGCTGGGGGCGCGCGTGAAGAGCTGCTTGCGCTGCGGTAATATCGCGGAGGTCGACGAGCACGGTAAAGCGGTGTGCCTGGTGTGCCGCGATGGGCGACGCGACCCCGCGCTTTTGTGCATCGTCGCCAAGGTGCAAGATTTGCTGGCGATCGAGCGCAGCGGAGCGATGCGAGGCCGCTACTTCGTGCTCGGCCGCCTGCTGTCGCCCCTCGACGGCATCGGGCCCGATCAGCTGCCGCTCGAGCAGCTGTTCCAGCGCCTCAGCGAGGACGGCGTGCGCGAGGTAATCGTGGCAACCCCGCCGTCGGTCGACGGCGAAGCGACGGCGCTGCTCCTGGCGCGCGAGCTGACGACGCGCGGCGTCGCGGTCAGCCGCATCGCCAGCGGCGTCCCGCACGGCGGCGATCTGGAGTTTGCGGACCAGATCACGCTCGGGCGTGCCATCGAAGGGCGGCGCTCGCTGGAGTCTCGTTGATTTCGGGGTCATTTTCCGGGAGCATCGCCGCCCATGTCGGCAAAGCGCACGGTCATCGACTCTCCTGACGCCCCCGCTCCGGTCGCCGCGTATTCGCAGGCCATCGCCTCGGGCGACCTCTTGTTTTGCTCCGGGCAAATCGCGATCGATCCCAAGACCTCCCAAATGGTCGGCGGCGGTATCGAGGCCGAGACCGAGCAGGTGATTTCCAACCTCCGAGCGGTGCTGGCGGCGGCCGGCGCCGATTTGTCGCACGTGGTCAAAACCACGGTTTATTTGTCGGATTTCACCGAATTTCCGGCGTTCAACGCCGTCTACGTGCGGGCCTTTCCGACGGAGCCGCCGGCGCGCGCCACCGTCGGCGTCGCGGCGCTACCGCGCGGCGCCAAGATCGAGCTAGAAGCCATCGCGCGCTTGCCCTGACCTGGTCGGCCAAGCTCGCCTCCCTCATCTCAGGAACCGAACATGAACGCACCTGCCGCCTCCGCCTTCGATGCCCAATTGCTCAGCTCCGCCGCCGCCGACGCCCTCAGTAGCTTGCGCGTCGCCGGCGACAAGGCGCCGCAGCTGGTCGAAGCCTGGGTCAAGGCCGGCAACGCCGCCGCCGTCGCGCAAGCCGCTGAGCACGCCGAGGGCGGAGCTCGCAAGGCGGCCCGGCGCGGCCTCAACGTCCTCAAGGCGCGCGGCGTCGTCGTGCCCGAGGCGGCGCGAGTCAGCAGCGTCGCCGGTAGCAAGCCGGCGGAGCAGACCGAAGCCTTCCTGCTTTCGCCTGACAGCATGGGCAACGTGCTGATCGCCATCACCACGCGCAGCGCGACCTCGCGCGGCAAGGTGGTGTTCGTTTACTTGAACGACTCGGCCGGCGTTCACCGAGTCGACGTGGGCGAGCTCAGCCAATCGCAGCTGAAAGACGCGCTAGCCAAGGCGCTGCCCGGCGCCGAGTACAAAGCCGTGACGGTCCCGGTGGAGTGGGCGCGCCGGCGCGTCGCCGACGCCCGCGCGCTCCACGCCCAGAACGGCGTGCCCGAGCCGCTGGGCTTCTCGCGCGCCAAAGACTTGCTCGAGCCGGTGCCGGGCGAGAGCGTCGCGCACCCTTTCGACGCCGAAGGCTTCGAGCTGTCGAGCGAAGACGCGGCCGACATGGTCAAGGAGTCGGCGCAGCTGCACAACTTGCCCGAGCTGCGCGGCTGGTTCCCGGAGAAGCCGGCGGTCGAAGAGGTGTTCGCCTTGGTCGGCAAGGGCTTGTCCGACAACGGGCAAGATCCGTCGCAAGAGCCGCCCGCGGAGGCGCTGCGCGACATGCTCGCCGAGCAGATCGCGGCCGCTACCGATCGCTATTTTGGCCCCGAGCGCCGGGCGCGCTTGGTGGTGGCCTTGAAAGACGCCGCGCTCAGCGCGCTCTCTCGCGAAGGCGAGGACCGCGCGCTGCAGATCGCGGCGTTGGCCAAGGTCGTCAGCGAAGCCGGCCTCATCACTAACCCGCCGCGCGACATCCCCTTCTTGCGCGGCTACTTCGAAAAAGCGGTGAGCCTGTTGGCGATGCAGAACCAAGGCCGCATCCGCATTCCCATGCCGCCCCGCGCTCCAGAAGCGGCTGACGCCCCCGCGCCGACGCCCTGAGTGACCAGTGGCCGGCCCAGCGGCTTCTGCAAGCAGGCTGCGGCTGGGCAACCCCTAAACGCTGACGGAGCGGCGGCAGTGCTCGCGGAAATGCGAGAGGAGCCGCTGCGTGATGGGGCCCGGCCGGCCATCGCCGATGGTCGTCGAATCGACGCGTACGACCGGCACGAGCTCTCGGATGCTCGAGGAGATGAAGACCTCGGAAGCGCCGAGCAGCGCGCCGAGCGGCAGGCTCTCGATGCGGATCGGGATGCCGAGCTGGGCCGCGACCGAGAGCGCGGTTTCTCGGGTAATTCCCAGCAAGATGCCGTCGTTCTCGGGCGGCGTGACGAGCGTGCCGTCGGACAACACCGCGAACACGTTCGAGGTCGCGCCTTCGATGACGGCGCCGCGGCCGTCGACGAGCAGCGCCTCGGCCGCGCCGGCGGCGCCGAGCGCGCGGCTGGCGAGCACCGCTGGCAGGTAGTTACCGAGCTTCGCGCCCGCGGCGGAGCTGCCGTCGGTAGCGCGCGCAGCGTGATGAGTGATGGCGGTGACGCCGTCGCGGTACACGTCGGCGGGAGGAGACTTGAGCGGCGTCACGATCACGACCCGGAGCGGGTGGCGTGCCAGCCCCGGATCGAGGCCGAGCGACTCGCCGACGCCGCGCGTGATGCTGACGCGCACGTACGACTCGGCGTTGCCAGCGCCGACCACCGCGGAGGCGATCTCGCGCCCGAGCTGGGCGAGGCTGACCGGCAGCTCGATGAAGACGCGCGCGGCGCTGCGGGCGAGCCGATTCAAATGCTGCTCGAGCGCGAACGGCCGACCGTCGTAGGTGCGTAGGGTCTCGAAGACCGAATCTCCGTAGAGGAAACCGCGGTCGAACACGCTGACTTTGGCGGATTCGGCCGTGGTCGGCCGCCCGTCGATCAGCACCAGGGAGGTCACAAAATCGGCCCAGCGCGCCGCAGCTCGGAGCCGCCTTCCCAGAGCACCTCGACCTCGATTGGCCGGTTCGAGCTGAGCGTGACGCGGGGCGGCTCGTGCGCGGTGGCGCGCGCTTCGACGCGCAAGTCGAGCGAGCCGTCGGCGCCGAACGGGTAACGGCTGACCCCTAGCTCTTCGGTGCGGCGTAGCTTCCACGTCAGACGTTGTTTGCGGGCGTCGAAGCGCAGGCCGAAGATGTACTCGAACAGCACCGCGATCGGCGTGATGCCGGTCCAGCCCACGAAGTTGCTGCGACCGCGCCCCGCGGCGACCTGATCGGGGGCGTGGTGCTCCCAAACCGCGCGCGTCTTCTCGTAAGACTCGATGACGTTGAAGTAATGGTTCTCGGCGATCTGTTGCGCCAGCTCTTCGAAGCCGCGCTCACTCAAGCCGCGCACCACCATGTAGTTCGTGGGCGCCCAAACGCCGCCGAGCCACAAGCCGCCGTCGCCGTCGTAGCCGGGCGTGTCGGCGGAGAGGCTGGGAATGCGGTGTTTTCGCCGAAATTCGCTGTCGATGTCGAGGTGCGAGACGAAGCGCTCGATGCGCTCGGGCGGCACCACGTCGGCGAGCAACGCCCAGTAGGCGCCGATCGTCTTCACGTCGGTCAGCCGAGTTTGGTCTCGGCGCAGGTCGTGGAAGAAGCCCGTCTTGTCGTCCCACAAGTGCTCGTTGATCCACGGGATGAGCTGCGCGTTTTCGTCGGCGAAGTCTTGGACCTCGTCGCGCCGACCGAGCGCGTCGGCGAACGCCAGCACGATGCGGTTGGAGAGCACCGCCTGGAGGGTCGCGTCGACCCAGGTGCGGTGAGCGTGATCGATCTGAGTGTGCGCGCCGCTGGGGATGCGCGGCTGGTTGTCCATGCCGCTCGACAGACCGGTGCCCCAGTAGCTGCCGTTGGGCCAAGTGCGGTACTTGCGGTTCCAGAGCCCGTACGCAACCAGCGCCGGGAAGACCGCGCTCACTCGCGCGCGATCGCCGAACTGCAAGAAATACTCGTATTCGCTGAGGCCCAGCACGTTCGGGCCGCTGCCCGCGGGGTCGAAGCGGCTGTAACACTCGGTGCCGTTGCCCTCGCGGAACTGACGACAGATGCCGCCGTCGGGGTGTTGCTTGCCGTAGAAATTATCGAGTGTGTGTTGAAACTTGAACGCGCGGTCGCCATAGCGACCGAACAGCGCGATGAACACCGAGTCCCACATGTACAGGCAGTCGTTGAACATCGTGGACGCGAAGTCCGAAACGAAGCCGTTTTCGGCGGTCGCGCGGCGCAGGTTCTGAAAGACGATCTCCCAGCACTGCCAGTAGCAGTCGAGCGCCGCTTCGTGCCCAGGCCAGTGTGGTACCGGCAAGAGCCGCGCCTGAGCGTCGGCGAAGCTTGGCAGCTCGGCCTCGGGCCGACGCACGCGACGCCGAAACGGGTTCTCGTTGGCGAACGGAATCTCGACGTACGTCGGGACGGAGGTCGTATCGAGGGCACGGTTGCGGAGGTTGAGCGGATTGCGCATCGCCCGGAAATCGTCCGAATATCGGGAGGTTCCAACTCCGGCCTGTCGGCTGTTCTCCGACCGCCGGCCACCACCGAATACCACATTCGCGGACCGTTGCCTCAAGTGGGCCCTCCGGCCAGTGGCGAGTCGATTCCGGGGGCTTGCGCTTCGCGAAGCTGGACCTACGTGGGGTCGCCATCAGCTTCTTTCGCGTCGTTTTCGCGGCGCCGACGGGGTGCGAGCCGTCGGGCGACGCCTGATCTGAGCTGTGGTACCGGTGCCCCGCGCGCATGTCCGATCAGCTCTCCTCCGACCTGGCCTCTCTGAAGATCGACCGCAGCGCCCCGCGGCCCAAGGGTAAAAGCCCGCTCGGAGCCGTCGTCGGGGTCGTGGTGCTGCTCGGCCTGGGAGGCGCCGCGTACCAATGGGGCTGGCCCGCGCTGTCGGCGCTCGTGTTCAAGACCGAGGTCGAGACGACGGAGGTCATCACGATGTCGCCGGCGCAAGCCTCCGTCGAGCTCACCTCTACGGGTTATGTGATCCCGCAGGTCGATTCGGCAGTGGCCTGCAAGGTGATGGGCAAGGTCAAGGCGCAGCGGGTGCGCCAAGGCGACAAGGTCAAAGCCGGCGACGTGCT
>Ga0164306_10001487_pt1 | contig 10430 bp, 7 predicted proteins | sample Whisoiple_242_MG_FD_110213 | JGI IMG/M metagenome (GOLD analysis project Ga0164306, IMG submission 110213) | Soil microbial communities amended with fresh organic matter from upstate New York, USA - Whitman soil sample_242_MG | ecosystem: Environmental > Terrestrial > Soil > Unclassified >... | reverse complement strand
TGGGACGAGCGGGACATCGTCATCAGCGAGTGAGCCGCTAGAAGCGTAAGCCGAGGTCCGCCATGAACGTGCGTCCCTGACCAGGGAACGTGTCCTTGGTGAATTCCGAGCCGACCGGCTGCGCGTAGCGCATGTCGAACGCGTTGTAGACGCCGAATGAGTAGGTCAGGCCAATCTGCCGCTCCTCCCCGCGCACGACGACGTCCCAAACGAGATGAGAGTCGGTCTGGCTTTGCGGCGGATCCGTGGTGCGCTCCTGCCAGGTGTAGCGGCCTGTTTCGAACGTCAGGCGCGTGCCCAGGGTGAGCGCCTTCTTCAAGATCGGAACGGCGCCTTTCAGAGCAGCCATCTGCATCGGCACGTTGGCGACCTCCCGATGGTCGGCGCTATCGAGGTAGGCGGCGAGCTGGAGCGAATAGTTGACCTCGAACATCCAACCTTGCGCCCACTCGCGACGCAAGCGGACCTCGCCGCCCGTGGTCCCGAGCGGAGCCGTGGAGTTTACGTAGTGGAATGGAGAATCATCCGCGTCCATATCTACTTTTTCGCTCACGATCGCGTCCGTCGTGCGAGTCAGGTAGACGCTGACGGCGGCCTGAAGGGTCTTGCTGATCCGGTGCAGGTGCTCGAGATCGATGGACCAGATCTCCTCGGCACCGAGGCCGAGACTGGCCTCCTGAGTGTAGCCGCCGTCGTTGTAGAAGAGCTCGTAGGTGCTGGGCGCGCGGAAGGCTTTGCCGAAGACGACCTTGCTCGTTCCCGCCTCGTAGGGCTTGAAAACGGCTGCAGCGCGCGGGTTCCAGCTACTGCCGGAGGTGTCATCACACGCGACCAAACACGTGCGAGCCTTCGTCCCGTAGGCGTCGAAGCGAACGCCCGCCGAGATGCGGACCTTGGGCAGGACGACGTCGACCATGCCGTAGCCTGCACCGACGTACATTTCCCGTCGCTCTTCCAAAAAGATGCCCGAGTCATCCTCGGCCACCTGATCGGCGACCGGGTGCACCTGCCCGACGCCGCCCAGCGTGACGCCCAACTGCTCCATGACCTGCACCGAGAACCGCTGCTCGGCGCCGATCCAATAGCCATCGAACTGGTCGTTCTCGACCCCGTATCCGGCCGCGTCGCGCGGGAAAGCCGCTCGGTAGAGGTACGTGTCCCCAAACAGGCGAGACAGGCTGGTGACGCGCGACCCCAGCTTTGGCTCCAGGCGCAGCTCGACGAACCCACGCGTATCACGTTGGCGCGAGCGCGGATCGGCGACGATGGTCTCGAAATACCCGTGCGGAACGGCTTTCTCCAGCGTCGTCGCCTGCGCCACGACGCTGAAGCTCTTGTGCTGGAAGTGGGCCTCGGCGGTGCCACCTTCCAGGCTATCCACCGCGGCCGGCGTCGTGACCTGGCCGCCAGGAGTGTCCAGCACGTAGCTGTTGCCCGCGCTCTTGGCGAGCCCGACACCAGCCCAGAGAGCCGTATTCGGACCGAAGCGCACATCCTGACGTCCGCGCAAGCGGCCAACGCCTTCCTGGGCCACGTTCACCCCGACCTCGGTGGTCGTCTTGTCCGCAGCATCGCGCGTCACGACGTTGATGACGCCGGCAAATGCATTGGTGCCGTAAAGCACCGAGCCCGGTCCGCGCACGACTTCGATGCGTTCGACGTTCGTGAGATCGGTCCGATATTGGTAGCCGGGGTAGCTGGAGCCGGCCCAGCTATCGTTCATGACGTGGTCGTCCTGCAGCATGAGGATCCGGTTGCCGAAGCTACCGAGGCGCGCCTGCCCTCGAATGCCCACGCCCGGATAAGCGCGATCGTCCCAGCCGAAAACGCCAGGCGCTCCGCGCAGCGCCTCGACCACGTTCGGATACGAGAACAGGCGTATTTCCTCGCCCGGGATGATGATGACCGAGCTGGGAGCGTCCTCAACACGCTCCGCACGGCGGGATGCCGCAGTCACCTCGCTCGTGCGCATGAAGGACATGTTGAGGCGCTGGGGGCTGGTCTCGCTGATCTCCAGCTCACGCTCGATGGGCTCCGCGCCTTGATGCGTGACTCGCAGTCGATGCTTGCCAACCGGCAAACGCAGAAGCACTGGTGTAAATCCGGCCGCTGCACCGTCGACCTCGACGAGCGCCCCTGCCTCGTCGGCCTCGACCGACACGACACCCGTGGCCGGCTCGAGCTTGGCCACGACCTTGTGGGTGTGGTCTGGGAGCACGTCCAGCACCACTTCTTCGGAACGAAAGCCTGGGCGCGAAACCGTGATCAGCACCGTGCCGGGCGGCAGTTCGAGCGTGCAAGGTCCCGAACATTGGTGCCGGATCCCATCGACCTCTGCGGAAGCGGTGGCCCCTTGGACGTTCTTGCCGCTGACGACCACTCGGCCGAGAAGCGGCTCGAGCTTCAGCGTCACCGATTTCGCCTGGCCCGCAGCGAGGGGCTCGAGCTGGACCTGGGTCTCACGAAACCCGGCCTTGCGTGCAATCAGTCGATAGGTTCCCGGCGCGAGGCCGAATCGCCGAGGCGCCTCGCCACGAGCGCCGAGCTCCACTCGATCGATGTAGACCGTGGCGCCGGAAGGGACGGTGTCGACCTCGATGGTCGCCACCCGCTGCTCGAGCGACGCGAGGGCCCCTTCGATCTGCTCTTTGGCATCCTGGCTCGTCACGCCCGGGAGCGCTTGTTGATAGTAGCGGTGAGCCTCGGGGTACCGACCCAGTCGTTCGTAGGCCCGGGCGATGTTGTGTGTGACGTTCGGGTTCGGACTCAAGCGATTGGAGATCAGGAACTCCTCGGCCGCTCTGCGGTAGTCGCCGGCCTGGTAGGCTTCGGCGCCGAGCTCGAAATGCAACTCCGCCTCGTCCGCATAGTCTTCGGCGTGGGCACTCCCCGGCAAGAGGACGAGGAGCAGAAGGAGTAGCAGCACCCGCTTCATGGCGGGCCCGAGCGTACAGGCTTCACCGCGACAGGTGGATGTCCGTGGCCGCTGGCGCGCTCGGGGCGGGCTCGCGGGGGCGGACAGAGGCAGGTTGTTTGACGAGGGACTTACGCGGGACCGAAGTCACCACCGGGGTGGATGTCGCGACCTGCGGGGCAGCCGCGGTCGGCGCCGGCACCGGCACCAAGGCAATGGCCAGGCTGCGGTCGGCCGTGAGGGGCTCGATGCGGGCGACGTGGGCGAGGTAGCCATCGGCCTCGAACACCAGCTCGCGCAGCTGGGTGTCGCTGGCGCTCATGGGCAGCCGTAACGGAGTGCGACCGAGCACGCGTCCACGCTCTAGAACCAGCGCGCCGGAAGGCGTCGTGTCCAGGTCGAGCAGGTAGGTGCGCGGGACGACGTTCACTGCTCCCCGAGATTGCCCGCGCTCGTAGCGTCCCCAGGCGAACGCAGCGACAACCCCGAGAGCGATGACCGCAATGAGTACGGCCCAGGTGCGCTTGGCCAACCCCGAAGGCTTCGGCCCGCGATCGCCGCTCGACAGCGTGGGCGTCGCGTCCGGCGCCAGGCGCTTGCGCGTGGCGCTCGTGCGGATGGAATCGTAGGCGGCCTCGTCGACTGCGGGGCGGACACCAGGAAACGTCGTGGGCTGCGAGGGGTCATCCTCGCGATCGCGGGACGGGAGTGGCAGCTCGAGCTCGGAAAGCGACGGCCGAGGAAGCTCTGGCCGCAGCAGCTCGAGCGCCGCAATCAGCTCATCGGCGCTCGCCACACGATGCTGTCGGTCCTTGGTCAAGCAGCCGCGAACGAGCTCACTGAGCGCTGGCGGTACGCCAGCCTGAGTCAGAGCTCGCGGTTCGTCCATGATGATGCTGGCATAGACCGACGGCAGCGTGTCGCCGTCGAATGCGGGGCGACCACCCAGGAGCTCGTACAAGATGGCCCCGAGCGACCAGACGTCCGTTCTCGCGTCCACCTCACGGGCATCGCGGACCTGCTCGGGTGACATGTAGAGCGGCGACCCAACCACGGTCCGCGTGTGCGTCAGGCGCACGGCATCTTCGCCAGCCAGCTTCGAGATCCCGAAGTCGAGCACCTTGACCAACGGCCCACCGTCGGCCGCGCGCGTGAGGAACAGGTTCGAAGGCTTGAGGTCGCGGTGGATGATGCCAGCCTGGTGGGCCTGGCGGACACCGCGCGCGGCTTGCAGCACGCACTCCACCGCCAGTCCGGGGGATAGCGGCCCAATCTTTGCCAGCAAATGAGCGAGGTCGAAGCCGCTCAGGCGCTCCATGACCAAGAAGGGCAGACCCCGCTCGGTCGTCCCCAGGTCGAAAATGCGCACGACGTGCTCCGACTCGAGACTCGCGGTGGCGCGAGCTTCACGGAAGAAGCGGAGGCTGGCCTCATCCTCCCCGGTCCCCAGCTGCTGGAGCACCTTGAGAGCGACCTTATGGCCCAGCGAAACGTGGCGGGCCTCGAGCACGGCCCCCATACCACCGGCGCCCAACGCACCCAGGACCCGATACTTGTCGACGACGAGCTCACCGACCTGCGGAAGCAGCTCCTCGCTCGCCAAACTGACAATGCCCATCGCCGATCCCCAAGAAGAACGAGCCCAAGAACAACAAGTAGGGCGCCCCCTCCCCAAGGCGTTCGAATCCCCGCTAACGGCATGATACTCGTCGGGCCGCGCCTTCGCTACGTCCGCCAGCGCCCCCACCTTGCCCCACCCCTCCCGACCGCAGGATCCCTGCGAACCCAGGACGCCGACGCGACCGTCGGCCATCGGTGCGCTGGGGCCCCCGCGGACGACGCGGCTTCGGAGCGGCCGTGGAGCCGACCCTCTCCCGACACCGCCCCTGCGCTAGAGCGCCCCCGCGTGCACCCGCTTGACGCGGCGGGACCCATCGGGTCTCAAGTTGTTGGCGACGGAAAGGGCCACATGGGCGCCATCATTGGACTCTTGCAGCAAAGCGAGCTCTTGCTCCTCTTCGCCGTCATCTTGCTGGGCAGCCTGGCTGCTCGCCTGCAGGTCGGGGGCGTGCGCATTGGCGTGGCTGGCATCCTCTTCACCGGAATGGTGCTCGCCGCGCTGCTCAACCGCCCCGGCCACCAGCTGAAGATCTCTGCGGAGATCAAAGAGTTCGGTTTGGTCCTCTTCGTCTACGCGGTGGGTCTCACCAGCGGCCCGGGCTTTTTCCGCGCATTTCAGGCCAAGGGACTCAAGGCCAATTTGGCCGTGCTGATGGCGCTCCTGCTCGGTGCAGGTATTGCGGCGGTCGGCGCGCACCTCTTGCACCTCGATCGCGGTTTGCGCGCGGGGCTCTTCGCAGGCGCCTTGACCAACACGCCGGCACTGGGGGCGGCCAGCGACGTACTTCGAGGAACGGCGCTCGAGAGTGGCCCCGTGCTCGCCTATTCGGTGACCTACCCGTTTGGCGTCCTCGGAGCGCTACTCCTCCTGCGCGCCTTCGCCGCCTGGCGGAAAAAGCAACTCGCCCAGGAGATCGCGGAGCACACGGGCAACGTAGCCAAAGAGATCATCACCGCGTGCTGCGAGGTCCAGCAGCCCGCGGTCGTGGGAAAGAGCATCGGCGAGCTCGAAATCCGCAGCAAGCTCGGCGTCATCGTGTCCCGGGTCTCGCGCGCCGGGGAAACCCTGGTCCCCACGAAATACACCGTGCTCGAGCGCGGCGACGTGGCGCTCATCGTCGGCACGAGGCCGGACGTCGAGGCGGCCATCACTGCGCTCGGAGTCCAGTCCCGGGTGCAGCTCGCGGAAAGCCGGGAACGTGTCGACATGAGGCGTATTCTGGTGAGTCGGCACGACCAGGCGGGGCGGACGCTGGAGGACTTGGACCTGGCACGCCGCTTCAACGCGCAGGTCACCCGGCTGCGGCGGGCCGACGTCGACTTGGTGCCATCGATGGATTTTCGCATCGAGCTGGGCGACCGACTGCGCGTCGTGGCGCCCCGCGAGCGCCTGAAGGACGTTGCAAACTTCTTCGGTGATTCGGAGCGCGAGCTGGCCGAGGTCGACTTCGTAGGCCTCGCGCTCGGCCTATGCCTGGGTTTGATCCTGGCGCGAGTCCCCATCCCACTCTTCGGGATCGAGATCAGCCTGGGCGTGGCCGGTGGACCGTTGGTCGTGGCCATTCTGCTCGGCCATCGCGGCCGGACGGGGCCCGTGAACTGGATCTTGCCGTTCGAGATCAATTCCCTTCTGCGCGAGCTCGGCCTTTTGCTGTTCTTGGCTGGCGTCGGGATCGGGGCAGGCGCCCACGTTCACCGCATCGCCAGCCGCGAAGGACTGGCGCTGTGTTTGCTCGGCGCGCTCGTCACCATGACGACGACGCTCACCGTGCTGTTTCTCGCACGCTACTGGGAAAAAGCGCCGGTGATCCCCACCATGGGCGCGCTGAGCGGCACGCAGACCCAGCCTGCGGCATTGGCGGCCGCGTTCGACCTGTCGGCCAAGTCCGAAGCCACCTACGTGGCCTATTCGATGGTCTACCCGGTCGCCATGATTGGGAAAATCCTGCTGGCCCAGCTCTTGGCGACCGGCTTCTAGCAACGATTTCTCCGAGCGGCCGACCGAGTGGCATGCTCGCCCAACTCGATCCGCGAAGGCTTCTGGCGCGCTGCGTGCGCTGCGGCCTCCGCGGCACGGTGCTGTGTCCCGAGTGCCTCTGCTTGCCCCTCGCGACCAGCCGCACGCCCGTCGGCCTACCGGTCTTCGCCCTCGGCCACTACGACGGCCACCTGGCAGATTGCGTGCGCCGCCTGAAGTACCACGACGAAACGCACCTGGCCTTCCCACTGGGCACGGCGCTCCGTGAGCTCGTCCTGCGCGCACGGCTCGACCTGGGCGGGGCGGCCCTCTTGCCCGTTCCCCTGCATCCTCTGCGTCTGGCGGAGCGCGGCTACAATCAATCCGCGCTGATCGGTCGACACATCGTGGGCCCGAGCGGCGCTCGTCTCGAGACGAGCTGCCTCGTGCGGACCGAGGTGCGCACTGCGCAGGCCGTCCTATCGGCCGCACAGCGACGTTCGAACCTGGACGGAGCCTTTGCTGCCCGGGTGCCTCACGCTCGGTCGGCACGCTCGGCGACGTTCTTGCTCGACGACGTCGTCACGACCGGAAGCACGGCAGACTCGTGTGCGACGGCGCTGCGCACCATCGGTCTGTGTGTCACCGGAGTGCTCGCTTGTGCGATCGCTCAGTCCGCGTGAACGACCTCGATTTGAAATCTCGACGTCAAATCGTAGAGATCGAGGCGACGGTCCGAGAGCGGTCGTACCGACCCATCGCGCCGATGTTGTGAGAGCGCGTTGAAGTCCAGATCCGCGATGACTACGGTCTCCACGTTCGGATCTGCTTCGGCGGCCGTCGCCCCTTCCGGAAAGCCGAAGTCGCTGGGCGTCAGGATCGCGCTCCTAGCGTAGTTGAGCAGGTAGCTGCGCCGCGGCAGATTGCCAGCGTTGCCAGCCAAAACGACGTACATCGAGTTTTCGATGGCCCGCGCCTGGGCAGTGAAGCGCACGCGATTGTAAGCCTTGCGTTCATCCGTGCTGAACGGGACGAACACGAGCTCGACGCCCGCGAGAGCGAGCAGGCGACTCGTCTCCGGAAACTCGATGTCGTAGCAAACTTGAATCGCGACGCGCGCGAAGGGCGTGTCGAAGACCCGAAGACCGTGGCCCGGGCGCACGCCCCAGTGCTCACGCTCGGTCGGTGTGATGTGCAGCTTGTCCTGAGTGAACACGGCACCCGACGGGGTGAACAGGTGCCCCACGTTGTAGAGCGAACCGTCGCGTCGTTCTGGAATGGTGCCCGCGACGATGTAGAGACCGTAGTCCCGCGACATCTCGGCGAAGAACTCCCGGTAGCGGTGGACCTGATCGGCCACCCAGGAGTACATGCCGCGCACGTCGAGCCCCGCTGGCGCCATGCCGAAAAGCGCCGCCGTGAAATACTCGGGCAAGACCAAGAAGTGCGAGTGATATTCGTCCGCGGCATCCACGAAGAAGCGCGCACTGGCTTGAAAGTCCTCCCAGGAGGACAGCGGCCGCATCAAATATTGCCCGGCACAAACGCGGGCGCGACTGGCAGGACGACGCAGCGGAGCGGCCGCAATGCGCCGTTTGAAGCGGTCGTACTCTTCGTTCTCGTATTCGAGTAGCGTCGCGTAGTCGAGGCTGGGTACGTCACGCATGATGCTCATGCTGACGCTGAGCACCTTGTAGCCTGCCTTGAGGTGGGCGCTGAGCGCTGCATCCGTCAGCTCGCCTTGGACGACCTTATCGACGTACTCCTGCGCGGTGAGCTTGCCAGCGTAGGCCGGATAGCCAGTCAGGCGCCCGTAGGCGACCATGCGGCGCAGGTTGTAGCGCCGCAGGATCTTCTTTCTGGCGGCGTAGAGCTTGGCCGCGACCGTCCTGCCGCGACAGTCGGGATGGACCGCAATGTCTGCGCCGTAGAGGGTGTCACCGCCCGGCGTGTGCGTGCTGAACGTGCCCGCACCCGTCAGCTCATCGTAGCCGTAGGTATGAGGAGCCGCGTCGAGCTGCACGATGAGCGACGTCGCGTAGCCGATCACTTTGCCGCCAACCTCGGCGAGCAGCTGGCCTTCGGGAAAGGACGCGAACTCGAGCTCGTACATGCGAAGGTCGTACATGCCGCTCTCCGGGTAGTCCGGGTACGCGGCCCGCTGGCACTCGACGATCTGCGGCAGGTCTTCGCGCGTCCATGGCCGCACACGAATGAGGATGCGGTTTGCACCTTGTTGAACGTCCTTGGACATGATCATCCGGATAGCCAGAGTGGGACGCCGACGCCAGTTCGTCGCTCGCCCTCCACCAGTTCGTCGCTTGATCTCTGCTTTTGAGCAGCCTAGATGCCGCACATGCGAACGCTTCGCAGCGCGCTGGCCCTTTTCTTGCTCGTCGGTTGTCAGCCAGCGCAGGAGGCGCCCCGTTTCGAGCTTCCCCTGGTGGTGGACGAAAGGGGCATCGAAACGACGACGAACGACCTCGGTTTCGACATCACCTTGAGCGAGGCGCGCGTGGCCGTGAGCGATTTTCAGTTCACGACCGCCGGTGAGCTCCACACAGCGAGCCTACCGGAGCGGCTATGGTCGCTTGTGGTTCCTTCAGCCTTCGCCCATCCGGGTCACTACGAAGGTGGCGAGGTGATCGGCGAAGCGCAGGGGCATTTTCTGGTCGATTGGTTCGGGGAAGACCGGCATGAGCTGGGCACCGCGACGCTCATCACCGGCAGCTACACGAGCGTCAACTTCACCTTCGCCCGCGCAGGGGTGGACGACGACCTGGCCGGCAACGACCCGCTCCTCGGTCACACCGCGCGTTTCGCCGGCGTCGCCAGCAAGGATGGGGACGATATCGAGTTCGAAATCGTCGTCGACTCACCGGAAGATCGCCAGCTCGTCGGCGTCCCCTTCGAGGCCGAGATCGACGAGAACAGCGAGCTCTCGATCGGCTTCGAGCTCGTGCCCCACGACGACCTAGGAGAGGATAATCTGTTCGACGGTCTCGACTTCGCCGCCCTCGACACCAATGAAGATGGCGAAGTGTACCTCAGCCCCGATTCTACCGACGAGACGATGGTCGACGCGTACAACGTGTTTCACCGCACGTTTCAAACCCACAACCACTACTTCTTCGAAGCCATCCCCGAGGACGAATGATGACCCTTTTCTCCAGATCGACCCTCGCAGCATTGCCTTTCGCCGCCCGGCCGCTCGCTGCTCTGTTGTGCGGCTGCAGCAGCGAAAGCGGCAGCGTCACTGCGGTGGCCTACGGCGAAGAGTTCATCGAGGAAGGCATCCCGGCCGACACGGTGGACGATGGCTGGGCCATTCACTTCGACCACTATCGCGTCACCATCCGCGACGTGACGGTTGGTGGCTCGACGCTCGACGACGCAGTCACCGTCGATTTGACCGAGCCGTCGGACGGCGAGGGGCAGGAGCTCGGCTCCTTGGAGCTTTCTCCCGGGGACTACACCGACTCCTCGTTCGTGATCGACCGCGTCGAGGTGGAAGGTTCGGCGGAAAAGGACGACGAGACCAAGACGTTCTCCTGGGTTTTCGACCAAGCCATTGCTTATGGTGAATGCGACACCACGACCGAGGTGACCAGTGGCGAGGCGGCGCGGTTTCAGGTCACCGTGCACGCCGATCACATGTTCTACGACAGCACGGTCTCCACACACCCGCAGCTACTCTTCCAGCCCCTGGCGGACGCCGACAGCGATGGTGACGGCGAGATCGAAGAAGCCGAGCTCTGGGAGACGGACATCGGCGCTTACGACCCGGGCAGCGCAGGTGGTATCGACGACCTGTGGGCGTTCCTGGAGGCGCAGGCGAGAACTCTTGGACACGTAGATGGCGAGGGTCACTGCCATGGAGCCGAGGTCGACTGAGCCTCCTCCGCGCTGGCCTCACGGGGATTGGGCTCGGGCTCTGGC
>Ga0164306_10001486_pt1 | contig 10432 bp, 6 predicted proteins | sample Whisoiple_242_MG_FD_110213 | JGI IMG/M metagenome (GOLD analysis project Ga0164306, IMG submission 110213) | Soil microbial communities amended with fresh organic matter from upstate New York, USA - Whitman soil sample_242_MG | ecosystem: Environmental > Terrestrial > Soil > Unclassified >... | reverse complement strand
GGGCCGGCCAGGTCGTGACACCCGCGGTGCTCGGCCTCACGGCTGCGCTTGGCCTCAGCGAGTTGAAAGTCGTTCCACGGCAACGGGTGGTGGTGATGTCGACCGGATCGGAGCTGGTGGCGCCGGGCACTCCGCTGCAACCCGGTCAGATCTACGAGTCGAATGCGGTCATGCTTGCCGCGGCCGCGAAAGACGCGGGCGCGCAGGTGACAACTGCCCCGATGAGCAGTGACGACGTCGACGAGTTCCGAACGGTGCTGAACCGACACGCGGCTGAGGCCGACCTCATCATCACCACCGGCGGCGTGAGCGCAGGCGCCTACGAGGTCGTGAAGGACGCGCTCTCGGCCGCCGGCGTCGAGTTCGTCAAGGTGGCCATGCAGCCGGGTATGCCGCAGGGCGCAGGCCGCATAGACCACACCCCGATCATCACGCTGCCGGGCAATCCGGTCAGCGCCCTGGTGTCGTTCGAGGTCTTCATCCGAGCACCGCTGCGCGCGGCGATGGGGTTTCCGCAGCCGCAGCGACGGCGGCTGACGGCCGAGCTCTCCGAGGATCTGAGCTCACCGCGCGGCAAGCGGCAGTTCCGGCGTGGCGTGCTGGACGCCGACAGGGGTGCGGTCAGCAGCTACGGGCCCCCGGCCTCGCATCATCTGCGCTGGCTGGCGTCGGCGAACTGTCTGCTGGAGATCGACGAGGACGTCGTCGAACTGGCGGCGGGATCCGCTGTGCGGGTATGGGACCTGTCCAGCGGGTAGCCACCCGTAGAATCGCGACACGATGGCCAGACGCCCCGACCTCAGATCAGGCCCCGCGCGACTGGTGGCCCTGGCGAGAACCACGATCCCCCCGATGCACCCCGCCGGCCTGCCTTTTGTCGGCGCGGGCATAGCGGTCGCCGCGGCGGGCCGCCGCAACCGGTGGCTGCGCAACGCCGGCCTGCTGGTCGCGGGCGTCAACGCGGCGTTCTTCCGCCACCCGCCGCGCGTGCCGCCAACCCGTCCCGGCCTGGTCGTCGCTCCCGCCGACGGGTTGATCTGTCTGGTCGAGGACGCTGTGCCGCCCGCCGAACTCAACCTGCCCGACCGGCCGCTGCCCCGAATCAGCATCTTCCTGTCGATCTTCGACGCCCACGTCCAGCGCATCCCGATCAGCGGTGAGGTGGTGTCGGTCGTGCACCGTCCCGGGCTGTACAAGTCCGCCGAGCTCGCCGCCGCCAGCGAGGACAACGAACGCAACAGCGTGCTGATCCGCACGCCGGATGGGCACGAGGTGGTGGCCGTCCAGATCGCCGGCCTGGTGGCCCGCCGCATCGTCTGCGACATCGGGCCGGGCGACAAGGTGGCGATCGGCGACACCTACGGGCTGATCCGCTACGGGTCACGGCTGGACACCTACCTGCCGGAGGGCACCGAGCCGCTGGTGCTGCCCGGCCAGCGAGCCGTCGGCGGCGAAACCATCCTTGCGGAGCTGGCGCGATGAAGCCCCGCGTCAAGAGGCCTGCCGTCAGCATGCGCATGCTGCCGAGCGCGATGACCGTCGCCGCGATCTGTCTCGGCCTTTCGGCGGTGAAGTTCGCGCTCGACGACAGGCCGACCGAGGCGATGGCGTTCCTGGCCGTCGCCGCGATCCTTGACGCGCTCGACGGTCGCATCGCCCGGCTGCTCAAGGCGACCTCGAAAATGGGTGAGGAGATCGACTCGCTTGCCGACGCGGTGAACTTCGGTGTCGCACCGGCTTTCATCGTCTACGGCACGCTGCTGTCGCATTCGCGCATCGGCTGGATCGTCGTGCTGCTGTACGCGGTGTGCATCGTGCTGCGGCTGGCCCGGTACAACACGATGCTGGTCGAGAACAAGCCCGCGTACATGGACCAGTTCTTCGTCGGCATGCCCGCACCCGCCGGCGCGATCGGCGCGATCGGACCGCTGGCCGCCAAGATGCAGTTCGGCGACGGCTGGTGGACGTCCGAACCCGCCGTGGTGATCTGGATGATCGGTGTCTCGCTGCTTGCGGTCAGCACCATCCCGATGCGCAAGGTGCACACGTTCGCCATATCGCAGAACATGGTGGTTCCGCTGCTGGCGCTGCTGGCCGTGCTCGTCGCCGCGTCGATCCTTTACGGCTATGTCGTGATTCTGCTGATCATCCTCGGCTATGTGGTCCACATTCCGTTCGCGATACGGACGGAGGCTTGGCTTTCGAACCACCCCGAGGTGTGGGGCAACAAGCCGAAGGAGCAACGTCAGGCGCGGCGTGCGGTTCGTCGTGTTCGCCGCGCCCAGCCGCGCACGCACCGTCGTTCGATGGCCCGACTCGGGCTCCGCAGACCGCCGGGCCCGTGACATGACCGGGTTCGACGTCGCGGACCGCCCGAGGCCACGACAGCAGCTCGCTCTCACGGCGCGGCTGAACACCTCGGCAATGGACTCGCGTCGCGGTGTCGTCCGACTTCATCCCGAAGCCATTGCGGCGCTGGGCATTCGGGAATGGGATGCGGTATCGCTGACGGGATCGCGGACCACCGCAGTGGTGGCGGGGGTAGCCCCGGACGGCACCCCTGCCGGCACCGCTCTGCTCGACGACGTGACGCTGTCCAACGCCGGACTGCGCGAGAACACGACGGTGCTCGTCGCACCGGTGACGGTCTACGGCGCCCGGTCGGTGACGGTGCGCGGATCGAATCTGGCCACCCGGTCGATCCCGTCGGCGACCCTGCGCCAGGCGCTGCTCGGCAAGGTGATGACCGTCGGTGACACCGTGTCGCTGTTGCCGCGCGAACTCGGACCCGACATCCCCACCTCGGCGGCAAGCAGTGCGTTGGCGTCGGCCGTCGGCATCACCTGGACGTCGGAGCTGCTCACGGTGACGGGGGTTGACCCCGCGGGACCTGTTAGCGTGCAACCCAATTCGGTGGTCAGCTGGGGCGACGGTGTCGCGACCTCTGAGCAACCCGAATCGGGTCAGTACACCGTGTCCACCCCGGCAAAGTCCGCCACGGTGAACATCGACGACCTCAAAGGCCAGCATGCTCAGGCCGGTCGGCTGACCGAATGGCTGAAGCTCGCACTCGACCAGCCGGATCTACTCCAAACACTGGGCGCCAAGCCCAATCTCGGCGTGCTGGTGTCCGGGCCTGCGGGCGTCGGCAAGGCCGCGCTGGTGCGGGCCGTGTGCGCGGACCGGCGACTTGTCGAACTCGACGGGCCCGAGGTTGGTGCGCTGCGCGCCGAAGACCGCCTCAAGAGTGTGTCGGCGGCGGTCGCCTCGGTGCGCGACGGCGGCGGCGTGCTGCTGATCACCGACATCGACGCGCTGCTGCCAGCCAGCCAGGACAGGCCCGCCGAGCCCGTATCAACCCTGATACTCACCGAACTGCGCAACGCCGTCGCGACCCCCGGTGTGGCGTTCGTCGCCACCTCGCAGCGGCCCGACGATCTCGACCCTCGACTGCGGGCTCCCGACCTCTGCGACCGCGAGCTGGGCCTGAGCCTGCCCGATGGGGCGGTCCGCAAGCAGCTGCTCGAGGTTCTGCTGCGCGACGTCCCCGCCGAAGATCTGAACCTCGACGAAATCAGCGAGCGCACACCGGGTTTCGTGGTCGCCGATCTGGCCGCGCTGGTGCGCGAGGCGGCGCTGCGCGCGGCGGCGAGGGCCAGCGAGGACGAGAAGCCGCCAACGCTGACACAGGCTGACCTGACGGGTGCGCTCAGCGTCATCCGGCCGCTGTCGCGGTCCGCCTCCGAAGAGGTGGCTGTCGGCTCGGTCACGCTCGACGACGTCGGCGACATGGTCGAGACGAAACAGGCGCTCACCGAAGCGGTGTTGTGGCCGCTGCAGCATCCAGAGACATTCGAGCGACTCGGCGTCGACCCGCCGCACGGCGTGCTGCTCTATGGGCCGCCCGGCTGCGGCAAGACCTTCATCGTGCGTGCGCTGGCCAGCTCGGGGCGGCTGTCGGTGCATGCCGTCAAGGGCGCGGAGCTGATGGACAAATGGGTCGGCTCATCCGAGAAGGCCGTGCGCGACCTGTTCCGCAGGGCCCGCGATTCCGCGCCGTCGCTGGTGTTCCTCGACGAGCTCGACGCGCTTGCGCCACGGCGCGGGCAGAGTTTCGACTCCGGGGTCACCGATCGTGTGGTGGCCGCACTGCTGACCGAGCTCGACGGCATCGAGCCCCTGCGCAACGTCGTGGTGCTCGGCGCGACCAACCGGCCCGACCTGATCGACCCGGCGCTGCTTCGGCCTGGCCGACTGGAGAAGCTGGTGTTCGTCGAGCCACCTGACGCCGACGCCCGCCGCGACATCTTGCGCACCGCAGGCAAATCCGTACCGCTCAGCGACGACGTCGACCTCAACGCGCTTGCCGACGACCTGGAGGGCTACAGCGCTGCCGACTGCGTCGCACTGCTTCGCGAGGCGGCGCTGACGGCGATGCGGCGGTCGATCGACGCCGCGGACGTGACGGCCGCCGACGTCGCGAAGGCCCGCGAGAACGTGCGTCCATCGCTGGACCCGGTTCAGGTCGAGGCGTTGCGGAACTTCTCAGCCGCTCACTGACCGACTAGGGCCGCGCCTCGAGCACGAGGTTGAAGGGTGTCTCGGTGGCGCGCCGGAATCGCGTGAACCCGCCACCGTCGACGACGACTTCGCGCAGCCGGGCTTCACCAGCCTGAGCGCCAAGAGCCGGGCCGTTGCGCGCCAACGAAACCGGCACACAGATCTGCGTTGACGCGCCGTACATGACTCGGCCAACCGGGTTCAGGTTGTCGGCCACCCGGTCGTTGGCGAACGGCTCCACGATCATCGCGGTGCCGTCGTCGCTGATCGCCTGACGAGCGTGCCGCGACACACTGACCGGATCTGCCATGTCGTGCAGGCAGTCGAAGAACGCGATCAGATCGAAATTCTTGTCCTTGTAGCCCACCGCATCGGCGGTCTCGAACCGGGCATTCGAAGCGCCCGCCGCCGCCGCCTTCTCGGTTGCGACACTGATCGATTCGTCGTGATAGTCGTAGCCGACGAACTCCGAATCCGGATATGTCAGCGCCATCAGGATGGTGCTGGCGCCGTGCCCGCACCCGACATCGGCCACCTTGGCGCCGCGCGCCAGCTTGTCGACGACGCCGTCCAGCGCAGGCAGCCACGCGCCGATCAGGTTCGTGTTGTAGCCGGCGCGGAAAAACCGTTCGGTTCCCTCGAACAGGCAGGGATGGTGCTCACCCCATTCCATCCCCGCCCCGGACTTGAAGTTGTCGAGCGTGTGCGCAAGCGCGTGGAACGTCGCTTCGACGATGTTGTAGGCACCCGGCATGTCGACCGGGCCGTTCGGATCGGTCAGGCACAGCGCCTGCTCTGGGCTGAGCGACCACGCGTCGCTGGCCGCGTCGTACTCGACATATCCGCCCGCACCTTGATTGCCGAGCCACTCGCGGACGTAACGCTCGTCGGTGCCGGTGCGCTGCGCCAGTTCGGCCGAAGTCATGGCACCTTTGGCCAGCTCGCGGTACAGCCCGAGCCGGTCACCGACCAGGATCAGCGTCGCGCTCATCGCGGCGCCGAGATCGCCGACCGCCTTACCGAGGAATTCGTTCAACTTGGTTTCGTCGACAGCCATGGCTACCTCATTTCAGTTGTCGGGGTGTCTTGCCCTCATAGTGCGGCCACCAAGGCCCGGCCGGACGACATTCGCCATCTAGATCTTGACAGTGACAAGTTGGCTCGGGCATAGTGAAAACGCGAACTAGCCGTTGTCAAGATCAAGACGGGAGGCACGCCATGACCGCCCCAACCGCACCGACCATTCGGGCAGGCGACCGCGAGAGGGAGCACACCGGGAACCAACTCGGCTCGGCACTCGCTCAGGGGTATCTCGCGTTGGGCGAATACGAAACCCGGCTACAGGCCGCGTTCTCCGCACACACCACCGCCGAACTGGGTCAGCTCGTCGCCGACCTGCCGCTGGCCCAGATGCGCCGCAACGACCCGCGGCGGCGAGCGGCACGCCGAGCAGCGGCACGCCGCGGTGTCCAGATCCATCTGGCCGGTTACCTCGCGATGGTCGTCATCGTGCTGACGGTGTGGCTCGCCGTCGGCCTCACCGCAGGCGCTTGGTACTTCTGGCCCGTCTGGCCCATCCTCGGCGCAGGCATCGGCGTCTTCGGCCATGCACTTCCATATCGGTTCACCACGGGTTGCGGTGCGCGCACGCGCTAACTCTGAGCAGGCCGCAGTTTCCAGTGGGCGATCGCGGCGGCGACGTGCGCCTCGGTCGGCATCCGGTCGTCGGCCCACGCGACAAAGCAATCCGGACGCACCAGAACGGCGGCGGGCAGATCGTCGTCGCGGTGCACAGCGGTGACGACGTCGGGGCGATCGACGTCCACGTCTCCGTTCGTCACCATCACGAACCGACCCTCGCGCAACAGCTCGTAGAGCCGGGTACCGCCACAGTCCACGTCGGGCATGCGCTTGCCGATCAAGCGGTGATCGCCACGGGATGCGCGCGGATAGTCGATGCCGATCTGGCTGAGGCGGCCCGCCATGAACCGCCTGCCCGCGGGCAGCCGCGTGATGGTCCCGACAGCGAGGGACTGCACCAGTCGCTGCGCCTTGGACCGGCCGAGCACCAGCTGGTTGAACGCGTCGGTCAGCCGGAGCACCGCCGCGCCGACGGGAAGGCGTTCGCTCTGATAGCTGTCAAGCAGCCACCCCGGCGCCGTCCCGCTCACCGCCTCGGCGAGCTTCCAGCCCAGATTCATCGCATCGGCGATCCCGGTGTTCATGCCTTGGCCGCCGAGCGGCGAATGGACGTGCGCGGCGTCGCCTGCGATGAACACCCGGCCGTCCCGGTAGCGCTCGGCCTGCTTGCGTTCGGACAGGAACCGCGAGCTCCAGCGCATCTCGGTCATGCCGTAGTCCTCGTCGGCGATGCGGTGGAAGGAGTCCCGGATCTCGTCGATGGTGACCGGCTCGGTCAGCGGCGCCTGTTCCCGCAGCCGGTCCCAGGCGATGGCGCGAAACCAGCCGTCGCCGAACGGGATCATCAGCACCGCACCGCGCTCGTTGGTCACCCCGGTCAACGTCTCCTGCGGCGCCCGCGTCAGGCGCACGTCGGCGAGCAGGATGTGCGTCTCGTACTGCTTGCCGGTGAACTCGATGCCGACCAACTGCCGCACGGTGCTGTGCGCACCGTCGCAGCCGACGACGTAGCGCGTCGCGATCGACGTGCCGTCTGCGCAGTTCACCGTGACACCGTCATCGTCCTGGGTCAGCCCGACGACTTCCGCGCCGCGCACGACCTGCACACCGAGGTCGTCCACCCGCGCCTGCAACACCTGCTCGGTGCCGCTCTGCGGGACGATCAACAGCATGCCGAATCTGGACGGCAGCTCCCGCATGTCGATCGTCGCGCCACCCGGCGGCGCGATCTCGTAGACCGGAGCCCCGCGCGTCAGAAGCTCATCCGCCATCCCGCGCGCGTCGAGGAGCTCGAGCGTGCGGGCATGCACGGCGAACGCCCGGGTGATGTTGGGCTTGTCGATGCGCTCTTCGAGCAGCTGCACCTTGGCCCCGCCGAGCGCCAGTTCAGCGGCCATCATCAGGCCGGTCGGGCCGGCACCGACCACCACCACATCGGACGTGTCCACGGGCCGGATGGTAACGGCATCCGCCCACGTAGACTGGGGTTCAGCCATGCTCGCCGTCCTGTTTGCCCACGCGGTCGCGACCGCATTGGCTCCGCTCCTGGTGTACCGGTGGGGGCGAAAGGCGTTCTATCCGCTGGCGCTCGTCCCGCTCGCCTCGCTGATCTGGGTTGCTCAGAACTGGCCGGGACAGGGGCCGGTCCGCAGCGTCGACGTGTCCTGGGTGCCGAAGCTGTCGATGGACATCACGCTGCGGTTCGACTCGCTCGCGGCGATCATGAGCGTTCTGGTGCTCGGCATCGGCGCACTCGTGCTCGTCTACTGTGCGGACTACTTTCACCACCACGACGGTCACACCGAGAAACGGCTGCCCAGCTTCGCCGCCGAGTTGGTCGCGTTCTCCGGCGCCATGTTCGGCCTGGTGGTCAGCGACAACATGTTGGTGCTCTACGTGTTCTGGGAGCTCACCACCGTGCTGTCCTTCTTGTTGGTGGGTCACTACGCAGAACGCGTTAGCAGCCGCAAGGCCGCGGTCCAGGCGCTGCTGGTGACCACCGCGGGCGGGCTGGCGATGCTCGTCGGCATCATCGTGCTCGGCACCATCTCGGGCACCTACCTGTTGTCCGAGGTGATCGCGGCACCGCCGAGCGGGCTGGCGGCGGCGGTCGCCATCGCACTGATCCTTGTTGGCGCACTGGCGAAGTCGGCAATCGTGCCGCTTCACTTCTGGCTACCCGGCGCGATGGCGGCGCCGACCCCGGTGAGCGCCTACCTGCACGCCGCCGCGATGGTCAAGGCCGGCGTCTACCTCGTCGCGCGGATGAATCCGGGATTCGCCGACTCACCGCCGTGGCGGCCGATGGTGATCACGCTCGGCGTGGTGACGGTGCTGCTGGCCGGCTGGCGGGCGATCCGCGAATACGACCTGAAACTGATCCTGGCGTTCGGCACGGTGAGCCAACTCGGGTTCATCACGGTGATGGTCGGCGCAGGCGGCAGCGACCTGATGCTGGCGGGGCTGGCGCTGCTGTGCGCGCACGCGATGTTCAAGGCCGCGCTGTTCATGGTGGTCGGCATCATCGACCACACCACCGGCACCCGGGACATCCGCAGGCTGGCCTGGCTGGGCCACGCCAGCACGCCGCTGCTCGTCATCGCGGTCGGCGCCACGGCGAGCATGGCGGCGCTGCCCCCGTTCCTCGGCTTCGTCGCAAAGGAAGCCGACTATGAAACCCTCTTGCACAGTGAGGCATTGGGACACTTCGCGCCGTTCGTGCTCGGTGCGATCGTGGCAGGGTCGGTGTTCACCACGATGTACAGCCTGCGTTTCCTGTGGGGTGCCTTCGCGAAGAAGGGCAGGAAGGAACCCAGCAAGCGCGTCGCGGCGATGCACGTGGCGCCGGTGACGTTCCTGGCTGCCCCAGCCATTCTCGCGGCCGCGGGTCTGGTGTTCGGCCTGTGGCCGTCTCCGCTCGACACCGCCCTGGACACCTACGCCGACACGGTGCCCGGCGAAGGCGATTACGAGCTCGCGCTCTGGCACGGCTTCAACCTGCCGCTGCTGCTGTCGGTGCTGGTGCTGGCGGTCGGCACCGCGGCGTTCTTCGGCCGGTCGCGGTTCCCGCGCGCGCGGCTGATGTACCTACCGCTGGGCAACGCGGACCGCATCTACGACACGGTGATCCGCGGCGCCGACGTGCTCTCCGTCCGGCTGACGGGCATCACGCAGCGCGGTTCGATTCCCGCGACGCAGTCGGTGATCCTGGCCACGCTCGCGATCGTGCCGGCTGTGGTGCTGGCCTTGGGGGCCCGCGACCGGCCCGAGTTCGCGCTGTGGGGTTCGCCGCTGCAGGTGATCATCGGTGTGCTGATACTGGCCGCCGCGGTCGGCGCCGCGATGATGCGTAACCGCCTTGCCGCAGTGTTGCTCGTCGGAGTGACCGGCTACGGCTGCGGCACCATCTTCGCCTTCCACGGTGCGCCCGATCTCGCGCTGACCCAGTTCCTTGTTGAGACGCTGACATTGGTCATCTTCGTGCTCGTGCTGCGCACGCTGCCCGCCGAGTCCGACCGCACCAACATCGCAAGGCACCGGCTGCCACGGGCATGTTTGGCTGTGGCCGTCGGGGCAGGCGTGACCACGCTGGCAGCGTTCGCAATGGCAGCCCGCACCGATGTGCCGATTGCAGCCCTGCTGCCCGACGCCGCGTACTACCGCGGAAACGGCGCCAACACCGTCAACGTGCTGCTGGTCGACATCCGGGCGTGGGACACTCTCGGCGAGATCTCGGTACTGCTGGTCGCCGCGACCGGTGTGGCATCAATGGTGTTCCGGCACAGGCGTTTCGGCGCAGCCCCACGGGTGGCCGACGCCGGGCAACCCGACATAGGTCCGGTGCAGGCGATCGCCACCAGCCCGGCAGCGGGCGACACCACCTGGCTGCGCGGCAGCGGGCTGCGCGACCCGCGGAACCGGTCGCTGGTGTTGGAGGTCGCGACGCGGTTGATCTTCCCGCTCATCATGGTGCTCTCGGCCTACTTCTTCTTCGCCGGCCACAACACCCCCGGCGGCGGCTTCGCGGGTGGTTTGACCGCAGGACTCGCGCTGGTGCTGCGGTATCTCGCGGGCGGTCGTTACGAACTCGGCGAGACGCTGCCGCTGGACGCGGGCAAGATTCTCGGCACCGGCCTCGCGCTGTCGGCGGGCACCGCGGTGGCGTCGCTGTTGCTCGGCGCACCGGTGCTCTCGTCGGCGGTGCTGGAGTTCGACGTTCCCGTGCTGGGCC
>Ga0164306_10001483_pt1 | contig 10448 bp, 8 predicted proteins | sample Whisoiple_242_MG_FD_110213 | JGI IMG/M metagenome (GOLD analysis project Ga0164306, IMG submission 110213) | Soil microbial communities amended with fresh organic matter from upstate New York, USA - Whitman soil sample_242_MG | ecosystem: Environmental > Terrestrial > Soil > Unclassified >... | reverse complement strand
TCGAGGAAGTGCCACGGCTGCGCTCGATCCTGCTGGCCGACTCGTTGGCCGCCGCAGACCAGGCCGAAGCGCAGGCACCGGGTCGGCAGCTGGCCCGCTGGCAGCTGTCCTGGCTGCGGTACAGCCCGCTCAGTTTCACCGGCCTGGCCATGATCCTTGCCGCTGTCGGTGTGACCTATCAGGCGGGACTTGGCGCGATACTTGAACATTCGCGACTGGCGGAGTCCGGGCGCGATGCGGCGCAGCGGTTCGGCGTCGTCGCCAGTGTCGCCGTCTTCGGCGTGGTCGTCGTGCTCGCGTCGGTCGGTCTTTCGGTGCTCAGGTCGCTGGTGACGTTCGGGAATCTGACGCTGCGCCGCGACGCGGAGGTGTTACATCTGCAGCACGGTCTGCTGCGCAAGCGTGAGCACACCTTCGACATGCGCAGGCTGCGCGGCGGAACACTGCGGCAGCCGCTGCTGGTCCGGCTGCTCGGCGGCGCTCGGCTGGATGCGGTGATGACGGGTGTCGCGGGTGCGGGGGAGGCGTCGCTGCTGCTGCCGCCGTGCCCCGTGCGCACGGCTGAGTCGGTGTTGACCGACCTGATCGCTGACGTGAACACGGTGTCTGGTCCGGTGCGCGGGCACGGACCCGCCGCGACGCGCAGGCGCTGGACGCGCGGGCTCGTGTTTCCGGTCGTCGTCGCGGCCGGCCTGGTGCTCGCCGCGGCATTCGTGGCGGTTCCGCCGTGGGCCTGGATCGCCGTTGCCGCGCTGGCGCTGACGTGCGCGCTGCTGGCCGCCGACCGGGTACGTGCGCTCGGGCATCGGGTCGACGATCGCTGGCTGGTGGCACGGGCGGGCAGCCTGGAGCGCCGTCGGGACTGCATCGCCGCCGAAGGCATCATCGGATGGACCGTGCGCCAGACGTTCTTCCAGCGGCGGGCGGGGGTGGCCACGCTGATCGCGGCCACCGCGGCCGGGGTCAAGCACTATCAGGTGATCGACGTTCCGGCAGAACTCAGTTGGTCGATCGCGGGTACCGCGTCGCCGTGGGTGGCCGACAGTGAGTGGGCGCGGTCCTAGCAAGCCAATTACTGTCGCAGGATGGCGGTCGGTGGCGTGTTGTTCGACATCGATGGCGTCTTGGTGACCTCGTGGCAGCCCATCGAGGGTGCGGCCGAGACGCTTCGGGTGCTGGCGGACAACCAGATTGCCCGGTCGTATCTGACCAACACCACGACACGCACCCGCAGGCAGATCGCTCGCCTGCTCACCGACGCGGGTATGGACGTGGCGGCCGACGAGGTGATCACCGCCGCTGCGCTGACGGCCGAGTACGTCCGCGGCCAGTACCCCGATGCGCGGTGCTTCCTGGTGAACAGCGGGCAGATCGCCGAGGACATGCCCGGTATCGACATCGCCTACGCAAGCGATCACGGCCCCGAGGACCCCACACCGGAGACCCCGGATGTGATCCTGCTCGGCGGGGCGGGCCCGGAGTACAACCACGTGACGCTCAGCCGCGTCTACGACTGGATGGCCCAAGGCGTCCCGGTGGTCGCCATGCACCGCAGCACCTCGTGGAACACCGCCGAGGGCCTGCGCATCGACACCGGCATGTACCTGATCGGGATGGAGGAGACGTCCGGCCGCAAGGCGAGCGCCGTCGGCAAGCCAGCTCCCGCCGGGTTCCTCGCCGCGGCTTCACGTCTGGGCGTCGACCCCGACGAGATGTACATGATCGGTGACGACCTCAACAACGACGTGCTGGCCGCTCAGGTGGTCGGGATGACCGGCGTCCTCGTGCGCACGGGCAAGTTCCGGCAGGAGACCCTCGACCGATGGGCTTCAGACGAGTTCGCGATGCAGCCCAACCACGTCATCGAATCGGTCGCTCATCTGCCCGAGGTGCTCGGTCTATGAGCGATGAGTATTCGGACGGCGGGCGGTCTGCACTGACATGACCGAAGAAAACGTGAGCGCCAGCACCACCATCAACGCCCCTGTAGATGCGGTGTTCGCCGTGCTGGCCGACCCGACGACGCACCAGGCGATCGACGGCACCGGCTGGGTCCGTGAGTCGCTGGACGGCGAACCCGTCACCGAAGTCGGTCAGGTTTTCCGGATGGGAATGCATCACGACAACCATCCTGAGGGCTACTACGAGATGGCCAATCGGGTCGAGGTGTTCGACCCGCCGCATGCGATCGCGTGGCAGCCCGGTCAGGGACCCGACGAACGCGGCAACCTGAGCGGCAATGCCGAGCTCATCTTCGGTGGTTGGATCTGGCGCTACGACCTGCGGCCCCTCGGGGACGACCGCACCGAGATCACGCTGAGCTACGACTGGTCGGGTGTGCCGCCGCACCTTCGCGATATCCCGTTCCCGCCCTTTGACGTGTCGCATCTGGACAACTCGTTGAAGCATCTGGCGGAGTTGGCGGAGACGCGTTAGGTACGCAGCTCCCGAACCGCTTGGATGCGGGCCTTCAACTGGTCCGACGTCGCTGCCGCCATCGGTGGGCCGCCGCAGATTCGTCGCAGCTCCTTGTGGATCCAGCCGTGCGGCTTGCCCGTCCGGTGGTGTGCCACCGAGACCAGCGCGTTGAGCTGGCTGCGCAGTTCGCGAAGCTGCCCGTGCGTGGACAACCGGGGCACCTCTCCCGTAGCTGTGCGCTTCGTGATTTGGGCTTCCTGCCTGCGCCGCAACAGGTCTCGCATCGCGGCGGCGTCGAGCAGGCCGGGGATGCCGAGGTAGTCGGCTTCCTCGTCGCTGCCCGCCGGTGTCGCCGTGCCGAACGACGAGCCGTCGAAGATGACCTGATCGAGTTCGGCGTCCGCGCCGAGCGACTCGAAGCCCTTGTCCTCGTCGGCCTCGGTCTTCTTCTGTGCCGCGTCCGCGAGCGCCTCATCGTCGAAGCCCTGTTCCTCGCGGTGCGGCTTGCCGAGTACGTGGTCGCGCTGTGCCTCCATCTGGCTGGCGAGGTCGAGCAGCGCCGGAACCGACGGCAGGAAGATGCTCGCGGTCTCGCCAGGCTGCCGCGACCGCACGTAACGGCCGATCGCCTGCGCGAAGAACAGCGGTGTCGATGCACTGGTGGCGTAGACGCCGACAGCAAGCCGGGGCACGTCGACCCCCTCGGACACCATCCGGACCGCGACGAGCCAGCGGCCGGTGCCCGCGCCGAATTCCGCGATGCGTGCCGACGATCCGGGGTCGTCGGACAGCACGACGGTCGGCGTCTCGCCGGTCAACTTCGTCAGCACGGCGGCATAGGCGCGTGCGGCCTTCTGGTCGGACGCGATGACCATCGCGCCCGCATCGGGCACACCGCCGTTGCGCTTCTGCGTCAGCCGGGTGTCGGCGGCCTGCAGGACCGCCGGTATCCATTCGCCTTTCGCGTCGAGCACGGTGCGCCACGCCCGTGCCGTCTGCTCGGCATTCAGCGGCTCACCGAGTCGGGCAGCATGCTCCTCGCCGGCGCTGGTGCGCCACCGCGCCTCGCCGGAGTAGGCGAGGAACACCACCGGCCGAACCACGCCGTCGGCCAGCGCCTCGGCATAGCCGTAGGTGTGGTCGGCCGTCGAGCGCATCAGGCCGTCGGCATCAGGCGCGTAGGTGACGAACGGGATGGCGGAGTCGTCGCTGCGAAACGGTGTGCCCGTGAGCGCCAGCCGCCGCGTCGCATCATCGAACGCTTCGCGGATGGCGTCGCCCCAGCTTTTCGCGTCGCCGCCGTGGTGGATCTCGTCGAACACCACGAGCGTCCGCCGGTTCTCGGTGCGCACCCTGTGCCGCGTCGGGTGGCTGGCCACTTGGGCGTAGGTGACGACGACGCCGTGGTATTCCGACGACGTGTGCGCGGCGGAGTTGCTGAACTTCGGGTCGAGCGCGATGCCCACCCGAGCCGCCGCCAGCGCCCACTGTGTCTTGAGGTGTTCGGTCGGCACCACAACGGTGATCTGCTCGACGGCGCCGTCGGCCAGCAGCTCCCCGGCGACTCGCAGGGCAAACGCCGTCTTACCCGAGCCCGGGGTCGCCACGGCCAGAAAATCTCGTGGCTGCGCGGCAAGATACCGCACCAATGCCCGACGCTGCCAGCTCCGCAGAGCCTGGGTGTCGGGCGCGCCGTTAGCCCGCACCCAAGACTCCTCAACTGATCGGACAGCAGCGTAACGCAACGGATTACGGGTTTGCATTTAAGCGCGGCGCGTCGCCGAACAGGCGGTGTGTCGCGAATGGCCGACTCGTCAGGTCGCGGCGAACATGCTGATTACCGGGGTCCGGCGCGGGTACTCTGCGCCCAGCATGCCAGCAACGTCTGATCCGCGAAGCGACGAGATCGACCCGTGCGTTCGGGTCTTCGGTAGCCGGGTGCACAACTTGAGGGCAGTCGACGTCGAGGCCCCGCGCGACGCGCTGGTGGCCTTCACCGGGATTTCCGGGTCGGGCAAATCGTCGCTCGCCTTTGGGACCATTTACGCCGAGGCGCAGCGCAGGTACTTCGAGTCCGTCGCGCCGTACGCCCGACGCCTGCTGTTGCCGACCGGCGCGCCGAAGGTCGACGACATCACGGGTCTGCCACCCGCCGTCGCACTCCAGCAGCGGAGAGGGTCGGCGACCTCCCGGTCGACGGTGGGTACCGTCACCACCCTGTCCAATCTGCTGAGGATGTTGTTCTCGCGGGCCGGGACGTATCCGGCCGGGGCCACCGAACGACTCGACTCCGATGCGTTCTCGCCGAACACCGCGGTCGGCGCCTGCCCGCAGTGCCACGGACTGGGCCGGATCCATCAGGTGACGGAGCAGACCTTGGTTCCCGACCCGTCGTTGACCATCCGCGAGGGCGCGGTCGCCGCATGGCCCGGCGCCTGGCAGGGGCAGAACCTGCGCGACATTCTCATCACCCTCGGGTACGACATCGACAAGCCGTGGCGGAAACTGCCCAAGCGCCATCGTGACTGGATCCTGTTCACAGACGAGCAGCCGACCGTCGAGATCGATCCGAGCCAGCATCCAGTCACCGCGGACTACTACTACAACGGGACGTTCTCCAGCGCCGAACGCCACGTCCGGCACACGCTGGCCAACTCGCACAGCGCGATGATGCGGCGTCGCGTCCTGCAGTACGTCGACAGCGTCGAATGCGGGCTCTGCCACGGCTCGGGGCTGCGGCCCGAGGCGCTGAAGGTGACCTTCGCGGGCCGCACCATCGCCGACTACGTGGCGATGCCGTTGGCAGAGCTCGCCGACGTGCTGCGGCCCACCGCGGCGCGAAAGGATGCCGCGGCGGCCTTCGAGTCGACGGAGTCCGGTGAATTGACCGAGGTCGCCACGATGATCGCCGCGGACCTCGTCGCGCGCATCCAGGTGCTCATCGATCTCGGCCTTGGGTATCTGACGCTGAACCGACGCACCCCTACCGTCTCACCGGGTGAACTGCAGCGGCTGCGGTTGGCCACGCAGCTGCGCGCGGGGCTGTTCGGGGTGCTCTATGTGCTGGACGAGCCATCTGCGGGCCTACATCCCGCCGACGCAGAACCGCTGCTGGATGTGCTGGATCGGCTGCGGCGAGCGGGCAATTCGCTGTTCGTGGTGGAGCACGACATGGACGTGGTTCGCCGCGCCGACTGGCTCGTCGACGTCGGTCCCGGCGCGGGCGAGCATGGCGGACAAGTCCTCTACAGCGGGCCCGTTTCGGGGCTTTCCGACATCGATGAGTCGATCACCCGTAGGTACCTTTTCGACGACGATGCAACCGTGCGGCGCACTCCGCGCAAGCCGTCGGACTGGCTGCGGCTGCAGGGCATCTGCTTTCACAACCTGCGCGACATGGATGTCGACCTGCCGCTGGGCATCTACACCGCGGTCACGGGCGTGTCCGGCTCAGGCAAATCGACCCTCGTCGTCAAGGTGCTCGGCGATGTGGTGAACCGCCATCTTGGCCGCGTGGTGGGTCAGATCGAAAGCGACAGCGACGCAGACGATTCCGACACAGAGATCGTCGACCTCGATCACGACGCAAGCATCGGGGTGACGGCGGTGGGCGCGGAGGCGATCGCCCGACTGGTCGCCGTTGACCAGCGACCGATCGGGCGGACCCCACGCTCGACGCTGGCCACCTACACGGGACTTTTCGACGCCGTTCGGCGGGAATTCGCCGCGACGCCTGCGGCGCGGCGCCGTGGCTGGTCGGCAGGCCGGTTCTCGTTCAACGTCGCCGAAGGCCGTTGCGAGACCTGCCAGGGCGAGGGCTTCGTATCGGTCGAATTACTGTTCCTGCCAGGCACTTACGCTACCTGCCCGGCGTGCAACGGCGCGCGCTACAACGAGGCCACATTGCGTGTGCGGTACCGGGACCGAACCATCGCCGACGTCCTGGCCATGACCGTCGACGAGGCGTCGGAGTTTTTTGCCGATGTTTCGGCGGCGGCGCGCAGCCTGACGACGCTGCACGACGTCGGGTTGGGCTATCTGCGTCTCGGGCAGCCCGCGACCGAGCTCTCCGGAGGGGAGGCGCAGCGGATCAAGCTCGCCTCGGAATTGCAGCGGCCCCGCCGCGGCCACACGCTCTACGTGCTCGACGAACCCACCACCGGGTTGCATCCAGCCGATGTGGACGCACTCGATGCGCAGCTGCATCGTCTTGTCGACTCGGGCAACACCGTGGTGGTGGCCGAGCACGACATGCGGATGGTCGCCGGGTCGGACTGGGTGATCGATCTCGGACCGGGCGCGGGCGATGACGGCGGCCGCGTCGTCGCGGCGGGCACACCGCGAAAAGTGAGTCAGGCCAAGGGCAGCCGCACCGCGCCGTACCTGGCGGCGCGGTTCGATCACTCCACGAAGTAGTTGTCGTTGCGGATGAACCACTCCCGGCGCTCGTCGTCGGTCATGTCGCCGAGGTGGGCGAAGCCCTCGAAGTAGTGCTCCCGCGGGGCGCCGGGAGAAAACAGCATCAGCAGCGACGTCGGCGCGTCTGCTTCGTTCCGGAAGCCGTGGATGCCGCCCGGCGGGACGTAGAGGAAGTCGTTGGGCTGCCCGTCGACCCAGTCCGTGCCGTCGTACAGCTTGACTGTTCCCGAGAGCACGAAGAACGCCTCGGACATCGTGCGGTGAAAATGCGGGCCGGGCCCGCCGCCGTTCGGGGCGATCTCGACGCGATACAGGCCGTAGTCGCCGTCGGTGGCCTTCTGGTTGGCCAGATAGTGGTACTGCACAAGTCCGAACGAGTCGTAGTCCGGCGGTACGGTGCCCCGCCGCAGCCACGCACTGATCTCGGGTTCGTCCTTGGTGTATCGCTGCGGCGGATAGGGCGGCACCGCCCGCGGGTTCACGAGTGACATCAACGCTTCCTTCGCGGTCAAAGCATCGGTCGAGTGGGTGACGACGAGGGTTCCCGTACCGAGATGGTCCTCGACGCCCAGAATAAGGCGGCCGAGTGAGCAAATCCCGCTCAGCTTTTCGTCGTCTGCGACAATTTTCGCCAACGCGCCGGGCGGTGAGCGATCTGTGTGCGACGCTCTCGCGATGATCAACTGGAGCAAACGGTTGGCAGCCAGCGTCGCCGCGACGTCTCTGCTGCTGGCGTCCGGCGCCATCGCGAACGTCGTCAGCCACGCCGAGGTGGCGATTCTGATACCGGGGGCCATGCCCTTCAAGCAGATCAACCCGGTGTATCCGAGCGTCGCAGAGTCGTATCCGAGTATCGGAATGCACTTTCACACCGTCGGTGCCACGACGCGTTTGATCGACTACTCGCAGGACCCGCTTGCCGCTGACTGGGCGCTCCGAGACGGCGTCGAGCAAGCTGCCGAGGACTTTCCCGACGGCGAAGTCGTGATCATCGGCGAATCGATGGGTTCCATGGTCGCCTGGCGACTCGCCAAGGAGCTGGCCGATGGTCCACAACCGCCTGATCCGGGAAGAGTCAGCGTCGTCTTGATCGCTCCGCCGGAGGTGGGCGTCGCGGAGTACTTCAAGGAGGGCACCTTCATCCCCATCTTGAATTACCGGATCACGCGTATCGCGGAGTCTCCATACGACACGACGATCGTGATCGGCGAGTACGACGGCTGGTCCGACCCGCCTGATCGTCCGTGGAACTTGGTATCGTCCGCCAACGCATTGGCCGGTATTTCCTACGTTCACGGCCCGCCGAGTTTCACCGCTGATGTGGGTGGCTTGACGCCCGAGAGCGAGATCCCCGGTGACGATGAGCACGGTTCCATCACGACGTATCTCGTCCCGACCAAGAACCTTCCCCTGACGCAGGTGTTCCGTGACGTCGGCGTGCCAGATGCGTTGGTGGACAAGGCCGATCAGGTTCTTCGCCCCGTCATCGACGCCGGATACGTCCGACACGACCAACCCGGTGACAGCCGTCCGTATCTATATGACGGTGAGATCCACCGCAACGTCCAGAGTCAGCAGCAGGCCCGGGAACCGTTGGGCGTGCAGAACAACGGATCCGACATCGGCGAGCAGCGCCCGGCGCACCGCGGCGAGTTGCGTCAAGCCGTCCAGGCCGTGGGCAGCGATCTGCGGGATCGGGTGGCGGCCGGCTTCAGGCGACTGAAGGAACGGGTCACAGGCGGCCAGGATGACCGGGCGTCCAGCACCGAAACGGTCACACCGTAGCCGGGACCCGGAACGTCACGCCGGTCAGCTGCTCGGAGACCGTCCACAACCGCTTCTGCGCCGCGGTGTCGTGCGATACCCGGGTGGAGGCCACCACGACCGGATAGCCGCGCTGTTCACCGAATCCGTCGGGACCGAAGTACTGGCCGCCGATCACACCGGGGTCGGTGGCGGCGCGCAACTGCGGAAGCGCACCCATTTCGGCGGGCTGGAAGAGTGGCTCGGCCAATTTCGTCACGGCCCCGAGCAGCGGCGGCAGGTTGCGTGTGAGCTCGGTCCGCGAACCACCCGGGTGCGCGGCAGCCGCGATGGTGCCGGTGCCCCGTAGGCGGCGTTGGAGCTCGTAGGTGAACATCAGGTTGGCCAGCTTGGCCTGCCCGTACGCGCCGACGCGGCTGTAGTCTTTCTCCCACTGGAGGTCGTCGAAGCGGATGCCGTTGCGCGCAAAGCGATGTCCGACGCTGCTGACGGTGACGACACGAGAGCCCGGCGCTGCCACGATGTGATCGAGCAGTAGTCCGGTGAAGGCGAAGTGGCCCAGATGGTTTGTGCCGAACTGCAATTCGAAGCCGTCCTTCGTCGTCGACCTCGGTGTGAACATGACGCCGGCGTTGTTGATCAGCAGGTCGATGGAGTCATGGGCGGCCCGCAGCTGTTCGGCTGCCGCGCGGATGGACTCCAGCGACGTGAGGTCGAGTCGCTGCACGGCGACGCTGGCGCCGGGACTGCGCCTGGAGATCAGGTCGGCGGCGGCCTGGCCCTTGTCGGTGTTGCGCACGGCGAGCACCACGTGTGCGCCCTTGGCGGCCAGCGCTGCGGCGGTCTCGTAGCCGAGGCCGGTGTTGGCGCCGGTGATGACCGCGGTGCGACCGGTTTGGTCGGGTATGTCATTGGTCGTCCAGTTCGTCACGATGATCTCCTAGAATCGAGGCTAAACGGGGCGGACGCTCCGTTTGATCCGACTATACGGAACGCGCGCCCCGCTTAGTCAATTCCCGGGAGGTGTGACGTGGCTCAACCCGGTCGGCCGTTGCGCGCGGATGCTGCGCGTAACCGGGCCAGGGTGCTCGAGGTCGCCTACGACACCTTCGCCGCCGAGGGGTTGGCGGTGCCGATCGACGAGATCGCGCGGCGGGCAGGCGTCGGGGCGGGCACCGTGTATCGGCATTTCCCGACGAAAGAGGACCTGTACCGGGCCGTCGTGGAGAACCGGCTACGCCACATCGTGGACAGCGGCCACGCCCTGCTGACCTCGGCCGGGCCGGGTCGGGCGCTGTTCGACTTTCTGCGCTCGATGGTGCTGGACTGGGGTGCGACGGACCAGGGTTTGGTCGACGCGCTCGCGGGAGTCGGCGTCGACATCAACGCCGCGGCGCCGGACGCCGAGGAGGCGTTCCTCGGCCTGCTCCGCGATCTGTTGCGGGCGGCGCAGAAGGCGGGAGCGGTGCGCGGCGATCTCGACGTCCCGGACGTCAAGGCACTCATGGTCGGGGCCCAGGCGATGCAGGGCTACCGCCGGGACGCGGCCGAGCGCCTGACAGAGGTCTTTCTGGACGGCCTACGCCCGCGGTGAACTACCTTGCACTCTCCATGGTCGAGTGCTAGAAATGCAGTTGGCACTCGCGACCGGTGAGTGCTAGGTCGGGCCGGTGAGGCACGGGGCCGCACATGCGGAGCACACCCACAGCCGTCCGTCGCGGGCACTGAACCCGACCACATACGTGTGCCATCCCCAATCCGGAGGAATCACTTCGCAATGGCTAAGACAATTGCGTACGACGAAGAGGCCCGTCGCGGCCTCGAGCGGGGCCTCAACAGCCTCGCCG
>Ga0164306_10001482_pt1 | contig 10454 bp, 9 predicted proteins | sample Whisoiple_242_MG_FD_110213 | JGI IMG/M metagenome (GOLD analysis project Ga0164306, IMG submission 110213) | Soil microbial communities amended with fresh organic matter from upstate New York, USA - Whitman soil sample_242_MG | ecosystem: Environmental > Terrestrial > Soil > Unclassified >... | reverse complement strand
GCGCGCGGATGAGCGACGCGCCGCCGCCGCTCGTCTATTTCATGACGATCGACAAAGCCAAGTTCCGCAAACCGGTCTTGCCCGGAGATCGCGTCGAATTTCACATGCGCAAGCTCAATCAGAAGCGCAGCATGTGGTGGTTCGAAGGTAAAGCGAAGGTCGAGGGCGCGCTCGTCTGCGAAGCCGAGATCGGCGCCTCGCTGGCAGCGGGAAAGGCCACGCCCTGAACGGCGCCGCGCGCGATGTGAAGCAGCAAGCACCCGCGGCATTCGTGCATCCGCTCGCCTTGGTGGAGAGCGGCGCCGCGCTCGATGCGGATGTGAAGATAGGCCCGTATTGCCAGGTCGGATGCGACGTTGTCCTGCACGCCGGCGTCGAGCTCATCTCGCATGTGGTTGTCGTCGGGCGCACGACAATAGGGGCGCGCACGCGCGTGTTTCCCTTCGCGTCTATCGGGCAGGCGCCGCAGGATAAGAAATATGCGGGCGAGCCCTCGACGCTCGAGATCGCCGCCGATTGCGTCATTCGCGAAGGCGTGACGATCAACCCGGGCACAGCGGGCGGACGGATGGCGACGAATATCGGCGAGCGCTGCACGCTGCTCGCACAGGCGCATGTCGCGCATGATTGCCGGCTCGGCGAGGGTGTGCTGCTCGCGAACAACGTGATGCTCGCCGGGCATGTGACGATCGGAGATCACGCCATTCTCGGCGGGGGGGCGGCCGTGCAGCAATTCGTACGCGTCGGCGCGCATGCCTTTCTTGGCGGCCTGTCGGGTCTCGAAGACGATCTCATTCCGTTCGGCTTTGCGCTCGGCAATCGCGCACGACTCACTGGATTGAATTTGGTTGGACTGCGCCGGCGCGGCTTTTCGCGCGAGTCGATCGAGGCTTTGCGCGCCGCCTATCACGCGCTGTTTGCGCCGGGCGGCACGCTGCGCGAGCGCGCCGACGAGATGGCGCGCAAGTTTGACAGCGCGGAGGTGCAGGAGCTCGCGCGCTTCATCGTGGAGGGTGTCGATCGCAGCTTCTGCCTGCCGCGCGCTGGCGCGGAGATATCGGAATGAACGCGCCGATATTCGCAAAGCACGCGTTGCGTTCCTCGCGTGACGAAGAGCTGAGCGTGTTTCTGATCGCCGGCGAACCATCAGGCGACCTGCTTGGAGCCGGGCTCATGCGCGCGTTGACGAAGCGGGCAGGGCGCGTGCGCTTTGCCGGAATCGGCGGTCCGGCGATGCAAGCGCAGGGGCTCGCGAGCCTGCTTCCGCTAAGCGATATTTCGGTTATGGGCATCATGCCGGTGCTGCGGCGGCTGCCGCAATTGCTGGCGACAATCCGCAAGGTCGCCGATGCGACGGTCGCGGCGGAGGCCGACATCCTCGTGATCATCGACAGCCCGGATTTCACGCATCGCGTGGCGCGGCGCGTGCGGCGCGCGCATCCGGATCTGCCGATCGTCGATTACGTGAGCCCGAGCGTTTGGGCGTGGCGACCGGCTCGCGCGCGGCAGATGCGCTCCTATGTCGACCACGTGCTGGCGCTGCTGCCGTTCGAGCCTGCGGCGCACGCGCGGCTCGGCGGCCCGGACTGCACGTATGTCGGCCATCCGCTCGTCGATGACATTGCCGTGCTGCAGCCGAATGCGGAGGAGCAGCGGATACGCGACGTTTCGCCAGCAACGCTCATCGTCATGCCGGGCTCGCGTGAAGCCGAAATCCGGCGGCTCATGCCGGTCTTTGGTGCCGGAATTGCGCGATTGCGTGAGCCGATCGAGATCGTGCTTCCGACATTGCCGGCGCTCGAATCTCTGATGCGCGCTGAGGCGGGGAAATGGCGGTTACAGCCGCGCATCGTCCCAACGCGCGACGAAAAATACGCAGCGATGCGCCGGGCCCGCGGCGCGCTGGTCGCCTCCGGCACCGCGACATTGGAGCTGGCGCTTGCCGGCGTGCCCATGGTCGTCGCCTATCGTGTGTCGCGGATCGAGGAAGTCATCGCGCGATTGATGCTCAGCACCGACAAGATCGCGCTGCCCAATCTGATCCTCGGTCGTCATGCCGTGCCGGAATTCGTGCAGGGCGACTGCTCGCCGGGAAATCTCGCTGAGACGCTGCAGCGGCTGCTTGCCGGCGGCGGCGCGCGCGACGCGCAGCTCGCGGCGTTTCAGGAATTAACGTCGCTGATGGATATTGGCAGCGGAAACCCCAGCGACAAAGCGGCAGAAATCATCGAGAGACTTGCGCGGGAGCGCCTTCCATCAGGAACGCGTGCAGCGTCTCGCGCAATCGCCGGCGCGCCTCGCTCGGGGTGAACGTATGGTCGGCGCCTTGGATCAGGCGCTTTGTCACGCTGGGCATTGCCGTCGCGCGTTGTCCTTCCGGCCCCATGTAGCGTTCGAGCTCCGCCAAACCTGGATCGTTGTCGGAATAGACGAGCAGCACGCGCGTGCCGCGCCGGGATAATTCGGCGAACCAGCGCTCGACCAAATTCTGGCCGCTCCAAAGCATCTTGCCGCGGACGAAAAGGTCGGTTGCGCGGGACTGGTGAGCTGCTTTGCCCGCGGCATGAGGCGCGCCATCAATCCGCGCGCGCTCAAGGCGGCGATCGCATCATTCCGCGCATTATTGCGCGCCGCGCCTTCGGCGGCTTTGGTGCGCCGCCACGTCTCCAGCTGCACGGCGTAGGCCGGCCCCCAAACGAAGCAGAGCTGGTTTACGAGCGCAATGCGTTTGATGCGACGGTCGGATATTGCGGCATGGAAGGCCTGATAGGCGCCGCTGCAGCTGCCGAACACGGTCAAATCGCGAATACCGCGCTTCTCCAGCCAGTCGATTGCGGCGGCGATATCATCGCTGAGCGCGCCGTAGAGTAAGGGCGCGCCGGTTTCCGCTGCGAGACTGTCGCCGATCCCGGCAAGATCGAAACGCAAGGACGCGATCCCCGAGCGCGCCAATTCACGCGCCATTTCGACATGCATGCGCGCCCAGCCGACATGATAGATCGCGCCGGCATTGACGAAGACGACGGCATTGCGCGGTTGATGTCCGGTGAGGGCGCGGCAAAAAATTCCGGTGAGCCGGCCTGCATCGCCGAACATCGCAGCTGCCGCGACGTAGGTATCGCCCACAATGACGGATTTGCGCTCGGCAATTGGCTTTACGGCCCCGCTGGGGGCGCCTGTGGCGAGCCAATTCGTCAGGAACGCAACCGCTTCGCTCGGCACGACCGACGCCGTCGGATCGCACATCATCCGTGCATAGGCGTCGAACGGAGCCTCCTCTATCGCTTCGAACGCGTTGAGTTTCTTCGCGAGCGGCTTTGGAGACGAATTGTCCGGGTGCATGAGCAGCACGCGCGGCGCGGTAGAGAGCGGCGTCTGCGGCCAATCGAGTCCCGCAAGATCGTGAAGGGTTTGGCGCGCCACGCGAAAGCCGGCGACCTCCAACCCATCAAACGAGGACGCACGCGCATCCGATGCGACGAGTAAATGCGCGAGCGCTTGCAGCTCGCGCACATAGGCTTTCCCGGAATTCGGCGCGGCCAAAGGGCAAGACCCGAAACATCGCGGCGCGAGGCGGCCGCGCATGCCGCGAGCAGCGCGCCGAGTCGCAACCCGACAAGCGCGACTTCGCTGACGCCGGTCTCGCGGCGCAGGAGATCGATCGCCGCCCCAATATTGGCTATCCAGGTCGTAACCCGGTCGGGATCTTCGCCGCTGCCCGCGGAATCGGCCGTGCCGTGATAATCGAAGCGCAGAACCGGCAGCCCGGCCCCGGCGATCGAGCAGGCGAGGTCGTGCATCGTTCGCCGGCTACAAAGTTCCTCGTAGCCGAAGGCGCTGCAAAGGACGACACCGCGCTCGCCTGGCACCGCGTGAAGCCAGCCGACGCAATCGTCAAACGCGACCGGAACGATCGAAGCCACCTCTCCCCCACGGATTTAATCCGTGAGGATGTGGCAGAGGCATTGAGATGCGGTGAATCCGCCGGGTCAGTAGCGCGCGACGACCGGGGCAGGTCCGAACCAGTTGAAGTGATAGTTCAGGCCGACGCGCCCCAGGTGATACATCGAGCGCGTGCCGAAACGTGCCTCACCTGCCGGGAACAGCGGAACGAGGGGCGTCGCCGCGCCCATAAATTGATAGCGGTACTGAACATCGAGCGAGAGGTTCGGCGTGATCATCTTCTCGATGCCGATGCCGATTGCGCCGGGCTCCTTACCGAGGCCGAACGGGTGGCGCGAGCTCGTCCAGGTGCCGAATGCCGGTCCGGCAAAGCCGGTGAACGTGTCGCGGATCGACCCGTAGGCGGCGCCGCCGGTGAGATAGATCAGGACATTGTCGGTGAAGAGGAAGTGATCGAAAGCATAGCCGACGCGGATCCGCAGCGTGCCAAGGGCATTGACCCGAGTCGTCGTGGTGAGGCCGCCAATGCCGCCGACGGCTCCGGCCAGCGGTCCAGTCGCGGAGATCGAACCATGGATGGCCGCCGCGTCGGCATCGGCCGCAACGCCGACGACGATGTTCCAGGGAAGGCGGTAATCGCAGCCGATGTCGCCGCCGCCGAGTGGGCCGCTCGTGTAGACCTTCGAGCGGCCGGAGAACGAGTCACCCGTTGGGGAGACCAAGAGAGTGGCGAAGTGATAATCGTCATAGGCGAAGCCGCCATGAATGCCGACATGGCAGCCGGTCCAGGTATACGGCGCGACCACCACAGGCGGCGGCGGAGGCGGAGCACGCCTGGGGAGATCGGCCGCCGAGACGGTGCCGATGGCGAAGGCAGAAAGAACTCCTGCAGAAATCAATCGAACAACGCTTCGCATCCGTCTCCACCCCTCGTGCGAGTCACCAGCGGAAAGTACCATGCCGTAGGCCTGGCCGGAGGGGCTCCCGAGACAAATTGGGTCGTTGAGGCTTTTCGGTCACAAATTCGCCTGGTGTGCCACTGCCGGCACCCTGATGCTGTGATATGCACTCGCCGACGGCCCGCCGGCGCTATCCGGCAAGAGCGCCGGTCTGGCCAATCTGGCGGCCGACGGGATCGATAAGCACACCCGGATTCAGGATTCCCGAGGGGTCGAGCCGCCGTTTCGCCGCGGCGAGCGCGGCGCGGAACAGGTCCGGCGTTTCGCGCTCGTAGCCGTCGCGATGATCGCGCCCGACCGCATGATGATGCGTGATCGTGCCGCCGAGCCGCGTGACAATGTCGTTGCAGGCGCGCTTGATCTCGACCCAACGCGCCAGCGCATTTTTCAGATCGCCCGAGTCCGAGCCGAGGACCGCATAAGTGAAGTAGGGCGCCGGACCATCGGGATATACATGCGTGAAGCGGCAGGAGACCGTGGCGCTCCGGCCCGTCGCCTTGCGAATTGCAGCGGCGGCCTCGTGCTTCACCTGCTTGTAAAAATCCTCGAATTTGTCCCAGGTGATCGCCGTCTCGAACGTGTCCATGATGATGCCCATGCCGATGATGGAATCGCGCCAGAGCGGCATGCGGATGAAGGCATTGCGCCAAACCGCGGCGGCGTCGGAACTGCCACTCTGCTCTTCGCCAGTGTCGGGAGTGCCGCCATGGTCGCGCGCGAGTTCCAGCGCGCGGCTCATCCACGGCGTCACATCGTGGTCAGCCGATTCAAAAGCCAGGATCAGCGTTGGCGATTTCCGATCGCCGACATGGTTGAACGCGACCTCGTCTTGATCGAGCAGCCGGCAATTCGTCGGATCCAGACCCGATTGCGACAGCGCGCCAACGGCACGCGCAGCGGCGAAAACATCGGTAAAACGAATTGACGCCCCAGCGCGGAATTTTGGCCGGTCCTGCAGCCGCATCCAGGCTTGCGTGACGACACCCAAAATTCCCTCCGAACCCATGACCAACCGGTCGGGCGCGGGGCCGGCACCGGAGCCAGGCAGACGCCGGCTTTCCATGATGCCGCTCGGCGTCACCATGCGCGTCGATTCAACAAAATCGTCGATATGCGTTTTGGCGGTCGCGTAGTGACCGCCGGAGCGGGTGACGATCCAACCGCCGAGCGTCGAGAACTGGAAGCTCTGAGGGTAGTGCCGGAGCGTCAATCCATGCGGCCGAAGCTGGTCCTCGAGCGCAGGCCCGTAAATGCCCGCACCGATCCGCGCCGCGCGGCTTGCACGATCGATCTCATGCATTTTGTCGAAGCGTTCGAGATCGAGCGAAATCGTTGCCGCGTATTCATTGCCGACAGCCGGTTCGACACCCCCGACAACGCTCGATCCACCGCCGAACGGAATGACAGCGATGTTGTCGCGTCCAGCCCAATCGAGGATGGTTGCGATCTCGTCTTCAGTTTCGGGAAAAGCGACGAGATCGGGCGGGTGCGGTACGTCGCGCATCCACATGCGCAGGATGTCAGGGAACGATCGGCCGTAGGCGTGCAACAGCCTATCGTGCGGCGTTGTGGAGAAGCGGGACGCCAGCGCCGTCAGAGGAGCGATACGGGGCTTGCGTAGATCGAAATCGGTTGTTTTGGGTGTCGGACCGGGCGTGAGCCCATCGCGGCCGGCAAGTTCGCGCGTGCGGGCGGCGACGGCGGACTGTTCCGCCGGCGTCAGCTGATCGTCGTCATAGCCCCAGCCCCAAAACTTGCGTGGCCGATGTTTCGACAGCGTGGCCGGTGCGCTCATTTGCTCCTCCGCCGCCGATCATTCCACGCGCACAAGGAGGCCGCCAGCACTCAGTTCAGATCAACCCGGATCGGCACGTGATCGGAGGGTTTGTCGTTCTCGCGCATCTTCTTGTCGATCGCGACGCTCTGCAATCGATCCGCCGCCATCGGCGACAGCAGCAGATGATCGATCCGCAAGCCTCTGTTTCGCTGCCAGGCGCCAGCCTGGTAATCCCAGAATGTGTAGATGCCGGGCGCGTCGGTCACCGCGCGCAGTGAATCGATGAAGCCCAAATTGAGGAGCGCGCGGAACCGCTCTCGCGTGGTTGGCAGATACAGCGCGTCACCGCCCCAATTCGCCGGATCGTAAACGTCGACCGGGCCGGGGATCACGTTGTAGTCGCCGGCGATGACCAGCGGCTCTTCCAGCGTCAGCAAACTTTGAGCGTGCGCGATCAGCCGGTCCATCCAATCAAGCTTGTAGGCGTATTTGTCGGTGTTCGGCGGATTGCCGTTCGGCAGATAAATCGAGGCGACGCGGATGACGTTGTTTGTATCGTTCGGCACGGTCGCTTCGATGTAGCGGGCGTGGATGTCACTCTCGTCGCCAGGCAAACCACGCGACACCTCGATCGGCCTCTTCGACAGGATGGCGACGCCGTTCCAGCCCTTCTGCCCGTGCACGGCGGCATTGTATCCGGCGTCTTCGATCTCGAGCCGCGGGAAGGCTTCGTCGGTGGATTTGATTTCCTGCAGGCAAAGCACGTCGGGCGCAACCTCGCGCAAATAGGCGAGGAGCTGCTGCAAGCGCAGTCGGATGGAATTGACGTTCCAGGTGGCGATACGCAAGGGGAGACCTCAATCGTTCGCTGCCTTGTCGCGCCGCTTCTTTCGTCCCGCAAGTCCGTGAAAGCAAAAGCCCGGCCGCAGGGGCCGGGCTTTCGTTTGCTACGCGTGTCGCTCAGTAGCGAGCGACGACCGGGGCGGGCGCTCCGAACCAGTCGAACTTATAGTTCAGGCCGGCGCGGACGATGTGGTTGCGCTCACGGAAGTTGTTGTTGTTGAAGAAGAAGCCGTTGTTGTTATTAGTGCGCCCAAGGTCGGTGAAGAGATATTCGAGCTTCACGCTCCAATTGTTGAGGAAGGCGTATTCGACGCCGCCGCCGACGGCATAGCCGACGCGCCAATTGCTGTTGTTGTTGAGGTTGTTGAAGAAGGGCCCGGCGCCGATCAGGAAGGGATTGAAGGTGTTGATCGTCGGCCCGGTGCCGAAGGCGACGCCGCCTGTGCCATAGACGAGGAAGCGGTCGAAGGCGATACCGCCGCGGCCACGCACGGTGCCGAGGAAGCGTTGTTGCCGAAGCCCCGCCGATGCCACAGTTTGCCCACAAAATGGGCACTTCGCGGCGAATTGCACAGTTCGGCCAAAAACGAAAAAGCCCGGCGTAAGGCCGGGCTTTCGTTGTTGATCGCTGGAGTCAGTAGCGGGCGACGACCGGGCCGGGGGCCCCGCCGAACCAGTTGAAGTGATAGTTGATGCCGGCGCGCACGATGTGGTTCTGCTCGCGTCCCGTGACGGTGAAGCCCGGGCCGGTGCCAAGCAGGTAGGCACGGTTGTTGCGGCCGAGATCGGTGAACAGGTACTCGGCCTTGACCGACCAATTCGGCGCGAAGGCATATTCGAGGCCGGCGCCGACAGCATAGCCAACGCGCATGTTGTTGCCGTTGGCCGTCGTGAAGAAGCCGGGGATGCCGGCAACCGTCGCAACCGCCGTCGTGCTGTTGCCGAAGGCAACCCCGCCGGTGCCGTAGACGATCAAACGATCGAAGGCGAGACCGCCGCGGCCACGCACCGTGCCGAGGAAGCTCGTGCTGCCGCCGCCGACGCCGCCGGGGAAGGTGGGGCGGCCGCCGACCAGCGCCTGACCGTCGCCCTCGACACCGAAGACGAACTGGCCCACCTGGTAGTTCACGCCAGCCTGACCGCCGCCGATGAAGCGGCCGTTATTGCTGCCGTTGTTGAACCCAAACACAGGAGCCGCGCCGCCGAAGAACAGGGCGTTGTTGTAGAGGTTGTTGTTGGTGCGGAACGCGCCGCCGGCATTGGCGCCGATATAGAAGCCCGTCCAGGTGAAGATCGGGACCGGCGGGATGTAGGCCAGCGGCGGCGCCCTGCGCGAGGGCAGGTCGGCGGCATAAGCCGAACCCCGCCAACGCCGTCGCGGCGACCGTCGTCATGAGAAACTTACGTAGCATTCGGTACCCTCCAAATCTGCTTGAGCGTCCTGCTCAGGTGTGGTGACGGGGCCGTAACGCCGGTGGCGACAAAAGATGACCGTTTCGGCCGGCCGGAGGGCGCTCTTCGGCTGCTGTGACGGGGATGTCCATTCTGCCTAAGCAATAGGCAGTTTCGGGTCTAAATCGTCGATTTCGGCCGGGGGTGCGGCGAAACGCCCGTCCCGCGCACTCTATCCGGAGCGCGAGAATCGCGGCGGGAGCCGAATGGCCGGCTAAACGCGCTCCTCAGGGACACCCGTGGATCTTCACTGATACCGGCGAGAATCCCTTCGCGCATCACCGCGCGCCGCAGGGGCCCGATCACGCGCAGAGCCGCGAGGCCGGCATTGCGCATGAAGTCGACCGGCAGGAGATCGGCGAGAAGCAGCCGATCCATCATGTGGACGCCGAGTGTTCGCAGGCCGATATCGCCGCGACGCAGGTGCTGGTAGCGCGTGAGTGCTGCATCGAGCGGACGTGAGGCGCGCAAATTCACGCCCTCGAGGCACTCGGCGAGGATCGCGACGTCACGGATCGAAAGATTTAGCCCCTGCGCGCCAATCGGCGGAAAGACATGCGCCGCCTCGCCGGCAAGCGCGAGCCGCGGCGCCGTCAGCCGACGCGCCGTGAGGCCGGTCATTGGAAAAGAGCCGATCTCGCCATCAACCCGCATGCGGCCGAGGATGCGATGCGATTGCTGCTCGATCTTGTGCGCGAGTTTTTCACGCGGCAGCGAAATGAGCTCGCGCGCATCGTCCGGCGAGACGAGCCAGACCAAACTGCAACGATGCATCTCGTTTGCGCTCGGTTCCAGCGGCACCAGCGTGAAGGGACCCGAGCGCGTCAAGAACTCGGTCGAGAAATTGTTGTGTGCGCCGCCATGGGCGAGGAAGACCGTGAGCGCGGTTTGCGGGTAGGTCCAGGTCGTCACCGGGATGTTTGCCGCCTCCCGCGCCACCGAGCGCCGACCGTCGGTGGCAATGACAAGCGGCGCCGCGATCGGCTCTCCAGAACTGAGCTCTACGCGCACCACGTCCGGGCGGAAGTCATAGGCGGCGACCATGCCCTCGATAAAGCTGATTGCCGGGTCGCCGCGAACCGCGCCCGCCAGAGTGTCGACGAGTGCATCGTTGGCGATGTTGATGCCGAGCCTGTCGAGGCCGATATCTCGCGCCGCGAATGTCACGGTCGGCGCGGCGACAAGCCCGCCCGTATCGTCGATGATGCGGATGCCGGCAATCGGAGAGGCAGCGGGCGCCTCAACGCCAAATCGCGCGAGCAGCCGCAGCGAGCCCTCGAAAAAGGCGACTGTGCGGCCGGGGAGGCGTGCGTCGGTGCGCCCGACCAGCGTCACGCGCCGTCCCTGCCGCGCCATTGCGAGCGCGGTGCAGAGTCCGGCGGCGCCGGCGCCGGCGACGAGGACATCCGTCTGTTCTGAACCCTGCGTCATTTCAGCTTTCGTGTGCGCGGAGCCATCGGTTAAGCCAGACTTAAGCGAAGCGCCTCATTCTGGCACTATGGTCGTTCGCACCCGCCTTC
>Ga0164306_10001481_pt1 | contig 10458 bp, 12 predicted proteins | sample Whisoiple_242_MG_FD_110213 | JGI IMG/M metagenome (GOLD analysis project Ga0164306, IMG submission 110213) | Soil microbial communities amended with fresh organic matter from upstate New York, USA - Whitman soil sample_242_MG | ecosystem: Environmental > Terrestrial > Soil > Unclassified >... | reverse complement strand
GAGAGTCCCCCATCGACCACCTTCGGGGTCGCAGGCGCACGGTCAGGAGCCGATCAGTCCGAACCGTCGAGCCGTCACGACCGCCTCGAGCTGCGAGTGCGCGTTGAGCTTGACCATGATGTTCTTCACGTAGCCACGGCACGTGAGGCGCGTGATCCCCAGACGTCCGGAGATCGTCGCGACGTTGTGTCCCTCCGAGAGGTGCATCAGCACCTCGGTCTCCCGGACCGTCAGCGGCGTGTGGTTCGAGACAGGGGGGCAGCGCAGGAGGTCACGCAGGACCCGCGGATGCACGACGAACCCGTCTCCCTTGCAGCCGCGCAACGCCTCGAAGAGCTCGGTGAGCGTGCCGTCCTTGAGCAGCAGGGCACTCGCGCCCGCATCGGCCGCGCGGCGCAGCAGGGTCTGGTCGACGTCGGCCGTGAGCACGACGACACGCAGTCGCGGGTCCTCACGGATGAGCTCGGCAGCGAGCTCGATGCCGTCCCCGTCACCGAGGTTGACGTCCATGACGATGACGTCGGGACGCAGAGCGGCGACGGACGCGCGCGCCTCTGAAGCGCAGTTCGCCGACCCGATGCACTCCAGCCCGGCCTGCAGGCCGATCGCCAGCGCCATCGCCGACGCCACGGCCTGGTGGTCGTCCACCACGAGCACGCGGACGTAGTCCTCGAGTACCCCCACCCCGGGCCCCACTCCCAGTGTCACGCTCATTGTCCCCACCCCCACGTTCCGGGCTCCCCCGAGCCCCTCACTGAGAAATTATGCGGACGGCGGGGGCCCGCGTCTCACGAATCCGCAGGTCAGAGGCCCAGACCGGGACGATTCGGGCACTTGGGACGGTAGTTCGTTCTGTCTCTGCGGATGCCGGAGTCACCGAGCTCTGTGGCCCCGGCGCGGAGCCGTCCGTCAGGTCGCCCAGGTCCGGAGCCAGACGGTCTCCTCGAGCTGCCGCAGCTGCTCCAGGGTCTCGTCCGACAGGGCCACGTCGGTGTCGGTGATGACGTAGCCGAGCTCACCGCGGGTCGAGAGCGACTGCCCGGTGATGTTGGCACCTGCCTCGGAGAGCGTCTGGTTGATCGACGCGAGCACCCCGCGCACGTTGTGGTGGAGGTAGCCGGCCCGGAAGCCGCCGCCGTCGGCCGGCGGCGCCGACACCTCGGGCAGGTTCACCGACAGGGAGGTGACACCGGACTGCACGAACCCGAGCAGCTTGGCCGCGACGAAGGACCCGATCTCCTCCTGCGCCTCCTGGGTCGAGCCACCCACGTGCGGGGTGAGGATGACGTTGTCGAGGCCTCGCAGCGGCGACTCGAACGGGTCGCCCTGGGCCTTGGGTTCGGACGGGAACACGTCGATGGCCGCACCGGAGAGGTGACCGGAGAGGATGTGCGCGCGCAGCGCCTGGTCGTCGACCACCATGCCGCGAGAGGCGTTGATGAACACCGAGCCGGGCTTCATGAGCGAGAACTGCTCGTCGCCGAAGAGGCCTGCGTTGCCGGGTCGACCGTCGACGTGCAGGCTGACGATGTCGGACTCGGCGAGCAGCTGCTCCAGCGAGCCCAGGCGCCGGGCGTTCCCGTGCGCCAGCCGGTCCGCGGTGTCGTAGAAGACGACGTGGAGGCCGATGGCCTCGGCGACGTTGGACAGCTGGGTGCCGATGTTGCCGTAGCCGACGATCCCGAGGGTCTGACCACGCGTCTCGTGGCTCCCCCGCGCGGACTTGTCCCAGATCCCGTCGTGCATGCGCTGGGTCTTCTCGGGCAGACGACGGGCCAGGGCGAGCATCTCGCCGATGACCAGCTCGACGACGCTCCTCGTGTTCGAGAAGGGTGCGTTGAAGACCGGGACCCCGTGCGCGGCTGCCGCGGTGAGGTCGACCTGGTTGGTCCCGATGCAGAAGCACCCGACGGCGCGGAGGTCGTCGGCCGCTGCGAGCACCCGCTGGGTGACCTTCGTGTTGGACCGGATCCCCAGGAGCGAGACTCCGACCAGAGCGTCGATGAGCTCGCCCTCGGTGAGGGATCCGGACCGGACCTCGACGTCGTGGCCGTTGCTTCGAAAGGCTTCGACGGCGACGGGGTGAACGTTCTCCAGCAGCAGGACCTTCACGGGCGCCTCCTTGTCCGGGGCAGGACGGTTTGTGGTGCTAGCGGGTCGGTGGGCTGCGGCTCGAGCGCGCCTGCCACACCGGGGTCGACCGACCCGATGGTGTCACGCATGCTCCGGTCGGGCTCACGTGGCCACCAGTTGGAAACCTCGAGGCCGTGCGCATGGTGGAGGAGGAGTCGCCAGTCCCAAGGACTCGGGCGCAAGTCCGGAACGGGCTACTGCGACTGGGGCCCGAGCGACGCGGTGACGGGCCGTCACCGCGTCGCCAGCGCCACGCATACGCCATGACCGCGTGGGCGCCGGCGCACTTGCTAGGTTCGCGGCGTGGAGATCACGCGCATCGGAGCAGACGACTGGGAGCGGTTCCGATCGGCGCGGCTCGCGTCGTTGTCCGAGTCACCGGAAGCCTTCGGCTCGCGGTACGCCGACTGGGTCGATGCCCCTGCCGAGCGCTGGCGGTCCCGCCTGACCCAGGTTCCGCTGACCCTCCTGGCGCACGACGGGACGAGGGACGTCGGTGTCGTCAGCGGACAACCCGCGGGAGCGGAGTGGGTCGAGCTGATCTCGATGTGGGTGGCCCCGGATGCGCGAGGCACCGGACTGGCGGGTCACCTCATCCGCGCGGTGACGGACTGGGCTGCTGCCCAGGGGATGTCGACCTATCTCATGGTCCGCCACGACAACGTCCGGGCGCGGACGGCGTACGAACGGGCCGGCTTCGTCGACACCGGAGTCCCGGAGAGGTGGCCGATCGATGAGCCGCCGGAGCGCCGGATGGAGCTGCGCACCTGACGTCGCGATGGCCCGGCACCTGCGATTTTCCCGTCGGCGTGGCGTGCAGGATTCGCTCAGCCTGCTGTGGCACTCTCACTCTCGCGCGCCCGTCGATGCTCCCCTGTCTCGGCGGGCGCGCCCACGCCCCAGCAGCAACCCCCCTGCTGCTGGTGCACCCGGCGCGGCCCGCTCACCCCACCCGAGCGGGCTGCGCCTTCCTACCTCGTCAGGACGACGGTCGTCCGGAGGACGAGGCGTAGGGTGGAGCCATCTCAGGCCGGTCGACCCCGGACCTCGGCGGCGGGCTGGTGGTTCATGCCCCAGAACCGAGGTTGCCCGTGACGACGTCCCGGCCGGACCCAGCAGTGGCTCGGATCCTGCTGCAGCTCGCCGACGAGCCTCTCCCGGCGGGAGCCGACGGACTCGTGAGCACCTTGACCCGCCTGTGCGCCGCCCTGGTGCGTCACCTCCCGGCGTCGGGATCAGGCATCAGCCTGGTCGGTGAGGGACACGGGTCGGCCGGGATCGCCGCCTGGGCGGGTCCTCGTAGCCGCAGTCTCGAGGAGCTGCAGTTCACGTTGGGCGAGGGTCCCTGTCTGGACGCCCATGCCTCGCGCCGGCCGATGCTCGAGCCCGACCTCGTGGGAGCCGGGTCGCACCGCTGGCCGATCTACGGCCCGCGCGCGGCCGAGCTCGGGGTCGGCGCGGTGTTCGCCTTCCCCCTGCAGATCGGCTCGGCGCGGGTGGGGGTGCTCGACATCTACCGCAGTCAGGCCGGTCCGCTCTCCGCCGAAGCCCTGGCGTCGGGCTACGGCTTCGCCGAGGTCGCCCTCCGGCTGCTGCTCCAGGAGCAGGCTGGGGCCTCCGAGGGCCGGGCTCCGGAGGGGCTCGACGACGTCCTGGCCCACCGGATGGAGGTCTACCAGGCGCAGGGGATGGTCATGGTCGACCTGGGGGTGAAGCCCGCCGAGGCGATGGCACGCCTGCGCGGACACGCCTTCGCCGCCGGCCAGGACATCGCTGCCGTGGCCCGGGACGTCATCGACGGCATACTCCATCTGCAGCGGGACCATCCCCCTCACGATCCCGGGGAGTACCGATGACGCCTCGACACCGTCCGCGGACCACGCGCCCACGCGCGCGCCTGCCGAAAGGAGCTGACCGCTCGTGATCGCCCTCGACAAGCTCACCGACGTCTTCGTCGCCGTCGCCGACACCCTCGTCGCCGACTTCGACATCATCGAGTTCCTCGAGCTCGTCGCCGAGAAGGCAGCGACGATCAGCGCGGCCAGCGCGGCCGGGATCGTCCTGGGCGATCCGACCGGGCGACTCCAGTTCGTGGCGGCCTCCGAGCAGTCGGTCCGGCTGCTCGAGGCACTTGCCGTGCAGAGCGAGAGCGGTCCGTGCCAGGACTGCTTCCACACCGGTGGGCCGGTGGTCAACACCGACCTGCGTGACGGCGAGGCCCACCGCCGGTGGCCGGCGTTCGCGGCACTCGCCACCTCCATGGGCTACCAGTCGGTGCACGCGCTACCGCTGCGGCACCAGGGCACGGCGATCGGTGCACTGACGCTGCTCAGCGTCCACGCGCATCCCCTCGAGGACGCGGACGTACGCGTCGTCCAGGCCGTCGCCGACATCGCCACGATCGGCATCCTGCAGGAGCGCTCCATCCGGGCCAGCGGCGTCCTCACCGAGCAGCTGCAGTACGCGCTGGTCAGCCGGATCAGCATCGAGCAGGCCAAAGGCATCCTCTCGCGCATCCACGGCATCAGCGTCGACGACGCCTTCACGCTCCTGCGCTCGTACGCACGAGGCGCGGGCCTCGGTCTGAGCGCCGTCGCGACCGAGGTCGTCAACGAGCCCGACCGGCACCCCACGCTCACCAGACCCCGGAGGTGAACGGTGGGTCGACCCCGTGCCCCTGTCGGCCCTCCCCCGTCCTTGTCCATGGAGGCATCGTTACAATCTGCGTATGGATGCAGATAGGCAGACTGATGAGCTACCCGACGACCAGGTCGAGCTGGCCGTCGAGGTCTTCCGGATGCTCGCCGACGGCACGCGGATCCGGCTGCTCTGGGCGCTGCGCGACGTCGAGCGTCCGGTGAACGAGCTCGCCGAGGCCCTCGGCAAGGCAGCGCCCTCGGTCTCCCAGCATCTCGCCAAGCTGAGGATGGCCCGCATGGTGCGCACCCGGCGCGAGGGGAACCAGGTCTTCTACCGGGTCGAGAACGACCACGTGGCCAGCCTCGTCCGTGACGCGATCCACCATGCCGAGCACGCGTCGGACGGCGTCCCCGCTCACCACCGGTCGGCCGGACCGAGCATCTCCCCGATCGGCAGGAACGAGCAGTCCCGATGAACACCGCCGACCACGACCACGACCACGAGCACGACCACGAGCACGACCACCCACACGACCGGCACGGCGCCCGACAGCACCCCGGGCACTCCCATGGGCACGCGAGCCGGTGGGCTCGGCTGCGCCACGCGGTCACCCCGCACTCGCACGACGCCGCGGACTCCGTCGACTCGGCCCTGGAGTCGAGCGCCCGCGGTATCCGCGCGGTGAAGATCAGCCTCGTCGTCCTCGGCGTCACCGCGTTCGCGCAGCTGGGCGTCGTCTACGTGTCCGGCTCGGTGGCGCTGCTGGCCGACACGATCCACAACTTCAGCGACGCGCTCACCGCGGTACCGCTCTGGATCGCCTTCGTGCTCGGCCGGCGCGCCGCCACCCGCCGTTACACGTACGGCTACGGCCGCGCCGAGGACCTCGCCGGACTCTTCGTCATCGCCATGATCGCCCTCTCGGCCGTGCTCGCCGGATGGGAGGCCGTCGACCGCCTCCTGCACCCGGCGCCGGTCGACAACGTGGGATGGGTCGCCGTGGCGGGACTCGTCGGCTTCATCGGCAACGAGACCGTCGCGATCTTCCGCATCCGCGAGGGCCGGGCCATCGGCTCGGCGGCCCTCGTGGCCGACGGCCACCACGCGCGGACCGATGGCTTCACCTCCCTCGCGGTGCTCGTGGGAGCAGGTGGGGTCGCAGTCGGCTGGACCTGGGCCGACCCCGTCATCGGCCTCGCCATCACCGTCGCGATCGTCCTGGTGCTGCGCACCGCGGCCCGCGACGTCCTCCGTCGGCTCATGGACGGGATCGACCCCTCGCTCGTCGAGTCGGCCGAGCGCACCCTCTCCCGGGTACCGGGCGTGACCGCAGTCCGCAGCGTGCGAATGCGCTGGATCGGCCACGAGATCCACGCGGAGGCCGAGCTCGACGTCGACGCGACGACGAGCCTGGTCGCTGCCCACACCCTCGCCCACCGTGCCGAGGCCGAGCTCGTGCGCACCACGGCCAGGCTCACGACAGCTGTGGTTCACGCCTACCCGGCCCACCAGGACGGCGCGCCACGAGAACGCGTGTCCCAAAAGGGGGTGTTCCGGGTAGGTGGCAGACCAGTGTGATGCGTCGGCGGGGCGGCGCGTCGGCACGACCTTCCTATGCGAGGAGCTCGCCGTGATTGCCCTGGCCCTGACTGCGCCCGTCCTGGGTTTCGGTCTTCTGCTGACCCTGCAATGGTTCGAGGAGCGTGTCATGTCCGCCGATGCCGGTCCGGTGTCGGTGCAGCCACGTTCGTAGTGCCGGCCGACGGACCTCACGCAGGGCTGGGGTCTTTGCCGACCAGCGAAAGTGCGTCCGCGACGCATCAGGCGACAGGTGCGATGACCAGCCAATAGGGTCCCGGAGCCTGCACAGAGATCGTCGTGCCGATGCTCCCGAGCGGCAGTCTGATGTCTGCCGCGGCTGCTCCTGCGCACACGCTGCTGATGAGGACCTCGTCGTCACCAGTGACGGTGTAGCGACCCGGACCCGGGCAGCTCACTGAGACGAAGGCCTCGGAGCCCGAGGTCGCCTTCAACGAGTACGTCGCCGCCGTCGTCCCGCGCTCGGACAACAGGGGGCTGGGGCCCACCGCGGGACCGTGCTTGGCCCTCAGATCATTCATCGGGTCAGTAGGCGCCGCGGCGACGGTCGGCGGGCCGGGGGTCGACGCGCCGCTCGAGACCGGGGCAACGCTCGTTGCCCCGACGGAAGCGCGAGCCGATCCGTGGTCTGTGGCCGCCGTGGGGCCGGTCGAGCAGGCCGAGGTCGAGGCGACGAGGACAGCCACGAGAACCGAGAGGCATCCCCCGCGCCGTGTCCGTCCTCGCTCGGGTCGTGACGAAGGCACTGCAGCCCCGGCCGGTCCGGCCGGGGCTGCAGTGATGATGTGTGCCTGGACCACCGAGACGACTCAGGAGTGAGTGAACTCGATGGCGCTGGTGTTGCCCACGATCGTGCCGGTCTTGTCGGTGCGGAGGTTGCACGGAGCGACGAGGGTCTTCTTCGTGTAGCTGACCTTGTAGGCGTGGTGCCCCGCCTCGATCCAGCCGGTCGACTGCGTCGAGGGGACCTTCCAGGAGTACGAACGGGTTACCGAACTCGTCCAGTCCTTCTTGATGGTGACGCCAACCGACACGCTTGCCTTCGCGAAGATGACGCCGGCCTCTGCCGACGTGGTTCCGGTGATGGATCCCCCGGTGGTCACCGACTCGCCGAGAGCGATGGTCAGGGTGCCGCCACTCCGCCCGTACGTCCGGGTGTCCGAGTCGCCGCGGTAGGTCGGCGACTGAGTCGTCGTGTAATAGACATTGCCCACCTCCGCGCAGGCGGCGTAGCTGGACGGAGCCGTCACCACGGCTGCCGCGGGAACCGCGAGCAGCAGGGTGAGCCCCTTGGCCATCAGGCCCTTGCGTGAACCACTGATAACGTCCACAGCTTCTCCCCGTCTTGTTGTCCCGACGCCCTGACCGGGCGCGGCGACGAGGTCATCCTTTCGACGGCACAGTCGGCTGTCAATGACTCGGGAAGCTCTGTTTTTCGGCCATCCCGGGCACGTAGGCGCCCAGGCGGTCAGAGGCGCCCGCACGGGACGCGCGCCCGTGAATTCCCTTACGGGCCAAGGGTTCTAGAGGTCGACGCCGCATGGCCGCTGGTCAGGTCCCGAGGACGGTCAGTCGCGTTCCGCGGAGGGATGAAAGTCGTGGCCGGACCGAGGAAGTACCCGCGCCCAGGTGGTCTGTGGAACCGTCGGAGACAGCCGGCCGCTCTCAGCGGGCAGGTGGCCCTCGGAGCCATCTCACAGCCTGGGTGGGTACGGTCACCACGCCGTGAGACCGGCTCTTCGAACTCCACGAGGGGTGACGCCGAATGACATCCGCCGACGAGGTGCTGGCCGGGCTGCACCACACATGTGCCTGGCAAGAGGATTTCTACCGCGACCTGCATGCCCATCCGGAGCTGAGCGGACGCGAGTCCGAGACAGCCGCGGCCGTCGCCCAGCGGCTCACCGGGTGGGGGTTCGAGATCCACGAGCTGGGTGGTGGCGTGGTCGGCGTACTCCCGAACGGGTCCGGACAGACGGTGCTGTGCCGGGCCGACATGGACGCGCTGCCGGTCACCGAGCTGACCGGCCTTCCGTATGCGTCCACGGCCAAAGCCACGGACGAGACCGGAGCGACGGTCGGGGTCTCACACGCCTGCGGACACGACGTCCACGTCACGTGCCTCCTCGGTGCCGCCCAGCTGCTCGCGAGTCGACGCGACCTGTGGCACGGCACCTTCGTCGCCCTGTTCCAGCCGGCCGAGGAGACGGCCTCGGGCGCGCAAGGAATGCTCGATGCCGGCTTGACCGGACGTATCCCACGACCCGACGTCGCTTTCGCCCAGCACGTCCTGGGCCTCCCGGCCGGGACCGTCGCAACGACCATCGGTCCCGTGATGTCAGCAGGCGACAGCATCCGGATCACCGTCTCCGGGATCGGCTCACACGGCTCGATGCCACACCTGAGCGTCGACCCCGTCGTGCTCGCAGCATCCATCGTGGTCAGGCTGCAGACCATCGTGGCCCGTGAGACCAAACCCGGAGAGTTCGCCGTCGTGACCGTCGGAAGCAGCGTCGCCGGCACGAAGAGCAACGTCATCGCCGACCGAGCCGTGCTGCTGCTCAACGTCCGCACGTACGACGACGACGTCCGCGCCCAGGTGCTTGCGGCGATCGAACGCATCGTGCGGGCGGAGTGCGACGCTGCCGGATCCCCGCAGGCACCGACGTTCGACTACTACGACCAGTACCCCCTCACGACCAACGACCGCGAGGTCGGTGCGACGGTGCGCAGCGCCTTCGAGCAGCACTTCGCCGACCGGGTGGTCGACCTCGGCCGGGTGACGGCCAGTGAGGACTTCAGCCGGATCCCGGACGCCTTCGGGACGCCGTATGCCTACTGGGGCGTCGGTGGGTTCGCCGACGCCTCCGCAGCACCACCGAACCACTCCCCCTACTTCGCACCCTTGATCCAGCCCACGCTCGACACGGGCACGTCGGCGCTCGTCGTCGCGACCCTGACCTACCTCGCCAAGCCCGGCTGAACCAAGGCTTCCACGGCCCAGAGGGAGCAGCCGCACACCGAGCGAGCCGGCAGACGCTGGCGGCCCTGGGTGACTGGCTGGCCACCCTGACAGATCACGCCTTCACAGCCACTTCGGAGTGAGCCACGGCGGCGCGCCCACCCTCCAGGCCGAGGCGCGGCTTGCAAACCCCTGGCCCAACCGCAGAGCCGCTCCCTCAGTGTCAGCCGTCCACGACGTCGTGCCCGTGTTTCGCCAGCTCGATCTCGAACGCTGGGTGCAGTTGCTCGGGCACCCAGATGCCCCATTCGCCGTGCGCCGAGCCCGGGAACGTGCTCGGGGAGATGGCGCAGAGACCGCTGGGATCTGATCCGATGACGAGGTCCAGCGCGTTGGCGGCGGCCCCGGCGTCGACCTCCAATTCGGGTCGGTAGGCCGGGGCCCAGATGGCGTAGCCGGTGATCTCGCTGATGCGGTCGCTGTACCTGTAGAAGGTGGCCATACGCCAACGTACCGACCGCAGCCCGGGGACGGATGTCGTTTGCCCTGTCGGGAGGCGACAGTCACGGGGCGCAGCCCTCTGCTATCTGCGGAGACGTCATCGCAGGTCAGAGGCCTGAAAGTGGATGAGTCGGCCGATACGCCAGGGATGGAACCGGCTCCGTCGCTTCGTGCTGACCGTGGTGCCCCAAGCCTCTGACCTGAGCAAACGTGCTGCTGGCACTGTTGGGTGCGATGGCTCGACAGGGCCCTGCTCGGAGATGTTGCGGACCTTGTGCGGACTAGATGCGGACGGGACCCTAAGTGGAACGGGGCCCGTGACCCGCCCGGGCGTTGATGCCGAACGAGGCGAAGGTGGGTATGCCTCAGGGAGATCGTCGGCGCCCGACCTAGGGCGACGACCCGACACACGGAGGCCCCTCATGAAGAGACTGCTCATCGTCACCGCCGGCGCGGTCGGCTTCCTGCTCGGCTCGCGGGCCGGGCGGGAGCCCTACGAGCAGTTCATGCGCGCGATCGGCCAGCTGAAGGACGACCCCCGCGTGCAGGAGAAAGCACACCAAGGTGCACAGCTGGTGCGCGAGCAGGCGCCGGTCGTCGCGGACAAGGTGGCCGATGCCACT
>Ga0164306_10001480_pt1 | contig 10461 bp, 13 predicted proteins | sample Whisoiple_242_MG_FD_110213 | JGI IMG/M metagenome (GOLD analysis project Ga0164306, IMG submission 110213) | Soil microbial communities amended with fresh organic matter from upstate New York, USA - Whitman soil sample_242_MG | ecosystem: Environmental > Terrestrial > Soil > Unclassified >... | reverse complement strand
TGTGTGGTTCTAAGTCTCTGTACTGCTGTTATGCCCCGCCCGCTTACCCCGCGACCGGGTGTGTCGCACGCGCCCGCACCGGATTTTTGACGATCCATTTCCGATGCTCACACGACATGCGAATTGGCCCGGCGCGCGGCAACCGCTTACCTGCCAGGCACGGCGATCCACGATACCAGGGCAGAGCACGTCGATCCAAACCCGCGACGAGGCACCTAACCGCAGGTCAACCAGTACGGAGCCTCAACGCCTCTGCATGCCCGACGCGAGCCGCATGACCATGTCACTGAACACTGTATCGGTGTCGACGATCGCGTTCATCACCCCGGTCATTTCCAACAGCACGAAACCGTGCAGAGCCGACCAGAACTCGAGCGCGGCATGGAAGGCGTCTTCGCCGTCCAGGCCGTAGGACGACAGCACCGAGATGACCGGCCCCGCGGCAGCCCTGGTCGCGTCGGTGAACTCGGGGTCGTCACCGCCCAACGGCATCCGGGTGAATGCGGAGTACCGCCCGGGATGATGGTGGGCGTAGCTGCGGTAGGAGCTGGCCATCGCGATCACCGCGTCGTCGCGGGTTCGGCCCTGGCCGACGGTGTTCAACATGTCGATGATGTCGCCAACGACCCGCATCCGGACCGTGCGGCGCAGGTCTTCGAGGCTGTCCACATGGTTGTAGAGCGACGGTCCCTTTGTGCCGAGCTGGGTGGCCAACGCGTTGATGGTCAGCGCATCCCAGCCGTCGCGATCCAGGAAGGTCAGGGCGGCGTTGACGATGGCGTCCCGGCTCAGTTTCGCCGGTCGCCGACCGGTCGATTGGGGGGCGGGACGGCCTGTCATATGCGAAAACTAACACCTCTAGTTTATCGAGCGTCAGTTGACACGTTCCTGGCTGAGCTGCGCCAGCTCCTCTGTGATGTCGCATAGATCGGGCAGGGTGGCCGGATTCATCGTCTGGATCGACCAGGTGATGACGTCGCCGCCCTTGGCCACATAAATGCTGCAGGCGTTGGCGTCGTACGCCTTGAAACCCTTGTTGCCGTCGACGGACAGTTCGGTCAGCGTCCGCCCGGCCTGCTGCTCGAGGGTCCGCTCGGTGTCCATGTCGCTGCCGCGGTACCACCACGTCGAGATGCCCATGCCCGCACCGAACGAGCCGAGCATCGTGTTCTCCTGCCAGAAGCAGCCGGCATCGCTGTCGACGACCTTGGTGAACGTCGCCGATCCGACAGCCTTGGCCACTTCGGCGTCGGTGACGTTGTTGCAGTCGCCGCTCTGGAAGCCGCTGTTGGGCGGAGCAGCTGGAGGTTCCTGCGAGGCGGAATGTTCCGAAGTGCCGCAGCCAGCCAGCACGACGACGCCGGCGACCAGCGCGGCGCAGATGCGGGACGGCGGACGGTGCGACATCGTCATAGATCCGACGACAGCGTGGCGGCGAGTAGCTTTTCGGCGTCCGTGCACGGGTTGGTGTCGGTCCTGCCTCGCGTCTGCACCCACCAGCTCAGCACGCCGTGGCCGGCCGCGGCGGTGGCCGAACAGCCGGCGCCATTGGTGTCGCGGCGAGCCAGGAAGGCCTGGTGCCGCTCGACGTCCTTGCCGGTGACCTGCGCGCCGCGCTCTTCGGCCAGCATCCGTTCCCGGTCAAGGCTGCCTGTCTCGAACCAGGAGAAGACGACGTCGATCGTGGCCGGAGGCGCACCGGCGCCGACATCAGGTCCCGGAGGCGCACCGGCGCCGACATCAGCTCCTGATCGCCGCTCCAGCACGTACTGACACACGGCACCGCTGTAGGGCCGCACCACATTATCGGCGCCGAGCATCTCCTGGATCGAGCTGTCTTCCAGCAACCCGCACCGGTTGTCGACATAGCCGTAGCTGCGTTCCGGATCGGGCACGGAGGGGTGGGCCCGCTGCGCCGTTCCGCTCACGGTCTGCGCACATCCGGCGCCGGTCACCATCGCTGTGACCGCCGCGATAGCAACCGCTTTGACACGCCAACGCATCGCCTGCACACGCTACCGAGCGCAGTGCAGCGCCGCGACTCGTTCGTCACAGGCGGGCCGCAGATGGAACCGGTCAAGTACTGCCATGAACCACGCGCGCGACGTACGCTCTACAGCCATGACCGCTGGGGGTTGGAAAGCAATGTGCCGGTCGATGGCCGCCTGCCTGATCGCATTGCCCGTCGCGCTGGTGCTGGGGGCGCCGGTGGCGCAGGCCAAGAACGGCGACACACACATCACCTCAATCGGTTCGAATCAGACCGTCGACTGCAACGAGTCGACGCTGATCGTGAACGGGGCCAACAACACCATCAATGCGCTCGGCACCTGCTGGGCGGTCACGGTGCAAGGCTCGGGCAACCTCATCGTCGCCGACAACGTGATCAACGACATCACCGTGTACGGCTCCGATCAGACCGTGTTCTACAAAGCCGGTGAGCCGGTTGTCTGGGATCGTGGGCGGGAACTGGGCATGATGAACCGGATTGACCGCATTCCCGCGTAATCGGTCGAGTTCTCATCGCATTGAGCGGAAGCGAGGACCCATGCGCACGCACGTCTTGATCGGTTTGGCTGCCGCCGCGGTGACCGGGCTTGCCGGCTGCGGCGCGGACAGCGGCGACTCCACCACCCCCACCGCCACTTTCGGCACCGAAGGCGGTCAGGTCGAGATCGGCAACACCATCAACTTCAGCTCGGTCGGCACCACCACCGAGCTCGATTGCGCCGATGGAAAGTCGCTCAACATCGGCGGCAACAACAACAAGCTGACTGTCAGGGGCAGCTGCGCCAACGCGAACATCGGCGGCGCCGACAACACCGTCACCATGGAGCGGGTCGACAAGGGTCTCAGCGTCGTCGGCTTCAACAACATCGTCACGTACAAGCAGGGCGACCCCAAGGTCAACGACACCGGATCGGGCAACAAGATCAGCAAGAGCTGACGGAAATTGATGTCCATAATCATGGACATCAACAGCAGATTTGATGTACCTTCTAATGGACATGAAATCGCGCACGTACGACATGGGCACACGTCAGCAGGCCAAGGATGCGACCCGCGAGACAATCATCAAGGCCGCCATCAACGTCTTCATGGCTGAGCGGTCGTTCGCTCTGACGCTGCCTACGGTTGCCGAGCGCGCCGATGTGACCGTGAAGACGGTGCTGCGGCATTTCGGAAGCCGTGACGGCCTGATCGAGGCGGCGTGGTCGCAGGCCTACGACGAGGTGATGGCCGAGCGCATTCCGCCGCCAGGTGACCCCGAGGGCGCGCTGCGGGTGCTCATCGCCCACTACGAACGGCGGGGGGAGATGGTGCTCGCCATGCTGAACGAAGAGAACGACCCTCGCGCTGTCCGGATGAACACCGCGGGACGGCTGGGACACCGCGAATGGGTCGAAGAGGTGTTCGCCGACCGACTCCCCACGGAAATCGAAGACCGCTGCCGTTTGGTTGACGTCCTCGTCGTGGCCACCGATGTCTATGCCTGGAAGCTACTTCGCTTGGACCGCGGACTTCCCGTCGACGACGTCGCCGACCGGATGCTGCTGATGACCGGAGCGGTACTGGCGGAGGCGCGAACGCGATGAAGATACTTTTCGCAATCGTGGACGGCGGCGGCAACATTCCGCCGCAGCTGGCCGTCGCTCGGGCGCTTCGGGCCCGCGGTGTCGAGATCGTGGTGCTCGGGCATCGCGGCATTCGCCAACGGGTTGAAGCAGCAGGCTTCGCGTTCGAACCGTTCGCCGCCGGAAGGAATTTCGATCCGACCGTGCAGAGGTCGCTGGCGGCCATCATGACGTCCTTCACCAGGGTGGCGGCGGATCGACGTCTTGGCCAGAGCGTGGTGGAGGCGGCGCGACGCCATGACGCCGACGCCGTCGTCGTCGACATGATTCTCGCCGCAGGCATTCCCGAGGTCGTCGACTCCGACATCCCGACAATCGTTTTCGTGCACTGCTTCTATCGCGCGGTTCAGGACCTCGCTGCCAGTCCGGTTGGCTGGATGCTTCGGCTGCGAGGCACGGATCCGCTTGCCGCAGAACACCGAGGCTTGCTCCAGCTGGTATCCGCTCGGGCCGATCTCGATCCGATGCGCGGACATCCTGCGGTATGCCATACCGGCGTCGTGTGGCAGGGCGCGCCGAGAGCCGCCGAGCAGGCGCAGATTCCACGAATCCTGGTCAGCCTCAGCACATGTGCCTTCGCCGGGCAGCGCAGAATGCTGCAGAACATCCTCGACGCGATCGCGCCGCTACCCGTCGATGCGACCGTGACGGTGGGACCGGCCATCAACGCGGCCGGACTGCGGGTGCCGCACAACGCGGCAATGCACGCATGGCTCGACCACGACGACGTCCTGGCCACCGCGTCGCTTGTGGTGGGGCACGGCGGCCACGGCACGGCGATGCGGGCATTGTCGTTCGGCGTACCGCAGATCGTCATGCCTGCCAATCCGATGATCGACCAGAAGGGTGTCGGCGCAGCACTCGAGCGCGTCGGCGCAGGGACACTCCTGCGCAAACACGCAGGGCCGAAACGCATTCGAGCGGCGATCCAGGCCGTGCTGACCGACCCTGCATATCGCGAGGCGGCTGGCCGGTTGGGCGTTCAGATCCGGCAACGCGACGGGGCCCAGGCGGCCGCGGATGCCATCGGCGACTTCGTCAGTAAAACCCAGCTCGTCGAGTCCTAGGCCTTCGCCCCGTGCCGGCCTGCTCCTTTCGAGAACCGCTGCGCGCCTTCCAGTGATTCGGCCGCGACGCGCGACAGGCTGCCGAACTCGAAATCCATGGCGTCCGCTTCAGACACTCCCCATTGACGAAGGGCAGACGTCCGGTCCGCCCGCATGCACTGCTGCGGGAGGGAGGCCAGTTCCGCGGCGAGTTCCTCGGCCTTCTCCCGGGCCTGGCCCGCAGGCACGACGCGGTTGGCCAGACCCATCGCCTGTGCCTCGGCGGCGTCGACACCACGGCCGGTCAGGATCATGTCCATGGCACGGCTGTGACCGATGAGCCGCGGGAGCCGTACCGTACCGCCGTCGATCAGCGGGACGCCCCAGCGCCGGCAGAAGACCCCCATGATCGCGTCCTCTTCCACCACCCGGAGGTCGCACCACAACGCGAGTTCCAGGCCGCCGGCCACCGCGTAGCCGCTGACGGCAGCGATCACCGGCTTGGACAACACCATTCGGGTGGGACCCATCGGGCCGGGCCCGGTCCGGTGCGCGGGGTTGACGTCCGGTGTGCCGAACGCCTTGAGATCGGCACCGGCGCAGAAGGTCCCGTTGTCGCCCCACAGCACCGCGACCGACGCCGCATCATCGTTGTCGAAGTCGTCGAAGGCGGCGAACAATTCGGCCGCCGCCGGGCCGTTGACGGCATTGCGGGCCTCCGGCCGGTTCATGACGACAGTGGTGACCGGACCGTTGCGCTCGACTCGCACGCTCATTGCGCCTCCATCAGTTCGTACTCATTTCGTCTGGCCACCAGTTCGGCGGCGAATTGCGCGTAGGAGTTCCGCAGTGCGGCGCCGGGCCAGCCGTCGGGCAACAGCTCGTCGGGCAGCACGGGGTCAGTCAGCAGATGACGCACCATCCCCGCGGCCGCAACGAAACGGCCGGGCACGTCGCTGGCCGCCGACATGTCGTCGAGGAGCCGACTGCCGACGCTCACCCATGCCCGAAGGTCCCACAGCTGAGCTGCCAGCTCGGCGGGATTGTCGTCGTAGGCGTGCACCATTCGCCCGCGCGCCAGCACCTCGTCCGACATCGAGATCTCGACATTGTCCGGACGCAGCCAGACTCCTTCGCGCAACTCAGCGAACCTGTTCTGCTGCAACGTCACCCGCAGCGAGGCACGGGTACGCGCATCGATCCCGACGGTGGTGATCACCAACGTCGACCATGAACCGTCCCAGGACGTCAACGCCGGGTTTATCGCATCGTCCTGGCGTTTCTGCCGGGCGAGCAGCCGGTCGGACAATCGGTAGCCGTCTTCGGAGCGCACCAGGTCCCCCGCGCTGACCATCCGGGTGAGAGCGACCCGCAGCGTGGCTTCCTTGATGTCGAAATCCGAAGTGAGACGGATGAGTTCGGCGGCGGTCGCCCACGCCGGATGGGCGCCGAGCAGCACACTCAGCACCACTGAGCGCGCCGTCATCCGGCTGAGCGTGGCCACCGGTCAGACCCCGGACGTCCTGCGACCCGCGTCGCCGAACGGTTCGTCGCGGCTCTTCACCGCGTCGCGGAACCCGTGATCGCGGGCCTCGGCGACGAATGCGTGCCCTTCGGGAGTGTGCCGCGCGACGCCGTCGAAAACGGTGCTCACCATCCGGCTGGTGGCGACGCCTTGTTGCAGCAGCGCGGTGTTCAGCGCGAGCTTCGCCATGATCAGCTGATTGACCGGCATCGCGGCGATCCGGTTGACGAGGCGTTCGGTCCGCTCGTCGAGTTCGGCCGGTTCCGGTGCCTCGACGGCCAGACCCCAGTCCGCTGCTTGGGTACCGCTGATGCAATCGCCGGTGAACAGAAGGCGTTTGGCGCGCTGGTCGCCGAGTCGGTGCGCCCATAGACCTGCGGCGGGCACGCCCCACACCCGCATTGGCGGGTAGCCGATCTTGGCGTCGGAAGCGGTGATCACCTGGTCGGCGTGCAACGCGATGTCGGTACCGCCGGCCACGCAGTAACCGTGGATCTTGACCACGGTGGGCTTGTCACAATGCATCAGGCTGGAGAAGCCGCGGACGAAGCGGCTCATCATCTGGTAGTCGATCATCGGATCCCACGGCTGATCGGGCAGGTGGTTGATCGCCTGCGTCCTACCGGACAGCACGGTGTCCGCGTACGGATTGCCGCCGCCCGCCGACGACGATCCCTCGGCGTAGGCCGACAGATCGAAGCCCGCGCAGAATCCCTCCCCTCGGCCCGACACCAAAATGACGTGAACAGCTGGATCAAGGTCGGCCCGCTCGACGAGCGCGGACAGCTCCAGCGGGGTGTCCGCGATGATCGCGTTGCCTTTTTCGGGACGGTTGAACGTGATTCGGGCCACCCGATCGGTGACCTCATAGGTCATCGTCTTCAGGTTGTCGAAATTGACCGGCCTGATCGCGTGGGTCATCCCTTGACCAAGACGCGCTCGAGGATCGGCGCGAGATCCAGTCCCGCCGGCATCGTCCCGTAGGCGCCGCCCCATTGACCGTCCATTCGGGTGGCCAGGAACGCTTCGGCGACGGCGGGATGGCCGTGCCGCACCAGCAGCGAGCCCTGTAACGCAACCGCGATGTCTTCGGTGACTTTACGAGCTCGGTACTGGATGCTCTCGAGGTCGTCGAACTGCGGCTTGAGCCCGTCGATGTGGGCGTCCAGCCGCGGATCCTGCCCCGCGCTCTTGGCGAGTTCGTCGAACAGCACGTCGATGCTTTCGGGCCGAGTTGCCATGGCCCGCAACGTGTCCAGCGCGCTGACGTTGCCCGAACCCTCCCAGATGCCCATCAGCGGGGCCTCCCGGTACAGCCGCGGCATGCCGGACTCCTCGACGTAGCCGTTGCCGCCCAGGCACTCCATCGCCTCGGCGGCGTGCCCGGTTGCGCGCTTGCACACCCAGTACTTGCTCGCCGCAAGCCCGATACGGCGGAACAGGGACTCGCGCTCGTCGCCGCGCACCGCGCGGTCGGTGGCACCCGCCATCCGCATCGCAAGGGTGGTCGCGGCTTCGGCCTCGACCGCGAGGTCGGCGAGCACGTTGCGCATCAGCGGTTGGTCGATCAGGTAGGCGCCGAACGCCTTTCGATGCTGCGCATGCTGGATGGCACGGGTCAGGCCGGTGCGCATGCTCGTCGCGCTGCCCAGTGTGCAGTCGAGCCGGGTGAGGTTGACCATCTCGATGATGGTCGGTACGCCGCGCCCCTCCTCGCCGACCAGCCACGCGGTGGCACCGTCGTATTCGACCTCCGACGACGCGTTGGCATGGTTGCCGAGCTTTTCTTTGAGGCGCTGCAGGAACATTCGGTTGCGGCTGCCGTCCGGCAGGACCCGGGGCAGGAAGAAACACGACAGCCCGCCGGGGGCCTGGGCCAGCACCAGGAAGACGTCGCACATGGGCGCTGACGTGAACCACTTGTGTCCGGTCAGCCTGTAGCTGCCGTCGGCGTTGGGCGTGGCCTGGGTGGTGCCCGCACGCACGTCGGATCCGCCCTGTTTCTCGGTCATCGACATGCCCGCGGTGATGCCGGCCTTGGTGGCAGGCACTTTCAGCTCGGGATCGTATGAGCGGCTGGTCAGCAGCGGCTCATAGACGTCGGCGAGCTCTTTATTGAAACGCAGCGCCGGAACGACGGCGTAGGTCATCGAAATCGGGCAGATGTGGCCGGGTTCGGGCGTCCACACCGACGTCTTTGCGGCGCGCACGACGTGGGCACCGGGCCGGTCGTCGGCCCATGGCGCGGCGTGGAGGCCGTGGCCGACTGCCACCTTCATCAGCTCGTGGTAGGCGGGGTCGTACTCCACCTCGTCTACGCGATGACCGTAGCGGTCATGGGTGTGCAGGATCGGCTGGTTGCGGTCGGCCAGCTCACCCCAGCGTTGCGCCTGGGGACTCCCGGCGAGCGCGCCGAGTTCGGCGACCTCGTCGAGCCCCCACTCGCCGCCCTCGCGGATGAGCGCTTCGGTCAGTACCGGCGACGAGGCGGGATTGAAGTCCTCCAGCAGGGGGACCTGGTTGGTCACGACGTGCGTATCTGCCATGTCCCCGATATTACAGTTTCTCGACAGCCGCACAAGATCCGTAACGATCCGCGTTGAAGCTGCCTCGAGGCAGCTGCTACTTACACAGCTCGGCGACCTTGTTCCTGCCGTCCTCACCAGCGGTGAGCCGAGCCGCCTGCTGTGGGTCGTCATTGGTCGCGCCAGCCAACGCGTTGAGCCCGATGTCTTCGAGGTTGTTCGCGAACAACCGGGCGGCCTCGGCCAGATCGGCCGGCGTCTGGTCGTCGAGGCGACTCAACAGGTACTCACCGCCACCGATCAGCGACAGCCTGGCGTTGCTTGCCACCGCGGTCTGCGCGACGGGGTCCGGTCCAAGGTCGGCGTGGGTCTGCAGCTGAACCGCCTTGCTGACCGTGTCGAAGGCGGCACACACCTTCTGCTTCGACTCCGCGGTCGGGGCGCCCGTGTCGTCTTTCTGCGGCCAGGCCAGCACCACGGCCCACGCCGCGACACCGCCGGCGGCCAACGCGATGATCAGCGAAAGCACCGCCACCCAGCGGCCGCCTCCCCCTGACGAGGTCGCCGGGGCCTTCACATGAGACTGAGGTTGCGGCTCTGGTTCGCTGTCGGTCATGCGGGAATGGTAGCGGCCGCCGTCGTCAGCATCGCGGAGCTTGCGGGCATGTCAACGCGCGAGGCGCCCGGTCACCGCCGACAGCACCGGCTCGGCCGACGCGAAGAACGACCCAAGATGATCCTGCCCGTCGATGATGTCGACGGTCGCCCCGAGAGCATCGACGTCGGCCCGTACGTGCGGCACGATCCAGTCCTTCGAACCGACGTAATAGGTTGCCGGACAACTGATTGAGGCGGGGTCGACATACCGCGTGGGGCGTTTCGAACCTTCGATGGCGGCCGCCACCGCAAGCGCGTCATTGTTCGTTTCCATCATGTTCTGGAACTCGCGATCGGTGATTCCGAACTTCGCCCAGAGGCTGGCCCAGTCTCCGTCCCGCAAGAAATGGGCCAGCGGTGTCAGCATGCGGCCGGCCTCTTCCTCATGCGCGTGCATCGCGTAGGCGCCGACGACGATGCGGTCCACTCGGTCCGGGTATCGGCTGGCCAAATTGCACGCCAGCCAACCGCCGCGCGAGTAGCCCCAGACGGTGGCGCTGTCCACTCCCACGGCGTCCAACACGGCGACGAGATCCGCTGTCACCCCCGCCGCCTCGTATGAATCGGCATCGTGCGGCGTATCGCTGTTGCCGTGCCCGAGCGGGTCGATGTTGATGACACGCCAGTGCCGAGTCAGCGCAGCGGCGTATCCGTAGTCGACCCATTGCCGGGCGGCGCACAGAGTTCCGGCCACCAGGACCAATGGCGGCCCGTCCCCGTCCACGACGTAATCGATCTTGAAACCGCGCGACTCGACCTGCACGCAGGGATCACATCACGAAATAGCGGCTTCGCTCGGTGAAATCTCCGCCTCTTCCTGCGGCGGTCTTGCCCGCCGCGACGCGAACCACTCCATCGCGAACATCACGACCACGGCCAGCGCCCATCCCAGGAGAATGTCGATGACGAAATGTTCGGCCGTGTACACCAACGTGAAGGCCATGATGATCACGTACGCCGCCAGGACCGGCCGCCAGCCGCGACTCACACGGTTCCAGAGGAATACCGAGATGGCGAGGGTCATGACCGCATGCAGAGAAGGGACCGCGGCCACCAGATTGACACTGGCCTGG
>Ga0164306_10001479_pt1 | contig 10465 bp, 7 predicted proteins | sample Whisoiple_242_MG_FD_110213 | JGI IMG/M metagenome (GOLD analysis project Ga0164306, IMG submission 110213) | Soil microbial communities amended with fresh organic matter from upstate New York, USA - Whitman soil sample_242_MG | ecosystem: Environmental > Terrestrial > Soil > Unclassified >... | reverse complement strand
TCGTGGTCGACCGTCTCGAGCAGGTCCTCGACCAGGCCCTTCACGCGGGCGTCGATCGTGGTCACCGGCTCGCACGGGGTGCGCAGCACCGGGTCGCCCACCACGCGGATCTCTCTCATCGCCATGCCCGCGATTCTTCCATGCCACGACCGGCATCCGCGGACCGGGCGCGCGGCGCCGGGACCGGCCTGGTCAGCGCGGCGCGGCGGCCCGCCAGAGGTGCATCGCCGCGTACGACCGCCAGGGCGACCACGCCGCGGCCCGGGCCGCGAGCTCCCGGTGCCCCGCCGGCCGCGGCAGCCCGGCGTCGAGCGCGCCCGCCGCCACTGCCCCGGCCACGAGCGCCACGTCGCCGGCGAGCCACGCGTCCGGGTCGCCGAGCACCCGCATCGCCACGTAGGCCGCGGTCCACGGCCCGACCCCGGGCAGCGCCACCAGCCGCTCGCGCAGCGTCGCCGGGTCCGCGCCGACGTGCGCGGGCAGCGTCCCGTCGACCAGCGCCGCGGCGGCCGCCAGCACGGCCGCGACCTGGCGCGCGGGCAGCCGCAGCGGCCGCCCGGGATCGGGCTCCGCCCCCGGGACCGGCGCGGGGACCGCGGCGAGCACCTCCTTCGACGTCGGGAACAGCCGCTCCAGGCCGGGGATCGCCGACGCGTACGGCGCTCCCGCGACGGCGGCGAGCCGCCCGAGGTGCCCGCGCGCGGCCGCGACCGAGATCTGCTGACCGACGATCGCCCGCACGACGAGCTCGGCCGGGTCGACCGTGCCCGGCACCCGGATGCCCGGCGTCGCGGCGACGAGCGGGGCGAGCACCGGGTCGGCCGACAGCGCGGCGTCGACGGCCGTCGGGTCGGCGTCGAGGTCGAGCAGCCGGCGCACCCGGGCGACCGCGGTGCCGACGTCCGCCAGCGACGCCAGCTCCAGCCGCGCGGACAGCCGCCACCCGCCGCGGCGGTCGGGCGTCGCGACGACCTCGACCGCCCCGGGGCCGTGCGGCAGCGCGAGGGTGCGGGCGTACCGCAGCGGCCCCTCGTCCGGGAGGTCGGCCACCTCGACACCGGCGACGGCGCGCACCGCCAGGAAGCCGAGCACGCCCCGCGCGTCGTAGGGCTGCCGCACGGGCAGGGCGAGGTCGAGCCGGACCTGCGGGGCGACCGCCGACGACCCGGTGGGCCCGGACGCCGACCCGGCGGCCCCCGCCGCCGTGGCCCCGGCGCGCGGCACCCCGGCCCCGTCCGCCCGCCGCGCCCGCGCGCGCAGCTCGGTCGGCCGCACCGCGAACACCTCGCGGATCGTGTCGTTGAACTGCCGCACCGACCCGAACCCCGCGGCGAACGCCACGTCGGTCACCGGCAGCGCCGTCCCGACCAGCAGCGCCCGCGCCGTCTGCGCCCGCCGGGCCCGCGCGAGCGCCTGCGGCCCCGCCCCGAGCTCGGCGACCAGCATCCGGTGCACGTGCCGCGGGGTGTACCCGAGCTCGGCGGCGAGCGCCTCCACCCCGCCGCGGTCCAGCAGCCCGTCGCCGATCAGCCGCATCGCCCGCCCGACGGCGTCCCGCCGCAGGTCCCACTCGGGTGTGCCGGGCGTGGCCTCGGGGAGGCAGCGCTTGCACGCGCGGTAGCCGGCCTCGTGCGCCGCCGCGGACGTCCGGTAGAAGGTCACGTGCTCCCGCCGCGGGGTCCGGGCCGGGCAGGACGGGCGGCAGTAGATGCCGGTCGACGACACCGCGGTGACGAACTGCCCGTCGAACCGGGTGTCGCGGGCGTCGATCGCCCGGTACCGCTCCTCGAAGCCGGGGTCGCCGGGAGCGTGGCGCGCGTGCGCGGTCTCGGTCACGGCCGGTCCCCGGCCCCCGTCGACGCCGCGCCCGCGGCGACCAGCGCGTCGAGCTCCCGGTAGTCCACGCCGTCCTCGAGCACGCCGTAGGTGCCCGGCCCGGCCAGCTCGACGGCGGCCCGGCGCGCGACGGCGTAGGCCGCCTCCGCGACGGAGGACCCGAGGCTGACCCGGGCGACCCCGAGCCGGCCGAGCTCCGCGACCGGGGGCAGACCGGGCACGGCCATGACGTTGAGCGGCACCGGGACGGCCGCGGCGAGCTCCGCGATCGCCGCGGGGTCGGCGACCCCGGGGACGAAGACGCCGTCCGCCCCCGCCTCGACGTACCGGCGGGCCCGGGCCACGGCCTCGGCCACCCGGTCCTCCGGGGCGACCAGCCCGCGCAGGTAGACGTCGGTGCGGGCGTTGACGAACAGCGCGACGCCCGCCCGGTCCGCGGCGCCGCGGGCCGCCTCGATGCGGGCCGCGAGCTCCTCGGGCTCGCGCCCGCCGTCCTCGATGTTCATGCCGACCGCGCCGGCGTCGAGCAGCCCGGCGACGGTCGTCGCGACGTCGGCGGCGGCGGCCGCGAACCCGCCCTCCGCGTCCACCGTCACGGGCACCGCGACGGCGCCGGCGATGCGGGCGACGGCGGCCAGGAGCGCGTCCCGGTCGAGCCGGTCGCCGTCCGGCAGGCCCAGCGACCACGCGACCCCGGCGCTCGTCGTGGCGATCGCCGGGGCGCCCGCCGCCTCCACCACGCGGGCGCTGGCCACGTCCCAGGCGTTCGCGAGGGCGAGCGGCGCGGCCGGGTCGTGCAGCGCGCGCAGCCGGCGGGCCCGGGCGTCGAGGGCGGGCGCGGCGGGGTGCGGGGTGCTGGTCATGGACCCATCCCACCCCCGCGCGGGTCGGGAGTCCAGCGGCGATCGGACACGACCGTCGAGGGTCGGAGAGCGCCCGCCGGCCGCGGTGTGACGCGCGAGACCCCGGCTCGGCGTGACGGGATGGCCGGGTCGTCCTATCTTTGTACTGACCAGTCAGTGCGAAACGATCAGAGGCGACAGTGTCTTCGGAGCCCACCCCGACCCCCGAGGTCGAGCAGCAGCGCGTCGAGCACCAGCACGCGACGACCACCGACGTCGAGCACGCCCCCGACGTCGAGCAGGACCCCGACGCCGCGCCCACCCCGCCGGCCCCGGCCGTCCGCGCCCGCGGCCTCGTGCTCACCGGCACCCGCGGCCCCGTGTACGGCCCGGTCGACCTCGACCTGCCGACCCGCGTGCTCACGGTCGTCCAGGGCCCGCAGGGCGCCGGCCGGTCCAGCCTGCTGCTGACGCTCGCCGGCCGGATGGTCCCGGACCGCGGCTCCGAGCTGACGGTGCTCGGCGAGGACCTCCCGCGCCGCCGGGCCGTCGTGCAGCGCCGCGCCGCGGTGGCCGGGTTCGCCGGGGTCGACGAGCTCGACGACTCCGTGACGGTCGGCGACGTCACCCGCGAGCGGCTCGCCTGGCTGTCGCCCTGGTACCGCTGGACCGGCCGGGTCTCCCAGGAGCGGTTCGCCGCGCTGGCGGCGCCGGTGTTCGGCGAGCGCCCGCTCCCCCGCGTGCAGACCGTGATCTGGGACCTGGACGAGGTCGACGCGATGCTGCTGCGCGTCACCCTGGCCCTGGCGCAGCAGCCCGACCTGCTCGTCGTCGACGACGTCGACCAGGTGCACGACTCCGGCCGCCGGCAGACGGTGTGGACCCGGCTCGAGGCGCTCGCCGCCGCCGGCACCACCGTGATCGCGTCCGTCGCCTCGCTGGACGAGGTCGCCCGGATGCGCTGGTGGGCCGCCCCCGAGGTCGTGAACCTCGCCACCGGCCCGCACGCCGTGCCCGCCGCCTGACCCTCCCGCTCATCCTTCCCGAGGACCTCCCGATGCTCTCCTCCCTGTCGACCGGCACCGAGCTGCGCCGGTTCCGCCGCGGCCTGCTGCCGAAGCTCGCCGTCGTCGCGATGCTCGCCATCCCGCTGCTCTACGGCGCGCTCTACCTCTGGGCCTACTGGGACCCGACCGGCAACCTCGACCGGCTGCCGGTCGCGCTGGTCAACGCGGACGAGGGCGCGACCCGGGACGGCGAGCCGCTGCGCGCGGGCGACGACGTCGTCGACGAGCTGCTCGACTCCGACGCCCTCGACTGGCGGCAGGTCGACGCCGACCAGGCCGCCGCGGGCGTCAGCGACGGCACCTACTACTTCGCCGTCACGCTGCCCGCCGACTTCTCGACCGACATCGCGTCGATCGGCGGCGACACCCCGACCTCGGCGGAGATCGACGTCACCTACAACGACGCCAACTCCTACCTGGCCTCGACCCTCGGCCGCAGCGCGATGACCCAGATCCGCGCCGCGGTGTCCGCCACCATCGGCGAGCAGGCCGCCGACCAGGTGCTCGTCGGGCTCGGCTCGGCGCGCGACGGGTTCGCGCAGGCGTCCGACGGCGCCCTCACCCTCACCGCCGCGAGCGGCGACCTGTCGTCCGGGGCGCACCAGGTGGCCGACGGCGCGACCTCGGCCGCCGACGGCGCGGCCACGCTGGCCTCGGGCGCGTCCGACCTCGCGAGCGGGGCGGGCCGGCTCGACTCCGGCGCGTCGACGCTGGCGACCGGCGCGGGCACGCTGTCCTCGGGCGCGAGCACGGCGGCCTCGGGCGCGGCGGACCTGGCCGACGGCGCGCAGCGGCTGTCCGCCGGGGCGGCGGACGCGGCGGCGAAGTCCGGCCAGCTGGCCGCCGGCGCGCAGCAGCTGAGCGACGGCGTCGACCAGGCCGCCACCACCCTCGGCCGGCTCTCCGGCGCCAGCGCCGGGCTCGGGTCCGTCGCCACGGACCTGACCGCGCTCGCACGGGAGCAGGCCGCCGCCGGCGACACCGACGCGGCGCAGCGGATCCAGGCGCAGCTGCAGGCCATGCAGCAGACGCTCGCCGACCTGGGCCTGCCCACGACCGCCGACGGTCAGCAGCAGGCCGCGGCCGACCTCCAGGCGCTCGTCACCGGCGCCCACGACCTCCGGGACGGCTCCGCCGCGCTGTCGACCGGCCTCGGCACGCTCTCCACGTCGTCGGCGGAGCTCGCCTCCGGCGCCGGCACCCTGGCGTCCGGGACCGCGCAGGTCGCCGCCGGCGCGGCCGACCTCGCCGGCGGCGCGGGCACGCTCGCCTCCGGCGCCTCGGACCTGGACACCGGCGCGCACACCCTCGCGTCCGGCGCGGCCGACCTCGCGTCCGGCACCGGCACGCTCGCCTCCGGCGCGGCCCAGGTCGCCGACGGCTCCGACCAGCTCGGCGACGGCAGCCAGGAGCTCGCCGACAAGCTCGCCGACGGCGCCGCGCAGATCCCCGATGACTCCGACGCCACCCGGTCCGACCGCGCGAGCGCGCTCAGCACCCCGGTCGGGCTGTCGAGCACCGACGTCGCCGCGGCGGACGGCTACGGCGAGGGCTTCGCGCCGTTCTTCGTGCCGCTCGCCCTGTTCGTCGGCAGCCTGATCACCTGGCTGCTGCTCCGCCCGCTGCCGCCCCGCGGCCTCGCGACCCCGGCCCGCGGCTGGCGGATCGCGCTCGCCGGCTACCTGCCCGCGCTGGCGATCGGCGTCGGCCAGGTCGTGATCCTGCTGACCGTCGTGCACTTCGGCCTCGGGCTCGGCTGGTCGACCGCGCTCGGCACCGCTGCGTTCACCGTGCTCGTCGCGGGCGCGTTCCTCGCAGTGCAGCAGATGCTCATCGCGGTGCTCGGCGCCGCCGCGGGCAAGGTCGCGATCATCGCGCTGCTGATGCTCCAGCTCACGGCCGCCTCCGGCACCTACCCGGTCGAGACGACCCCCGGCTTCTTCCGGGCGTTGCACCCCGCGCTGCCGATGACCTACGCCGTCACCGGCCTGCGCGAGCTCACCACCGGCGGCACCGATGCGCGGCTGTGGACCTCGGTCGCGGCGCTGGCGGCGTTCCTGCTCGGCTCGCTCGCGATCACCTCGTGGCGCGCGGCCCGGCAGCGCACGTGGACGCTGTCCCGCCTGCACCCCTCCCTGTCGATCTGAGAGGCTGGGTGCCATGCCAGCCGCCGCCGACGCCGTCCCCGCGCCCTCCGGGGCCGTCGACTCCCCCGGCCCCGGCCGGCGCGACACCCGCCGCGCGATCATCACGGCCACCGTCGCGCTGATCGCCGACCGCGGGTTCTCCGCCACCTCCGTCGACGACATCGCCGACCGGGCCGGCGTCGCCAAGGGCAGCGTCTACTACAACTTCGGGTCCAAGGGCGCGCTGTTCGAGACCGTGCTCACCGAGGGCCAGCGGGCGCTCACCACCGCGCTGCGCGGCGCCGCCGAGGGGCGGGAGGGCCGCGACGCGGTCGGCGCGCTGGTGCACGAGCTGCTCGCGCAGATCCAGGGGCACCCCGACTTCGCCAAGGTCCTCGTGGCCGAGGTGTTCCGCACCGGGCGCGACTGGCAGGACTCCATCCGGCAGGTGCGCGACGAGTCGTTCGCGGTGTTCGCCGAGGTCGTCGAGGCGTCCTGGCCGCACCGCGACCCCTCGCTCACCGCCGCGGCGATGTTCGGGGCCACGCTGGTCGCCGGGCTGGAGTGGCTGGCGTTCCAGCCGGACCGGCCGGTGGCGGACGTCCGCCGCGCGGTCCTGGCGACGGTCCTCGACCCGCTCTGACGCGCAGGGCGCGGGCCCTCGCGCCCGGGATCGCGCGCCCGGGACGCGGAACGGGCCCCCGAGCGTCTGCTCGGGGGCCCGTTCGCGGTGCTGCGGGGTGCTGCGCCTCAGAGGCGGCCGGCCTGCTGCGGCACGCCGCCGAGCAGCTCCATGACCTCGGACTCGAGGAACCGGCGGTGGCCGCCGAGGGTGCGGACGGCGGAGAGCTTGCCGGCCTGGGCCCAGCGGGTGACCGTCTTGGGGTCGACCCGGAACATGACCGCGACCTCACCCGGGGTGAGCAGCGAGGCGGAGGCCTGCGTCGGGATCTGGGCCTCGAGGGGGTACGTCATGGTGACTCCTAGTCGGTTCGGTAGCCCGGCTGTCCCCATGGGACCCGTGGCTTTGCGTCCCCGCCTTGCAGCGGGTTTGCCGTTGTCGCTCAACGAGGAGAACTATACAGAAATCGGACAGAACGGCAAGTACCACCCGAGAGCGGACAGAACCGCAGGTCAGCGGTGTGCGCGTTCACATGGCGGACGAGCCGGGACCGCCCCGCGGTTACCAGCGCGGCCCCGACCCCGCCACCGGGGTCAGCCCACCGGGCATCGGGACCACCCGTCCGGGGGTCGTGCGACGCGACGGCGTCACCCGGACCGCGTAGCGGGCGGGCACCGCGGGCGCGACGACCGCCCGGGCGCGTCAGCCCGCCGGGCCGTCGCCGCCGCCCGTCGGGGCCTTGCCGCCGCCCGCCGGGTCGAAGCGGTAGCCCATGCCCGGCTCCGTCAGCAGGTACCGCGGCGCCGCCGGGTCCGGCTCGAGCTTCTTGCGCAGCTGGGACAGGTACAGCCGCAGGTACCCGGTGTCGGTGATGTGCTCCGAGCCCCAGATGTCGGACAGCAGCGTCTGCCGTGTGACCAGCCGCCCGGCGTTCCGGACCAGCACCTCGAGGATCCGCCACTCCGTCGGGGTCAGCCGCACCGCCTCCGGCGGGTTGCCGTCGCGGGTGACCGTGGTGGCGGTGAGGTCGACGGTCACGTCGCCGATCCGGACCAGCGGCTCGGCGTCGGTCCCGCCGGCGGCGCGCCGGGTCAGCGCGCGGATGCGGGCGAGCAGCTCGTCGACCCCGAACGGCTTGGTCACGTAGTCGTCGGCCCCGGCGTCCAGCGCCTCGACCTTGTCGGCGGAGCCGGTGCGCCCGGACAGCACGAGCACGGGCGCGGTGGTCCAGCCGCGCAGCCCCTGGATCAGCTCGACGCCGTCCAGGTGCGGCATGCCGAGGTCGACGAGGTACAGGTCGGGCTTGTGCTCGATCGCCTGGTTCAGCGCCGACACCCCGTCGGTGGCGACGAGGATCTCGTAGCCGCGGGCGCGCAGCGTGATCCGCAGGGCGCGCAGGATCTGCGGGTCGTCGTCCGCGATGAGGATCTTCACGCCGGGCGCTCCCCCGTGCCGGGCGCGGCGCCGGCCTGGCGCAGCGCGATCACCATGGTCAGCCCGCCGCCGGGGGTGTCCTCCGGCCCGAGCGTCCCGCCCATCCCCTCGGCGAACCCGCGCGACAGCGCCAGACCGAGCCCGAGCCCCGTCGCGTTGTCGGTGTCGCCGAGCCGCTGGAACGGCACGAACAGGTCCGCCCGCCGGTCGGCCGGGACGCCGGGGCCGTGGTCGACGACGCGGATCTCCACCCGGTCGGCGAACGCGCTGGTCTGCACCCGCACCGGCACCCCCGCCGGGGTGGCGTGCACCGCGTTGGCCAGCACGTTGACGATCACCCGGCGCAGCAGCGCCGGGTCGGCCTGCACGGGCGGCAGCGCGGGGTCGAGCTCCAGGTGCACGTCGTCGGGGCCGAGGCCCAGCTCGTCGAGCGCGGGCAGGATGACGTCGTCGACGTCGGTCGGCCGGACCGAGACGCCCAGCACGCCCGCCTGCAGCCGGCTGACGTCGAGCAGGTCCGTGACCAGGCCGGTCAGCGTGGCCAGGCTCTCGTCGGCGGTGGCGAGCAGCTCCTCGCGGTCGGCTGGCGACCAGTCGACGTCCCTCGACCGGAGGCTGCCGACCGCGGTGGTGGCGGCGGTCAGGGGGCGGCGCAGGTCGTGGCTGACCGCGGACAGCAGGGCGCTGCGCACCTGGTCGGTCTCGCGCAGCGGGCCGATGGCGTCGGCGGTGCGGCTGAGCCGCTGGTGGTCGAGCGCGGCCGCGACCTGGGCGACGACGACTCCGAGCAGCCGGTTGTCGGCGCCGTCCACGTCCGGCACGTCGGCGTCGACCCCGCGCGGGGTGCCGTCGCCCCGGTCGAGGTCCAGCACGGTGTGCTCGTCGACGGGGACGTGCGGCGAGCCGGGCCGGACCGTGCCGGACTCCGCGAGCACCTCGTCGCCGGAGCGCAGCCGCACGCCCGCCAGGCCGAAGGCCTCGCGCGCCCGCTCGATCAGCGCCCCCAGCGCGTCCTGGCCGCGCAGCACCCCGCCGGAGACCGTGGCGAGCAGCTCGGACTCCGCCCGGGCCCGGTGCGCGGCCCGGGTGCGCCGCGCGGCGAGGTCCACCACCGCGGCGACCAGCGCCCCGTTGACCACGTACAGCGCGAGCGCGAGGGCGTGCACGGGCTCGCTGACGGTGACGGTGTGCGTCGGCGCCACGAACAGGTAGTTCAGCGTCAGGCCGGACAGCAGCGCGGTGAGCAGCGCCGGCCACAGCCCGCCGACGAGCGCGATCACCACGACGAGCAGCTGGTACGCGAGCACGTCGCTGGCGAGCGAGTCGACGCTCTTCGCGGTCACCAGCCACCACGTCAGCAGCGGGCCCAGGAGCACGCAGAGCGCGAACCCGAGCAGCCGCCGCCGCACCGTGAGCGCGCCCGTCACCCGCGGCAGCGGCAGCCGGGCGCCGGCCGCGGCGGCGTGGTTGACGATGTGCACGTCGATCGGACCGGCCTGCCGGATGACCGTGGCGCCGATCCCCGGGCCGGTGAGCGCGGCCTTGAGCCAGCCGCGCCGGCTGAGCCCGATGACGAGCTGGGTCGCGTCCTGCGCGCGAGCGAACTCGACCAGCGCGGTCGGCACGTCCTCCCCCACCACCTGGTGGTAGGTGCCGCCGAGCTGCTCGGCCAGCGCGGCCTGGGCCGCGAGCGCCCCGGGGTCGGTGTCCCGCAGGCCGGTCTGGGCGCTGACGTGCACCGCGAGCAGCTCGCCGCCGGACGACCGCGCCGCGATCCGGGCGCCGCGGCGCAGCAGCGTCTCCCCCTCCGGCCCGCCGGTCAGGGCGACGACGACGCGCTCGCGCGCCTCCCACGGCGCCTCGATCGCGTGCTCGGCGCGGTAGGAGCGCAGGGCGGAGTCGACCTCGTCGGCGAGCCACAGCAGCGCGAGCTCGCGCAGCGCCGTGAGGTTGCCGAGCCGGAAGTAGTTCGACAGCGCCGCGTCGACGCGCTCCGCCGGGTAGACGTTGCCCTCGGCCAGCCGGTCGCGCAGGGACTGCGGGGCGAGGTCGACGAGCTCGATCTGGTCCGCGGCACGGAGCACCGCGTCCGGGACGGTCTCGCGCTGCGGGACGCCGGTGATCGTGCGGACGACGTCGTTGAGCGACGCGATGTGCTGGATGTTCACGGTGGTCAGCACGTCGATGCCCGCGTCCAGCAGCGCCGTCACGTCCTGCCAGCGCTTGTCGTGCCGCGAGCCGGGGGCGTTGGTGTGCGCGTACTCGTCGACGAGCGCGACCTCGGGGCGCCGCGCGAGCACGGCGTCGAGGTCGAGCTCGGTCAGCGCGATCCCGCGGTGCTCGACGCGGGCGCGCGGCACGACCTCCAGGCCCTCGACGAGCGCGGCCGTGGCGGCGCGGCCGTGGGTCTCGACGACGGCGACGACGACGTCCCGGCCGTCGGCGCGCAGGTCGCGGCCCGCCTCGAGCATGGCGTAGGTCTTGCCCACGCCGGGCGCCGCCCCGAGCAGCACGCGCAGCCGGCCCCGGGTCATCCGC
>Ga0164306_10001478_pt1 | contig 10468 bp, 8 predicted proteins | sample Whisoiple_242_MG_FD_110213 | JGI IMG/M metagenome (GOLD analysis project Ga0164306, IMG submission 110213) | Soil microbial communities amended with fresh organic matter from upstate New York, USA - Whitman soil sample_242_MG | ecosystem: Environmental > Terrestrial > Soil > Unclassified >... | reverse complement strand
GGCGACGGGGGCGGGTGCGACGACCGGCTCGGCGGCGGCGACGGGCTCCGGCTGGACGGGCTCGGCCACGACCGGCTCGGGCTCGGGTACGGCGACGGGCTCGGCCACGACGGGCTCGGAGGCGTCTACGGGCTCGGCCACGACCGGCTCGGCGGTGACGGGTGCCACCTCGGGCGCGGCTTCGGCGACGGGCGGGGCGCTGACGACGGGCTCGGCCACGACGGGCTCGGGCTCGGCGACGGGCTGGGCCGGGGTGACGATCTCCGCGACCGGCTCGGCGACCGGCTGTGCGGCCGCCTCCGCAGCCGGTTCGGCCTTCGGCGCCTCGGGCTCGGTTGCCGGTCCGGCCTCCGCCACCTCGGGCAGGGCTGCCGCCTCGGCCACGGCTTCCGCCTCGGCCTCCGGGCGCGTCTGCGCCGGGGTCTCCGAAGCGGGCTCGGCAGGTGCCACGGCGGGAACCGTCTCCGGCTCCGTCTCCGCCTTCGGCTGCACCGTCTCCGGCTCAGCCTCCCGCCGTGTCGCCTGGGGCTCCGCCTCCGGCTCCGGCTCCGGGTCCATGTCGATCGTGATCGGTGCCACGGCGACCGGCTCGGCTGCGGCGGTCTTCTCCGCCGCGGCGCCCTCCGTCTCGTCCGTGGCGTCCTTCGAGGCGTCAGCGGCGTCCTCAGCCGGCTTCGCCTCCGGGTCCGTGCCCTGGGCCGGGACCCGCGGTGCGGGGGTGGAGGTCGTCGTGGGTGCCGACGACGTGGCGGCCTTGTCGAAGGCCGCGGCCACCAGGTCCGACGCCTGGCCGCTGTCGTGCTCGGTGTCGGCCGAACGGTCCGAGGGGGAGGCCGGGGCCGGTACCGAGGCCTTCGCGGGCTCGGCCGCCGAGGTCGCGGCCGTCCCCGGATCCGCCTCCGTGGGCTGGGTGCGCTCGGCCTGGGGCGGGACGGTGGCCGTGGTCGGCTCGTCCTGCTCCGTCCGGCCGAACACCTTGCGCAGCAAGCTCCGAATGCCCATGGGCGAGGCCTTTCGCATGAGTTGGGTGCGATAAATGTCCGTACTGCGGGAATTGATCCCTGGCCAGGGCGGATACGTAAGGTTAGCGGCCGGATCCGGCCGTTCGGTGGCGCGGCCCGCCCCTGCGTCGACCGAGCTCCGAACGAGTCCTCACCGAATTATCGGGCAGGCCCCGGACGCCGGGAGCCCAGCGGTGTCCCGGACTTCACCCTCCGTTCACCGGCAGTCCCACGTATGGCGTGGACGCGCACCTACCGTCACGCGTGACACACAGACGGAGGGACGAAAACGTGCGCAACCTGCTGCCGCTCATCGGCTCGCACCCGGGCGGGCGCTCTGCGCTGACCTGCCGCTACCGCTGCGGTGACGCCTGCTTCCAGGAGATTCCGAACACCAGCGACAACGAGTACGCCGGCGACATCATCGCCGGTGCCCTGTCCCGCCGTTCGATGATGCGCGCCGCCGCCGTGGTCACCGTGGCCACGGCCGCGGGCACCGCCGCTCTCGCGGGTCCGGCGGCTCCGGTCGCCGAGGCCGCGCCGCTCACGGGCCGTCCGGGCTCCAAGCCCAAGCCCAAGCCCACCGCTCCGGGCGCCCGGGGCCTGCGCTTCGCGGCCGTGGCGCCCAACAAGGACGACCGGGTCACGATCCCCGACGGCTACGGCCAGAACGTCGTGATCCGCTGGGGCGAACCGATCCTGCGCGGCGTTCCCGCCTTCGACCCGGACAAGCAGTCCGCGAAGGCGCAGGCGGGCCAGTTCGGTTACAACAACGACTTCCTCTCCCTGCTCCCGCTCCGGGGTGAGCGCGGCCGTCAGGTGCTGGTCGCCAACCACGAGTACACGGACGAGATCCTGATGTTCCGTGGATACGATCCGGCCAGTCCGACCCGTGAGCAGGTCGAGATCGCCTGGGCCGCGCACGGACTCTCCGTGGTCGTCGTCCAGGAGGAGAACCGCACCGGCAAGCTCGCGCCGGTCAACCGCCACCCGCTGAACCGCCGTCTCACCGCGACCAGCGAGTTCCGGGTCACCGGCCCGGCGGCCGGCAGCCCGCTGCTCCGCACCTCCGCCGACCGGACCGGCCGCAAGGTGCTCGGCACCCTCAACAACTGCGCGGGCGGCACCACTCCGTGGGGCACCACGCTGCACGGTGAGGAGAACTTCAACCAGTACTTCGCCAACGGCTCCAGCGACACCGACAAGCGGTACGGCATCGGCACGGGCGCCACGGAGCGCAAGTGGGAGCGGTTCGACAAGCGCTTCGACCTGGCGCAGGAGCCCAACGAGGCGCACCGCTTCGGCTGGGTCGTCGAGCTCGACCCGTACGACCCCGACTCGACGCCCCGCAAGCGGACCGCGCTCGGCCGTTTCAAGCACGAGGCCGCGCAGCCCCGGCTGACCGCGGACGGCCGCCCCGTGGTCTACATGGGCGACGACGAACGGTTCGACTACTTCTACAAGTTCGTCTCCAGCAAGCGGATGAAGAAGGGCGACTCGCGGGCCGCCCGTGAGCACAACCTGACGCTGCTCGACGAGGGCACGCTGTACGTCGCCAAGCTGACCGGGGACTCGCCCGCCGCGGAGTTCGACGGCACGGGCAAGCTGCCGTCCGACGGCGAGTTCGACGGGAGCGGCGTCTGGATCCCGCTCGCCACGGGCACGACCTCGCACGTCCCGGGCATGACGGCCGAGGAGGTGTACGTCTTCACCCGTCTGGCCGGTGACAAGGTCGGTGCGACGAAGATGGACCGCCCCGAGGACGTCGAGCCCTCGCCGCGCACCGGCCGGGTGTACGTCGCCCTGACCAACAACACCGACCGCGGCAAGGCGGGCAAGGCGGGTGCCGACGAGGCCAACCCGCGCAACGCCAACAAGCACGGCCAGATCCTGGAGCTCGCCGAGCACTGGGACGACCCCGCGGGTGACGGCTTCGCCTGGCGGCTCTTCCTCGTCGCGGGCGACCCGGAGGACCCGTCGACGTACTTCTCCGGCTTCCCCAAGGAGAAGGTCAGCCCCATCTCGTGCCCGGACAACGTGGCGTTCGACGACCACGGCAACCTGTGGATCTCGACGGACGGGAACCAGCTCGGCTCGCACGACGGCCTGTTCGGCGTGGCGACGCTGGGCGAACGGCGCGGTGAGCTGAAGCAGTTCCTGACCGTCCCCACCGGCGCGGAGACCTGCGGGCCGGTGATCCAGGACCGGCGCGTCCTCGTCGCCGTCCAGCACCCGGGGGAGGTCGACGGTGCCTCCGTCGAGAAGCCGGCGAGCACCTGGCCGGACGGGCCGGGCCGGATCGTCCGCCCGTCGGTCGTCGCGGTCTGGCGCAAGGACGGCGGCGACATCGGCGTCTGAAGCGTCCGAAGCGGAAGCGGCCCTACGGCCTGTGCCCGTACGGTGCACGCCTGATGGGTGTCGTCCAAATGTGCCTACGAGGGGCCGAGTCGTGCGGCTAGCGTGACCGGCCGGCGCACCTGATCACGGATCAGGTGCGCCGGCGGATCCACCCGCACTCACGAAGGGCCCCCACATGGGACAACCATCCCGCAGGACACGTCTCGCGGCCTGTGCCGTGGCGGCGGGTGCCCTGCTGTCGGCATTCGTGCCGGCGGCGGGCGCCGCCGCCACGCCTGCCGGAGCCCCGGGCACCGTCGCCGCCGACGACCCCGTACCCGGTCACGAGGGCATGCCGGACGACGGTTTCGAGGACGCCCCCGAGGGCGAGCAGGACGACCTGACGGGCCCCGACGGCTCCGTCTCCGGCCTGGCCCCCGCCGACGTGCTGCCGGCCCCGGTCCCCGGCCGTGCCGGGGACTTCAAGCTGGCGGCGGGTTCCTCCCTCACCGGCCTGGTGAACGACCTGGACGCCGCGCTGCCCAAGCAGGGCCTGACCGAGCTCATGGGGCAGGCCAACCGCCCAGCGGGCTGGGAGGGCGCCTGCGGCAGCAAGAGCATCTACGGCCCCGACCTCGCCGTGAACCACCGCATCTGCTGGAAGGACGACGACGCCACGTCCACGGAGTGGATCCCGCAGGCGATCACCGGCGTCTCGGACGCGCAGGAGGACGAGGACTGGGGCTCGTCGAACGCCGAGCCGATCGCCGTGGCCGGCTACGACGACTCCAACCCGGGCCGCAGCGACTACACGTCGGGCCGGGACAACTGCGTCCAGGACGCCGTGTCCGACGCCTGCAACGAGAAGGGCATCCGGGTCAGCTTCTTCAACCAGGCCACCCAGATGTACCGCCATGTACTGCTGGTCTGGCCCTACGTCAACTCCAAGGACCACATCTCCTTCGACGCGCTCCACGCGCGCGAGGGCACATGCACCTCCGGCGTGACGGCCTCCTGCGCGGCGCAGCAGGGCATTCACGCGGGCGGCATGGTCTGGTACGGCAACTACCTGTACGTGGCCGACACCGCCAACGGCATGCGCGTCTTCGACCTGCGCAAGATCATGGACCTCAACCCGGACAACGACGCCGACGTCAACGACCCGACCCCGGACGGCCTGGTCAGTGATGTGCTGGACAAGAAGCGGGTGGGCCGTCAGAGCAACGTCTGGTACTCCTACGGCTACCGGTACGTGATGCCCCAGGTCGCCACGCTGAAGTTCACCACGGCGAAGAACGGCGGGTCCACCAAGGGGAACCAGTGCTACTCCACCGGTCGCCCGAAGGCCTCGTACATCTCGCTGGACCGGACGGACACGGATCACCTGGTGCTCGGCGAGTACTGCAACCACAACAACGGCGGTGACAGCACCGGCCGTGTCGGCACCTACCCGATGACGGCTCTGACCGCCGCCGTCGAGGGTGCGGCGGGGACGACCGCGAGTGCCGACCTCGCCTACGGGCTGCCGGCGGGCACCGCCTTCAACGGCGAGGACCTGTGGCACAAGATCCAGGGCGTCACGCGCTACGAGGGCACGTGGTACTTCCACCGCAGCAACGCGTCCAGCAACGGGCGGCTCCTCCAGGCCACCCCACAGACGGTGGGCGGTACGCCGCAGCTCGTCGCGAACACGAAGGTCCTGCAGTCCTCGATCGGGCCGGAGGACTTCTACCTCGCGCACGGCCGGGGCGACGGCTTCGCCCCGCAGCTCTACTCCCTCGGCGAGCACGCCCCGACCACCGCGTGTCCCGGGTGCAAGCGGGAGATGTACAGCTACAACATGTCCGAGGTCATCGGCGACTTCGGTTCCTGACCCCGTCCGGGGCGCCTCACCGCACTAGAGTCGTACGCATGGTTTCCGGTGAGGCGCCGCAGGCGGAGGGAAGCGTCCGGGTCGACGCCTGGATCTGGGCGGTCCGGCTGACGAAGACCCGGTCGCAGGCGGCTGCCGCCTGCCGGGCGGGTCACGTCCGGGTCAACGGCGAGCGTGCGAAACCCGCCCAGGCCCTGCGGGCGGGCGACGAGGTACGGCTGAGGCACGCGGGCCGGGACCGGATCGTGGTCGTCTCCAAGATCGTGAAGAAGCGGGTGGGCCCGCCGGTGGCGGCCGAGTGCTTCGTCGACAACAGCCCGCCCCCGCCGCCCCGGGAGGCGGCGGTCCAGGTCCCGGTCCGCGACCGGGGCACGGGCCGGCCGACCAAGCGGGACCGCCGCGAGATGGAACGCCTCCAGGCCCCGCGTGGCCGGCGCGAGCCCGACGCCCCCTGACTCCGGTGGCCCTCCACCTCACCGGCTGGCCGTATCTTCGCCGGTGTCCTTCAGACGGCGAAGACCGTCTTGCCGCGGGCCCCGCCCGCGCGGTTCTGGGTGAGGGCCTGCGGCGCCTTCTCCAGGGGGAGCTCCATGTCGATGGGCACCTCCAGCTCGCCGCTTGCCACCGCCGACGCCAGTTCGTCCAGCAACGCGGCGGTGGGGGCGAGCCGGTAGTCGGACCAGGCGACCCCCGGCGGCGCCGCCACGCTCCGGGTGGTGACCGCGACCCCGCCGTCCCGCAGCAGGGCGGCGTACGCGGCGAACGAGGCGGTGTCCGTGGAGACGAGGTCGACCAGTGCGTCGACCCCCTCCGGGTACAGGGCGCGCACCGCGGACGCCGAGGCGTCGGGGCCGTGGGTCGTGTCGATGGTCGCGATGGCGCCGAGCGCCTTCATGCGCCGTCCCTCGTCGCCCCGTACGGCGGCGACGACCGCTGTTCCACGGGCCGCCGCGAGCTGGGTCAGGAAGCTGCCGACGCCGCCCGTCGCCCCGACGACCAGCAGGCTCAGCCCGCTGCGCACCGCCGTGCTCGACAGGATCTGCGCGGCGGTCGTCCCGGCCGACGGGAGCGCTGCGGCGGCGTGCAGCGGCATGTCGCGCGGGACCAGGGCGATCGGGGAGTCCTGGGGGACGCACAGGTATTCGGCGTACGCCCCGCAGCGGCCGGGCGGGGGTGCCGTCACCCGGCCGAAGACCGCGTCACCCACCCGGAAGCGGTTGTCGCCGCTGCCGATCATGTCGACCCGGCCCGCGAAGTCGGTGCCCAGGACGAACGGGAACACGTGGGGGGACGCACCCGGCGGGGTACCGTCCGCGGTCTGCTGGTCGAGGGTCCCCCGGTCGAGGGTCTGCCAGTCGAGCGGGTTGAGTGCGGCGTACTCGACCTTCACGCGCACCTCGCCCGCCCCGGGATCAGGCTTCGGTAGTTCGACGAGGCCTGGCTCCGCACGGAACGCGCTGACGGCGATGGCTCGCATACCGCAGACCTTCCACTCGCCCCCTGCTCTCACTGCATCCCACTGTCGCCCGGCCCGCGCACCCCCGCACCTCGGGTCCTGGGCGGGCCCCGCTACGCCCGCCTGCCCGTCACGACCCGTCCGACCACGCCGACGACGGCCAGGACCGCCCCCGCGAGGAGCACGATCCACACGGTCGTCCGCAGGGAGGCGGTCAGCGCGTCGTACACGGCGGCGGCTCCGCCCCGGTCGGTACCCGGTACCTGGTCCAGCACCCGGTCGCGCCCCACGGCGACGGTGATCCGCAGCAGGAGGGCGCCGAGCACCAGCCCGCCGCCCGCCACGGCCACGGTCGTCAGGCCCGCCCGGCGTCCCCCGCGCACGAACGCGAGACCGGCCACCAGGACGAGCAGCACCACCGTGCCGACGGCCGGCCAGACGCTGCAGTACCGCAGCCACCGGAACGAGGACCGCAGTTCGTCGGCCCGGTCGGCGGAGAGCAGGGTGATCGAGGTCTCCACGACCGGGATCTGATCGGCGAACGGCACCCCGTCGTCGACCAGCTCCTTCTTGACCTCCTCGATCACCGGCGCCAGCTCGATGGTGACCGCCTGCCCGTCCTCCCCGTGCAGCGAGGCGGTCACCGCCTGGTGCGCCGTCCGGTTCGCACTGTCCCAGGCGCGCCGGAACGCCTCGGTCCGGGTGAACGACAGGGCGGTTTCGTGGAGGAACTGCTCGGCCGTGTCCTGGAGGGGACCGAGGTCGATCTTCTTCATCGCCTCGTCCGTGACCAGGGCGGCCACGGTGTCCTGCACCTCGGCGTCGGAGGCCAGCGGGGAGACGGCCGCGAGATAGCGGTCGGTGTCGTCGAGTTCCAGGTCGACCCAGGCCGAGAGAGCGGCGAACGGGACCAGCAGGGTGAGCAGGACGAGCAGTACCGCCGACAGGGCCGCTGAGAGATAGGTCCGCACAGGCACCAGCCAATCCCGTGCGGAGCGGGAGCGCCGGGGGCCGTACGCCATTCGAGTTGCCGGGCGCCCCGGCCGGGTGTGCGCTGGAGGGACACAGGGTCGGGGGGCGGACGTAAGGAGTTGTGCGCCATGGCCACACACGCAACGATGCCGGTGCGCCGACGGACGCGGCCGACCACCCCGGCGCACCACGGGAGGACCGCGCTCTCCTGGGCGATGCCCCTCGTCCTGGGCGTGATCCTCGGCTTCTGGGCCTTCTTCATCAAGCGGGACGGCGGAACCACCACCGACGGGCAGATCTGGCTCGGTGTGATCTCGGGGGTGGCCTTCGCCGCGCTCTGCTACGCACTCGTGCGGGTCCGCTGGTCCCTGCCGCGTGAGCTGCGCGCCGCGGCGTACGGCGTGCTGACCGGGGGCGCGATCGGCTTCCTCTACAGCCTGCACGGCAACAGTGTGCTGGCGTCGGGTCTGCTCGGACTGGTGCTGGCCGCCGGGATGACCTGCACCATGTTCTACGCCTACTACACGCGCGAGGACTGACCCGCGGGCCCGTCGGGGCGCGTCGGGAGGCCGCCGGACCGGGTCCGGCGGCCTCCGGGCGTCCGGCCGGCGGCAGCACGACGTGGCGCGGCCGGGCCTCCCGGCGGGGTCAGTCGCGTACGACGGTGACCGGGCAGGTGGCGTGCTGGGTGACGTGGAGGCTGACCGAGCCGAGCAGGGTCGCCTTGAACCCGCTGTACCCACGCGCGCCGACGACCAGCAGGTTCGCACCCTTGGCGCGTTCCAGCAGGGACAGAGCGGGATTGCCGATCACGACGATCTTGTCCACCGCCGCCGCGCCCTCGGCGCCGAGGGCCTCCTCCAGCGCCTCGTTGAGCGCCACCGTCGCCACCGCCTGAGGGTCGAAGTCCTCCGGCAGGCCCGGCATCAGGGAGCCCCAGCTGGTCGCGGGGTACTCCCAGCTGTTGACCGCCTCGACGGTGTCGCCGGTCAGCTCGGCCTGGCGTACGGCCCAGCGCAGCGCCTTGATCGATGCGTCCGACCCGTCGACGCCCACGACGATCCTGCCCATGTCTGCCTCCGGAGTGCTCGAACATCTACGGCATAACGTCTCCAACTCTAGCCAAACGGAACGTCCGGGGGCCCTGTCGGGCCCCCGGACGTCCGGTCAGCCGACGCGGAGACCGGCGAGCTGCTGGGCGAACGGGACGACCGCGTCCTCACCGTCGTCGACGGTGAGGGCCCGGGAGGCGCCGGAGACGGCCCGTCCGGTCACGGCGGAGGCGAGCTCGCCGCCCGCGCGCCGGATCCGGGAGGGCAGCCCCTCGGTGTACTCGTCCCCGTGCGAACCCCAGTCCTCGGACGCCGCGTACACGGAGGTCGGCAGGACCACGGCCCGCAGGTAGGCGAAGAGCGGGCGCATCGCGTGCTCCAGGACCAGCGAGTGCCGGGGGGTCCCGCCGGTCGCCGCGACGACGACGGGCTTGCCGGTCAGGGCGGTGTTCTCGACCAGGTCGAAGAACGACTTGAACAGCCCGCTGTAGGAGGCGGTGAACACGGGCGTCACCGCGATCAGGCCGTCCGCCCCGGTCACCGCGTCGATCGCCTTCTTCAGGGCGGCCGGCGGGAAGCCGGTGACCAGGTGGTTGGCGATGTCGACGGCAAGGTCGCGCAGCTCGACGACCTCGACCTCGACGCGGCGGTCCTGTCCGGACTCCAGCGCCTCGCGGGTGGCCTCGGCGAGCCGGTCGGCCAGCAGCCGGGTGGACGAGGGGCTGCTGAGACCGGCGGCGACGGCGACGATCCTCAGGGGGGCCGTGGCGGGCATGGTCATCGGATCTCCTCCGGGTCGGCGGCGGCAGCGGCACGGGCGGCGGCGACCGCCGGGTGGACGGGGGCGTCCGGCACTCCGGCCGGGCGCAGACGGGCGAACTCCTTGCGCAGTACGGGCACGACCTCCTCGCCCAGGATGTCGAGCTGCTCCAGGACCGTCTTCAGCGGCAGCCCCGCGTGGTCCATCAGGAAGAGCTGGCGCTGGTAGTCGCCGATCTCCTCACGGAAGGACAGCGTCCGGTCGATGACCTCCTGCGGGGAGCCGACGGTCAGCGGGGTCTGCTGGGTGAAGTCCTCCAGCGAGGGCCCGTGGCCGTAGACCGGCGCGTTGTCGAAGTACGGGCGGAACTCCCGCACCGCGTCCTGCGAGTTCTTCCGCATGAACACCTGACCGCCGAGGCCCACGACGGCCTGCTCCGCGGTGCCGTGCCCGTAGTGGGCGTAGCGGCGCCGGTAGAGGTCGACCATCTTCTTCGTGTGCTCCATGGGCCAGAAGATGTTGTTGTGGAAGAAGCCGTCACCGTAGTAGGCGGCCTGCTCGGCGATCTCCGGCGAGCGGATGGAGCCGTGCCAGACGAACGGCGGGACGCCGTCCAGCGGGCGCGGGGTCGAGGTGAAGGACTGCAGCGGGGTGCGGAACTTCCCCTCCCAGTCGACGACGTCCTCGCGCCACAGCTTGTGGAGCAGCGCGTAGTTCTCGATCGCGAGCGGGATGCCCTGACGGATGTCCTTGCCGAACCAGGGGTAGACCGGCCCGGTGTTGCCGCGGCCCATCATCAGGTCGACGCGCCCGTCGGCGAGGTGCTGGAGCGTGGCGTAGTCCTCGGCGATCTTCACCGGGTCGTTGGTGGTGATCAGCGTGGTGGAGGTGGAGAGGATCAGGTTCTCGGTGCGGGCGGCGATGTAGCCGAGCGTGGTCGTCGGCGAGGACGGGACGAACGGCGGGTTGTGGTGCTCGCCGGTCGCGAAGACGTCCAGGCCCACTTCCTCGGCCTTG
>Ga0164306_10001477_pt1 | contig 10469 bp, 6 predicted proteins | sample Whisoiple_242_MG_FD_110213 | JGI IMG/M metagenome (GOLD analysis project Ga0164306, IMG submission 110213) | Soil microbial communities amended with fresh organic matter from upstate New York, USA - Whitman soil sample_242_MG | ecosystem: Environmental > Terrestrial > Soil > Unclassified >... | reverse complement strand
TCGTGAGCGCCCTGCTCTGTGTGGTCGCGGCCGCCATCATCGGGCTGGTGCCCTTCCTCACCGACTACGCCGCGGACTCCGCGGAGTACGTCCAGGCCGAGCAGGCCCGCGTCGCCGAGCAGGCCCAGCGCCTGCAAGGCGCGACCGAGAGCCTCGGCCGGGTCGCCGCGCAGATCAAATCCATCGAGGAGGCGGTCCACAAATCCGCCCATACCGCCGAGAACCTGCCGTACCGCATGCAGGAGAAGCTCGCCGAGTTCAACGAGACGCTGTCCACCAAGGACACGGAGGACCGCGAGGCGCTCGAACGCGAACTCGACGAACTCCGCGCGGCCAACTCCGACCAATTGAAGGCCGTGGCCGACAAGCTCGCCAAGGCCACCGCGGAATGGTCCGCCCTCGAGGCCGCCGCCCGCAAGCAGCTCGCCGCCGTGCAGGACGCCTCGGCGAAACTGAACGACCAGCTGAAGGCCACGTTCGCCGAGCTCGACGCCCGCATCGCCAGTCTGGGCAGGGCCGCGGCCGCCGTCCCGGTCCCGGCGGTCCATGACCACCGGGAGGCACCCGCGCAAACCGACGGCGATCACCAACCGGCGCCACTCCGCGAGCCGGAGCCCACCGCCGAGGAACCCGCTGCGCCCTCCCCCATCGAGTCGGTCACTTTCACGGAAACCGCCACCGCGCCCGCCGAGGAACCCAAGCCGAAGAAACCCCGCGCCCCGCGCAAGCCGAAGCCCGAGGACACCCTGGCCGCCATGTCGGCCGAGCCCGCGGCCGAAAATCCCCCCGGCGCCGAAACCGCGCCGCTCGCCGCGAGCGACGAGTCCGCCGCCCCCGCGACGGCCGAGACCTCCTCCTCCACCGACGGCGCCACGCGTCTCCTCGTCACCGCCTACATCGGCATCGGCAACAAGCTTTTCATCCGCGGCGACGGCCCGGGCCTGAGCTGGGAAAAGGGCGTGCCCATGCAATTCGTCTCGATCGGCAAATGGGGCTGGGCCTCGCACGACGTCACCGGCCCGATCGCCTGCAAGCTCTACAAAAACGACGAGACCGCCGCCCTCTCGGGCGAGATCTTCCTCGAGCCCGGCAAGCACGTCGAACTGACGGCGCTGTTCTAAAAATGCGACGGCTTGTGCAGGCGGTTTTGGTTTCGGCCGGATTGCTCCTGGCCACCTTCGGCTGCCGCTCCGCACCGCCCGTCGTGCTGCCCGCCGACAACGAGGTCAGTCGCATCGAGGCGTGGAAGGACAACACCCTCGACGTGAAAACCATGCGGGACTCGGTCCGCAGCGCGCTCACGACGCCGGACCAAATCGCGCCCGTGATGAATTTCCTGCGCGGCAAAAACCGCGCCATGCGCTTTCCGCGCGGCACCTTTCCCTCCCCCGCCTACACGATCGTCATCCAGGACATCCGCGGGGACGGGGTCGTCTTCTTTGTCGGCGCCGACTGGCTGGGCGGCAGAAATTCCGGCAAGGATGCCGCGGGCCGCAACCGGTTGACCCCGCTCACGACGGGCGAGAAAGCGACTTTGCTCAAGCTGCTCGGGCTGCCCGAGTAGCCGGATGCATCAATAGTGCGGCGGACGCTCGTCCGCCGGCTCGGAGCCCTCGGTCCCCGTCGACTGCCGCGCCCGCAGCGTCACGAGTTCTTTCCGCAGCTTCGCCAGCTCGTCCGCCAGCCCGAGCATGACCTTGTCCTGCTCCGCCTGGTGGCGTTGCAGGTGCGCGTAGCGCTCTTCCAGCCGGGTCAGTCTTTCCGCTTCACTCATGCCATTAGAATGTGGGTTGCGGGGTCGCAGACAAACCCTACTTTGCCCGCGTCATGCACCGCCGCTTCGCCGCCCTGCTCATCCTCGCCAGCCTCGTTTTCGCCTCCTGCTCCACCCCGCCGGCGGCGAAACCCGCCGCCGGCCCGGTCATCCTCCTCTCCATCGACGGCTTCCGCTGGGATTATATCCAGAAATACCATCCGCCCACCTTGAGCCGGCTCGCCGCCGCCGGCGTGCATGCCACGCGGATGACGCCGAGCTTTCCGTCCAAGACCTTTCCCAACCACTACACGATCGTCACGGGCCTGCGGCCAGCCCACCACGGCATCGTCGGCAACTGGTTCTATGATCCCGGTTTTGCCGAGACCTTCGGCATGAGCAAACCGGAGAGCAACTCGCAGGCGCGCTGGTGGGACGAGGGCGAGCCCGTGTGGGCCACCGCCGAAAAACAGGGGGTGCGCAGCTTCTGCTATTTCTGGCCGGGCTCCGAGGTGGAGAACCATGGCGTCCGCCCGAGCCGTTTCAAGGCCTTCGACTTCAAGCTGCCGATCAACGATCGCGTGGACGAACTCCTGCGCTGGCTCGACGTGCCGGAGGCGGAGCGCCCCGCGCTTTGCACGCTCTACTTCGACGTCGTCGACTCCAAGGGCCACAAATACGGCCCCGACGCGCCGGAAACCGGTGCGGCCGTGGCCGAGGCGGACGCCGGCGTCCAGCGCCTGCTCGACGGCCTCGCGCGGCTCGGGCTCGCCGACCGCGCCAACCTCGTGATCGTGTCCGACCACGGCATGTCGCCGTGCGGAGCGGACCGGGTCATCTTCCTCGAGGACCTGATGGACGTGTCGCAGGTGCAGGTCGATTCGACCGGCCCGGTCGGCGGCGTCCGCCCCAAGCCCGGCACGATCACGGCCGAGGCGCTGGCCGCGCAGATCCGCGCGAAGGCGCCGCCGCAACTGCACGTCTACCTGCGCAACGAGACGCCCGAGCGCTTCCATTACCGCGACAACCCGCGCATCCCCGACGTCGTGCTGGTCTGCGACGACCACTGGAATTTCGAGAGCAAGGTCGGCTGGCCCAACCGCGCGCCGACCTACAACCTCGGCTCCCACGGCTGGGATCCGGCCACGACCAACATGGGCGCGCTCTTCATCGCCAGCGGCCCGGCCTTCCGCCCGCACGTCGAAATTCCCGACGTGGAAAACGTCGACGTCTACAACCTGCTCTGTGCCGCCCTGCACGTGAAGCCCGCGCCGAACGACGGCGGTGACACGCTCGTGCACGCGGCCCTGCGGCCGTAGGCGGAGCAGGCCCGTTCCCCACCGCCGTCAGCCTGACGGCCCGGACTCCCGGCGCTCAGGTCTGGATGGATTGCAGCGCTTCGCGCACGGAATTCCACTCGCGATCCATGGCGGTGCGGAAGCGATCCGCCGCCGGCCAGTCCGGTTTGCGCCCGGCATACTCGAGATCGTGCAACGCCTGCCGGAAACCGGTCGCGCCAATGTTGGCCGCGCTCCCGGCGAGACGGTGGGCCAGTTGGGCCACCTCGGTGCCGGCGCGGTCCGTCACCGCGGTGCGCAGCCGCTCGATCTCGGGCGGCAGGTCGCGCAGCACAAGGTCGATCAGGTCGCCCAACAGGGTGCCGCCCTCGCGCCCGGGCAGTTCGCGCAGCTGCGCGAGTTGCGCCGGGTCGAGCACTTCCCCGCGCGCGGCCGACGGGGAAACGGCGTGGGCCGGCGTCACCGCCACCCCCGCGCGCCCGAGGGCTTCCTGCAGCGCCTCGAGGCGGATGGGCTTGGCGAGATAGTCGTCCATGCCGGCGGCGAGGCATTTCTCGCGATCGCTCGCCAGCGCGTGCGCGGTCAGCGCGATGATGGGAATCCGGGCCTGGCGCACGCCGTCCGCGCCGGCGCGGATCCGGCGCGCCGTCTCATACCCGTCGAGCCGCGGCATCTGGCAATCCATGAGGATCGCGGCGAAATCCCGGGCCGCCAGCCGCTCGAGTGCGACGAGGCCGTCGTGCACGATCTCAAAGCCGAGGCCGAGCTTTTCCAGCAGGAGGCGGATGACGAGCTGGTTGGCCGTGTTGTCCTCCGCCACCAGGATCCGGGTGGCGGGATCCACCGGGACCGCGGGCCGCGAGCCGGTGGCCGCGGACTCGAACAACGTCACCGTGACGACGGGGAGCTCCAGCTCGAACCAGAAGACCGAACCCTCGCCCATCCGGCTCTCCAGGCCAATCCGCCCGTTCATCAACCCGATCAACTGTTGCGAAATCGCGAGGCCCAGCCCGGTGCCGCCGTATTTGCGCGTGGTCGAGCCGTCCGCCTGGGAGAACGGCTGGAACAGGCGGATCTTTTGCTCCGGCGAGATGCCGATGCCGGTGTCGCGCACCTCGATCCGGAAGGAGTACCGGCCGGGCGCCGTCGCCGGCTGCGACTGCACGATCACGGTGACGCTACCCTTTTCCGTGAACTTGACCGCATTGCCCACGAGGTTGACCAGCACCTGCTGGATGCGCCCGGCGTCGCCGCTCAGGCCCGCGGGCAGGTCCGGCGGCAGCTCGGTGGTGAGAGCCAAGCCGCGCGCCCGGGCGCGCGGCGTGAGCAGCGCCACCGTGTGCTGGATCTGCTCGGCCAGGCTGAAATCCATCGGCTCGATGCTCAGCTTGCCCGCCTCGATCTTGGAGAAATCGAGGATGTCGTTGATGATGGTGAGGAGGTTCTCCGCGCTGCTCCGGATCACGCGGCCCATCTGGCGCTGGTCCGCGGTCAGCGGGCTGTCCATGAGCAGGTCCGCCATGCCGATGACGCCGTTCATCGGCGTGCGGATTTCGTGACTCATGTTGGCGAGGAATTCCGACTTCAACCGCGAGGCGGCCAGGGCCTCGTCGCGCGCGGCGGCCAGGCTGGCCACAAACTGTTTCGACTCGGTGATGTCCTCAATCTGATTGATGAAGTGCACTGGCGCCAGGGCCTCGTCGCGCACCAGCGAAACCGTCAGCCGCACGTGCACGACGTGCCCATCGCTGTGAACGTAGCGCTTCTCCATCTGGTAATGGTCGGTGTTGCCGGCCAGCAGGTCCGCCTGGTGGGCCATGTCGGCGTCCAGGTCGTCGTGATGGGTGATGTCCCGGAAACTCTTCTGCAGCAGGTCCGCCTCCTCATAGCCGACGATGCCGCAGAGGACCCGGTTGACCTGCAGCCAGTGTCCCTCCAGCGACACCAGCGCCATGCCGATGCCGGTGTGGTCGAAGGCCTGGCGGAAGCGCTGTTCGCTGCGCTCGAGGGAAGCGAGCACGGAGCGTTGCAGTTGGTTGGTCTCCTCCAGCTGCCGCTTGGCCGTGGCCAGCTCGGCGGTGCGCTCCTGGACGGTTCGTTCGAGCAACTCCGCCGCCTCCTTCTGGTCGTGGATGTCCACCGAGATCCCCACCCACCCGACCACGCGGCCGGCGGAGTCGTGCTCCGGGCGGGCCTGCCAGAGATGCCAGCGGTAAGCGCCGTCCGACGCCCGGCGGAGCCGATATTCGCCGCTGCGCTCCACCCCCGCCTTCATCGTCTGCCGCCACTGTTTCAGGATGGCCGCCAGGTCATCCGGATGCACGACGGCGAGCCAGCCGTCATGCCCGGACTGGGCTTCGCCGAGGCCGGTGTAGCTTTCCCAGCTGCGATTGAAGGTCTCGGTCGTCCCGTTCGGTCCCGTGCGGGTGGTCCAGACCAGTTGCGGCATGGTATCCGCCATGAACCGCAGGCTGCGCTCGCGTCCGACAACTTCGTCGTGGGCCGCCTGCAATTCCAGGGTGCGTTCGCGCACGCGGCGCTCCAGCGAGGTGTTGGCCTCCCGCAGGTCGTCCTCCGCCGCCTGGCGCGCCGCCGCCGAACGCAGGGACGAGACGAGGGCGAGGGCAATGAAGGCCACGGCCAGCACGCTGCCCAGGAGCTGCACGAGCCGGGTGTTGCGCTCGACGACCGTCAGCGCTTCGTTGCGCGCCGCCAGCAGGCGCTTCTCCTCCGCCTGCATCACGTCGACCAGGTTGACCAGCGCCGAGGTTTCCTGCGCGGGCAGGCTCGCGAGGTAGCGGGCCGCCGCCGCCGCACCTTCGCCCTGCCGGACCAGGACCAGCCGATCGCCCTGCGCGAGCTTCTGTTCGGCCAGTTTGCGCAGATCGACGACCCGGTCGGACTGCCGCTCATTGTCAGCCATCAACGGCCCGAGTTCTTCCAGCGTTCGCCGGATTTCGCCCTGATGATAGGCTTGGCGGGTCAGGAAATTCTCATCGCCCGTGAGCGCATAGCCGCGCGCGGAGGATTCCATCCGCGCCATTTCGGCGACGAGGTTGTCGAGGTGGCTCTGGACCTCGTAGGTGTGGACCACCCAGCGGTTCGCGTCCGCCAGGCTGCTGTGGCTCTGCACGGTCATCAGGCCCACGGAGGCCAGCATGCCCGCGGCCGCGGTGATGAGGCGCAGCGACCACCCGCCGCTCCGTTCCAGCGCCGGCCGGCAAGTCAGCAGCGCCACGGCCGCCACGAACAGGGAAATCGCCGTCGGGAAGGCCATGCCCTGGTAGGCGGTATTCGTGTATCCGGCCAGCAGCGCGGCGACGTACAGCACGACGGGAATGAGCGCGACCGCGCTGACGAGCCCCGCGACCACGCTCAGCACCCAGTGGCGGGGCGTCCGCCGGGTCAGCTCAAACAGCGCGAGGCTGGTCAGCAGGAAACCGAGGGCCGTGTTGACGGCCATGCGCCCCGGGGGCGTCGACCGGTTGGCATACTGGTGGTGCCAGAAAAGCTCGTCGATGCCCAGCGTGCGCCCGCTTAAGAATTGCAGCAGCACCGTGGCGCTCAGGAGGGCCACGAGCACGCCGGCCAGGCGCGCGTCGTTTTTCCGGCCGGCCGCCAGCAACCCGAAGCCCACGCCGCTGCCCAGGGCGCACAGCGCGGTGTTGAATACCGTTTTCACCGCGTCCCCGGGCATAAACGACATCAGGAAGGGCGTATCCGTGACCCAGCCCGTGATGACCGAGCCGGCAATCGCCACCAATAGGGCACTGGCAATCTTCAAACTCCGCGCTTCCGGCTTGCTGGGTGAAGGTGTCTGCACGTTCACGCAAACTAGCGGCCAGCCTCCAACCGGCTCAAGTAATTATGCCTGGGGGAATAACCTCTGCTCCAGCTGCCGCGCATCCGTGAGCGGCGCCTGGCAGGTGAAGTTCTCGCAGACGTACGCCGTGGCGCGGCCGCCAACCGGTTTCATCTCGGCCAGGTAGGGCCGCCGGGTCGCGAGCCAAGCCTGCCCCGCCCCGCCGTCGGCGGCGAGCACGGCGCGCCGCGGGCCGAGGGTGGCCGCCAGTGTCGCGGCCAGTGTGCCAAAATCAGCGGCTGCCGGATCGCCGGCCAGCACGACAGTGCGCGGTTCCGCCAGCGCCAGCTCGAGCGCGCAGAGCATCAGCGGCAGCGCGTGTGGCGAACGGCTCCATTGGGACCGCAGGGCCTCGAGGGTGCGTAGCGCCCGGTCACGGGCGCCCGCCGTGCCCAGCATCCAATCGAAACGGACGAGATTCATCGCCGCGATGGAGTTGGCCGCAGGCTCCGCGCCATCGTAGTCATCCTTCAACCGCAGGATGACCGCCGGGTCGCCGGCCCGGGTGTTGAAATAGCCGCCGTGCTCCGCGTCCCAGAACAATTCATCCATGCGGAGCTGCAACCGCTCCGCCCACTGCAGCCAGCGAATATCGAAGCCCGCTTCGTAGAGCTCGAGCAGCCCCTGGATCAGGCTCGCATAGTCCTCGGCGAAACCGGTGATCGTGCCCCGGCCCTCGCGCCAGGTGCGGTAGAGCTCGCCCGTCGCCGCGTCGTACAATTCCCGTTCGATAAATTCCGCCGCGCGCACCGCCTGCACCCGGTAGCGCGGATCGCCGAGCACCCGTGCCCCGCGGGCGAGCGCGGCGATCATCAGGCCGTTCCAGGCCGTGACGATCTTGTCGTCGCGGTGCGGGCGTGGCCGCCGCTCCCGGGCGAGCCGGAGTTTTTCCAGGCAACCGAGCAACTTCTCCTCGGCCGCGGCCGGCGCGAGCTTGAACTGTTCCGCCGTGCGGACCAGCGGCCGCAACTGGCGGAGCACATTCTTTCCGGGAAACTCGCCGTGCGGATCGTGCGCGACGTTGCCGTCCGGCTTCACATCGAAATGCGCGCGGACGAACGGCGCGTCCGTGCCCAGTTCCACCTCGATCTCCTGTTGCGTCCAGACGTAGAACGCGCCCTCCGCGTGGCCGCCGTCGGCCATGGCCGAATCCGCGTCCTCCGCCGAATAAAATCCACCCGCCGGATGCGTCAGGTCGCGCGCCACGTAATCGAAGATCCCGCGCGCCACCCAGCCGAAGACCGGCAGTTGCGTGGCTTGCTGGCCCTCGAGGTAGTTCAGCGCGATCAGCGCCTGGTCGTAGAGCATCTTCTCGAAGTGCGGCACGTGCCACTCCGCGTCCACTGCGTAGCGGTGAAACCCGCCGCCGAGGTGATCGTGCAGGCCGCCTTCCGCCATGCGCTGCAGCGTGACCGCGCCCAGGCCGATCGCCGCCTGGCCGAGGTCGGAATGCGTCCCCTGCAGCGCCGCCGTGCGAAACAGGAAGTCCAGGATCGAGGCGCGCGGGAATTTCGGCGCGCCGCCGAATCCGCCCCAGCGCGTGTCGTGCGCGTCGTAGAAATACTGGAACGCCTTCTCGAACGCGTCCCCGGCCGCCTCGTGCAGCGGCGCGTCGCCCGCCGGGCCGGCGCCTTCGCGCGCGTTGCGGGCGAGCGCCTCGACGACCCCGGCCGCACCCTGCTCGATCTTGCCCCGCTGGTCGCGCCAGTGGCCGGCGATCGTTTCCAGCAGCGTGACAAAGCCCGGCCGGCCGTGACGGTCCTCCCGCGGAAAATAAGTGCCGCCGTAGAACGGCTCGCCCTTCGGCGTCAGCCACACGCTCATCGGCCAGCCGCCGTGGCCGGTCGTGTGTTGCACGTAGGTCATGTAGATGCGGTCGAGGTCCGGCCGCTCCTCGCGATCCACCTTCACCGGGATGAAGTCGCGGTTGAGCACGGCGGCGACCGTCGCGTCCTCGAAGGATTCGTGCGCCATCACGTGGCACCAGTGGCAGGTCGAGTAACCGATGCTCAGGAAAATCGGCTTCTCCTCCGCCCGGGCGCGGGCCAGCGCTTCTTCGCCCCAGGGCAGCCAGTCCACGGGATTGTCCGCATGCTGGCGCAAGTAGGGCGATTTTTCGGCGGCGAGGCGGTTGGACATGCGCCGGAAACGTCGAGGAAACCGCCGGCGAAGGAAAGTGAATGTTTCGGGCGCCGCGCCGCGCGCCCGGCCGGTTTTTACTGGCAAGCCCCCGGCGGCGTTGGCATGACGTACCGGCAAGTATGTCAGACCAACCTCGGCCGGCTGGGGCTGTCTTTCTCTCGTACGCCCGTGAGGACGCCGAGGCGGCGCGGCGCATTGCCGAGGCGCTCCGGGGTTTTGGCGTCGAGGTGTGGTTCGACCTGAGCGAACTGCGCGGCGGCGACGTCTGGGACCAGAAGATCCGCCGGCAGATCCGGGAGTGCGCGCTGTTCGTCCCGGTCATTTCGAGCCACACGCAGGCGCGCGAGGAGGGTTACTTCCGCCGCGAGTGGCGCATCGCCGTCGACCGCACGCACGACATGGCGGAAAATCGCGCCTTCATCGTGCCGGTGATCGTCGACGACACCAAGGAGTCGGTGGCCAACGTGCCCGAGCAATTCCTCAAGGCGCACTGCACGCGCCTGCCCGGCGGCGAGCCGACGTCGCAGTTCGTCGAGCAGGTGAAGCGCTTGCTGAATCCCGGCCGCGCCGGCGACGGCAGCTCACGCCCGGTCGCGCCGGGACCCACCGGTCCATCGGCCACCCCAGCCAAGTCAAAGTTTCCCGTGGTAACCGTCGGCCTCGGCGTCGCCGTCGTCGCGCTGCTGGCCTTTGTTTTTCTCCGTCCGTCCGCCAAGCCTGAGCCCGTTGCGCCAGCCGTGCCGCCGCCCGCCGCGCCGGTGGCAAAAGCGCCGGACGCTCCCGCGCCTGCCAGCACCGCCGACGCCAAGTCCATCGCGGTGATGCCGTTCGTCGACATGAGCCAGGCGAAGGACCAGGAGTATTTCTCCGACGGCCTGTCCGAGGAATTGCTCAACCTGCTCGCCAAGGTCCCCGACCTGCAGGTGACTTCGCGCAGCTCGGCGTTCTCGTACAAGGGCAAGGAAATCAAACTCTCGTAGGTGGCGAAGGAGCTCAACGTCGCGCACATCCTCGAGGGCTCCGTGCGCAAATCCGGCAACCGCCTGCGTATCACCGCGCAGCTGATCGACGCGCGCACCGACAAACACCTCTGGTCCGAGACCTACGACCGGTCGCTCGACGACATCTTCGCCGTGCAGGACGAGATTGCGGCCGCCGTCGTCACCCAGCTCAAGGTCACGATCCTCGGCGCCGCGCCCAAGGCGAGGACCGCCGACCCGAAGGCCTATGCCCTCTTCCTCGAAGCCCGGCAGGTGAGCCGGGTGGGCTCCGCCGAGAGCCTCACGCAAGCGGTGGCCATCTACCAGCAGGCGCTCGCGATCGATCCCAACCTCGTCGCCGCCTATTGCGGACTGGCCGGCACCTACTCGGCCCAATCGGATCTCGGCTACCGCACGAACGAGGAGGGTTATCG
>Ga0164306_10001475_pt1 | contig 10471 bp, 9 predicted proteins | sample Whisoiple_242_MG_FD_110213 | JGI IMG/M metagenome (GOLD analysis project Ga0164306, IMG submission 110213) | Soil microbial communities amended with fresh organic matter from upstate New York, USA - Whitman soil sample_242_MG | ecosystem: Environmental > Terrestrial > Soil > Unclassified >... | reverse complement strand
TTCTTGGCGGTCCGGCAGGCTGGGACGCCAAGGCATGGAAGTGGCAGATGCCCGAGCCACGCGCGCGCAGCTTGAAAGATTTCCGCGTAGGCTATGTGATCGACGATGCCATTGCGCCGCCCACGCCGGAAGTAAAGGCCCTGCTGGAAAACACCATCGAGCGGCTTGGCCGAGCCGGCGCGAAAATGAAACCGGGATGGCCGGAAGGCCTGAAGCCCGCGGAGCTGCTGGCCAATTACAAATTCATACTGGAAGCTTTCTTCTACAGCACCGCGCCTCCGGAAGAGCAGGAGCGCGAGCGAAAAGCTTTTCCTGACTTGATGGCGGGAAAGAATTCAGGCGCGCTCAGCTCATTTGCCGATTGGCAGCAGCAGAACTTCCGCCGGCTGGCCTACCGCGCGCAGTGGCAGGCATATTTCAATCAAGTGGACGTCTTTCTCTCACCCGTGGCTTTCACCGCGGCATTCCCGCACGACCACAGCGAACCGCAAGACCAGCGGACCATCGCAACTTCAGCCGGCCCGCGCCGCTATATGGACATGCTCAACTGGATCGCTCCGGCAACGCTGACTGGCTGTCCCGCGACAGTGGCTCCGGTCGGTCGCACGCCACAGGGATTGCCCGTGGGAATCCAGATCATGGGGCCGTTCTGGGAAGACGCTACCAGCATTACCTTCGCTGATCTGCTGGCGAAGGAACTTGGAGGATTTACGGCGCCGCCGGGCTATGGCCAGTGAGAGTGGGTCAGGAACTTGCGAGCGGCCACAGATAAATGCTGTTTCCTTGGCTAGTTCAGCAAAATCCGAATAGAGTAAGAATCCACTAATCCTGGCGCACCCCTGCGCTTTTCGTCCATTCAGATCGGACATCCTGCACCCCAGCCATGGTCTCTTAACACCAGACGCGGCTAACTCGCCGGTCTGTCCCCACCGCCGGGTTCGCGTAAGAAAGGGGCCGAATCCATGAAGCGAATCCTTTTGTGCAGTATCGTAGCCATAAGCATGCTGTTTGCCGGCGCACTGATGTACGCAGACGACGGGGTGCAAACCGATCCAGCCGTACGCGCTATTGTGAACAGCGTAGATGCAAGCCGGATACAAACCAGCGTACTCACGCTGGAGGCGTTTGGAACACGTAACAGTTGTTCTACCTCTGCGCCCGCGGGACGCGGCGTAAACGCTGCGCGGGACTGGATCTTCAGCCAGTTCAGCGCCATCCCGGGCCTGCAGGTCCGGCTCGATCCATTTGTCCACGGCAACTGTCCCAGCGCACCAACCTTCAACGTGATTGCCTGGCTGCCTGGCACTGGCCATCCTGAGCGGCTGGTCATCATTGGCGGCCATTACGATTCGCGCACCATCAACGTCCTGGATTCAACGTCCGATGCTCCGGGCGCGAACGATTCAGGAGCACAGAGCGCCCTGGTGCTGGAGGCCGCGCGAGTGCTGGCTGCGCGCCCACACGATGCGACGCTGGTGTTCATCTCCTTTTCCGGCGAAGAACAGGGCCTTTTCGGTTCGGCCTCAATTGCCGCCAATCTCAATCGCTATTTTCCGAATCCACAGGTTGTGGCCATGCTGAACGCTGACATTCCCGGGGGCGACAACACCGTGAATGGCCCGGCAGAGTTGCAGCAGTTCCGTCTGTACTCTTCCGGAATCCCTCGTGAAACCCGCAGCACCGATCCGGACGGCACTCCCGACAATACCTCGCCTCAGCGGGGACTGATGCGCTTCATTGGAACCTGGGGCTCTGCCTACGTTCCCGGCATGACCATGGTTCCTAAACTCCGGGAAGACCGTCCCGGCCGCGCCAGCGATCACCGCTCGTTCATCAATCACGGCAACCCGGCGGTCCGCTTCATGGAAACTTTTGAATGCTCGCCTTCACCGGTGGACAACAGCTGCGGCGGGCCGCTGCCTTGCCCTCCACCGGCCAACATCCCGGCTTCGTGCAAAGACTTCAACACCTCGCACCAGCACTCGCCGTTTGACCAATCAAAGTTTGTCACGCCCAGCTACACGGCGCGCATCACGCAGGTGATGGTCGCGACGGCGGCCACGCTGGCCCGCGCTCCGGGAGCGCCAACGCAGTTTGCGGCCGATGGCAGCACATCGGACTCCATCAAAGTCACGTGGCAGCTGCCTTTAGATGCTGCCCAGGTGGATCACCTTGTAATCGCGGCCCGCTCCGTTACGGAGAACTTCTATCGCAAGCGGATCTCCGTTCCGGCCGAAGTGAGGTTCCGCGCCGTTTCGCCGGGAGAACTGGGCTTCCAGCACGGTGACAGCTTCTTCATCTCCATAGCCTCAGTGGATGCGCAAGGGCATGAATCGCTCTTCGCCTTCCCTGAGATGCGCTGCAACGCGACTGCCTGTCTCACTCCGGCAGGGACGCCAACTCCGATTGCGCCGCCGGCACGCGACGTGGAGGATGAGGAGCAATAGACGACGCAATTCATCACCTACCGGGGCACCCCATCTTTTCCGTATCTCTCTTCGGAAGGGATGGGGATTGCCCATCCTCTGCAGAGATAGCTTAAAGCCCGTCAAGAAAGCTTAGACTATTTTGGGACGGCTTCTCCCATGAACCATAATAAGGAGGGAAAGGAAATCAGGTACAACCTTGCGTGGGTTGTGGAGGAGGGCTGAGCTGGCCGGTCTTGCGGTTCTCCAGAATCCGATTCATGGCGGACAAGGCCGAGATAGCGTCGGGCGCATAAGCATTCGCGCCAAAGCTCTTCCACAGGTCCGGTCCCAGGGTAGCCGCGTATCCGCCGGCTACAATGACCGTCTCCGGCAGGGCTTCCTTCAGCTTTGCGATCAGCATGCGCGTGCTCTGAAGGGCAATCAGCGTCGTCATCGAGACGGCGATAATGTCCGGCTGCAACTGCCGCGCAAGTTCGATGGCGGAAGCTGTGGGCGTATTCGCTCCGACGAAGTATGTGTCCCATCCATCCAGCTGGCACAGGCTGCAGACCATCTCCAGCCCCACGCAATGATGTTCACCTTCGCCGCAGATGCCGATGATGCGCGCGTTCCGCCGGGTTCGCGGGGGGACAATGCGTGAGAGCCTGTGCAGAATCTGCTGGGCGGTTGCCGTGGCATAATGCTCCACCGCCACGCTGATCGAATTTACCTGCCACAACCTTCCGATCTCGCGTTGCGCGGGCTCCAGGATGTGCACGTAAAGGTCGAAAATAGAGCCGGTATCGGTGGCCATCGATTCGATCAGTTCCATCGCCCCGGCTGAATCCAGAGCGAGTATTCGTTCGATGTACTGGGACAGCAGCGGTTTTAAGCGTTCGTTCGCCACAACCGGAGCGGGTTCGTCCGGATACTGCGGCAAATGTTCGAGTGCGAGATCCAGATAACCCCCGATTACGTCGGCGGCGGTTTCAGGGGCTGAGGCGAGCAGCGCAGCTTTCCACTGCTCCAGGTTTTCTTCCAGGTGGAAAGCGGCAATTCCGCGTTTTCCCAGCACTACTTTTACCCAGCCGCAATAGTCTGAAAAAATCCCGGGATTTCCCGCCTGGATGGAGGCCGCGAGATAGTGCAAATGGAAGCGATTGTCTTCCACGCAGCGCAGCCGCGCTTTCGGGTTCGTGCTCCAGGACGTTCCCGGGGCGGCGCATTGGCGCTCAACCACCTGCATCACCAGCATGTCTCCCTGCAGGTTAAGGAAGTCGAGCGCCGCCGACATGTGGCGATAGTCTGACATGGCTAGGAGCAGATATGTTCGAAGACCCGGATCTGCGTGCTGGCCGGGTCCAGCTTCAGGCCCCGGGGGATGCCCTGGTGGGACTCATGGTGTGCTGGGCTTTTGTGCCACTGCTCGTAGCTGGAAAGCTCTGACCAGTAAGTCAACAGCCAGATTTCATCCGGTTGATCACATGGGCTGACCACATCGAGCCGTATGAAACCGGCCGCGCCCTCCACTTGATGAGGACGGTCGAGAAAGGCCTGTTTCACCTGGGGCGTCATTCCGTTCGCAACTTTAAATCTGCTGAGAACTAGTACCATCGATTAGGTCCTACTCGCTGGTGAAGTAATCCACCGGCACGGGACTTTCAAACAGCGAATAATCGCGCGTGACGATGGTGATGCCGGTTTCCGTGACGATGTAATTCTTCGCGTCTTCCTCGGGATCAAAGCCGATGACGGTCCCTTCCGGGATATGCACGTCGCGGTCGATGATCGACCTGCGGATGCGGCAGTGCCGGCCGATATTGACGTGCGAAAAGATGATGCTGGTCTCGACCTCAGTATAGGAATTCACGCGCACGTCCGGCGAGAGCACGCAGTTGCGCACGTAGCCGCCGGAAAGAATGCTGCCGGGGCAGACGATGGAGTCAATGGCCATGCCGGTGCGTCCGGGCTCGCCAAAGACGAACTTGGCCGGCGGATACTGCCGCTGGTGCGTGCGGATGGGCCAGTGCTTGTCATACAAATTGAACACCGGCGAGACCGAGACCAGGTCCATATTGGCCTCATAGTAGGCCTCGATCGTGCCCACGTCGCGCCAGTACTGCGCTTCCTTCATGTTCTCGTCGATGAAGTTGTAGGAATACAGTTTGTACTGCTCCAGGATTTTGGGCAGGATGTCCTTGCCGAAGTCGTGCGATGAATCCGGGTCTTCGGCGTCTTTCAACAGCACCGGCAAGAGCACGTCGGTATTGAAAATGTAAACGCCCATCGAGCCCGAAACCATCTCCGGGTTATAAGGCGAGCGCAGCTTCGTCTGCTTCGGCTTTTCTTCAAAACCAACGATGCGGCCCGTGCGGTCGATATCGACAATGCCAAAGTGGTAGCACTCTTCGGGAGCAATAAGGATCGTGGCCAACGTCACGTCCGCCCCGGTCTCCCGGTGGTGGTCGAGCATCAGCTGGTAATTCATTTTGTAAATGTGGTCCCCGGAGAGGATCAGCACATGCTTGGACTGCTCGGAGCCGATGGAATAAATGTTCTGGTAAACGGCGTCCGCGGTGCCCAGGTACCAGTTGTCGCTCACGCGCTTCATCGGCGGCAGGATTTCGATGAACTCGCCCAGCTCGCGCGCCACCACCGCGCCCCATCCTTCACGAATGTGCCGGTTAAGCGACAGCGCCTTGTACTGCGTGAGGATATAGACCTTGCGCAGGTCTGAGTTGATGCAGTTGGAAAGCGTAACGTCGATAATGCGGTAGTTGCCGCCGAAGGTCACCGCGGGCTTGGCGCGGTCGCGCGTGAGCGGGTAAAGACGTTCTCCCGCGCCGCCGGCGAGCAATACTCCAAGTGTGTCCTTCATAAGTCTTCGCGGACCCGCTGCCGCAATGGAGCCTGCACTTTAGTTAAACGTGTTTTAGTAAACCCAGGTTTTAGTAACCAAGCCCCGCGCGGGCGAACCCGTTGCACAACAGAAATTTATGCTAGCAGAAAATAGAAATCCCGGCGCAGCACTGCTCTCCGCCGGGACGGCTTTTCCAGAGGGACGGGTTATGAAGCGTCGTCAATGCTGATGCGCAGCGACTTCAGGAACCTCACGTCGTGGGCGTTGATGCTGAATTCCGGTTCGCCGGTCTTTTTGCGGGTGCCCACCAGTTCCGGCGCCGCCGTTTCGTCCTCATGTTTGTTGAAGCCGATAGTGGCTTCCAGCACCAGGAAAACGTCGAACCCTTCGTCCTTGATTCTGGCGATCGCCTGCGCGATCTGCTCGGACTCGGAAAGCGATCCGTTGATGGCTTCTCCCAGCTCTTTCATCAATTGTTTCAGGCGTGTGTTCACCGCAAACTCCTCTGGACTTCTATAGTTGGATGCCCCTGAGGTTACCGGCGTTTTATTCTTTTAAGCAGCATACGCCGTTTTTCACGCTACAATAAGCAAAATGCCGGAAATTTCCACTATCAAGAATTCGCTGCAAACCGTTGTAAAGAAAGACCGGCTTTTGAAGGCCGCGTTTGCCGGCGGCAAATCGCTGGTGGTTTCCTTCGGCCGCGCCTTTTATGCCCTGTGGTTGCAGACAACCGGCCTGATGTTCGTGTTTTTCACCCTCGGCGGCGCAGCCTCTCTTGTTCGCCAATATAGAAGAGACCATTTTGCCGACCACCAGCGCCTGGCCATTGAAACCATCTTCACCGTGGTCTGCTTCTGGTTTACCGTGGTTTCATTCTCCCGGGCCAAACGAACCCAAAAGCGCAAGTAGCGGTAGTGGGGCAGTTTGAAAACTGACCCACTAACAGTATCACCGTCTAGCGATTCGCTCGCGAATCGCGGGCCTTCAGGCAGACGTCATCGCGAAGCGATGAATTATGCGTCAAAGTCGCCCACTACCCAAATAGCAGGCATTTTAGAGAGCCTCATTGTTGAGAGTATCATTGCAGGTGACGACCCCGCATGCCCCAGGACACTAAACTCGAAGTCGACGCCGCCCAACTCAAAGACATCACTCCGCAGCCTCTCTACACTCCCGCCAACCTTGCCGGCTGGGACTACGACGCTGAAGCGGGCTATCCCGGCGAGTTCCCTTTTACCCGCGGCGTCCAGGCCACCATGTATCGCGGCCGCCTGTGGACCATGCGCCAGTATGCCGGGATGGGCGACGCCGAAGAATCCAACAAGCGATATAAGTATCTCCTCGCGCATGGGACCACCGGCCTCTCCGTGGCCTTCGATCTGCCGACGCAGATCGGCATGGACTCTGACCACGCCATGGCCGCCGGTGAAGTTGGCAAGGTGGGCGTGGCCATTGATTCGATCGAGGACATGGAGCGGCTCTTCGCGGGCATCAACCTGGAAAAAATTTCCACGTCGATGACCATCAATGCCAGCGCCGCCATTCTGCTGGCGCTGTACATTGCCGTGGCGCGGCGTAATGAGTCGGACACGCGCAAGCTGAGCGGCACCGTGCAGAATGACATCCTTAAGGAATACATCGCGCGCGGGACGTATATTTATCCGCCGCGGCAGGCGCTGCGCATCATCACCGACATGTTTGCTTACGCCAATGAGCACGTGCCGGACTGGAACCCCATTTCGATTTCCGGCTACCACATGCGCGAAGCCGGCTGCACCGCCGTGCAGGAAGTGGCTTTCACGCTGGCCAATGCCATCGCCTATGTTGACGCGGCGCTGCAGGCCGGGCTCGACGTGGACAAGTTTGCGCCGCGGCTTTCTTTCTTCTTTAACGCGCACAATAATTTTCTTGAAGAAGTGGCCAAGTTCCGCGCCGCGCGGCGCATGTGGGCGCGCATCATGCAGGAGCGGTTCCACGCCAAAAATCCCAAGTCGCTGATGCTGCGCTTTCACACCCAGACCGCCGGATCAACGCTCACGGCGCAGCAGCCGGAAAACAACATCGTCCGCACCGCGCTGCAGGCGATGGCTGCCGTGCTGGGCGGAACGCAGTCCCTGCACACCAATGGCTTTGATGAAGCCCTGGGCCTGCCGACGGAAGAAGCGGCGCGCGTGGCGCTGCGAACGCAGCAGATCGTCGGCTATGAAACCGGCGTGGCCAACACCGTTGATCCGCTCGCGGGATCGTATTACATCGAATCGTTGACCAGCGAGATCGAGCGCCGCGCCCAGCTTTATCTCGACAAGATCGAGTCGCTCGGCGGGACCTTGCGTTCCATCGAGCAGGGCTATATCCAGCAGGAAATACAGAATGCCGCTTATGATTTTCAGCAGGGCGTCGACCGGCTGGAGAACGTCGTGGTCGGCGTGAACCGCTTCCAGGGCGAAGGCGAAAAGTCCGTGCCGGTGCTGCGCATCGACGAAGCCCTTGAAGGCCGGCAGGTTGAGCGCGTGCGCGCCCTGCGCGCGCGCCGCGACAAAACAAAGTGGGAGTCCGCCATCCGCGCCGTGGAAGACGCCGCCCGCGGCGGCCAGAACCTGATGCCACACATCATCCATGCCGTGGAGAGCTATTGCACCGTCGGCGAAATCTCTGATGCGTTGAGAAAAGTGTTTGGGGAATATCAGGAAACCGTAGTGATCTAGGGAACCGCCAAAACCTTACCGCGGATCGACGCGGATCAGGAACAGAAAAACTTACCGCTGATTAACGCTGATGACACTGATCGGAAGGAAAGATCGGGTGATCGCGCGTGATCGGGTGAATCGGAAAAGCAAAAGCTCACCGCGGAGGCGCGGAGCGGAACCGGAACTTACCGCGGATCAACGCGAATGAGCGCGGATCAGGAACAGAAAAAACTTACCGCTGATTAACGCTGATGACACTGATCGGAAGGAAAGATCGGGTGATCGCGCGTGATCGGGTGATCGGAAGAGCAAAAACTCACCGCGCAGACGCGGAGGCGCGGAGCGGAACCGGAACTTACCGCGGATTAACGCGGATTAACGCGGATCAGGAACAGAAAAACTTACCGCTGATTAACGCTGATGACACTGATCGGAAGGAAAGATCGGGTGATCGCGCGTGATCGGGTGACCGGAAAAACAAAAACTCACCGCGGAGACGCGGAGGCGCGGAGCGGAACCGGAACTTACCGCGGATCAACGCGGATGGGCGCGGATCAGGAAAGTGGCTGAGTCATGCCCGGCCTTAAAACATGGCCGCCTGGAAGAGGCGCTGACGGGAACCACTTTAAAACTTGGTTTTGGATCTGCAGCGCGCAGTAGCGGCACATAAGTCTAATAAGAACTCATTGCCCGTTCAAAAAACCTTCCAGAACCTCAATATATTTCTCGGGCTCTTCATACGCAGGCAGATGGCCGCTGTGCTCGAAGAAGACGACCTTGGCGCCGGGAATGGTGTGCGCCAGACGCCAGGCCGTCAGCGGAGCGACGTTCATGTCGTAGCGGCCATTGATCACCAGCGTGGGGAAGCGAAACCCGGCGAGTTTGGCCGTGAGGTCGAGGTTGGCGGTTGCCTTTTCAACAGCGTCGCCGATGGCCGGCTCAAAGCCGAGATCGCCCATGTGGTTCATGTAGGCGTCGCGCTTTTCAGGCGAGTAAAAGATCATGCGGAAATGATTGCGCAGGCCGGCGCGCGCCGCGGCTTCCGTGGTGACTCCCAGCTTTTTCTCTTCCTGCGCGCCTTGTTCCTGAATATCGGGAAAGACATCGGGCAGCAGGTGGACAATGTCATGCCAGGAAGGTCCCGGAGAGTCTGAAAGTATCAGCTTGGCAACGTGTTCAGGATGTGCGGCGGCATAGGCCATGGCCACCAGCCCGCCATACGAGTCGCCCAACAGCGCAAACTTCTCAAGACCAAGGGCCTGGCGCACGGCATCGAGGTCGGCGACCTGGGCGTCCATTGTTTGAGAGACACCAGTCTGCGGAGCTGCAGCATGCACACGCTTCGATGCTCCGGTGCCGCGCTGATCATACAACACGACGAAGCGGTTTCTGCCGACGCGCTCCCAGAGGTCGTTCTGCATCATGTAGGCGTGTGAGAGTCCGGGGCCGCCGTTGATGGCGATGATCGGGAGCGCGGTTCCCTTTGCGCCAAAAGTTTCATAGCCGAGATCAACCTGCTCGGTGTGCGCGACGCCGGTGGCGTGAGGGACGGTCTGCGCCGGGAGTGTGGAGCAGAGAAGGAAGAATGCAAGGAGCAGGTTCATCGATTGGTGACCTCGTCGGGAAAGATGGAGCGGTAGAAGATTAACACGCGGCTGGTTGCGACTATTTCTATACCCACCCTTTCGCAGAAGCTGAAAAATCAAAAGCCAGCTTCTGCGAAAGAATGGGGCACCCACGGTATCGTGAGGGACAGAAAAGAAAAGCGGCAAAGTTGGGCCATCCTATCTCTTTTGATCAGGAACGCCGTTCGCCAGCTCCGCGTAGCGGAAACATTCCGTCAGATGGTCGTTCACCATGCCCACGGCCTGCATGAAGGCGTAGCAGATGGTGGGACCGACGAAGCGGAAGCCGCGCTTCAGCAGGTCTTTGCTCATGGCGTCGGATTCGGCGGTGCGCGCCGGAAGCTGCTTCATGGAGGTGATCCGGTTGATCTTCGGCTTGCCTCCGGTGAACTGCCAGACATAGGCGTCAAAGCTGGAGAACTCTTTCTGCACAGCCAGAAACGCCCGCGCGTTCGCAATGGCCGCCGCGATCTTCAGCCGGTTGCGTACGATGCCCTCGTTCGCCAGCAGCTCGCGGACCTTTTTCGCGTCATATTTCGCCACGCGTGCGGGATTGAAGCCGCTGAAAGCCTTGCGGTAGGCCGCGCGCTTGTTCAGGATGGTGGACCAACTCAGCCCGGCCTGTGCTCCCTCAAGGATGAGGAATTCGAAGAGCACGCGGTCGTCGTGTTGCGGGACGCCCCATTCGCGGTCATGGTAGGCGATCATCGGCGGAGTGGTGGCCCAGGCGCAGCGGGTCGTAGTCATCCCGGCATTCTATACACAGAGCGAGAATAACATCCACCACGGAGGCACGGAGGGAGATCGGTGATCGGAAAAGCAAGGGCCTCACCGCGGAGACGCGGAGGCGCGGAGAAGAAGAACCTTTTGCCGCAGATTACGCAGATG
>Ga0164306_10001472_pt1 | contig 10472 bp, 8 predicted proteins | sample Whisoiple_242_MG_FD_110213 | JGI IMG/M metagenome (GOLD analysis project Ga0164306, IMG submission 110213) | Soil microbial communities amended with fresh organic matter from upstate New York, USA - Whitman soil sample_242_MG | ecosystem: Environmental > Terrestrial > Soil > Unclassified >... | reverse complement strand
CGCACCCGACCGAGGGAGAGCAAGTGTCCGCACGTCTGTTCACGTCCGAGTCCGTCACCGAGGGACACCCGGACAAGATCTGCGACCAGATCAGCGACTCGATCCTCGACGCGCTGCTCACCGACGACCCGCAGGCGCGCGTCGCGGTCGAGACGATGGTCACGACCGGGCTCGTCCACGTCGCCGGCGAGGTGTCCACCACGGCCTACGTCGAGATCCCGAAGATCGTGCGCGAGACCATCCTCGAGGTCGGCTACGACGGCTCGCAGAAGGGCTTCGACGGGCGGACCTGCGGCGTCTCGATCTCCATCGGTGCACAGTCGCCCGACATCGCCCAGGGCGTCGACACGGCGCACGAGCACCGCACGGGTGACGTCGACGACCTGCTCGACAAGCAGGGCGCCGGCGACCAGGGCCTGATGTTCGGCTACGCGTGCGACGACACGGCCGAGCTCATGCCGCTGCCGATCCACCTGGCCCACCGCCTCTCGGAGCGCCTGACGCAGGTGCGCAAGAGCGACGAGCTCGCCTACCTGCGCCCCGATGGCAAGACGCAGGTCACGATCGCCTACGAGGGCGACCGCGCCGTCTCCCTCGACACCGTCGTGCTCTCGACCCAGCACGCCCCCGACGTCTCGCTCGAGGGCATGCTCGAGCCCGACATTCGCGCCCACGTCATCGAGCCCGTCCTCGCGGAGCTGCGCGAGAGCGGCACCGACCTCGACGTGTCGAGCTACCGGGCCCTGATCAACCCAACCGGTCGCTTCGAGATCGGCGGCCCGATGGGCGACGCCGGCCTGACCGGTCGCAAGATCATCGTCGACACCTACGGCGGCATGGCCCGCCACGGCGGCGGTGCCTTCTCGGGCAAGGACCCGAGCAAGGTCGACCGCTCGGCCGCCTACGCCATGCGCTGGGTCGCCAAGAACGTCGTCGCCGCGGGCCTCGCCCGTCGCTGCGAGGTCCAGGTCGCCTACGCCATCGGCAAGGCGCAGCCGGTCGGCCTCTACATCGAGACCTTCGGCACCGAGACCGTCCCGGTCGACAAGATCCAGCAGGCCATCGGCGACGTCTTCGACCTGCGCCCGGCCGCCATCGTCGACGCGCTCGACCTGCTGCGCCCGATCTACCGCCCGACCGCGGCCTACGGCCACTTCGGCCGCACCAAGGCCGACGGGGTCGAGAACCCGTTCACGTGGGAGCGCACCGACCGCGTCGAGGCCCTGCGCACGGCCGTCTCCGGCTGAGGCTAGATTCGCCCCCGTGGGCGACGACGAGACGAGGCAGCGACCGGCCGGACGGCCGGTCGCTGCCGTCGTCGTGGAGACCCCGCTCGCGCACCTCGACCGCGTCTTCGAGTACGCCGTGCCCGAGGAGCTCGATGCCGACGCCGTGCCCGGCGCACGCGTGCGGGTGCGGTTCTCGGGTCGCGAGCTCGACGGCTTCGTCGTCGAGCGCCGGGACCAGCCGCAGCACGACGGCCGGCTGACGCCGCTGCGCCGGGTCGTCAGCCCCGAGCCGGTGCTGACCCCCGAGGTCCTCGCCCTCTGCCGCGCCGTCGCCGACCGGTATGCCGGCACCCTGAGCGACGTCCTGCGCCTCGCGGTGCCCAAGCGCCACGCCACGGCCGAGCGCAACCTCACGATGGAGTGCCCGCCCCAGGACGAGGTCGCAGCACCCGACCCCGGCGCGTGGGCGGCCTACCCGGCCGGGCCGGCGTGGCTGCGTCGGGTGGCCTCCGGGGAGGGGCCCGCCGCGGCGTGGACCGCCCTGCCGGGACGCGCAGGAGACGCGGACTGGCCGGCCGCGCTCGCCGTCGCCGTGGCCACGGCGCTGGCCGCGGGCCGGGGCGCGCTCGTCGTCGTGCCCGACCACCGGGACGTCGACCGGCTCGACGCCGCGCTGACCGCCGTGCTCGGCAAGGGGCGCCACGTTCGGCTCACCTCCGACCAGGGCCCGCAGGCGCGCTACACCGCGTGGCTCAAGGTGCTCCGCGGCCACGTCCGCGTCGTCATCGGCACGCGCGCGGCCGCCTTCGCCCCCGTCCACGACCTCGGCCTCGTCGCGTGGTGGGACGACGGCGACGACCTGCTGGCCGAGCCGCGGGCGCCCTACCACCACGTGGGCGTCGTGCTCGGGCTGAGGGCGTCCGCGACCGGCGCCGCCCTGCTCACCGGAGGGTTCGGGCGGAGCCTGCGCGTCCAGGTGGCCGTCGAGGCGGGCGCGCTCGTGCCGGTCGAGGCCGATGCCGCGACCGTGCGGGCGGCTGCACCACGCGTCACCATCGCCGGTGAGGGGGTCGACGAGGAGCGCGACGGCCCGGCGGCCCGGGCCCACATCCCCTCACGCGCGTGGCGCGTCGCCAAGGACGCCCTCGTCGACGGACCGGTCCTCGTCCAGGTGCCGCGCCGCGGCTACCTGCCGTCGCTCAGCTGCGCCGAGTGCCGCACGCCGGTGCGGTGCGTGCGCTGCCAAGGGCCGGTGGCGCTCGGAGCCTCCGGGACGGCCCCGGCCTGCCGGTGGTGCGGCCTGGCGCTGAGCGGCCACGGCTTCGAGTGCGGACACTGCGGCTCGCGTCGGCTGCGTTCCTCGATCACGGGCGCGCGGCGCACGGCGGAGGAGATCGGGCGCGCCTTCCCGGGTTTCCCGGTCCACACGTCGGGCTCCGGGGAGGTGCTCGCCGTCGTCGGGCGCGAGCCGTCCCTCGTCATCGCGACGCCGGGGGCCGAGCCGGTCGCCGACGGCGGCTACACCGCCGTGCTGCTCCTCGATGCGTGGGCGAGCCTCGACCTGCCGGTGCTCGACGCGCCGCTCGAGGCAGTGCGCCGGTGGATGGCTGCGGCGGCACTGGCCCGCGAGGGGCGTGCCGTGGTGCTGAGCGGCGCCCCGGAGGCCGTGGCGCTGCCGGCCGTCGAGGCGCTCGTGCGGTGGGACCCTGCCTGGCTCGCGGCCCGCGAGCTGGCGGAGCGGCGTGAGCTGGGTCTTCCGCCGGCCGTGCGCGTGGCCCAGCTGACCGGTGGCCGGCGGCCGCTCGAGGAGGCGCTCGGACAGGCCGACCTGCCCGACGTCGCCCAGGTGCTCGGCCCGGTCCGGCTCTCGCACGCGGGTGCACCTCCCCGCCGTGCCCCGGCTGACGGGGAGCCCGAACGTGCCGCCGCCGACCACCACGTGCTCGTCCGCGTGCCGGCCTCCCAGACCGAGTCGCTGACCCGGGCCCTGCTGGCGCTCAAGGCCTTCCGTTCGGCTCGCAAGGAGACGGACGTCGTGGCCGTGCGGGTCGACCCGCTCGACACGTTCTGACCAGCCGTCGCGTCTCCGAGGCGTCACGGGCACGCCGCCGTGACAGAGTGACGGCATGCCCGATCGCGAGCTCGACATCGTCCTCTACGGCGCCACCGGCTTCGTCGGGGCACTGACCGCCGCCCACCTCGCCGCCCATGCGGGGCCTGACGTGCGGATCGCTCTGGCGGGCCGGTCGCGTCCCAAGCTCGAGGCGCTGCGCGTCGAGCTCGGGCGGGCCGCGGCCTCCTGGGAGCTCGTGGCCGTGGACGCGACGGACGCTCCCGCCCTCCGCTCCCTCGCCGGGCGCACGCGCGTGCTCGCCACGACGGTCGGCCCGTACGCGACGTACGGCAAGGAGGTGGCGCGGGCCTGCGCCGCGTCGGGGACGCACTACGCCGACCTCACCGGTGAGGTGCTCTTCGTGCGGTGGTCCCTCGACGAGCTGGACGCCCGGGCCCGCGAGACCGGCGCCGCCGTCGTGCACGCGTGCGGCTTCGACTCCATCCCCTCCGACCTCGGCGTCCTGACGACGGCCCAGCGCGTGGCCGCGGACGGCGAGGGCACGCTCGCCGAGACGACGCTGCTCGTCCGGTCCCTCAGGGGTGGCTTTTCGGGCGGCACCATCGACTCCGTCCGCCAGCAGGCGATCACGGCTCGTGCCGACGCCGACGCCCGTCGCGTGCTCGGCGACTCGTACGCGTTGAGCCCCCGACGCTCGGAGGAGCCGTCCTCGGGTCGCCGGGCTCCCAGCGGTGTCCTCGGCCGGCTGCGCCGGCTCGTGCCCGTCGACCGCGACCCGTCGACGGGACGATGGACCGGGCCGTTCGTCATGGCGTCGTTCAACACCCGGATCGTGCGACTGTCGAACACCCTGACCGACTGGTCCTACGGTCGGGACCTGCGCTACCGCGAGGCGACCGACTTCGGCTCGGGCCCGATGTCGCCGGTCCTGGCCGGCGGGATGGCGGTCGGACTCGGCGGCGTCGTGGCCGGTATGGCGTTCCGTCCGGCGCGGGCCGTCATCGACCGCTTCCTGCCCAAGCCGGGCGAGGGCCCGAGCCCCGAGGCGCAGGCCGCCGGACGCTTCCGCCTCGAGATCCGCTCCACGACGACGACGGGTGCGCGCTACCGCACGCGGGTCGGCGCCGACTACGACCCGGGCTACGGCGGCACGGCGGTCATGTTCGGACAGACCGCGCTCGCCCTGGCGCTCGACGAGGGCCTGCCGCGCCGTGCCGGTGTCTGCACGCCCGCCACGGCCCTCGGCGAGGTCCTCGTCGAGCGGCTGCGGGCCCAGGGCTTCACCTTCGACGTCGAGCGCGACGACCAGCCGAACGGCTGAGCACCACCGAAGAGCACGACCGACCGGCACCGACTGACAGGAGGCACCACATGGGACGCATCGAGGTCCACGAGTTCATCTCTCTCGACGGGGTGTACGAGAGCCCGAGCTGGACGGCCGAGTTCCCCTTCGACCCGAGGATGGGCGAGGCCATCGCGCGGCTCACCGGCCCGGGATCCGAGCTGCTCCTCGGGCGGCGCACGTACGAGATGTTCGCCCCGGCCTGGTCGGCGCGCAGCGACGACGACGACCCCGGAGCGGCCTTCTTCAACGGTGCCCGCAAGAACGTCGTCTCCTCGACGCTGCGCGACCCCGACTGGAACAACTCCCGCGTCATCGGCCCGTACGACGCGGACGCCCTCCGCTCGCTCCGCGACGAGGTCGAGGGCTCGCTCTACGTCAGCGGCAGCGGCACGCTCGTCCGGGCCATGCTGCGGGACGGGCTCGTCGACGGCCTGCACCTCTTCGTCTTCCCCGTCGTCCTCGGCGCGGGGGAGCGGCTCTTCACCGACGAGGCCGTCTCGGGACTGCGCCTGCTCGAGACCGAGGCCTACGACAGCGGCGTCGTGCATCTGGCCTACGGTCAGGGCTGACGTCTTCCGACCCACGTCAGGGAACGACCTCCAAAGGAATGCTTGACGGTTGACCCGGCCGGACGGCATACTCCCAAACATGTCTTTGGAGGAAGAGCGGATCAGCGACCTGCGCGCCACGGCCCACCCGCTGCGGCTGCAGATGCTCTCGCTGCTGACCGGCGCCGAGCTGAGCGCCGCCGAGGTCGCGCGCGAGCTCGACGTCACCCAGGCCAACGCCAGCTACCATCTGCGCCTGCTGCACGCGGCGGGCCTGCTCGAGGTGGCAGGGGAGGAGACCGTGCGCGGCGGCAAGGCCAAGAAGTACCGCCACCCGTGGGACGCGCCGGTCGTGCGTCCGCCGGGCACTCGTGACGAGGACCGGCTCGCCTACGTGCGCGTGTTCGCCGAGATGATCCCGCGGCGCTACCTCGAGCTCGCTCCCGGCGCGCCGAGCCGTTTCACCGACGCCGACCTCTGGGTCGAGCCGGAGGTCTGGGAGAAGGTCACCGCGCTCGTCGACGAGGCGAGCGCCCTGCTGCACGCCTCGGCCCGCCCGCCGCGCACCGAGGGCACCGTCCGAGCCGCCCTGTCCGTGGCCGCGTTCCGGCTCCGGGACGGGAGGGAGAGCTCATGAAGGTCCGGGAGTCGCTGGGAGCCCTGTCCGACAGCAGGTTCGCGTGGTACTTCACGGCGCGCACGGTGTCGACGGCGGGTTCCGTCATGGTGCCCGTCGCCCTGGCCTTCGCCGTGCTCCACATCGACCAGTCGGCGGCGGCGCTCGCGCAGGTGCTCGGCGTGCGCACCCTGACCATGGTCGTCTTCCTCCTCGTCGGTGGCGTCGTCGCCGACCGCTTCTCGCGCATCGTCGTGCTCCAGGTCTCGCACGTCCTGACCTGCCTGACCCAGGCGCTCGCGGCGTACCTCATCATCAGCGGCGACGCGACCCTGACCCAGCTGACCGTCATCGAGGGCGTCAACGGCGCCGTGTCGGCGTTCACCATGCCCGCGATGATGGGCATCGTCCCGCTCGTCGTCGACCGCTCCCGGCTCCAGCAGGCCAACGCCCTGCTGTCCTTCAGCCGCAGCGGCCTGTCCATCATCGGACCGGCGGTCGCCGGCCTGCTCGTCGTCGGCGTCGGGCCCGGCTGGGCCCTCGCCGTCGACGCCCTGACGTATGCCGTCGCCATCGTCTGCCTGACGCGCGTCGGTCTGCCCCGCCGGTCGCAGGAGGCCGGCGCGCCGCGCCACTCGATGGTCCGCGAGCTGCGCGAAGGGTGGAGCGAGTTCACCCGCCGCGAGTGGCTGTGGGTCATCGTCCTCGCCTTCGGGCTGACGAACGCCATCCACGCCGGCGTCATCGGGGTGCTCGGTCCGCTCATCGCCAAGTCGACGGCCTCGATCGGCGAGGCGGGGTGGGGCATCGTGCTCAGCGCCGAAGCCGTCGGCACCGTCCTGATGACCCTCGTCATGCTGCGGCTGCAGCTGCGGCGCCCCCTGCGCGCCGGGATGCTCGCCATCTGCGTGCTCGCCGTCCCCATGGTGCTCCTGGGCGTCGCGCCGGCGATCGTGCCCGTCGCCATCGGGTTCTTCCTCGCCGGGGCCGCGGTGGAGGTCTTCGGCGTCGGGTGGAGCACGGCCCTGCACGAGCACGTCCCCGTCCAGGTGCTCTCGCGGGTCTCGAGCTACGACGCCCTCGGGTCGTTCGTCGCCATCCCCATCGGGACGTTCCTCTACGGCTGGCTGGCGACGACCGTCGACACCGAGGTGCTGATGCTCGTCAGCGCCGGCGTCTACGTCGTCGTCTCCCTCTCCGCCCTGCTGTCCCGGTCCGTGCGTGAGCTGGGGCGCAGCAGTGAGGACCCAGCCGCGGTCGGACCCGCGGGGGGCGTGGCGACCGTTGACGCGACCCGTGACGCGACGCGTGACGCGACAGGTGACGCGACGCGTGACGCGACCCGTGACGCCACCGGTGCGGCGGCCGACGAGCCCTCGCGGTCCTAGACTGGCGGCGCCCCACGCCTTCCCGACCCCTGGAGACCTGTGTCGATCAAGGACATCCGACTCTTCGGTGACCCGGTCCTGCGGACCGCCGCCGCCGAGGTCACCGACTTCGACAAGCAGCTGCGCGTGCTCGTCAAGGACCTCGAGGACACGATGCTCGACGCCCCCGGCGCCGGCCTCGCGGCCCCCCAGATCGGTGTCGGCCTCCGCGTCTTCACCTACTGGGTCGACGGCGTGCTCGGCCACCTCGTCAACCCCGTCCTCGACCTCTCCGACGACGAGCAGGACGGTCCCGAGGGGTGCCTCTCGATCCCCGGTCTGGCGTTCGACACCAAGCGGGCCCTGTCGGTCGTGGCCAAGGGGCAGAACATGTGGGGCGAACCCGTCGTGCTCGAGGGCACGCAGCTGCTCGCCCGCTGCGTCCAGCACGAGACCGACCACCTCGACGGCATCCTCTTCCTCGACCGGCTCGACCCCGAGGCGCGCCGTGAGGCGATGCGGGCCATCCGTGCGGCGGAGTGGTTCGCCGAGGACCCACCCGAGGTGCGGATCAGCCCGCACTCGACCTTCGGCCGGGCGATGTGAGATGAGAGTCGTCTTCGCAGGCACCCCCGAGGCGGCGGTGCCGAGCCTCGATGCCATCGCGTCCTCGAGCCACGAGCTCGTCGGCGTCGTCACCCGCCCCGACGCACCCTCGGGCCGCGGTCGGCGGCTCGAGGCCTCGCCCGTCCGTCGCCGGGCCGAGGAGCTCGGGATCCCGGTGCTCACCCCGACGCGCGTCAAGGACCCCGACTTCCTCGACGCCCTCACGGCTCTCGCGCCCGACGCGTGCCCGGTCGTGGCCTACGGCAACCTCATCCCATCCGACGCTCTCGCGATCCCACGTCTCGGCTGGATCAACCTGCACTTCTCGCTCCTGCCCGCCTGGCGTGGCGCGGCACCCGTCCAGCACGCGATCATGGCCGGCGACGAGGTGACCGGTGCGTCGACGTTCGTCATCGAGCGCGGGCTCGACACCGGCCCGGTGCTCGGCGTCATGACCGAGACGATCCGGCCCACCGACACCGCCGGCGACCTGCTGGGTCGGCTGTCGGGAGCCGGGGCCGGCCTGCTCGTCGCGACCCTGGACGGCCTCGAGTCGGGCGACCTCGTGGCCGTCCCCCAGCCGTCCGAGGGCGTCTCGCTCGCACCGAAGATCGAGGTCGAGGACGCCCGCATCGTGTGGACGCGTCCGGCGACCGCTGTCGACCGGCTCGTGCGCGGCTGCACGCCCGCGCCGGGCGCGTGGACCACCTTCCGCGGCGAGCGGCTCAAGGTCTCGCCGGTGAGCGTCGTCGACGCCGGAGAGGTCCCCGACTCCGCCCGGCTCGGAGCCGGCACACTCCTCGTGACGAAGAAGGCCGTCTTCGTCGGCACGGGCAGCGACGCGATCCGTCTGGGCACGGTCCAGGCGCACGGCAAGAAGCCGATGGCGGCCGCAGACTGGGCCCGAGGCACGCGCATCGGGGCAGGGGAGGGGGTCGGCGATGAGTGACGAGCGACGGGGCGGCGGTCGACCGGGCGACGGGCGCCGCGGAGAGCGCCAGCGGCCGCAGGCTCGCGAGCGGTCGGCCGGCCACCGTTCCGAGCAACGACCGTCCGAGCGGGCCCGACGCACCGATGCGCCCCGGCTCGCCGCCTACACCGCGATGCGTGAGGTCGCCGACGGCGCCTACGCCAACCTCACGCTGCCGAAGCTGTTGCGCGACAGGCGGATCAGCGGGCGGGACGCCGGCTTCGCCACCGAGCTCGTCTACGGGGCGACGCGACTCTCCGGCCTCTACGACGCGATCATCGCCTCCGCCGCGGGTCGGTCCGTCGACAAGATCGATGCCAACGTGCTCGACACCCTGCGGCTCGGTGCGCACCAGCTGCTCGGCATGCGCGTGCCCAGCCACGCGGCCGTCGACGAGACCGTGGCCCTGGCCCGGCAGGTCAACGGGGCCGGCGCGGCCGGCTTCGTCAACGCCGTCATGCGGCGCATCAGCGAGCGCGAGCCGGACGAGTGGATCGACGTGGTCACCCGCGACGTCGTCGACCCGGTCGAGCGTCTCGCGCTGCGCACGTCGCACCCCGTGTGGATCGCCAAGGCCCTCCGAGCCGCCCTCATCGGGCACGGCGCCGCAGGTCCGGACGACGTCGAGGAGTCGTTGACGGCGTTGCTCGAGAGCGACAACGCCGCCGCCAAGGTGTCGCTCGTCGCGCGACCCGGCCTCGCCTCGCTCGACGAGCTCGAGGACGCCGGCGCGGAGCGCTCCGGGCTGAGCCCCGTCGGTGCGACGCTGCCGGAGGGCGACCCGGGAGCCATCTCTGCCGTACGCGACGGGCGGGCCGCGGTCCAGGACGAGGGCTCGCAGCTGCTCGTCCTCGCCCTCGCGGCCGCCGACACCGAGGGTGAGGCCGCCGAGCACGAGCGGTGGCTGGACCTCTGCGCGGGCCCTGGCGGCAAGGCGGGACTGCTCGCAGCGCTCGCCATCGAGCGACGGATCCCCTTCGTGGCCAACGAGATCAGCGAGCACCGTGCCGACCTCGTCTGGCAGACCCTGGCCGCGGCCCGTGCCGAGGCACGCGAGCTCGACACGAGCCTCAAGGTGCGACACGGGGACGGCCGGGAGCTCGGCGAGCTCGAACCGGGCGGCTTCAGTCGCGTCCTCATCGACGCTCCGTGCACGGGTCTCGGAGCCCTGCGCCGACGACCCGAGGCGCGCTGGCGGCGTGGCCCCGGCGACGTGGCGGCCCTGGCCGGGCTGCAGCGCGAGCTGCTCGAGTCCGGCATCGAGGCCACCGCGACCGGAGGCCTCGTCGGCTACGCGACGTGCAGCCCGCACCTCAACGAGACGCGCTTCGTCGTCACCGACATCCTCAAGCGGCGCGACGACGTCGAGCTCGTCGACGCGCGGCCGCTCTTCGTCGACGCCTCCGGACGCGAGCTGCCGGGTCTCGGCGAGGGGCCCTACGTCCAGCTCTGGCCGCACGTCCATGGCACCGACGCCATGTTCTTCGCCCTGCTGCGCAAGCGGTAGGCCCGAAAACGCTCGCGCGCGGACCTGGCGATGGGCAGGGTGGGGCCGTGACGGCATACGCGACCGACGACCTCGAGCCCAGCCCCGTCGACGAGAGGGTGGCACCGACGTACGACGCGGGGTCGGCCCACATGTTCGCGCCGGCCGTCCTCGGTCCCACGGTCGACGTGCTCCACGAGCTCGCCGGGGAGGGTCCGGCGCTCTTCGTCG
>Ga0164306_10001470_pt1 | contig 10478 bp, 10 predicted proteins | sample Whisoiple_242_MG_FD_110213 | JGI IMG/M metagenome (GOLD analysis project Ga0164306, IMG submission 110213) | Soil microbial communities amended with fresh organic matter from upstate New York, USA - Whitman soil sample_242_MG | ecosystem: Environmental > Terrestrial > Soil > Unclassified >... | reverse complement strand
TGGTCCTGTCGTGAAAATCTATATCGCGGAACAATTGCCTGGCGAAGCGGGCAAAGTCAAAACCATGGTTCCAAAGACCCATTTTCTTGCCCATCAGCCTGAGGCGCTCTGCCGCGGATTCGGCCGCCGAACCGGTCGGAACAGCCTGGTATGTGGTCGACATGCGTTTTACTCCATTCAAATGTTTACAGCAAAGCGCCGGGCGCTTTGGCTGTGGAATCGCGGCGCAAGCGGGCCAGAACGCCGGCCGGCAGTTTCTTTTTCAGCCAGGTCTTGATTTGCCGTTTTCGTCTCTGAGCGGCTACATATGTGCGGCCGATTCGTGAAGGCCCGGCAAAAACCAGGTTGAGATAATTTTTCTGGTGCGCGGCGAATTTCGCTTTGTAAGGATCATCGCCGCCAAGGAAGTCATAGCGTTTTGCGCCGCCGCGAATGATATCTTCCAGAACGTGCGCACGCAGCGCGTAGCCGATCTTTTCCGCCGCGTATTTGGGATGAAAACCTTCCTGGAGCAGGGAAACAGTATCGTTGTAGCGAAAGCAGAATTGCGCGCCTACGATTTCGCCATCCAGTTCCAGCAGCCAGAACTCAAGCCATCCGCGCCGCAGGAATGCCGCCGCCATCTCGAAATAAAAATCTTGCCTATGCGGATTGGCAAACGCGCCCGGCTCGCCGCGGCCAATCCAGCGCATTTGATGCAGGCGGAACAATGTCTCCAAATGGACCTTCAGTTCTTCTACGCATTCACAGCGGACAAAGCGAACGCTGTAACGTGACTGCAGCCGCCGGGGATAACGCGTGAGCAGCGGACGGAACGATGGTTCCAGCGCATTAAGGTATTGCGGCCAGGCAGCCGGCAAATCGACAACAAAGTTCGGCGTGAGCGTGGCATCAACGCTCCATTTGGCTTCCTGCAGGCGTTGACCAAGCCGCTTTGCCACGCGCGAAACCTGCGGAAGCGTTTCTAACGCGCAGAAGTCCCAATCGTTCTGTTTGTCGAGCCATGACACGAAGGCATCGGCGCAGACCTCTTCGTTGCCGGGCGACGCAATGAAATCGAGCGCGTCAGAATCTCCTGATCCCGCGCCAACCAAACGCAACGTGGTGAGCGTACGCCCGAAAAAAGAATTTTGCTCACGATAAAGAGGAGCAATGCCAAGCGCACGGCCTTCCGCGTCAGTGAAGACCAAACCGAGCAATTCCTTGTCCGTGGCAAATGCCCGCCACCAGGCGGCAAGCCATTCCGGGGTTTGGAATATAGAGGATGCTGGATTTGCCAGCAGACGATTCCAGCTTTCCCGAAACTGCTCCAATTCTTCCCAGGTACGGCATAGGCGCACTGTGCATTCTTCTGCCATAGGGCGGGATTCGAGCGCGAGCGCCGGTTCTGTCTGGGCAGCGAGCATGAGATTTGCATCAAGGGAAAGTGCAAGTGGACTGCCAACCGAGGCTCGTTGGATGGAGATTAAACTTAAGTAAACAAAGGAATTAGCTGAAAGTATTTCGGCAATGGCCAGCCACCAATATGAAACAATTTGCATATTCGTGACAAATCCGGCCCCTGGGAAATTTTAGAATTTCCAATATTTCCCCTTGCAAATGATTGCCACATTGCCTATAGTACATTGTACCTAAGGACAATAGATAGTTGGCCAGGTGGACGATTGCCAGCCGTTTTCAGCAAGCCCCAGGTGAGGCTTTTTACTGAGCTTCCTTCGTGTTGAGAACTTTGATGGCATTTTCGACGGAACCGGACACATGGAAGGGGTTATGAGAACAGAACGGAACCAACCCGCCTCGGTTGGCCGGCTTCGCATCGGGTCGTTATCGGATGCGCTGCCGGAAAAAGAGGTCTTCCAATCCGCGCGGATTCATCGGGACGGCATAGCAACGCCGATTCTCGCTGAAGAAACGCCATCGTTCCATTCCACAACAGTCAGATCTGCAACACATTTTTGTGTGTGTCGCAAAAGCCTTCATCGACAAGTGCAAATCACTGCACATGGTGATGAAGATCACATGGCTTTCAGGAACTCGGGCTCTAGGATCATGTAACTAGGTTGGCCTCGTCGAAATTTGCCAGGTGTTACTTGCCCGTCCGATGAGACGTTTACGGCGGCACAGGTATGGGAGCGATGGAAAAAGAGTTTATCAACGTGGGGAATGAGTGTCCGGTTTGCCATAGCTCATATTCACCGCTGCATTCATCTGAGTGCCCGGGCGACCATGAAATTATTGAGGTGGCCCCGCCGGAAAGACGGCGGCGGCAACTACGCTGCGGCCATGAGGAAGTTGAGCCATCGGCATTCCCGCTGGTCTCCGCGGCCCATGAGTTCAAGACGCCGCTGGTGGTAATGCTTGGATATACCGATCTTTTGCTGAGCGGCCATCTGGGCGCCATCAATCAAAGACAAAAACAGGTACTGGGAGAGATACAGGAAGGCGCTCAACGACTGCAAAAGTTGATTCAGGACCTTTTACTCCTCCAGGAACTGAAGGCCGGCCGTGTTTCCGCGGCGAACCTTGAATCGGCCGATGTGGATGAAAACCTGGGCGAGATTTTCAACTACTGGTCGCCTACGGCAACGCAGAAGCGCATCCGCTACCAGTTTCGTCCGGCCGAGGGCGGAGAAAGAGTGCGGGTTGAGCCGCTGAAGCTGCAGCACATTTTTTCCAACCTGATTGAAAATGCGCTCAAGCATACTCCCGCGAAGGGTCTTGTCGTGGTGACGGTAACACCCTGCTTCTGGGAGAGGCGGAAAGCGCAGACCGAGTTTTTGTTCAACATGGAACGGCGGGAAAGCCGCAAGGTGGAAAACGCCGTGCGCATCGACGTAAGTGATACCGGCCCGGGCATTGCTCCCGAGCATCACGACGAAATCTTTGGAGACTTTATACAGCTGCCGGGCGGCTCCGCCCGCGGCACCGGGTTAGGTCTGGCCATCGCCCGGCGCCTGGTGGAAGCGCACGGCGGCGTGATCTGGGTGGAAAGCGAACCGGGCAAAGGAAGCAAATTTTCCGTATTGCTGTCGCAATCGAAGGAGAGCAAGTGACAAGCGCGCCAAACATACTACTCGTCGACGATGAACCAAGCGTTCTTCGGTATACCAAGACCTTGCTCGAAATTGAAAACTATCACGTGGAGACGGCAGCCAGCGGCGAAGAAGCGCTCCAGCGCATGAACCGCGGTCCGGCGCCCCATTTGATCGTGCTCGATATGGTGATGCCCGGAATGGACGGACTGCAGACCCTGGCCAACTGCAAAAAACTCCGCCCTGACCAGAAAGTCGTGATGATCTCCTGCGTCAATGACACAAACAAGGTGGTCCAGGCGATCCAGTTGGGCGCTTCCGATTATGTGACCAAGCCGTTTCTCTCGCCGCAGTTCCAGGGAGCAATACGGAAGGCGCTGGGGACGGCCGAGCAGAACCATGTTATGCAAAACCAGGTTATGCAGAGCCAGGTTCCGGCGGCCGGCGCACCGTTGGCCGGCAACGAAATGGTCGACGATCTGGGTGAAGGATTTTTCTTTCTCGCTGCCAGCCCGGCCATGAAGCAGATTCGCGCCCAGGCCGCGCTCATCGCCAAGGTGAACGTGCCCGTGCTGCTGTTAGGCGAGAGCGGAGTGGGAAAAGAGATTCTGGCGCGGCTGATCCACAAGATGTCCATCCGCGCGCACCGCTCCATGGTGAAAGTGAACTGCGCGGCGCTGCCTGCCGACCTTTTGGAAAGCGAACTATTTGGCTACGAGGCGGGCGCTTTTACCGGAGCCGGCAAATCCAAGCCGGGAAAATTCGAATTGGCGCACAAAGGCACCATCCTTCTGGATGAAATCGGGGAAATGAGCGCGGGACTGCAAGCGAAACTGCTGCACGTTCTGCAGGATGGCACATTCTCCCGCCTGGGCGGCCGCGCGAATGTTCAAGTGGATGCGCGCGTGCTGGCTGCGACCAACATCGACGTGAAGAAAGCAATCGCAGAACGCAGGTTGCGCGAAGACCTTTACTATCGCCTGAACGCTTTTACCCTGACAGTGCCTCCGCTGCGCGAGCGGCGGGAGGAGATCCCGGTGCTGCTGCGTTATTACATGAACAATCTGGCGCGCCAATACGGCAAGAACACATTGCCGATTTCAGGCAAGCTGGAGCAGGAATGCCTGCGCTATCACTGGCCCGGCAATCTGCGCGAACTGGGGAACCTGGTAAAACGCTATCTGGTGCTGGACGATGAGAACCAGTTGGTGGACGAGCTACGGAACAAAGCCCGGGACGCCGGCGCGGAGGATGGCGCAGCGTCATCTTCCGGGCGCGGGGGATTGAAAGCGCTGGTGCGCAGCTTAAAGGACGACGCCGAAGCCCGCGAGATCCAGCGGGCCCTTGATGACGCGAACTGGAACCGCAAGGTGGCCGCGGCGGAATTGAACATCAGCTACAAAGCATTGCTGTATAAGATCAAGCAACATGGTTTGTCGCCTTCAGGCAGCCGCGAAGTTGGCCTGCGTGCAAAAGTCAACTAGAAGCATTAAAGTTGAAGACACAATCTGCAATCCCACGTGAGGTCCACTCAGGATGGCGAAGTATCTCGTTACCGGCATTGCCGGGTTTATAGGTTCGTCGATAGCGCACGAACTGGTCAGCCGTGGAGAAACAGTCCGCGGCCTGGATGATTTTTCCACGGGCAAGCCTGAGAACATACAGGACATCAGGAATGATCTCGATTTCCGCCAGGCAAGCCTGCTGGATGAGGCAGCGCTTGCTTCAGCGTGCAAGGGAATTGACTACGTGATCCATCAGGCGGCTTTGCCGTCCGTGCCAAAATCGGTGGCTGAGCCGCAATTGACGCATGCGGTCAACGTGAATGGAACGCTCAATCTTCTGATTGCCGCCCGCGATGCCGGAGTGAAACGCGTAGTGTATGCAGCTTCTTCTTCGGCTTACGGAGAGAGCGAAGTCCTGCCCAAGCAGGAAGCGATGATTCCCCGGCCGATTTCGCCCTATGCGGTGCAGAAGCTGACCGGCGAATACTACATGCAGACGTTTTCCGCCGTTTACGGACTGGAGACGGTGAGCCTGCGCTACTTCAATATCTTTGGTCCGCGACAGGACGCAAACTCGCAATACTCCGCGGTGCTGGCCAAGTTCATTACCCAGATGCAGCAGGGCGAGGCGCCAACCATTTTTGGCGATGGCGAGCAGAGCCGTGACTTTACTTATGTCGCGAACGCAGTGCAGGCCAATCTGAAGGCTTGTGCCGTGCCGGCCAAAGACGTATCCGGGAAAGTCTTCAACATCGCAACCGGCTCCAGGTTTTCACTGAAGCAGACGTTTGAAATGCTGCGCAAGATCATTGGCTTTTCCGGAGCGGCGAAGTTCGCGCCTCCGCGCGCCGGCGACGTGAAACATTCGCTGGCCGACATCGCCCTGGCGCAAAAACATCTGGGCTATTCAGCCGGCGTGAGCTTTGAAGAGGGACTCAGGCGCACGGTCGAGTGGTACGAGCAGCAGGCATCCGCAAAAGCCGGTACACAGGCGGTTGTAGCGCACAGGTAAAGCTGCGCGGGAAGAAGTCATTCGCCGTTGGCGCCGGCTCGAGCGAGAGTCTTTCGCGCGGTCCACTCCGGCGTGGCATGGTCATGGCTGCCTACGTAACGAAAGAAGCGCGGCCGTCCTCGTCTTTTCCAATAATGCGATTCGTAGGATGCCGTCTTTACGCCGGAGCGCAGCGCGCTCAGGAATGTCGCTTCCTGCGGGTCCACAACAATTCCCACGTGGCCCCGCCAGACGATCAGGTCTCCGGCTTCAGGATGGCCGACGCGGCGGAAGCCTTCCATGCCGTCGTACAGCGTCCTTGAAGGCGCATAGCCGTAATACAACCCGGCCTGCTCATAGAGATACTGCACGAAATGCGAGCAATCCAGATCGGTGTCGTGTATCTGTGCGCCCATCAACAGCAGGAGAGTTCTGGAATCCGTTGGCCGGGGCTGGGGAAGATCCGGCGCATCGAAGCCGGTGGTGAATTTGGTCAACGCGGGATGGAAATCCTCCTGCGCCGCCGATGTTTGGACGGTCGCGCAAATCACCAGAGAAACACAGAAGCCAAGGAACGCCGCTTTTTTCAGGTCTTTTTTTCGGTCTTTTTTCAGGTCCAGGAGCATAGTCGCGCCGCATTTGCGGTACTCATATTTCGATGCGAGCTATTCCGGATCCAGAGCTGGATTTGTTGTGGTCCGCAAATTTTTCCGCGATGCGCGAAAACGCGAGGAGGATGGCTAGCTATCTTTGAGTTGAGAAATCATCGAATAGGTTTTGTCGAACTCAGTTTTGAGAAATGGATTTGGAGCGGCAAGTCCGGCGACTACCTGCCTTGCCCATTCGAAATACTGTTGTTTTCTCTCGCGGTCCCATCCCGCGGGCGGGCTCGCCAGGATAGACCGAAGATTGGAAATTTTATCGGCCAGTTTGAGCGTTTGAGCGCGCTCCGATTTCTTAGGAGCGTTTTTCACCTGCAACTGCTTGCGAATTTCCTTCGGAAGCGATTTGTCGTCGGTCACCTCGTCCACCAGGGCGGCAACGTCTTTACCAAAACGCGCTTCCAGTTCCTGCAACGTAACGCCGGTGTCTTCAACGGTGTCATGGAGAAAAGCGGCCATCACCAGCTGCGCATCGAGGCGGTCACTGGCGGCTGCAACTAATTCCGCCACTTCAAGCAGATGGTTGAAATAAGGCTCGCCCGCCGCGCCTTTGCGTTTTTGCTGCGCGTGCTTTTCCGCCGCGAAGCGCGCGGCAGCCAGAATGCGCCGGACTGAAACTATCTCGCTATCATGCATTGCGGTCGTGTCCTTTCCCGGGGGCTTTATCCTCTTTGTGCGGCCACGATCTTCGCGGTGGTGATCGCCTGTCCGACGTGCCGCTGCGTGTGGTCGGCCACGTGGACGAGCAGCCCGCCTACAGAAGCAGGGAGCTGCTTTTTCCCGACGTGGCGCGCTTCTTCCAATTGTTCGAGCGAGAAAGCACGAATGCGCTTGCCGCTTTTGGCCAAGGCCACCACCAGCTCCGCCATCAGCTCATTTCTGGTCCCCCGGGAATCCATCTCGGCTTTCATCGCAGAAATTTGCTCCGCGGAAAGCTGCCGGCCTTCAGCGTAACTGAGCAAGCGGTCGATGCTGCGGGCGATATGGCGAAGATGAAATGCCACGGGCGCAATCCCGCCCGGCCGGGCGTGCAACTCTTCATCGCTCAGGCCATCGCACCAGCGTTCCAGGTCTTCTCTTGCCAGTTCCAGGGCGTGCAGCACGGCCCTCTGCACGGCCGGGACTTCCGTCATCGTGCCGCGCAGCCAGGGTTCAGGTAATTCGCTTTTTTGCATCCAGTCAATTCTCCCGTCCATTAATACGGTACAACAAAGTAGAAGGTGAAAGCGGAAATGCGGTCGGAAATTGACTTCCATGGGTCCGATGGCTAGGCTGAAGCGGGCAACTGACATCATGAGAAATTCTTACGCACGAATACTGCTCTGCCTGGCTTGCTGCAGCGTGTTTTTGGCAGTCGCGGCTTCGGCGCAGAAACACGCGTCCAAAGGCGATGACTGGCCGCTTCAGAATGCATCCATCGACGAGATTGAAATCCCCGCGGGCACGTCCCGTCAGATCCAGGTCACATATCCGGCGCCGGATGGCCCGTCTTTTCCTCTGATAGCAAGCGTTACCTGGTCCATTGAAAGGCCAGTGAAGGGGATCTCCATTGACAAGTCGGGAAAGCTAAGCGTCGATGCAGATGTCCCGCATGGGACAACCGCGACGATTCTGGCGGACGTTGAGAAGGGAAGAAGAAAGTTGTCGGGAAAAGTGTATGTGTTTCATCCGGATGAGAACCCGTTGATAGGCGCGTGGCATGTGGATACGCATGTGGCTTGTGGCGCATCGCAGGAGATCAAAGCCGCGGCGGCAGGCCCGGTTTCTCTACGCGGCTATGACTGGAATTTTCATGCCAGCCAGCAGTTCTGGGTAGGGCGGGAACACAATATCGCCGCGCGAACCATGCTTGCCGGCAGCTACAAGCTCGACCTGAAATCCGCGAAGATTGAACTGACACCCACGTGGCCTAAAAAAACAGTGTCGAACTGGAATTATCTTCTCAAGGATGACGGCAAGAGATTAATCCTGAAGCCGCTGGAACCTCAAGACGATCTGGAAGCAGGATGCGGTTACATTCTGTTGCGATAGCGTAATGCCAATCGTTATTCGATTTTTGCCGGTATCGGCAGTGCCGGCTGCAAGCAGGCGCTTGAGAACTCTCTGCAACGTTATGCGATCTCTTTTGACCTTTCATCCCATCGCCGCCAAAGTTTGACCAGTGGAGCTGCAATAGTTTGCCTACAGTTAGAAGCCAGCTTCTTCCGCGGACTTCAAGTTCGTCATTCAAATTACATTAGTAATCACTATCCAGGTTCTCTAAGGTTTTTTTAAGATGTAGCGCAGTTCGTCTTAGGCTAAGGTATCTGGTAATGAGGTGGTCGGAATGACGGATGCGACCCGGGGTGCATTTTCTGAACGTTTACGGGTAATTTCAGGCGAGCTGCGGGAGATCGATTTGGCGCTGAAGTCGGGAACGACTTCAGACGTGCTCCACTTGCAGGAGTTTCGCCAGGTGCTGGACAATGCCCGCCTGACGGCATGGACAGTGAGCGAGTTACTGAACGCGGTTGAGACGCAAAAGGACCCCGCCAAAGTATTGTCATTTGTGGCGGCTGAGCGGCTGCGCCGCTCCAATCAATTATTGAAGGACCTGTGCAGGGACATCGACGACCAGGGAATTACCTGGCAGACGCATGGAATCCAGAGCCTGTATGACACAGTGAACACGCTGCAGGTGCAGCTGCGTAAACTGGTGAGCGAGCATCGCGGCCGATTTGAAAAGGTGAGTGACGGCCTTCGCTGACGCCGAGGGTTGCTGGATGTCCCTCCTAAGCTGCCTATAAACAATAAGATAGAGGAATGTCCAAATTTTTGTTCGAAAATAACTAAAGAATTAGTTACTATTTCTTTTTGGACGCGTCTATATAGATAAGGAAATCTCTCAGGGAATCAGGAGCACAGGGACAAGTGCCGCCGAAAAAGTCGCCTACTCTAACAGAAGCTGAACTCCGACTGATGGAAGTGTTGTGGCAAAAGGGGCCTGCGACCGTTCATCAGGTGCTGGAGGGGCTCCCGGAGAAGTTCTCCCTGGCATACAACTCTGTTCTCACCACCATCCGCATTCTGGAAAAAAAAGGCTACGTGCAGCACGTAAAGGAAGGCCGCGCACACGTCTATGCGCCCCTGGTGGGCAAGCAGGAAGCCACGCGATTTGAGATCAAGAACCTGGTGGGACGCTTCTTTAAGAACTCCCATGAATTGCTGGTGTTGAATATTCTTGAGGACAAGAGCATCAACGCCGACGAACTGAAAAGGCTGAGCCAGCTTCTGCAGGAGCAAAGGGGGAAGCCATGAACTTTGCTTACGGATTTCACGGGCTTGCCACGGCAGTTTCTGAAGGCTTGTTGTATAGCGCGATAGCCGGCACGCTGCTTGCTTCGGCTGTGTGGTCCCTGTTGCGGCTGTTTCCCAGAAGGAATTCGCGCACAAGCTTCGCGATATGGTTTTCAACCTTGCTGGCGACGGCGCTGCTGCCGTTGATGAGATTGCCTTCCCTCGACGGAGCAAACAGCGCCGGAGGGCATGCGCTGGTTACGGTTTCAACGGCCTGGGCCTGGTACGTGTTTCTTGCCTGGGCGGGCGGGGCTTCCATCGGACTGCTACGGGTGGCGCTGGCGACAGTCCAGTTGCGCAGGATGCGCGCTGAGGCAATAGCGGTCGACCTGAAGACCCTGGACGCGGACTTGCGGGCGTTGATGGAGGATTTTCAGCGCTACCGGAAAGTTTCCGTGCTGGTTTCGCAGCGGCTGGAAGTGCCGACAGCCATCGGCTTCTACAAGCCGGCGATCATTTTGCCGGCATGGCTGCTGGAGTCGACGCCTGCTGAAGAACTGAAATACATTCTGTTGCATGAGCTGGCGCATCTGCGCCGCCGCGACGATTGGACCAACCTGGCACAGAAAGTCCTGAAGGCGCCGTTGTTCTTTCTGCCCAGCGTGTGGTGGATTGAGCGCAGGCTGTCGCTGGACCGTGAGATGGCATGCGACGATGCCGTGCTGGCACACTCGGGTAGCCCTCGTGGATACGCGGAATGCCTGGCGCGAGTCGCGGAAAGAAGCTTTCTGCGGCGGCAAATTGCTTTGGCCCAGGCAGTGGTGGGCCGCGTACGGCAGTTAACCACGCGCGTGGCGACCATCCTTGATCCCGATCGTCCAAGGGCAGCGCATTTATGGAAGCCCGCGATACCCGTGGTGGTGGCATTGGCGGGATTGTGCGCGTTGCCTGCTTCGTTCGCGCCAGAACTGGTGAGCTTTAGCGATCAGGCGAATACGGGACAGGTATTGTC
>Ga0164306_10001468_pt1 | contig 10479 bp, 9 predicted proteins | sample Whisoiple_242_MG_FD_110213 | JGI IMG/M metagenome (GOLD analysis project Ga0164306, IMG submission 110213) | Soil microbial communities amended with fresh organic matter from upstate New York, USA - Whitman soil sample_242_MG | ecosystem: Environmental > Terrestrial > Soil > Unclassified >... | reverse complement strand
GCCTCCCGCATGCCGGGGGAGGGCTCCACGGCCGTCACGCGGCGTCCTGCGGGCCCCGGCAGGGCCAGCAGGCGCTCGGTGAGCTTGCCCGTCCCCGCGGCGAGGTCGACGACGTCCACCGCCGCGGCGGGCACGCACCAGGCGACGGCCTCGTCGGGGTACGTGGGGCGGGCGGCCTGGTAGAGCGCGGCGGCGGGGCCGAACGAGGCGGCGCGGGCGGCGCGCGGGGCGGCGGGCGGGGCGTCGGGCGGTGCGGGGCGGTCCTGGTCCACGGCACGAGCCTGCCACATCGACATTCGGAGCAATCTGCGCATCACTCATTTATCAGGTCAAGACGGCGGGTAGTTTGGTGCGATTTCTGACATATGAGCACGCGGGCAGGCTCGTGTGGTCGCCTCACATAGGTATCGCCCCTGTTCAGGACGTGTGGACATCGATACCGTTTTATCGGCGTCGTCAGATGGCGACTGCCGGAAATGGACGAGGGGAGAAGTCGATGTCGATGACGACGTCAACGAGCGCACGCGTGCGGCGGGTGCTCGTGGCTGCCGTGCTGGTGCCGGGCTTGCTGTTCGGATCCGCGGTCAGTGCCTCAGCCGCGACCCCGAGCTGCTCGAGCGGGTACGCCTGCTGGTGGGTGAACACCGGCTACTCCGGCACCTACTACGGGTCGGCGCTCAATCAGCTGACCTGGCCGAGCGGGATCGAGAACAAGGACAAGTCGGTCTTCAACAACGGGACGAGCGGAAACGCAGTGTTCACCTACCGCTACGCGCAGAACATCGAGGTCATGTACTGCGTGCGCAAGGGTGTCTCGGTGAACTCCATCAGCAAGTCCAACATGGGCAGCAGCCACAAGTGGAAGGCGGCGGACTCCGGGTGCTACTGACGAAGGCCCGGACGGCCGTGTGCGCCGCGGCCGTGCTCGGCGTGCTCGGGTCGGCGGGCTGCTCGCCCGCTCCCGAGCCGTCCGAGCGGTACCTCGACCCGGACCTCCGGTCGGAGGTGCTCGCGCGCGTCCAGGCGCTGAACTTCCCGTTCGACTCCGATCCTGCGTACGCCGTGCGGATCGCGAACCTGCAGACCCGCTTGATCAACGAGTGCGTGTCCCGCCACGGGGTGGTGCCTCCCCGAACACAGGAGCTCCCGTACACGACCGAGGTGCTCACGCCGAGCGAGCCCCGGCTGTGGCTGCTCCCCGAGGAGGACTACGGCGTGGCGTCGGCACTGTCCGACCCCGAGGTGCTGGCGGCTCTCCTCCGGGCGCCCTCAGCAGACGTGCCCCCCGACGGGATGCCGCCGGACCCGGAAGCCTACGACCGCGCGGTGTACGGCCCCGACGATGAGCGCATCTCGTTCCCGATCCCTGGCGGGGGCACCGCCTCGGTCCCGGTCGGCGGCTGCTTCGGTGAGGCGACCGAGGCGATGTACGGCGTGCCGGCCGCCGACTACGAACGCGCGTACTACGCGATCCCCAACATCCGGGATGTGATGACCGATGTGCTCGCCGACGAGCGGGTCCGGAGATCGGTGGGGGCGTGGGCGAGCTGCATGGGTGAGCAGGGCGTCCGAGCCTCCGGCCCGGCGGACCTCTACGAGGCCATGAGTCGATGGGTCGAGGGGGTGGTCGAGGGGAGCGTGCGCGTCGCGCACGTCGAAGAGCTCGAGCACGAGCTGGCCCGCCACGACCGGGCGTGCCGGACCGAGAGCGGCTTGGGTACGGAGGTGGCCGAGGTCTTCCTCGAGAGCGCGAGAGCCGCGCTCGAGGGGAGCGAGGGCGTGGTCCTGGAGTACCGGGCCATGATCGAGCACGCCCAGTCGGTGCTGGGGTCCGCGTGAGCCGTGGTGCGGTGCGTGTGGCGTCGGCCCTGGTGTGCGGACTGGTGCTGGGCTCCGGCGCCACCGTCGCCGTTGCATCGTGGCAAGCCGGGCGCGGCACGGAGCGCCCCGACGAGGAGGACGTCGCCGCCCCCACGACCGTCCCGGTCGTGCGCCAGGTCCTCGAGGACGTCGAGGTGGTGTCGGGTGCGCTCACCTGGGCGGACGAGGAGCACCCGATCCTGCGCGAGGGAGTCGTGACCGCGCTGCCGATCCGGCACGGAGCGGAGATCGTCCCGGGTGACGTGCTCGTCGAGATCGACGACCGCCCGGTGGTCGCCCTGCACATGCCGTTCCCGCTGTGGCGCGATCTCGAGGACGGCGACGTCGGCGCCGACGTGCTGCGCCTGCACGAGGCTCTCGCCGAGATCGGGGTGCTCCCCGGTCCGGTCGCGGCACCGCTCGGTCCCGGCACGCTGAGAGCGTTGGCGGAGATCGATCCACGGCTCGGCGGCGACACGGTGGCCGCCGGCGACATCGCGGCCGTCGACACCACGGGGTCGGTGCTCTCGGCCGCAGCCGTCGGTGTCGGCGGGCGCGTGGCCGCGGGCGATCTCGGGGTACGGCGACGTGCCGATCGGATCGCGGTCGAGGACGGCGGCATGGCGGGCCAGTACGCGCGAGCCGGGGACGAGCTCCGACTGGTCGATGCCACAGGCGTGACGCGGTGGTCCGGCGTGATCTCCGAGGTGGAGGTGGACGGCTCGCGGACGCTGCTCGGGGTGGCCGACCCGACGTCGCTGCCCGACGAGCTGGGAGCCGCGGCCATCGTGACCGCGACGACGGGGGGCGAGGTCCTGACGCTTCCCCGTGCCGCGATCACCGCCGATCCCGACGGAGGGTCGAGCATCCGGCGCTCCGGGGCCGACGGTGTCGTCGAGGTGGTGCGGGTGACGACCGGGCTGTGCACGGCGTCGCTCTGTGAAGTCAGGGCAGGGAGCGGCGCGGACGTCCTCCTCGCCGCGGGTGACCTGGTGGACGTCCCGTGACGATCGCCATCTCGGGTCGCGGCCTGCACCAGACCTTCGACGGCGGCCGCGTCACGCCGCTCGCAGGCGTGGACGTCGACGTCGAGGCCGGGCACATGGTCGCCGTGGTCGGGGCGAGTGGTTCGGGCAAGACGACCTTGCTCAACGTGCTCGGTCTGCTCGACCGCCCTGAACGCGGCGAGGTGCTTGTCGGGGGGCAGTCGACCACGCAGCTCGACGAGCGACGCCGCGCGCTCCTGCGAGCCCGCCACCTGGGGTTCGTCTTCCAGGACTCGCTGGTGGACCACCGCAGGACGGCCGCGGAGAACGTCGCCCTCGCCTGCGTCTTCGCCGGCATGCGCCGTTCGGCACGCACCGCGAGCGTGCATGCCGCGCTCGAGGCCGCCGACGTCGACCACCGTGCCGGCTCGCTCGCGGGCACCCTCTCCGGGGGCGAGCGGCAGCGGGTCGCGGTCGCGAGGGCCATCGTGCACCGGCCAGAGGTCCTTCTCTGCGACGAGCCGACGGGCAACCTGGACGAGGCGAACACCTCCCGCGTCTTCGACCTCTTGACGTCCTTCGTCGCGGGCGGGGGCGCGGTCGTCCTCGTGACGCACGACCTCGAGCTGGCCGAGCGGTGCGATGTCGTCCTGCGCGTCAGCGGAGGGTCGGTCCGCGTCGCATGAGAGGCAGCGGCTGTTCGTCCCGGGTGCGGGACGTGCTCGAGCACACCGCGTTGACGATCCGACGAACCGGTGGCCGCGCGATCGCGTTCGCTCTGGCCGCCTGCGCGGCGTCGGGCCTGCTGGCCTTCGGTGTGACGGAGGCGGCGGGCCGTGAGTCCGAGGTGGGTGCTCGGTTCGACGACCTCGCGGCGGAGACGCTGCAGGTGTCCTTGCCGCTCCGGGGCTCGCCGTACGACGAGCTCGGGCAGGAGCTGATCGGGGCGATCAGGGGAATCGACGGGGTGACCGGGGTGGCCTGGGGCGGCCGGGAGGACGTGTGGGCCGCCCGCGAGCACGGCCCGGCCGCTCCGGCGCGGCTGTGGACGCTCGACGGGGACCTGGCGATCCTCGGTCTGGAGACGACGGGGCGCGGGGGAAGCGGGCTCAGCCGGGGCCTGCTCGTCGGCGGCGCGGCGGCGCACCTGGCCGACGGCCTGGCGCGGTTCGACCGGGTCGTCGTGGACGGGCGCCGCCTCGTCGCCGACGGCGTCGTCGTGCGCTCACCGGCGATCGTCGACCTCCTGGACGCCGTCGCGCTGGTCGGTGAGGGGTCGCCGTTGTCGATGGCGGCGCCGGGTGAGCTCGTCGTCGGAGTGCGACCGGGGTGGGCGCACGTGGTCGCCCCGCGGCTCGCGCGAGTGCTCGCCCCGTCCCGGGAGTCGTCGGTCCTGGTCCGGTACCCGCCGGAGCCCGACGCGTTGCGCGGGAACGTCCTGGCGTCGGTGGGGTCGTTGGTCTGGGCTGCCGCCGCGTCGATCGTGGTCCTCGGAGCCGCCGCGGTGATGGTCGGCACCTTGTTCCGCGTCCTCGCCGAGCGGCGCCTGCTGGGGATGTACCGAGCGATCGGGGCTCCGGCCAGCTTCGTGATCGCCACGCTCGTCCTCGAGGCGGGGATCGTCGGAGTCCTCGGTGGGGCGGTGGGGACGGTCCTGGGCCTGGGGGTCGCGGCGGCGCGCGCGCTGGCGGCGGGCACGGCGCTGCACATCCCGTGGGTCTGGGTCCTGCTCGGCGCCTCGACGGGCGTGGTCGCCAACACGCTCGGAGCGCTCGTCCCCGCGCTGCTGGCGGTCCGAGAAGCACCGCTCACGGCGCTCCGCGCTCGGTGACCGGTGGCCGGTTTGGCTCGCGAGCGACTGTCCGGTAATGTTCTCGGTCGGCACGGCGTCCAGTACGCCGGTCCTCCAACCCGCTCTCTCCGGCGCCCCGTGCGCCGGTCGGCGCTGGCTGCGAGACCGGAGGAATGTCCGGAAGTGCCATTGGGGTATGGTGTAATTGGCAGCACGAGTGATTCTGGTTCACTTAGTCTAGGTTCGAGTCCTGGTACCCCAGCAAGGTTTCGCAGAACGGCCCTGAAAGGCCGATTTGATGAAGCCGAGCAGGATGCAGTAGAGTAAGACCCGGTCAAGCCGCCCCGGCGGTGCGATCAGCTAGGCCCCCATCGTCTAGTGGCCTAGGACGCCGCCCTCTCACGGCGGTAACAGGGGTTCGAATCCCCTTGGGGGTACATCAGGAAAGGCCGGTCGCCAGCAGGCGGCCGGCCTTTCTGCTGCCCCGGCGCAGGAGCGCCCTGCGCCGAGTTCGGCACTCGGGTGTCGAGTTCGGCACCGCGAGATGCCGAACTCGGGCACGAACTGCCGAACTCGCCGGTCGGGCGCGCCGGGACGTGCGCGAGGCCGCCACCCCCCGGGGGGAGCGGCGGCCTCGCGCGGCGCGGGGCGCTACTCCGCCGTGCGGCGGAGGACCTCCGTGAGGCGGTTGGCCGCCGAGACGACCGCGGCGGCGTGCAGGCGGCCCGGCTGGCGGGACAGGCGCTCCACGGGGCCGGAGATGGACACCGCGGCCACCACGCGCCCGGACTGGCCGCGCACCGGCGCGGAGACGGACGCGACGCCGACCTCGCGCTCGGACACCGACTGCGCCCAGCCGCGGCGGCGGACGCCGGACAGGATCGTCGCGGTGAACTTCGCGCCCTGCAGCCCGCGGTGCAGCCGGTCCGGCTCCTCCCAGGCGAGCAGGATCTGCGCCGCGGACCCGGCCGCCATCGTCAGCGTGGCGCCGACCGGGATCGAGTCGCGCAGGCCGATGGGCCGCTCCGCGGCGGCCACGCAGATGCGCTGGTCGCCCTGGCGGCGGTAGAGCTGGGCGCTCTCGCCCGTGTGGTCGCGCAGCGCCGCGAGGACGGGGCCGGCCGCGGCGAGCAGCCGGTCCTCGCCGGCGGCGCTGGCGAGCTCGGTCAGCCGCGGACCCAGGACGAACCGGCCCTGCATGTCGCGCCCCACCAGGCGGTGGTGCTCGAGCGCGACGGCCAGCCGGTGGGCCGTCGGGCGGGCAAGATGGGTGGCGTTGACCAGCTGCGCGAGGGTGGCGGGTCCGGCCTCCAGGGCGTTGAGGACCGAGGCGGCCTTGTCCAGCACGCCGACTCCGCTAGAGTTGTCCATAGGTCGATATTGCCGTCTCGCACACTGAGACGCAAGTCGGCACCGAGAAGGACCCCGGTCGGCCCCCACCGACCGACGGACGAGAGGACGCCCGAACATGGCCGGCACACTGGCGGAGAAGGTGTGGGAGAACCACATCGTGCGGCGCGGCGCCGACGGCGCGCCCGATCTGCTCTACATCGACCTGCACCTCGTGCACGAGGTCACCAGCCCCCAGGCGTTCGAGGGGCTCCGGCTCGCCGGCCGTCCCGTCCGCCGCCCGGACCTCACGCTCGCCACCGAGGACCACAACACCCCGACGCTCGACATCGACCTGCCGATCGCCGACGCGACGTCGCGCACGCAGATCGACACGCTGCGGAACAACGCGAAGGAGTTCGGCGTCCGGCTGCACTCCCTCGGCGACGCGGACCAGGGGATCGTGCACCAGGTCGGCCCGCAGCTCGGCCTGACCATGCCGGGCCTGACGGTCGTCTGCGGCGACTCGCACACGTCCACCCACGGCGCGTTCGGCGCGCTGGCGTTCGGCATCGGCACGTCCGAGGTCGAGCACGTGCTCGCCACCCAGACGCTGCCGCTGGCGCCGTTCAAGACGATGGCGATCACCGTCAACGGCGCCCTGCCGATCGGCGCGACGGCCAAGGACATCATCCTGGCCGTGATCGCGCGGATCGGCACCGGCGGCGGCCAGGGCTACGTCCTGGAGTACCGCGGCGAGGCGATCCGGGCCCTGTCGATGGAGGGCCGCATGACGATCTGCAACATGTCGATCGAGGCGGGCGCCCGCGCCGGCATGATCGCCCCCGACCAGACGACCTTCGACTACCTGAAGGGCCGCCCGCACGCCCCCGAGGGCGCCGACTGGGACGCCGCGGTCGCGTACTGGGAGACGCTGCGCAGCGACGACGACGCCACGTTCGACGCCGAGGTGGTCCTGGAGGCCGCCGACCTCGAGCCGTTCGTCACCTGGGGCACCAACCCGGGCCAGGGCCTGCCGCTGTCGGGCGCCGTGCCGGTGCCGGAGGAGATCGCCGACGCGAACGAGCGGGTCGCCGCCGAGCGCGCCATCGAGTACATGGGCCTCACCCCGGGCCAGCCGCTGCGCGAGATCGCGGTCGACACGGTGTTCATCGGCTCCTGCACCAACGGCCGGATCGAGGACCTGCGGGCCGCCGCCAAGCTCATGCAGGGCCAGAAGAAGGCCGACACCCTGCGCGTCCTCGTCGTCCCGTCGTCCGCCCGCGTGCGGCTGCAGGCCGAGGCCGAGGGCCTGGACAAGATCTTCCTCGACTTCGGGGCCGAGTGGCGCAACGCCGGCTGCTCGATGTGCCTGGGCATGAACCCGGACCAGCTCGCGCCGGGGGAGCGGTCGGCGTCGACGTCGAACCGCAACTTCGAGGGCCGGCAGGGCAAGGGCGGCCGCACGCACCTGGTCTCCCCGCTGGTCGCCGCCGCCACCGCCATCCGCGGCACCCTGTCCTCCGTCTCCGACCTGGGTCCGGACGTCGCCGTCCCGGACGGCTCGCCGCTGGACCTCCAGCCGGCCTGAGCCGCCGCACCGACGCCCCCGCAGACCCCCCGACCGAGAGAGCGAGCACGCTCGTGGAGAAGTTCACCCAGCACACCGGCGTCGGCGTCCCGCTGCGCCGCAGCAACGTCGACACCGACCAGATCATCCCGGCCGTCTACCTCAAGCGCGTGACCCGCACGGGCTTCGAGGACGCGCTGTTCGCGGCGTGGCGGGGCGACCCGTCGTTCGTCCTCAACCAGGACGCCTACCGCGCCGGCTCGGTCCTCGTGGCCGGCCCGGACTTCGGCACCGGCTCGTCCCGCGAGCACGCCGTGTGGGCGCTCAAGGACTACGGCTTCAAGGTCGTCCTCGCCTCGCGGTTCGCCGACATCTTCCGCGGCAACTCCGGCAAGCAGGGCCTCGTCGCCGCCCAGCTCGCGCAGGAGGACGTCGAGCTCATCTGGAAGGTCCTCGAGACCGCGCCCGGCACCGAGGTGACCGTCGACCTCGAGACGAAGACCGTCACCTGCGACGACGTCGTGGTGCCGTTCCAGATCGACGACTACACCCGCTGGCGCCTCATGGAGGGGCTGGACGACATCGGCCTCACCCTGCAGCACGAGGACGAGATCACCGCGTTCGAGGCCACCCGGGACGCCTGGCGCCCGAAGACCCTGCCGGCCAAGCACCTGCCGCCGGTCGAGATCAAGGCCGCCCGCCCGGTCGAGCTCAGCCTGGGGAAGCGCCCCGGCCTCTGAGCCGTCGGGCCCCCGGGACGCCCCGGGTCGCGCAGCATCCTGCGCGGCCCGGGCGTCCCATATGTGGAGGTTTGGCGCGCGCTGTGCGGGACGCACGGCGCGGGTGCGTGCCCCCGTCGCGGCGTGCGCCACCATGGGGGGATGACCGATCTCCTCTACGTCCACGGCGGCACGCCCCTCGCGGGCGAGATCACCGTGCGGGGCGCCAAGAACTTCGTCTCCAAGGCGATGGTGGCGTCCCTGCTGGGCGAGACCCCGAGCGAGCTGCGCAACGTGCCGCAGATCCGCGACGTCGGCGTCGTCACCGGCCTGCTGGAGCTGCACGGCGTGCGGGTGTCCGCCGACGCCGAGGGCGGCGTGCTGCGCCTCGACCCGACCGACGTCGAGTCCGCGCACGTGGCCGACATCGACGCGCACGCCGGCTCCAGCCGCATCCCGATCCTGTTCTGCGGCCCGCTGCTGCACCGGCTCGGCGAGGCGTTCATCCCCGACCTGGGCGGCTGCCGGATCGGCGACCGGCCGATCAACTACCACCTGGACATCCTGCGGCAGTTCGGCGCCGTGGTGGACAAGCGCGAGAACGGCATCCACATCCGCGCGCCGCGCCGCCTCCGGGGCACGAAGATCACGCTGCCCTACCCGAGCGTCGGCGCCACCGAGCAGCTGCTGCTGACGGCCGTGCGCGCCGAGGGCGTGACGGAGCTGACCAACGCGGCCATCGAGCCCGAGATCATGGACCTGATCAACGTCCTGCAGAAGATGGGCGCGATCATCTCCGTCGACACCGACCGGGTCATCCGGATCGAGGGCGTCGACCGGCTCGTCGGCTTCCAGCACACCGCCCTGGCCGACCGCATCGAGGCCGCGTCCTGGGCGTCGGCCGCGCTGGCCACCGGCGGCGACGTCTACGTCCGCGGGGCGACCCAGCCCGAGATGACCGCGTTCCTCAACACCTTCCGCAAGGTGGGCGGTGAGTTCGCGATCGACGACGAGGGCATCCGGTTCTTCCACCCGGGCGCGGACCTGAAGTCGATCGTGCTCGAGACCGACGTCCACCCCGGGTTCATGACCGACTGGCAGCAGCCGCTGGTCGTCGCCCTGACCCAGGCCAAGGGCCTGTCGATCGTGCACGAGACGGTCTACGAGAACCGGTTCGGCTTCACGGACGCGCTGCGCGGCATGGGCGCGACCATCCAGGTCTACCAGGAGTGCCTGGGCGGCCGGCCCTGCCGGTTCGGGCAGCGCAACTTCTCGCACTCCGCGGTCATCTCCGGCCCGACGCCGCTCACCGCGGCCGACATCGAGGTCCCGGACCTGCGCGGCGGCTTCAGCCACCTCATCGCGGCGCTGACCGCGCAGGGCACCTCCGCGGTGCGGGGGATCAGCCTGATCGACCGGGGCTACGAGAACTTCACCGCGAAGCTCGAGGCGCTCGGCGCCAAGTTCGACCGCGACTGACGCGGCCCCGCACGGGGTCACGACGCCCGCCCGGCCACCTCGGCCGGGCGGGCGTCGTGGTCCCCAGGCGCGCGAAGTGGGGGTTTACAACGGAGGAACGGCTTCGCTAGACAGAGGCCACGGTTATCCGTTGTAACGGCCGGGTGGCGCTCAGCCGCCGCCCCCTGGCCCCGATGGCGAAGGAGCCACCGTGAGCCAGCCTGCCCGTACTGCCGCACGCCCTCGACCGGCCCGGCCCGGTCCCCGCCCCGCCGCCGACCTGTCTCGCCGCGGCTTCCTCGCCGGTCTCGGCGCGGTCGGCCTCGGCGCCACCGTCGCCGCCTGCACCGGCGGCAGCCCGTCCGCCTCCGGCACCGCGGGCGGCGGCGTCGTCGACCTCGCGTTCTGGAACGGCTTCACCGGGGGCGACGGCCCCGTCATGCAGGACCTCGTCGACCGGTTCAACGCTGAGCACGACGGCATCGCCGTGAAGATGACGACGATGGAGTGGGCCGACTTCCACGCCAAGCTGCCCGCCGCGCTGACCTCCGGCCAGGGCCCGCACATCGCGATCCAGCACCTCGACTCGCTGCCGACGTCCGCCGCCCGGGGGCTGCTGCTCCCGCTCGACGACCTCGCCGACGACCTCGCGCTGACCGCGGACGACTTCATCCGGCCGGTGTGGGACGCCGGCATCTACGACAGCGCGCGGTACGGCATCCCGCTCGACGTGCACCCGCTCGGGTTCTTCTCCAACACCGCGGT
>Ga0164306_10001466_pt1 | contig 10481 bp, 9 predicted proteins | sample Whisoiple_242_MG_FD_110213 | JGI IMG/M metagenome (GOLD analysis project Ga0164306, IMG submission 110213) | Soil microbial communities amended with fresh organic matter from upstate New York, USA - Whitman soil sample_242_MG | ecosystem: Environmental > Terrestrial > Soil > Unclassified >... | reverse complement strand
CGCAATGTCACACGCTTCGCCGTCGGAGCTGATGAGCTTGGTCGACATCGCCCGCGCGTCGGGCGAGCGCGGTCAGGCAATCAGCGCACTGCGCCAGGTGCTCGCTCACGCGGAAGCACCGGAAGCACCGTTGGCCGCCTGGACGCTCGGCAATCTGCTCGACCAGGCCGGCGATCAGCCGGGCGCCGCACAGGCATTTGCGCTCTATCGGCGCTTGTCTCCGACTGGTGACTTCGCCGAAGATGCGGCGGCTCGCCAAGTCGATGTGGCGCTTCGAGAGGGCAACCTCGAGCTGGTCACGCAATTGGTCGAAGACTATGCGCGCGATTTCCCCCACGGCAGACGGCTCAGCGAGTTTCGCAGGGCCGAGCGCGCGCTGCAGGGCGACCAAGACGCCGGTCCCAAGTCGGACGTCGTCCACGACGAGCCCGACGACGAATCCGACGACGGTCACACGGCTCCCAGCACCGCCAGCGAGCCGAGCTCCAAACCCAGTAGCGAAGCGCACTGACGCGCTTTCGGCTCGCCCAAGGTCTGCGCGCTTCGTGCGCGCGTTGCTGGCGCTGAGTTGTGTGATCTCGTGCGCGTTGCTCGGCCGCGAGGCTTTCGCGCGCTCTGAGCCGGTGGTGGTCGAGATTGGCGATAGCGCCGAGTCATTGCTCGACGCGCGCGCCACGCGGCGGCTCGTGCAGCTGGAGCTTTCCGAGATCGACGTGCCGCCCGCGAGCGGCAACAAGCGCGCGCACGTGCCGCTATTTTTTCGCGTGATCCAGGTCGGGCAGGACGTGCGCGTCGAGCTCTGGGAACGCGGTGAATATCACGGCGCGCGCCTCGTTTCGGGCAGCAATGCCGCCGGCCAGCTCGTCGCGCGTCGCGTCGCGTTGGCTGCTGCCGAGCTCGCGCGTCGTCTTCAGAAGAAGCGCCGAATGCAAGCCGAGCGTGAGCGTGTTGCGGCGATCGCGAGGGCAGAGGAAGCGGCGCGCGAGGCGCGTCGCGCGCTGGACGGTCCGTTCGCGCTTCGCCCTAGTCTCGAAGGTGCGAGCATCGGTGACTTCGCGGCCGTGCTCGCGGGGCCACGGCTCTTGGGGCAATGGACGATTGCCCAGCGCACGCGCATCGAGGGAGGCTTTGCTTGGCTCGCCGGCAGTGCGCCGGCATCGGCCAAAGCTGAATGGCTCGAACTGTCACTCGCGCCGATGCAGCGCGTGGCGCTCGCCGAGACGGTCGATTTGGACCTCGGCCTGTCCGTGGCAGCGGCTTGGCTCAGACTCGCCAAAGTGCAAGGAGTCGACGCCATTCCCGATCAAAACGAGACCTGGTCGGCGCGCGCGGCAGCGGTGGTTCGCCTCGAGCCGCGACTCAGTCGACAGCTGCGGCTGAGCCTTGGCGTGGACGCGGGGCTTTTGCTACGCCCAGTGCGATTCCAATCGCAATCCGATACCGCCGAGCGCTTGCACGGTGCGTGGCTCGGCCTCGGTCTCGGTCTGGTGTTCACGCCGCGCTAGATGGCGCCTTGTCCAAACAACGCTTCGCGCGCGGCGCGAGTAAAGCTGACGAGGCGGCCTTCGATGCGGAATGGGAGTTGCGGCTCTGCCAAGCGCTTGCAACCGCGTACCTTCACTTGCACGGGAAGGTCACCGTGCTTCATGCTCAAGGTCGAGCCAGGCGGTGAAGCAACGCTAGCGCGAACGACCACGTGGTCGCCTTGAACTTCGACGATCGCGGCGTCGCCGCCGTTTTCGATGATGAGCGGAACGTTCATCCCTTGCGTCCTCGTTGCATGGCGGCCCGCGCTTCTTTCAGGCCGTCTTTTTCGCGCAGGGTTTGGCGCTTGTCGTAGTCTTTCTTGCCGCGCGCCAGTGAGATCTCGATTTTTGCGCGGTTGTTCTTGAAATAGCACTTGGTGACGACGATCGTCATACCTTCGCGGTGTACGCCTTCGCGCAGCCGCTCGATCTGCGCCTCGTGTAGCAGCAGTTTGCGTGTGCGGATTTCTTCGTGCGCAAAGGCGGCGTGTTTGAGGGTCGCGATGCGCATGCCCTTGACCCACGCCTCACCACGTCGATCGAGCTCGACCCATGCCTCGGTCAAGTTCGCCGGTCCCTCACGCAGCGCGCGCACCTCGCTACCCATCAAAACCAGACCGGCTTCGAGGGTTTCGCCGAGCGTGTAGTCGAAGGTGGCACGGCGATTTTTCGAGACAAGGCGATCGCCCTGCTCTTGTTTTTTCTTCTGTGCGGCCATTTCGCGGGGCGAGCACTATGCCGTGAGCGCGCGAAGGTGCAACTTCACCCTTCCGCGGAGCCACTTTTCGGCACAGGATTGAGCATGGCTTTCTTTCCCGACCAGCGATCGGGCCTTATTTTAGCGATTTTTGCCGTCGTTTGGAGCGGGTGTTCCGCGGCCAGCACGAGCGCTTCAGGCGGCCGGTCCTTTGCGGCGGGTGGCACGCCGAGCGGCGATCCCCCAGCAAGCGCCGGAGGAAGCTCCGCATCCGAGCAAGGTGACGCCGGCGCCGAGGCGGATGGCGGGCGCAATCGGCGGGTGGCATACAGTCGGTGAGTGGTGGCGGTCCTGCGCTCGGCTCGGGTGGCGCGCGCAACAGTGCGGGCGGTGCTGCTACGGCGCTGCCTGCGAGCGTGCCGTTCGTGTACGTGGGCAGTACCAACGGTCAGATCTCGATCTTCACGCTCGACACCGCTCTCGGGAAATTGACGCTCGTGAAGAGCGTAGCGGCCGGCAACTATCCGTCGTTCCTGGCCTTCGACCCCACGTTTGCCAATCTGTATGCGGTAAACGAGCCTGACGGAAAGATTGCCGCGTTCGGCGTGGACGCCAAGACCGGCGATCTGACGTTCTTGAATCGCGTCGATGCGGGCGGCGCGGCGTCGGGGCCGGCGTTCGTTTCCGTAGACCGTAGTGGGAAGTATGTGCTCGTCGCCAACTACAACAGCGGCACGACTCGAGTATTTTCCGTGCGCAACGATGGTGGCCTGAGTTCCCCAACGGACGACAAGTCGCCGGGCAAGAACTCACACATGATTTTGACCGACCCGGGCAACGAGTTCGCGTTCGTGATGAACAAGGGGTCGGACACCATCTCGCAATACGTGTTCGACAACAGCAACGGCACACTCACGCCGAATGACGTGCCTTCGGTGATGACCCCAGCCGGCTCTGGTCCGCGTCACCTTGCGTTTCATCCGAACGGCAAATACGCCTACCTGATCGCGGAAACCGACGACACGATGTTGGCCTACGCCTACGACGCCAAGCTCGGGCGGCTCTCGTTCTTGGAGAGCAAGTCCACCTTGCCTGCGGGAACCGATGGCGCGTCGAACACGTGTGCTGAAGTGGTCGTCGCGCCGTCCGGAAAGTTCGTGTACGGCTCGAATCGCGGACATGACAGCATCGTGCGGTTTTCGATCGACACCGCGACCGGCAAGCTCACGTTCATGGACACCACGCCGTCCGGTGGCAACGTGCCGCGTAGCTTTACTCTGTCCGAAAACGGCGAGCTGATGTTGGTTGCGAACGAGTCCGGCAACGTGACCTCGTTTTCGGTAAACACCAAGACGGGCGCGTTGACCAAGCTGCTCAGTTCGGACGTGCCGCAGAAGCCGCAGTTCGTCGGCATCGCGAACTTGCCGACCCAGTAGTTTCGGATCTGCGCATAGGAATTCGACCGACATGAACAGCGCCATGCTTTGGACTGGCGGCAAAGATTGCGCGCTCGCGCTTCACCGCAGCGCGCATTTGGGGGTGACCGAGCTGGTCACTTTCGTGCCCCCGGACGCGCATTTTCAAGCCCACAATCTGGAATTGATGGCCTGGCAAGCACGTGCACTCGGCTTGCCCCAGCGGCGGATCGTGATCGACACGCCGTATCGACAAGGCTACGAGCGCGCGCTCGCGGAGCTGCTCGCCTCCGGTATCGAGTGCGTGGTCACCGGCGACATCGCGCTGGTCGATGGGCAACCGAACTTCGTCTCCGAGTGCGCAGCGCGCGTTGGCATGCGCGTGGAGCTGCCCTTGTGGGGCGTGGATCGGCGAGCGCATCTACATGATATCGTCACACTCGGCTTCGACGTCGTCTTGACCTTCGTGAACGAACCGTGGCTGGACGCGACCTGGGTCGGTCGGCATTTGGATGCTCGAGCGTTACAGGAACTCGATCAGTTGAGTCGCGAAAACGGCCTCGACCAGGCTGGCGAAAATGGCGAGTATCACTCGATGGTGCTGGGCGGGCCGGGCTGGCACTCGGTGATCGAGCTGACCGGGCGCACACTCAGTGCACCGCCGCGCCACCGCCTCGAGGTGACGGGCATCGCCGCTCGCTCGGTGTAGCTGTCGTACCTCCGTCGCGCTCGCGCTGCGCACGTTTGCGCCGTTCGGCGTGCGCGGTGTGTGGAATGGTCGGAGGCAAAGCGAGCTCATTGCGGGCTTTTGTGGCCATTCGCCCACGCCGTAGTTAAGGTCAGTGCGTCCTTCAGCTGTTCGGTCTGTCATGCCTAGTGTCGATGAAACAATGGTGGCCGCGAGCGTCGACTTCGTCGAGCCAACGCCCAGCACCGACGCCACCGCGCCGATCGACATCGGCGAGGACATCGTCGGGCTCACGCTGAATGACACGTACATCCCCGAACGCATCCTCGGCGAAGGCGGAATGGGGCGCGTCTATCTGGCACGCCACACGCGCATCAGGCAAAAGCGCGTCGCCGTGAAGGTGCTGCACCCGGAGTATTTCCTGAATGCTCAGGTGCTCGCGCGCTTTCAGCGCGAAGCCGAAACCGCCGCGGCGATTTCGCATCCCAACGTCGTGACCGTGCTCGATGTCGATCGCACGCCGCACGGCTTGCCGTACCTGGTGACCGAATATCTGGATGGCATCGAGCTGGCGGATCAGCTCAAAGCTCGCGAGAAATTCTCCGCGACCACCGCGGTGCACATCGCTCGTCAGCTCTGCCGAGGGCTCGGGGCGGCGCACAAGAGCCAGGTGATTCACCGCGACGTGAAGCCGCAGAATATCTTCCTGGTGGGTGATTTCGCCCACGGAGTCCCCGAGCGGCCGACGATCAAAGTGCTGGATTTCGGGCTGTCTCGCTTCTCCGACGGCTCGGGGACCGACCTCACTCAAGCCGGCTGCATCATGGGCACGCCAGCTTACATGGCGCCCGAGCAGGCGCGCGGGCTACAGGTCGACCATCGCACGGACGTCTACGGTGCGGGCGTGGTGCTGTACACGATGCTCACCGGTCGTCCGCCTTTCGAGGGGGATACCCCGCAGGCCACCGTGCTGGCCGCCATGAACGCCGAGCCACCTCGACCGCGCTCGTTCGAGCCGTCGATTCCGCCGCGCCTCGAGTTGATCATCGAGCGAGCGATGGCGCGGGAGCCCGCAGATCGCTACCAGGACATGGCGGCGTTCGAGCAAGCGCTGGCCGATTTCGAACTGGAAAATCTCGCGCGTCCGATCGATTCGGTCGCCCCGCCCGTGCTGGCCAAGCAAGATGCCAGCGCACGCCGTTCGCTGCGCGATTCGGATGCGGACGTGGACGCCGCACGACCACGGCTCGTATTGTTCGCGCTGGCCGCAGCCGTGCTGATTATCTCGGCCGCGATCAGCTCGATTATCGGCATCGAATACGCCGCACACTACCAATTCAGCCGGATGGAACTCGAGCTCATCTCGCTGGGAATCGTGGGTAGCTCACTCACGCCGGCCTTGCTTTGGATCCTGCACGTTCGTCGTCGCATTTGGGAGAGCAGTAGTCGCGTGCTGTCGCTGCTCGGTCAGGTGCGCGCTGCGGTCATTGCTGGCATCAGCACGTATGGGCTCGGTCTGCTCGCGCTCCACGTCGTCGACGACTTTGCGGTGCGGGTGGTCGGCAGTTCGGGCTTACCGGCGATGGGCGTCACCTGGCCTGGCTGGAGTTTGCTCTTGCCGATAATGGCGCTGGACGCGTCGGTCACCGTCGTGTGGTGCCGTCGCCTGGCGCTGATTCGTTCCGGTTGGCGCCGTCGCTTGGCGCTGAGCGTTGCGCTGAGCATCGGACTGGTCGCCTTCGGAGCGTTGGTCTTGGGCGGTTATTGGTGGCAACACCAGACCGGTTGAGCGCTCACTCGACTACAGCAAGCGTGAATGGAAACAACGGCGAGCATCGCTGCGCTGGAAATTTCCGCCGTCCATCACCGCTCACGAATCGAGCCAAAAGCAAGCCGTTGGGTGAACCGCGAGCGGACTGGAATCGGTTCCAGAAGTTGCTATGGTCGGCCATGCTTTCGAATCGCCTTTGGCGTGCGTGTCTTGACTTCTCACCATCGCTCGCGGGTTTTGCGCTGCTCGCGTCGCTCGCGGGTTGTGACGCCGGTGGCACGACCCAGGACGCTGCCCCGCCGCCCGCTACGGTGCTGCCCAGCCTCTTTGGAACACCCACGCAGAGCGGTAGCGGCACCACGACCGACCGATACACGAAGGCCGACGTGAAGCGGAACGACTCCAACTATTACTTCATGGCCAACGGCTGGGGACCGAAATGGGTGTCGCAGGCCATTAGCTGGAACGGCACTTCATTCAAAGTCGACAAATTGGACGGCACGCGTGGCGACAACTACGAGCCCGCCGGCTACCCCACGGTATTTTGCGGTCTCTATTCCAACTCTCAGTCCGGAGAGTGTGGCTTGCCGAAGGCGATTGCCGACATTCACTCCCTACGCACCGGTTGGAGCTGGAGCGCCAACAACAACGGTAGCGCCTCGTACAACGCTGCCTATGACATTTGGCTCTCCACGACCAACGACATGCAAGGGTTCAGCGGCTACTTGATGGTCTGGCTCCGCGACCCGCCGGGAGCGCAGCCCGCTGGCTCGCGCCAAGGTTCCCCCGTCGAGGTGGCGAACGCGCCCGGCACCTGGAACATTTGGGCCGGCACGGTAAACTCGGTAAACACCAAGCCGATCGTCAACTATGCGCGCGCCGAGGGCTACGACTCGGAGGCGCTCGAAATCGACGTGATGGATTTCGTGCGTGACGCCCAAGCACGGAAGCTCACCTTGCCGGGTAGCACGATCCTCAGTGTTGCGGTCGGTTTCGAGATTTGGGCGCCCGTCACCAACCTGCAATCGAACGACTTCTACGTCCAGGTGCAGTGACGCACTTTTGCGCGCTTGTGAATTGCAAGTTCTGCCCCAGACTGTCGTCCCCTGAATGCTACGGACGATCCTGGAGGGCGCTGAAACCCACAATCTAAAAGGCATCGATCTCGAGTTCGTGCCGGGCCAGGTGGTCGTCATCACCGGGGTATCCGGCGCAGGCAAGAGCAGCCTGGCAATGGACACGCTGTACGCCGAAGGGCAGCGGCGTTTCGTCGAGAGCTTCAGTCCTTACGCTCGCCAGTTCTTGGAGCGCCTCGAGCGGCCGCCCATGAAACGGCTCGAGCCGATCCCCGCGGGTATCGCCGTCGATAGACGCGCGCCGATCAAGAGCTCTCGCTCGACGATCGCGACCATGGCGGACCTGGAGCCCTATTTGTCCGCGTTGTTCTTGCGCGAAGCCAAGCCGGTGTGCCCCGAGCATGGTTTCGAAGCGCGCGAACTGACTGTCACCAGCGCAGCGCGTAGCGCTGCCGAAAGCGTCGGCAGCGCGCGTGCGGTCGTGACCTATCCCGTCCGCGTAGCGGGCACCGAGGCGTATTTGGAAGTTCGCGAGGGCCTCCTGCGCGATGGCTATCGACGAGCCTGGCTCGGCGGCAAGACCGAAGAGCTGGACGCGATCAAGCCGTCACAGGTCTTCGAGAGTGGCGCGCTCGAGGTGATCGTCGACCGCGTGGGCAGCGGAAAGGACGAAAAGAGGCTGGCCCAGGGCATCGAAACTGCTTGGGGGCGGGCGCAGGGTGTCGCGCACATCCACACCGAAAACGCTCGTTTTCAGCTCAAACGCGGCCTCGCTTGCCCGGAGTGCAGCCGCGAGCTGCAGCCCGCGCGCGCCGGACTATTCTCGTATGAATCACCGCTCGGCGCGTGCCCGGCCTGTCGCGGCTTTGGGCGTACGCTCGGTGTCGACATCGCGAAAGTGATCCCGGACGAATCGCGCAGCATCGCAAAAGGCGCGATCCGACCTTGGCGTGGCGCTTCCACGAAATGGGAGCGCGCCGAGATCGAGAAGCTGTGTCGACGTCATGGCATTCCGAGCGACAAGCCGTAGGCGCAGTTGTCCGCCGCACACAAGAAGATCGTGCTCGAGGGCGACGGCGGGTGGAGCAAAGGAACGTTCCCCGGCGTCATCGGCTGGTTCAAGTGGCTGGAGACCAAGACGTACAAGATGCACGTGCGCGTGTTGCTCGCGCGCTATCGCTCGTACGACCAATGTCATGCCTGTCACGGTAAGCGCCTCAATCCGACTGCGCTGAGCTACCGCGTCGCCGGCATTAGCCTGGCGGACTTTCACGCACTCGAGATCTCGGAGGCGAAGCACCGAGTTGGGCTGCTGAAAACGCACACTGCGCAGGGGGAATTGGCTCGAAAAGAGCTGGAAAGTCGCCTGGGTTATCTGGAGCGAGTCGGCCTCGGCTACCTCACTCTCGAGCGCCAGGCGCGTACCTTGTCCGGTGGTGAGGCGCAGCGTGTCACGTTGACGGCGGCGCTCGGGACTTCACTGTGCGGCGCCCTGTTCGTGCTCGACGAACCCACCGTCGGTCTGCACCCAACTGACGTCGAGCCGCTGAACGCGATTTTACGAGAGCTCGCTCAGCGCGACAATCTGGTGCTCGTGGTCGAGCATGACCCAGCAGTCATTCGTGGCGCCGATCGCGTGATCGAGCTGGGGCCGGGAGCAGGCAATGACGGCGGACGCATCGTCAAAGACGCGCCGCCCAGCGCGTTCACTTCGGCTGTGACTGCGACGGGGCGTGCGCTCGGCGCGAACGCGGTGGTGCGCCGCGAGCTGCGTCAGGCAACGAGCTACCTCACCGTCAGGGGCGCGAGCGCGAACAACCTGCGTGCGATCGACGCGCGCTTGCCGCTCGGTGTGCTGTGCGCCGTGACCGGTCCGAGCGGGTCGGGCAAGAGCACTTTGGCGGTCGACATCGTGTACCGCACCTTGGCCCGCAAGCTCGGTGACTTCGACGAAGAGGCGCCCGGTGCTTGCGCTGGAATTGACGGCACTTCTGCGGTCAAATCCGTCACTTTGGTCGACCAATCGCCGCTTGGGCGCACCTCGCGCGGTAACGCGGCGACGTATACCAAGGCCTGGGATTGGTCCGGGCATTGTATGCGAAAGAGCCGGCAGCGCTGGCGCTGGGCCTCACGCCATCGGACTTCTCTTTCAACGTCGATGGTGGGCGCTGCGATGCCTGTTCTGGCGAGGGTTTCGAGACCGTCGAGATGCAGTTCTTGGCCGACGTGCGCCTGGTCTGTCCAGCGTGCCGTGGGCGCCGCTTCAAAGACAACGTGCTCGCCATTTCGCGTGCGGGTGTGAGCGTGGCCGACGTGCTCGAGATGACCGTCACCGGAGCCCTCGCGCATTTCGCTTCCGAGGTGGGGATCCAGCGCGCGCTAGGTCCCGTCGAGAAGCTGGGGCTCGGATATCTGCGGCTCGGGCAAGCGCTGTCCACTTTGTCGGGCGGTGAAGCACAACGTTTGAAGCTGGCGCGCGCGCTCAGTGAAAAGCATCAGGGTGCGCTGTTCGTGCTCGACGAACCGAGCGCGGGGTTGCACGCCGACGAAGTGGCGCGGGTGCTGGCCGCCCTGGACGTGATCGTCGATGCTGGCGGCAGCGTGATCGTCGTCGAGCACGACCTCGATTTGATTGCGAATGCCGATTATGTGCTCGATATGGGGCCAAATGCCGGGGCTGGGGGAGGACTCCTGGTGGCCCAAGGCGCTCCGCGCGAAGTGGCCCTCGTGGCCGAATCACGCACTGGGCGCGCGCTCGCGGAGTACTTTGCCCAGCGCGAGGGAAGCAAGCGCGCTTCGCCGGAGGGCGCGCGCACCAAACGCACATCTCGGGCGCTGTCGAGCAGTGCGAGCCCGCGGCTCGACGCGAATCTGAGCGTCGAGCGAGCGCGCGAACACAATTTGCACGACGTGAGCGTCAAGATCCCGCACGGCGCATTGACGGTCGTCACCGGGCCGAGCGGCTCGGGTAAGAGCACGCTCGCTTTCGATGTCGTGTTCGCCGAAGGGCAGCGTCGCTTTCTCGAGACCCTGACGCCGTACGCGCGACAATTCCTGCCCACCATGCCTCGCCCGGACGTAGACAGCGTGACCGGCGTGCCGCCGAGCATCGCGCTCGAGCAACGCACTTCACGCGCTGGCGGAAAGTCTACGGTCGCTACGGTGACCGAAGTCGCGCACTACTTGCGGCTCTTATACGCCAAACTCGGCATCGCTCATTGCCCGACGCACGACACGCCGATCTTGCGCACCAGCCCCGCGGCGATCCTCGAGCAGGTGCGCAGCTTACGCGGGAAGATCACGCTGCT
>Ga0164306_10001465_pt1 | contig 10494 bp, 6 predicted proteins | sample Whisoiple_242_MG_FD_110213 | JGI IMG/M metagenome (GOLD analysis project Ga0164306, IMG submission 110213) | Soil microbial communities amended with fresh organic matter from upstate New York, USA - Whitman soil sample_242_MG | ecosystem: Environmental > Terrestrial > Soil > Unclassified >... | reverse complement strand
GCCTGTCCACCTTCATCGGCGGCGTGCTGAACTCCTTCCCCTACACCTGTTTCGCCGAGAACGTCGGCCTGGTCCGGCTGACCAGGGTGAAGAGCCGCTACGTGGTCGCTGCGGCCGGTGTGTTCATGATCCTGATCGGGCTGATCCCCAAGGCCGGCGCGCTGGTCGCCAGCGTCCCGCCGCCGGTGCTCGGCGGTGCGGCCATCGCGATGTTCGCGACGGTGGCCGTGGTCGGTATCCAGACCCTGGCCCGGGTCGATTTCCACGATCACCGCAACGTCGTGATCGTCGGCACCAGTCTCGGTCTTGCCGTGTTCGTCACGGTGCAACCCGATGTGGCCAAGGCGGTTCCGGAGTGGGCGCAGATCATCTTCGGCAGCGGGATCACCCTGGGGAGCCTGACCGCCATCCTGCTCAACCTGATCTTCCACCACGTCGGCAAGAACTTCGGACCGGCCGTCGCCGGCACGCCCGGAACCGGTGTCATCCGGCTGGACCAGGTCAACAACATGAGCCGCGAGAATTTCGTGGAGACCTTCGGCCGGCTGTTCCAGGGCCCGTCCTGGGTGGTGGAGCGCGCCTACGACCAGCGCCCGTTCACCGACACCCATGACCTGCGGATGGCCTTCCAGGAGTCGCTGTTCTCGGCCGACCGGACCGAACAGCGGGACCTGCTGTCGTTCTACCCGGATCTGGGCAGTGACGCCGTCGAAGGCGAGACCCGCAGCGAGGAATCGGAGCGCGACCAGGGTTCCGTCGGGCTGACCATGCTGAACGACGAGGACCACGAAGAGTTCGCGCACCTCACCGAGGCTTACCGGGACCGCTTCGGCATCCCGCTGATCGTCTCCGTGCGGGATGTGGACAAGCGGGACGAGATCCTCAAGACCGGCTGGGAGCGCATGCAGAACGCCCCGACCCAGGAGCACGCCGCCGCCATCATCGAGGTGGCCAAGATCGCCAACCACCGGTTCGACGACCTGGTCGCCGACGCCAGTCCGATCCTGGGTGCGAGGGCCGTCCGGATGGAGGCAGCGCCGCTGACCGCTGCCGAACCGGCGCGGCACGCGGCCACCAGCGATCGCCCCAGCGCCGGTCTGGAGCAGTTCAACCAGCAGTCGGAGGCCGACGCCCGGGCAACCCTGCAGTCCTGCCTCGATGTGCCCCGATGGGTCGACGAGGTCCTGAGCGGTCGCCCGTACGACTCGGCTCCGGTGGTGCTGCACAAGGCACGAGCCGCAGCTGCCTCGTTCACCGACGAGGAGATCGACGCAGCGCTGTCCCGGCACCCCAGAATCGGCGAGCAGGCCGGCGCGGGACACGATGCGGAATTCTCCGCCAAGGAGCAGTCGGCCGTCGGGGACGCCGACCCGACCGTCACCGAGGCCATCAGGGCCGGAAACGCGGAGTACGAGAACCGCTTCGACCGGGTGTTCCTCATCAGGGCCGCCGGCCGACCGGCGACTGAGATCCTGGCCGAACTGCGTCGCCGGCTGAACAACACCCCCGACGCAGAGCGTGCCGAGGTGGTCACCCAATTGCGGGAGATCGCGCTCACCCGGTTGGAAAAGGTGCTGGCCTGATGAACAACGGACCGAGCGGTTCCGTGGTGCTCGACGGCGCGTACGTCGTCACCATGGACGCCGACCGATCGGAGTACCCCGGCGGCCACGTGGTGATCACCGATAACAAGATCACCACCGTGGCCCCCGGGCCGGCACCGCGGGACATTCCGGGCGCCGAGTACCTGGATGCCACCGGCTGTCTGGTCACCCCCGGCCTGGTGAACACCCACCATCACCTCTACCAATGGATCACCCGCGGTCAGGCCGTCGACGACACCCTGTTCGGCTGGCTGACCACGCTGTACCCGGTGTGGGGTCGGATCGATGCCGACCTGGTGCACACCGCGGCGACCGGCGGCCTCGCCTGGCTCGCCGGCACCGGCTGCACCACCACCACCGACCACCACTACGTCTTCCCGCACGACGGTGGAGACGTGCTGCACGCGGAGATCAGTGCCGCGGCGCGGGTCGGGCTGCGGTTCCACCCGACCCGCGGGTCGATGGACCTGGGCCAGAGCAAGGGCGGCCTGCCGCCGGACAACGTGGTCGAGGACATCGACGCCATCCTGACCGCAACCGAAGCGGCGATCGACAAGTACCACGACACGTCGTTCGACTCGATGCTGCGGATCGGGGTGGCGCCCTGCTCCCCGTTCTCGGTCACCGGTGACCTGCTCAAGCAGGCTGCCGAACTGTCCAGGCTCAAGGGTGTGCGGATGCATACCCACCTCTGCGAGACGCTCGACGAGGAGGAGTTCTGCCAGCAGAAGTTCGGCTGCTCGCCGGTGGAGTACGTCGAATCACTCGGCTGGTTGGGCCCGGACGTCTGGCTGGCCCATGCGGTACACCTGTCCGACGCGGCGATCGCGAAGCTGGCCGCCACCGGCACGTCGGTCGCGCACTGCCCGACCTCCAACGCTCGGTTGGGGGCGGGTATCGCGAGGGCCCGTGATCTGCGGGACGCCGGCGTCGCGGTCGGTCTGGGAGTCGACGGCGCCGCCTCCAACGAGGCCTGTTCTCTGCTGGAGGAGGTCCGGCACGCGCTGCTGTTCGCCAGGGCGAAGGGTGGTCCGCGTGCGCTGACCGTGCGTGACTCGCTGGAGATGGCGACCATGGGCGGCGCCCGCGTCCTCGGACGGGAGCGCGAGATCGGCTCGCTGGAGGTGGGCAAGCTGGCCGACCTGGCGGTGTGGCGACTGGACACGTTGGCGCACATCGACATCGCGGACCCGGTTGCCGCACTGGTACTCGGCGCGCCACCGCCGCTGGAACGGCTGATCGTCAACGGCCGGACCGTCGTCCAGCAGGACCGACTGCTGACCGTCGACGAGGACGCCCTCACCCAAGAGGTCGCCGGTGCTGGCAGGACCTTGCTGGCCAGAGCAGGATGACGGTGGGGGTCGGCGCCGCCCGATCCCTACCCGACGTTCGCGTCGGTGGACGAATCGTCAGATCCATTGAAGTGACCAGTGACAGATCGCAAAGACCATAGATGTGCATCAGCAAAAAGGAAGGGAGTTCGTGAACGTGGAGCCTCAACTGAAGGTCAACGGAACGGCTCACGAGCTCGGCGACGTCGGCGGTCATGTGACCCTGCTCGACTGGCTGCGCGGAAGCGGCTTCACCGGCAGCAAGGAAGGCTGCGCGGAAGGCGAATGCGGGGCCTGCGCCGTGCTGGTCTCCCGGCCCGACGGTGACGGCAGCTCCCGATGGACCGCGATCAACGCCTGCCTGGTGCCGGCCGCCGGTCTGGACAACCAGGAGGTGATCACCGCGGAGGGGCTCGGCTCCCCGGATGCGCTGCACCCGGTGCAGCGCGAGATGGCCGACCGTGGCGGATCCCAGTGCGGTTACTGCACACCGGGTTTCATCTGCTCGATGGCCTCGGAGTTCTACCGCCCGGGTCGCTCCGGCAGCACCGCCGCCGATGTGCCCAGCAACGGCGAGGTGGCCGGCAGCGTCACCGCCGGGCGCCCGGCTGCGTCCGGCCCGAGCGGCACCGAGCGGGTTGCCGAGGTGGAGCCGGACGGCAGCGGGCCGGCGGCGCAGCGATCGCTCGGACCGGCCGGCGCCGACCCGACAGCACCGGGACACGCCCCCGATCACGAGCACGGACCGAACGGGTTCGACCTGCACTCGCTTTCCGGAAACTTGTGCCGCTGCACCGGATACCGACCCATCCGGGACGCCGCCTACGCCCTCGGCGAGCCGTCCGCGGACGACCCGCTGTTCACCCGTCTCGCACAGCCGGCGCCCGCGGCGGCCACCACCAGGATCACCAGTGACGACGGCACCTACATCCGGCCCGGCACGCTGGCGGAGGCGCTGCAGTTGCTCGCCGAGACCCCGACAGCACTACTCGTCGCCGGCTCCACCGACTGGGGCGTCGAGCTGAACATCCGGCACTCCCGGACTGCCGTCACGATCGGCATCGACCGGCTCTCCGAACTGCGTCAGTTGGTCGTCGGCGATGACTCGATCGACATCGGTGCGGCGCTCACCCTCACCGAGATCGAGCGCGGACTCGCCGGTCGGATTCCGCTGCTCGCACAGATGTTGCCGCAGTTCGCATCCCGGTTGATCCGCAACGGTGCCACCCTTGGCGGCAACCTGGGAACAGGTTCCCCGATCGGCGACAGTCCGCCGGCGTTGCTCGCGCTCAACGCTTCCCTGGTGCTCGCCTCGAGTGAGGGTGAGCGCGAGGTGCCGCTGGCCGACTACTTCACCGGATACCGGAAGTCGGTGCGGCGGCCCGGCGAGCTGATCAAGGTCATCCGGATCCCGGCGCCGGTGGCGCCGATCAGTGCCTTCCACAAGATCGCCAAGCGCCGCTTCGACGACATCTCCAGCGTTGCCCTCGGTTTCGCTCTCCGGCTGGAGGACGGCCGGGGCTCCGACGGTCCGGTGGTCGGTGAGATCACCATCGGGCTCGGCGGGGTGGCCGCGACACCCCTGCGAGCCAGGGACACCGAGGCCGCGCTGATCGGTCGACCATGGACCCGCGAGGTGGTCGACGCGGCGGCCGACATCCTGGCCGGCGAAGGCACTCCGATCAGCGATCACCGGGCCAGCGCGGCCTACCGGGCGGCCATGCTGCGCGAATCCCTGCGCAAGTTCCACGCCCAGAATCCGGCACCCCCCAACCCAGTACCACAGCTCCAGGAGGCGGGACAGCGATGAGCAAGGCACACGGCCCGTTGGCCGATCGACCCAACAATCCCAAGGTCGGCTTGGAGATCCCGCACGAGAGCGCCCCGTTGCATGTCACCGGAAAGGCCCTGTACACCGACGATCTGGTGGCAAGGACGAAAGACGTGCTGTACGCGTGGCCGCTGCAGGCCCCACATGCCCACGCCCTGGTGACCCGGCTGAACGTCGAGCCCGCCTACGCGGTAACGGGTGTCGTCCGGGTGCTGACCGCGGCCGACGTGCCGGGGGTGAACGACGCCGGGATCAAGCACGACGAACCGCTTTTTCCCAGCGAGGTGATGTTCTACGGCCACGCCGTGGTGTGGGTGCTCGGCGAGAGCACCGACGCGGCCCGGCAGGGCGCCGATGCGATCGAGGTCGAGTATCAGCAACTCCCTTCACTTCTCACGCTGACCGAAGCCATCGAGGCGGAGAGTTTCCAGGGCACCCCACGCACGGTGTCCCGCGGTGACGTCGATGCCGGGTTCGCCGCGGCCGCCCAGACATTCAGCGGCGAGTTCGAGTTCGGTGGGCAGGAGCACTTCTACCTGGAGACCAACGCCGCCCTGGCCCTGGTGGACGAGAACGGACAGATCTTCGTCCAGTCGAGCACCCAGCACCCTTCGGAGACGCAGGAGATCGTCTCGCACGTGCTGGGCCTGTCCAGTCACCACGTCACGGTGCAGTGTCTGCGGATGGGTGGCGGGTTCGGCGGCAAGGAGATGCAGCCGCACGGCTTCGCGGCCATCGCCGCCCTGGGTGCGATCCTCACCGGACGACCGGTCCTGTTGCGGCTCAACCGCACCCAGGACATCACGATGACCGGCAAGCGCCACCCGTTCCACGCCGAATGGAAGGTCGGCTTCGATGCCGACAACCGGCTCTGCGCGCTGACCGCCACTCTGACCAGTGACGGCGGCTGGAGCCTCGACCTGTCCGAACCGGTGCTGGCCCGCGCCCTGTGCCACATCGACAACTCCTACTGGGTGCCGAACATCCTGGTGCACGGCCGGATCGGGAAGACCAACAAGACCTCGCAGACCGCGTTCCGCGGGTTCGGCGGGCCGCAGGGCATGATCGTGATGGAGGACATCCTTGGCCGGTGCGCCCCGCTGCTGGGAATCCCGGCGGACGAACTGCGTCGGCGCAACTTCTATGAGCCGGGACAGGCAACCCCCTACGGGCAGCCGGTGCGGCACGCCGAGCGGCTGGCCGACATCTGGTCGATCCTCTCCGACCGCAGCGACTTCGCCCGCCGGCAGGCAGAGGTCGCCGCGTTCAACGACACCCACCCCGACACCAAGCGGGCGCTGGCCATGACCCCGGTGAAGTTCGGCATCTCGTTCAACCTGACCGCCTTCAACCAGGCCGGTGCGCTCGTGCACGTTTACAAGGACGGCTCGGTGCTGATCAATCACGGCGGCGCCGAGATGGGACAGGGCCTGCACACCAAGATGATCCAGGTGGCGGCCACCGCGCTCGGGGTGCCGCTGAACTTCGTCCGGCTGGCCCCGACCCGCACCGACAAGGTGCCGAACACGTCGGCCACCGCGGCCAGCTCGGGCGCGGACATCAACGGCGGCGCCATCAAGAACGCGTGCGACCAGATCCGCCAGCGGCTCAACATCGTCGCGGCCGGCAAGTTGGGCATCCACCCGGACGACGTCCGGTACGTCGACGGGGTGATCACCGGGATCGGCTTCCACGACAAGCAGATCCCGTGGGCCGACCTGGTGCACGACGCCTACTTCCAGCGGGTGCAGCTGTGGGCCGCCGGCTTCTATCGGACAGCGGGTCTGCATTGGGACGCTGCGCGGATGCAGGGAGAACCGTTCAAGTACTTCGCCTACGGCGCCTCGTTGTCCGAGGTCGAGGTGGACGGCTTCACCGGTGCCTACCGGCTGCTGCGGGCCGACATCGTGCACGACGTCGGCGACAGCCTGTCGCCGCTGATCGACATCGGCCAGATCGAGGGCGGTTTCGTCCAGGGGGCCGGCTGGCTGACGCTGGAGGAACTGCGCTGGGACACCAGTGACGGCCCGAATCGCGGGCGGCTGAGCACCCAGGCGGCCAGCACGTACAAGATTCCCAGCTTCTCGGAGATGCCCGAGGAGTTCAACGTGCACCTGTACGACCGGGCCACCGAATCCGGCGTGGTGTACGGCTCGAAGGCGGTCGGCGAACCACCGCTGATGCACGCCTTCAGCGTCCGGGAGGCGTTGCGGCAGGCGGCCGCGGCCTTCGGGCCGCCCGGCCTTTCGGTCGATCTGGGCTGCCCGTCGACCCCGGAGGCGGTGTACTGGGCGGTCCGGACCGCCAAGGACGCGTTGGCCGCCGATCCCCGCGCCAACGGCGGTCACGTCACCAGTTCACCGACATCACCTGTGCTGACGGGGGTGTGAGCGGTGGACTGGCTCAGCGCCGTCGAACAGCTGCGCCGGGACGGGCTCCCCGGGGTGCTGGTGACGGTGATCAACGTCCGCGGTCACGCGCCGCGGGATGCCGGCGCGAAGATGGTCGTCGGTGCCGATCACAGCTGGGGCAGCGTCGGCGGCGGGAATCTGGAGGAGGCCGCCGTTCGCCGGGCCCGTGAGCTGATCGATTCCGGTGCAACGGTTCCGGAGACGCAGGAATCGAGACTGAACGAGCATGCCCGCAATCGACACGGCCGGCAGTGCTGCGGCGGCGAGGTGACGCTGCTGCTCGAACCGCTGCCGGCGCGTCCGGTTGTCGCGGTCTTCGGTATCGGGCACGTCGGCTACGAGCTGGCGAGAATCCTGTCCCGGCTGGAGATTGCGCTGCATCTGGTCGATTCCCGCGCCGACCAGGTCGATGAGTTCCGGCTGGCCGGCGTCACCGACGGCATCGCGGATGTCACGGTGCACCACGCCCTGCTCGGCGAGCAGGTACTGGAACGGCTGCCGCGGGGCGCCCACGTGCTGATCCTGACGCATGACCACGCCGAGGATTTCGCGTTGTGCGACACCGCTTTGCGGCTGCCGCAGCTGGGCAGCATCGGGCTGATCGGCTCGAGCTCCAAATGGACCGGCTTCCGAAGACGGCTGCGGGAAGCAGGACACACCGATGCGGTCATCGGCCGGATCACCTCACCGATCGGCCTGCCCGGGATCATCGGCAAGGAGCCCGCGGTGATCGCGGTCAGCGTCTCCGCTGCCCTGGTGCTGCTCCTGCAGCAGCAGGCCGCGGCGCGAGATGCCGAGCAGGGCACCATGTCCACCGCCGCCGAAAGCACCGCCGCCGACGACGTCACCGTCCCCCGCTGACGGACTCCCGGCGGCGGGCCAACCGCCGCCACGACGGCCGTCGCCGGTCGGCTGAACCAGCTCGGACTGCGCTTCCCGCACCGAGTACCCGAACATCAGGACATCCTCATGACACTGTTCCGCGCCACCATTTTGGACACCCCGGGAAATCCCTTCACCGGCGACCCCGTCGACGCATTGTCCGTCGACCAGGACGGCGGACTGCTGGTCCATGACGGACTCATTGTCGCCCGTGGCTCCTTTGCCACCCTGCGAGCCGCGCATCCCCGGGAGTCGGTGACCGAGCTGACCGGTGGGCTGCTGTTGCCGGGATTCGTGGATACCCACGTTCACTACCCACAGATCCGGGCAATCGGTGGGTTGGGCATGCCGCTGCTCGACTGGCTGGAGCGGTGCGCACTGCCCGAGGAGAGCCGACTCGCCGACGTCCAATATGCCCGCGGGGTGGCCGATGAGTTCCTTGGCGGACTGCTGGCCTGCGGAACCACCAGTGCGCTGGTCTTCGGCTCACATTTCTCCGCTGCGATGGAGGTGCTGTTCGAGGGGGCCGCGCAGCGCGGGATGAACATCACCACCGGGCTGGTGCTCAGCGACCGGATCCTGCGCCCGGATCTGTTGTGCTCCCCGGCGGACGGGCTTGCGAACAGTCGGGACCTGATCGACCGGTGGCACGGCCGTGGCCGGCTGAGCTATGCGGTGACTCCGCGGTTCTCGCTCTCGGCGTCGGACGACATGTTGGCCGCCTGCGGTGATCTCCTGCAGCACGCCGAGGTCATGTTCACCTCGCACATCAACGAGAACCTGGCCGAGGTCGCTTCGGTCGCCGACCTCTTCCCGGGCAGCCGCGACTACCTGGACACCTACGACAAGCACGGACTGATCACCGACCGCAGCGTGCTGGCCCACAACGTGCACGCCACGGACGCGGAACTGGCGGTGCTCGGCGCGAACGGTGCCTTCGTCGCGCACTGCCCGACCAGCAACTCCGCCCTGGGTAGTGGGCTGTTTCCGTTGCGCCGGCACATCGAACACGGCGTGGGCATCTCGTTGGGGTCGGACGTCGGCGCCGGCACCGGTCTCTTCCTGCCGAAGGAGGGCCTGCAGGCGTACTTCATGCAGCAGCTGCTCGCCGCCGACGGCCTGCCGCTGACCCCGATCCACCTGCTGTACCTGGCGACGGCCGCCGGTGCCGCCGCCCTCGGAATCGACGATCGGGTCGGCGATTTCACTCCCGGCAAGGAATTCGACGCGGTCTGGGTGAAGCCGGTGTCGGGGAGCACCTACGCGGTCAATCTCGAGCATGCCGCCGACGCCGGTGACGCATTGGCACGCACGTTCGCCCTGGCAACTCCTGCCGACGTCGGAGCCGTCTGGTTGCGCGGCGAACGAGTGGCGGCACCTGCAACGGGGTGACCGGATCCGCTCTTGACCCAACATGTCGTAGGCCGTTAGTATCTTCCATACAGCAGAACAAGTCTTCCACGATACGAAACTAGCTAAGCCCGAACGGAGAGTTTCACCCATGAGCCACTCGCTGCCTTACGAGGTCAACTGCTCGATCCTGTTCACCGAGCTGCCATTGCTGGAGCGCCCGGCGGCGGCGAAGGCGGCGGGCTTCGACGCCGTGGAGTATTGGTGGCCGTTCGCGGTGGCCGAACCCAGCGACGCCGATGTGGACGCCTTCGTCAGCGCGATCCAGGACGCTGGGGTGTCGCTGGTCGGGTTGAACTTCTTCGCCGGTGACATGCCGGGCGGTGACCGTGGCCTTGTCTCCTGGCCGGCTCGCTCTGCGGAATTCCGGGCGAACATCCCGGTTGTTGCCTCAATCGGAGAGCGCCTGGGCTGCAGAGCCTTCAATGCCCTCTACGGCAACCGGGTGGACGACACGTCTGCTGCCGAGATGGACGAGCTGGGTGCCGAGAATCTGGCATTGGCCGCCGAAGGGGTAGCCGGCATCGGCGGCACCGTACTGGTCGAGCCGGTCAGCGGATCCCCCCGTTACCCGCTGCTCACGGCGGCCGACGTGGCAACCGTGATCGGCCGGGTCACCGCCGACGGTGGACCGGGGAACATCGGCCTGCTCGCGGATCTGTACCACCTCGCCGTCAACGGTGACGACGTGGACAAGGTCATCGCCGATTACACCGGCGCGCCGAACGGCATCGCCCATGTCCAGATCGCCGACTCCCCCGGACGCGGCGAGCCAGGCACCGGCGAGCTTCCCCTTGATCGCCAGCTCACCGACCTGCAGACCCGCGGGTACCAGGGTTGGGTCGGCCTCGAGTACAAGGCATCCCCGGCAAACGCCGACACGGCAGCCAGTTTCGAGTGGCTGCCGCGGTCACGTCGGTCGACCGACGCCACCGCCGCCCGCTGACCCTCCACCCGTCGCGAACCCCACCCCGCCTTCGAAACAGGAGCCTCGAATGACTTCCATCGCCTTCATCGGTCTCGGC
>Ga0164306_10001463_pt1 | contig 10499 bp, 9 predicted proteins | sample Whisoiple_242_MG_FD_110213 | JGI IMG/M metagenome (GOLD analysis project Ga0164306, IMG submission 110213) | Soil microbial communities amended with fresh organic matter from upstate New York, USA - Whitman soil sample_242_MG | ecosystem: Environmental > Terrestrial > Soil > Unclassified >... | reverse complement strand
GGAACTCTCCGGACTGCTGCTGGTGATCATGGTCGGGATGTTCGCGCTCTTCGGCGGAGATGCCGACTTCTCCCGGATGGTCGCTTTCGAGACACCAGACGACAAGGGGCTTTTCCTGGCAGTCACGACGGCGACCTCGCTGGCCTTCTTTGCGATGGTGGGCTTCGAGGACTCGGTGAACATGGCCGAGGAGACCAAGGATCCGGTACGGATCTTTCCGAAGGTGATGCTCACCGGCCTGACCATCACCGGCGTCATCTACGTACTGGTCTCCGTTGCATGGGTCGCACTGGTGCCGGTCGGCACCCTGGCCGAGTCGGACACGCCGCTGGTCGAGGTGGTCAAGGCGGGCGCGCCCGGTCTGCCGATCGGCGACATCCTGCCGTTCATCTCGATGTTCGCCGTCGCGAACTCGGCGCTGATCAACATGCTGATGGCCAGCCGGCTCATCTACGGGATGGCCCGCCAGCGTGTGCTGCCGCCGGTGCTGGGCAAGGTCCACCCCACCCGTCGCACACCCTGGGGCCATCCTGTTCACCACCACCATCGCCTTCGGCCTGATCGTCTTCGTCTCGTTCGGCAACGCGGACGTCGTCGCCACCCTCGGCGGCACCACGGCACTGCTCCTGCTCGGGGTCTTCGCCGTGGTGAACCTGGCGGTCCTGGTGCTGCGCAAGGACAAGACCGTCAAGGACCACTTCCACGCCCCGACCGCACTGCCGATCATCGGGATGATCACCTGCATCTACCTGGTCACTCCACTGTCCGGTCGGGCCTCGGCCCAGTATTGGGTGGCCGGCTGGCTGTTGGTGTTGGCGTGGTGCTGTTCTTCGTCACCACCCTGATCAACAAGCACCTGGGCATCTCGCCGAGCCGCTACCGCGACATGGAAGATCTGGAAACGCAGGGGCCGCACAACTGACCGCGCCGGCGCCTCGCGAGGGGGACGAGCTAGGCAGCGTCGCTTCCATCGCGCAGAGAAAGGATCATTCTCTGCAGCATCCGGGACGCGGCCGATTGCTCGGTCCCGGTCATGCCGGCCAGCATCCTGACTTCAACGGACCGGACCGCTGCGGTCGCCTTCTCGAGGCTCCGTCGGCCGCGAGGCGTGAGCCGCGTTGGAAGCGCCTTGCCGACGGGTGCCTCCGCAGGCCTTGTCACGTAGCCATCTCGTTCCAGGGCCTGGAGCAGCACGTTCATCGACTGCCGTGTCACGAACGCACCCCGCGCGAGCTCGGAGTTCGACAAACCCGGTCGCTGGGACAGCAGCTCGAGGCAGGAGTAGTGCGTCACGCTCATCCCGAGCGGCCGAAGCACCTCCTCCATGGCTGAGCGGAGGGCGCTCGACGCCTTTTTCAGCAGGTAGCCGAGGGACGTCTCCAGGTCGATCCCGCTGTCGTCTTGACTCATGTCAACATTCTGACATAGATTGATGCGTGTCAGAAAGCTGACACGTTCAGAAGGAGCAATCATCATGCCCGTCACCGGCCCCGACTTCATCTCGCTCCAGACGAGCGACCTCGACTCATCGCAGGCGTTCTACGAGCGGTACCTCGGCCTCGTCCGCTCGCAGGCCGGGCCTCCGCACGCCGTCGTCTTCGAGACGAAGCCGATCGCGTTCGCGCTCCGCGACCTTGTTCCCGGCACCGATCTCGCCTCCGCGGCTCAGCCAGGCATCGGTGCCGCGATCTGGCTGCACGCCACGGATGTCCAGGCGATTCACGATGCTCTGGCCGCCGACGGCCACACCATCGTTTCAGCACCGATCGACGGCCCCTTCGGTCGGACGTTCACCTTCGCGGATCCCGACGGTTATCAGATCACCCTGCACGACCGCGCCTGATCGACGACCGCCGGACTCGATCAACGGCGACCAACCGGTCAGCGGGCGGGGGTGAACAGCTGATCGACGGGTGCAAAATCATCTGTCAACACCGGGGAATCGGCCAGGTAGGCCGGATCATCCTCGACCAGCAGGATCTCATCGCTGTCTCCGCGAGATCGGTTGTGCGACAGGATGGCAGTCACGTCGATCGGCTGGTGCGAGGCGATCAGGATCAGGTTGCCACCGGTGCTCCCGGCGAGGCGGTCGGCCGGGCCGAGCACGGCCACCTGTTCGAACACCGCCGCCAGGGTGGCCGCTTCGGCCTTGACGAAAGCCATTGGCGGATGGTCGATCACGTTGATGGCGTAGGCGCCGTTCGGGCGGAGCACCCGGTCGACCTGGTCGACGAACTCGCGGGTGGCAAGGTGCCATGGCACCGCGACGCCGCCGAAGGCATCGCCGATCACCAGGTCGGCTGAATCGGTGACGGCATCCTGAATGCCGAGCCTGGCGTCGCCGGTCCGCACCTGCAGGTCTGGCGATTCCTGCAGACCCAATTCGTCTCGGGCGATCTGCACCAACTCCGGGTCCAACTCGAGCACCAGGCTCGTCGATCCCGGGTTCGCGGATGCCAGGTAGCGCGGCATGGCGAACCCGCCGCCGCCGATGTGCAGGGTGTCCAACGGGCTGCCGTCCGGTCCGACCGACGCGATGACGTCGCTGAGCATCTGGGCGTAGCTGAAGTCCAGCCGCTGCGGATCATCGGGATGCACGCAGCTGTGCCGCAGGGTGTCCAGGTACAGCGTCAGGCCGCCGATGCACGGCGCCAGATCGGGCAACACCCGGGCGCAGAAATAGGCGGTCTCCCGCTCGCAGGGATTGAGCATCCGATCGACAACGACACCCAGCAGGCCGATCGGAACGATCACCGCCAAACCGGCCGCCACCGCTCGACCCGACGGGCCGCCGTTCTCGGATCCGCCGAGGGTCAGCATCAGCACGCCGCCGACCACCATCAGCGCGATCGCCACGCCGAAGACGATCGGCGACGTCGGCAGGGCGGCGACCAGCACGAATCCGGTGACGAACGTTCCGAAGATCGCCCCCGCGGTGCCGAGACCGGACAGCCGACCGACGGTACTGCCGGTGCTGGCGAGATCCGACAACTGCAGTTTGATCACCGTCGGCGGAACGGCGGACAGCACGGCGGCCGGCGCGAAGAACCCGGCGAGCGCCAGCAGCAGGACGGGGGCCGGGCCGCCGCCGAGCGGCAGACTCCCGACCAATCGGACGATCGGCACGATGCCCAGCGACAACACGCCACCCAGCACCAGGATCGGACCGAGCAGGGTTCGGGGGTTGCGTCGGTCCGCCAACCGGCCGCCCAGCCAGGTGCCGAGGGCGATCGCGGCCAGAATCGTGCCGATGATGCCGGTGTAGGTCTCCAAAGTCACGCCGACATAGGGCGCGAGCAGCCGGGCCGCCAGGATTTCCAGCACCAGCACGGCGGCGGAGGTGACGAAGACCATGGCGCCGGCGGCGAGGGGTCGCATGCGGGCCAGTATGCCCAGCGGCGTGATCGGCCTGGTCACCTCACCGTCGGGTCACGTCCCAGTGGGCCGGCGCAGTAGAGCCGCGATCTCGGTCGCATGGGTGATCGGCAGGCCGTAGTGCGAGGCGCCGGCCACGATCTCCACCCTGGCGTCCGGCAGTCGCGTGCCGGTGCGCTTCGCGATCGCGCGCGCCTGGATGACCCGGCTGCGTTCGGCCAGGACGACCAGCAGCTCGGGTTCCAGCTTCGCCACCACGTCCTTGGCCGGAATCCTGGTCGGCACGGTCGGCATCCCGCGGAAGGCGTCCGCAGCCGGCCCGGTGGCGTCCAGCCAGGCCTGATCGAGCGGGGCGCGACGGCTCTCCCACCGGATCAACGAGAGCCGGCGGTCCGACGACGGCTGCATCATCGCCGGAATCGCCCGCAGGACGTATCCCTTGAGCAGCGGTCCGAAGCACATCGTCGGATCGAGCAGCACGAGGCGGTTGACCCGCGACGGCCGCGCCAAGGCATAGGTCAGCGCGATCCAGGCCCCGAACGAATGGCCACACAACTCCACGCGGTCGACGGCCAAGCCGTCCAGCACGGTGTCGAGGTAAGCAACCAGGTCCTCCGGCGTCGCGATCGCCCGGCCGCCCGGGGTACTGAACCCGGCGTCGCCCATCATGTCCACGGCATAGACCCGGTGGTCGGTGCTCAGCAGGTCCGCGAGCTCGTTCCACTCGCCTGAAGTGGCTTGATAGGCGTGCACCAACACCACCGCAGGAGCGTCGGTGGGGCCGCTGGCATGAACACGGGTGACGCCGAAATCGGACGACAGCTCGATGGACTCCACCGCAGCGGTCCGGTTGGCCAGCAACTTCTGGTAGGCCGCGGCAAACGTCGCTCGCTGCGCAGCGTCGGATCCGGGAAGGTCAGATCCGGTCACGCCGTCAGATCCGTTCATCGACACGTCACACCTCTGGGCTGAGTCGGTTCCCCGACGGTAGCCGCCGCCGTCGGGCTGCGCTTTCGGGGTGGTCGAGCGCCGACAGCAGCGTGGATCAACTCGTCCGGGCACATCGATCCGGTGCTCAGGTGGTGAGGACGTCGCCGATCGCGATCGTTGCCTCGCCCGACGAGATCGAGCGGTAACCACGGGCTCCGTCGTCGAGATCGACAAGAGTGCCCTTCAGCACCTCGTCGACCACCGGGGAAGGCTCCCGCCGCAGGCAGAACCTGCTGAACTCGATGCAGGGTTCGGCAACCCGCACCCCGTGCAACTCCAACGGTCCGTTTGCGGTGGTGATCGTTGACGTCGCCGGCATGTGCAGGCCGGCCAGGCCATCCGGTGCGTCGAGCAGGATGGTTTCCCCGGCGATGCCGTCGACGACGTGATCGCCGTAGCGAGCCCGCAGCGCGGCGTAGTCGCCGGTCCCCATGAACAGGATCCCGCCTCGCCCCTTGCGATCTCGGGTCCGCGGGTGCTCGGTGTGATGGACGTCGAGTATCTCCTCGCCATCGGCGGCGATGCCCCGGACGCCCCGCGGTTCGGCCAAAAGCCGCTCGACCGACACCAGTGCCGCGGGTTCGTAGCGACGCAGCGGCGCCCTGCCGATCTTGACCGGATCGCGTTGGACCTGGAGTCGGAGAATCCGGTAGTCCGTCACCGGACCGCTGCCGGGCGGGGCCGAGGTGCGAGCACGTGGGTGGGAGTCGGGGTAACGAGCCGGCTGCCGGTGTCGGTCAGCGCGCCGGTCCCCTGATCGATACTGAGCACCGCCACATTGCCGGCGTGCTGGTTGGCGACGTAGAGCAGGTCGTCGATCAGCGTCAGAGCCCTCGGATGTGCTCCCCCGCAACTGATCTCGTCGACGGGACGAAGGTGGGCACCGCCCTGGTGATGTTCGATGGCGAAGCTCGCGACGGTGTCCGGGCCGCGATTCGCGATCACCACGAATCTGCCGTTGGCGGTGGCCACGATTCCGCTGGGTGCGTTCGGCACCGAACTCGCGCTCGCCCGCTCGGTGTCCAGTAACGACAACGCCCCGGTCTCCGCATCCAGCGACAGCAAGGCGATCTCGCCGGACAACTCGCCGGCCAGCGCCACCAGATGCTCCGGGAGCAAGGCCAGATGTCGCGGCCCGAAGCCCGGCGGCAATGCCGACCACGGCGACGGAGCCGGCATCAAACGGCCGGTGTCCAGGTCCAATCGGTAGGCGGCCACCCCGTCGGAGCCGAGATCGACGACGAGAACGAGTGTGTCGTCGACGAACTCGGCCATATGCGCATGGGGGCCTGCCTGCCGTTCGGCATCGGGACCTGATCCGGCGTGCTGCACCAGGTCGGTCCTGACCCCGAGGGCACCGGATGGCAGTACCGGATGCACCGCGACACTCCCTGAGGAATAGTTCGCGCTGACCACGTAGCGGCCGGATGGATCGACGCTCAGGTGACACGGCGCCGACCCACCGGTCGCCACCGAGTCGACAACCCTTGGCAGATCACCGGAATCGGACACCGCGTAGGTCCACACCCGGCCCTCGTCGACCTCGCCGACCGCGTAGATGTGCCGGCCGTCCGGGTGCCAGGCCAGGTATGAGGGCGATTCCGGCGCATCGCCGTCCGCGGTCAGTGCAGCGATCACCCCAGTGGATTCGCTGTCCGCGACCCTGGATTCCCAGCTGCCGGTCACCGGGTCGTGAACCAGCACGTCGACGCCCGCGGCGCGTCCGCCCGCCCCGGCGGTGTAGGCACCCAGGTACAACTCTCGGCCGGTTGTCACACCGTCACTCCTCGCACCGTGCACTCGAATTCAGCTGCCAGGCTGATGGCATTCGTTGCCCCCGAAGTCAGGGAACGATCGACACCATCTTCCCCGGGACCACCACGATCTTCCGCGGAGCGGCACCGGCCAGCAGCTCGACGATCCGCGGCTCGGCCAGTGCTGCCGCCTGCACATCTTCCACGGCGGCATCGGCGGCGACGGTGATTCGCGACCGGACTTTGCCCTTGACCTGGATCGGGTACTCGACCACCTCGGCCACCAGCAGTGCGGGGTCTGCGACGGGGAAGGGCCCGTGCGCCAACGACTCCGAGTGACCCAACCGCTGCCACATCTCCTCGCTGATGTGCGGCGCCAGCGGGGCCGTCATCAACACCAGGGCCTCCGCCACCGACCGCGGAACCGGTTGCCCGGACTTGGTCAGGTGGCTGGTCAGCACGATCAATTTGGCGATGGCGGTGTTGTAGGCCATCTCCACGTAGTCGCGGGAGACGCCGTCGATGGTGCGGTGCAACAGTTTCCGGGTTTCCTCGTCCGGCTCGGAGTCGACAACGATCGTCTCTCCTGTGCCTTCATCGATGACCAGTCGCCACAGCCGCTGCAGGTAGCGCAGCGAGCCGACGACCGCCCGGGTCTGCCACGGACGCGACATGTCCATCGGGCCCATGCCCATCTCGTACAACCGAAAGGTGTCGGCGCCGTACCGCTCGCACATGTCGTCCGGGGTCACCACGTTGTTCAGTGACTTGCCCATCTTCCCGTACTCCTGGGAGACGGGCTTGCCCTCGTACTCGAAGACATCCTTGGAAATCTCCACGACTTCGTCGGCCGGGACGTACACCCCCCGCTCGTCGGTATAGGCGTAGGCCTGGATATAGCCCTGGTTGAACAGCCGTCGGTACGGCTCCTCGCTGGTGACGTGTCCCAGGTCGTACAACGCCTTGTGCCAGAACCGGGAGTAGAGCAGATGCAGGACCGCGTGTTCGACGCCGCCGACGTACAGATCGACGCCGCCGGTGTCGTTCTCCCGGGCGGGATCTTTGCCCATCCAGTACTGCTCGACACCCGGGTCGCAGAAGGTCTTGTCGTTGGTCGGGTCCAGGTAGCGCAGCTCGTACCAGCAGGAACCCGCCCACTGCGGCATGACATTCAGCTCGCGCCGGTAACTCTTCGGGCCGTCACCCAGATCCAGGGTGACGTTCGCCCACTCGGTGGCGCGGGCCAGCGGCGGCACCGGCTCTGAGGTGGCGTCCTGCGGATCGAACGACTGCGGCGAGTAGTCCGCGACTTCCGGCAGGGTCAACGGCAGTTGATCGTCCGGCAGCGCGATCGCCACGCCGTCCTCGTCATAGACGATCGGGAACGGCTCACCCCAGTACCGCTGCCGGGAGAACAGCCAGTCCCGCAATTTGTACTGCTTCTCGTCACTCCCCAGACCCTTGCCCACCAGCCAGGTGTTGATCGCGGCCTTGGCCTCGGCGACACCCATACCGTCCAGCGAGATCTCGGCGTTGGCACTGTTGATCGCCGCACCGTCACCGGTGTAGGGCTGGTCGTCAGGGTGGTCGGCAGGCGGCTGCACGGTCCGGATGATCGGCAAACCGAAGGCGGTGGCGAAATCCCAGTCCCGGGTGTCCTGGCCGGGGACGGCCATGATCGCCCCGGTGCCGTAACCCATCAGCACGTAGTCGGCGATGAACACCGGCAGTCGGGTGTTGTTGACCGGGTTGACCGCATAGGCGCCGGTGAAGACGCCGGTCTTGTCTTTGTTCTCCTGCCGATCCAGGTCGGTCTTGTTCGCCGCCTCCCGTCGATAACCGGCAACGGCTTCGGTGGGGGTGGCTGCGCCCGCGGTCCAGCGCTGGTCGGTGCCTTCCGGCCAGGACTCGGCCACGATGCTCGCGACCAGCGGGTGCTCGGGCGCCAAAACCATGTAGGTGGCCCCGAACAGGGTGTCCGGTCGGGTGGTGTAGACCTCGATGATGTTCGGGGCGGCGCCGTCAGGGGTCGGCACCGGGAACTGCACCCGGGCGCCGTACGACCGGCCGATCCAGTTGCGCTGCATGGCCTTGACCGATTCCGGCCAGTCCAGCCGGTCCAGATCGTCCAGCAGCCGGTCGGCGTAGGCGGTGATCCGCATCATCCACTGCCGCAGATTCCGCCGGAAGACCGGGAAGTTGCCGATCGCGCTGCGACCCTCGGGGGTGACCTCCTCGTTGGACAGCACGGTGCCCAGACCGGGGCACCAGTTCACCGGCGCCTCGTCGATGTAGGCCAGCCGGTAGCCGGCCAGCACCCGGTGTTGTTCGACGTGGGTCAGCGCGGACCACGGCCGACCGTCAGGCGTTTCCCGCACGCCGGAGTCGAATTCGTCGACCAGCGCTGCGATCGGACGGGCGACCGCGGCGTCGGCGTCGTACCAGGCCTCGAACAGCTGCGTGAAGATCCACTGCGTCCAGCGGAAGAATTCCGGATCCGTCGTGGCGACGCTGCGGCGCTGGTCGTGGGCGAAGCCCAGCCGCCGCAACTGCGCGCGGTACCGGACGATGTTCTCCTCGGTGGTGGTGCGCGGGTGGGTGCCGGTGCGGACGGCGTACTGCTCGGCGGGCAGGCCGAACGAGTCGTAGCCGATGGTGTGCAGCACGTTGCGGCCGATCATCCGCATGTACCGGCCCATCACATCGGTGCCGATGTAGCCCAGCGGGTGCCCGACGTGCAGGCCCTTGCCGGACGGGTAGGGGAACATGTCCAGCAGATACAGCTTGTCCTGCGGGACGGGCGAACCGTCCGTCGGCGCCAGTGGGCCGGTCGGGTTGGGGCTGTAGAAGGTGCCCTCGGCGTCCCACCGGTCCTGCCAGCGGGCCTCGATTTCGGCGGCCATCTCCGCGCTGTAGCGGAACGGCGGTGCCGACTCGTCCCTGGTCGGAGTCGTATAGGTCTCGGTGCTCATTGCTCGTCTCCCTGCTTCTGCACTGAACGGATCGCCTCACCGCGCACAAAAAATCCCCCCTGCGGTGCAGGAGGGATCGCCGCGCCAGCCGGTTCGGGCCACCTATCGCATCGATCGGCCCGTCGGTCAGCGCGGCCGGTGAAGAAGCCGGATCACTGCCATGGGCAGGGAGTCTACTCCGGCCATGCAGTGGTGATCGTGTCGGTTGCCGGCGCTGCGATGCCGGGCCGACGAAGGTCAGGAGCCGCAATAGGTACCGGGTGGGGCATCGGGCGCCACCACGGTGACCCACGACCACACGCCGGTGCCGTCGGGGTCCATCTCGAAGTACGGCACCTTCAGGCATGGCCACGTCGAGGTGTTGACCGCAGGCGTCCTGGGAATCGTCAACGCGCGGGACGGTGGTGAAGCAGCTGCGATCCGGGCGGTGGGAGCTCCCGAACAGATATCGGCATCCGTTGGTAGCTGGGTCACACATCGGTTGCCGACCCAGGTGTTTTCTCCCCAGTTGTCGTCGCGGGCGTCGGCTAGTTTATTGCCCAGCAAGGTGTTGCCGACGGCCACCGTGCCGGAGACGGTCGGGTAGTCCGGAACTGCCGCCAGAAAGATGCCGAACCTGCCGTTGTCGATCGCCCGGTTGTTGACCAGAACGTTGTCGTTGTTGCCTGAGGCCACCACGATGCCACTGCCCGTGCCGCCGGTCATCTCATTGCGGTAGATGAGGCCGTGCGACAGATTGGGCTGGTCCTCGACGGTATCCGGAAAGGTGACGTTGATTCCCGAACCACTGTTCTGGATGCGGTTTCTCGAGATCACAATTCCGATGTTGGCGTTGGGGTTCGTGTCATTCGCCCGTCGATTGACGCTGATTGCCGGCAGGCCCCCGACGATGGAATTGCCGTCGACGACAAGGCCCAGGTTGCCTCCGCCGACGATGAGGGCAGCGCCAGTTGGAACGGCCCCTGTTACGTCGATGTCATTGTTGCTGACATTGCCGGACAGGAACCCGGAGAAGAAAATTCCGACGGTTTCGCGGCGGACGATGTTGTCGGTGATCGAGATGTTCGCATGCGGATGTGGTCCGGCGACCGAGATTCCCTCGAAGTTGTCCGCCAGGATGTTTTTCCTGATCACGGCATTGCGCAGAGCACCGGATTCAGCCGCCAGTCCGGCCCGCACGCCAACCTCCGTCCCGTTCCGGCGCAGACAATTCTTTTCAACAACCGTTTGCTTGGCTCCGCTGCTCTGCAGCTCGATGCCGAATTCGCCGGTATCCTGGAACACGTTTCGACGAATGAGGTATCCGGAGTTCTCCTCGTGAGTGATGATCCCGATCGGCGTCCTCGGACCCTCAGCTGGGCTCGAGATGGCCACGCCGTCGATCTCGACGTCGTTCGCCGCGACGTCG
>Ga0164306_10001462_pt1 | contig 10499 bp, 8 predicted proteins | sample Whisoiple_242_MG_FD_110213 | JGI IMG/M metagenome (GOLD analysis project Ga0164306, IMG submission 110213) | Soil microbial communities amended with fresh organic matter from upstate New York, USA - Whitman soil sample_242_MG | ecosystem: Environmental > Terrestrial > Soil > Unclassified >... | reverse complement strand
TAGGGCTGCGGCGAGGTGTCGGCGTGGCGCACTTCGCGAAACCCGATGCTGACCACGGTGACGCCCGGCTCGGCCATCTCCAAGTAGTACGGGACGCCGCGGTCGCGCCGCGCGTGGCCGCCCCCCGCGATCAGCACCGCGCCTTCTTCGGCGGCCGTGCTCTCGAGCACGAGCGCCATTTGGGCGTCGCGCGCGCGTTGGGCGAGCACCATCGGTTTGAGCATGTTCTCCGGCAACTGGCCGCAATGCGAGGCACGTAGCTCGTCGAGCAAGGGCGCTTCGAGCGGCGCCGGCAAATCGCGATCGAGGCGCAGCTGCTGGGCGCGTTCGCTCGAGAGCGAAGATACGCCTTGTCGCACCAACGCTTTGGCGTCGGCCTGGGCGACGTTACCGGCCTTGATCGGCAGCGTGCTGGCGAACGCGACCTCGAAGATCGGCTGGTAATCGGCGAAAGGCGGCCAGCTCGTCTTCTCCCAGCCGAGCGCGGCGCCGAAACCGGCGGCGTTGGCGCCCGGCTGCGCGACGTAGCTGTCGATGGCCGGCTGCTGCTCAATCTCGAGCATCTCGAGCACCACCGCCGGATGGCGCCCGTTCTTGACGAGCTCGCTCAGCACGCGCGCTTGCAAGCGATGATGGTCGGGGTTGTCGTGACGCTCGCCGAGCAGCACGAAGCGCGCGGTGGCGGCGCGCGCCGCGAGCTGATTCAAGTCGACGAAGGCCGACGCCTTGGCGTCCCAGATCTTGCCGACGAGCGGATGGGGGCGATCGAGCGACGTGAGCCAAGGCTCGGGCGACTCGGCCGGCACGCGGAGAGGCGGCGGCGGCGCGCCGCAGGCAGAAAGTGAAATGAGGCAGCCGATCAGCCAGATCCGCATGTATCGGCACTATACACCGAGGCACTTTCGCCTCCTCGACGCCATCGGCTCGAAGAACTAGAACCGGCGCATGTTCGCCAAGCTTTCGGGCACGCTCGTCGCGCTGTGCGTTGCCTGCTCACCGCCCACGCCGCCGCAAGAGCCGACGCCGCCCCCGCCCGTCACGACGCCGGTCGAAGCGAGCAGCGCCGCGCCGCCCAGCACCACGCCGCCCAGCACCGGCGCCAACACCGCGAACGAGAAGATGTGCGGCGGCATCGCCGGCGTGCAGTGTCCGGCCAAGCAATACTGCGCCTTCGCGCCCGAAGCGCACTGCGGCGCCGCCGACATGTCCGGCACCTGCGCGCCGCAGCCGGATGTTTGCGCCGAAGCGCTCGACGAAGTGTGCGGCTGCGACGACAAAACTTACGGCAACGCCTGCAAAGCCGCGCAAGCCGGCGTATCGGTGGTGATGAAAGGCGCCTGCGCCAAGCACGAAGCGGCGGCGTTGGCCGAAGGCGCGCTGTGTGGCACGCGCGGCGTTTCCGCCGACTGCGGCGAGGGCCTGTACTGCGCGTACAAGGCCGACTGCGGCGCGACGGACGCCGGCGGCAAATGCAGCAAGAAGCCGATGATGTGCACCAAGATTTACGCGCCGGTGTGCGGCTGCGACGGCAAAACGTACGGCAGCGACTGCACCGCAGCCTCGGCCGGCGTGAGCGTGATGCGCAAAGGCGAGTGTAAGCGCTAAGCGTCGATAACGCGCAGCAGCGCCTCGACGCGCAGCATGGCCCCGAGATCGCCGGTGCGGTGCGCGTGATCCATGGCCGCGAACAGGTGCGTCTGCTCGAGCAGTAGCCGCTCGGGCTCGCGCTCGAGCAAGCTGACGTAGTGCTCGTAGAAGCGCGCCGGATCGAAGCTTTTACGGCGCCTCACGGAGTGACGCACGACCGCGTGCAAGGTGTAACGGCCGGCGGCGGGCTCTTGCACCAAGTGCCACTTTTCGAGCGCGGCCAGAGCCGGCCGCGCGTCACCTTTGACGTTCGCGAGCTTGGCCACCGACGCGGCGTCCATGTGGTCGCCCTCGACGTGCGACAGCACGACCCACATTCGCCGGCTCTCCGCGCTCAACCGTTGCCAGGCCCACTCGACGAGCAGGCTCACCTCCGGCAAGTCGTCTTCGTGCTCGACCGCGACCACGCGCGACACGCCGTGCTCTTCGAGAAACCGAGCCAACCCTTTGACGCTGACCGCGCGCGACGCCACCAAGCTATCGGCGATGTCGAGCGCCAGCGGGCTGAAGCGCAAAGTTCGAGTCAGCGCCTTCACCCGCGGAAACGCGCTCTGCCCGAGCATGGCGAGCGGCGCCGTGACGGGGAAAATCAGCACGCCCGCCAACAAGCAGCGCCGCGCCGTGACGATGAACGTCACCGGCGAGCCGCGAAAGGCGTCGAGCAAGCGCGCGGTGGCGCGATCGTCTTCGTGATTGTCGAGCACGATCAGCCGCGGCCCGGTACGCGCGAAGAACTGCTGTAAGGTGGTGACCCGATCGCTCGAGCTCTCACCCCGCTCGGTGCCGAAGCGCAGCGCCAGCATTTCCGTGAGCGTCGCGAAGTCCCAAGCGCCGACGCGGAACCACTCGATGCGGCCTTCGAAGAAGCCGCGCAGCTGATGACCGAGCGCGGCCGCCAGCATCGATTTGCCCGAGCCGCCCGAGCCGACGAGCCCGAGACGCGTCGGCGCCGCCGCCGTGATCGTTCGCTTCAGCGTCGTGAGCTCGGCCGCTCGGCCCTTCAAACCGCGAGGAACTGGCGGAAACAGGCGAGAATAGTTGCGCCCTTGCCGTGAAACGTCAAGGCTCTGCCCCCTCTTACTGCTGAGCAAATAGCGATGACGACCAAGTCGATGGACAAGATCATGGCGCTCTCCAAGCGCCGCGGGTTCGTGTACCAAGCCTCCGAAATTTACGGCGGCATCAACGGCTTTTGGGACTACGGGCCGCTCGGCGCTCAGCTGAAGAAGAACCTGCGCGAGGCCTGGTGGCAAGACGTGGTGATGAACCCTTGCGGCGGCGCCCTCGGGCCGACGGGCGAGCCGGTGCGTATCGTCCCGCTCGACACCACCATCATCCAGCACCCCAAGGTGTGGGAAGCGAGCGGCCACATCGCGGGCTTCAACGATCCGCAGGTCGACTGCCGCGAGACGAAGGCACGCTACCGCGCCGATCACGTCATGGTCTACGCGCCCCAGAGCGGCGACCGCGGCGGCAAGCCTTTCTTCGCCTACATGCCGGACTCGCCCAGCGAGGCAAAGCAGAAGAAGAAGGCCGAGAAAGCCTTCGGCGAGGTGGTGACCTTTCCGCTGCTGAAGGTCGCCAAAGAAGACTGGGCGAGCGTGCTCGGGCCCGACGCCGAAAAGGTCGGTAGCCTCACCGAGCCGCGCGCCTTCAACCTGATGTTCAAGACGTACATCGGCGCGACCGCGACCGAAGACGACGTCGCTTACCTGCGCCCCGAGACCGCTCAAGGCATCTTCGTGCAGTTCAAGAACGTCATCGACACCACGCGCGTGAAGGTGCCGTTCGGCATCGCCCAAACTGGCAAAGCGTTCCGCAACGAGGTCACGCCGCGCAACTTCACCTTCCGCAGCCGCGAGTTCGAGCAGATGGAAATCGAATTCTTCTGCCACGAATCCGAGGCCGCGCAGTGGTACGCCTTCTGGCGCGATACGCGCGTGGCGTGGTGGAAGAGCCTCGGCCTCGCCGGCGACAACCTGCAGCTCCGCGAGCACGACAAAGACGAGCTCGCGCACTACGCCAAGACCGGCGCCGGCACGAGCGACGTCGAGTACCGCTTCCCCTTCACCGCGCCCGGCTTCGGTGAGCTCGAAGGCATCGCCCATCGCTCGAATTTCGACCTCTCGCAGCACCAGAAGATGTCGAAGCAAAACCTCGAGTACTTCGACGCCGAGCGCGGCGAGCTGCTACCCAACGGCCAGCGCAAAGGCGAAAAATACCTCCCGCACGTGATCGAGCCCTCCGCCGGCCTCGATCGCGGCGTGCTCGCCGTGCTGTGCGAAGCCTTCACCGAAGACGCCTCGCGCGCGAGCCCGGAGCTGATGCTCATTCACCCGCGCCTGGCCCCGATCAAGGCCGCCGTGTTCCCACTCGTCAACAAAGAGGGCATGCCCGAGACGAGCGAGAAGCTCCACGCCGAGCTGTTCAAGCGCTTCTCGCGGTACGGCTTCGTCGAGCACGACGTCAAGCAAGCCATCGGCAAGCGCTACGCGCGCATGGACGAAGCGGGCACGCCCTACTGCTTCACGGTCGACGGCGACACCGCCAAAGATCAGAGCGTCACCGTGCGCGATCGCGACAGCGGCGGCCAAGAGCGCATCGCCATCGATCGCGTCGGCAATTGGCTGAGCGAAAAGCTCGGCCTCGGCTGATACCGATACGCGATCTCCGGGGGGGGGGCTGCCAAGACGCGGCCCTCTCGCAGAAGCTGCCGTAGCGGTTCCGGGCCGAAATCGGCGCCCGAAGCGCCGCATGCTAGGCTCGACCCGTGTCGTCACTCTCCGACCGAGCAAAGCTGCGGCGGGCCACCTGGCAAGGCGGTGTGGCCCGCTCCTTCTCCGAAGCCGACGAGATGGACGTCGACTTTTGGGCGCGAGCCACGCCCAGTGAGCGCGTGCGCGGCGTCACCCAGCTCGTGAACGAAATGAGTACAATGGCAGGCACCCTTGGACCTGCCCCCCGACTTCAAAGAGCTGTTGGAGGAGTTCGCCCGCGACGCGGTTGAGCTCGTGCTCGTGGGTGGCTACGCGGTCGCGTTTCACGGTCGGCCGCGGGCCACGAAAGACATCGACCTCGTGGTCGAGGGCAGTGCCGAGAACCTTACTCGCGCCGCCGCCGCCCTGGCCCGGTTCGGCGCGCCGACCAACGTCGTGACGGCGGTCGCGCACATGCAGCCGCAAGACATCGTGTACCTGGGCCAGCCGCCGCTTCGCATCGATTTGATGCGCTCGATCGACGGCGTGCAACCCGCGTCGCTTTTCGAGCGCGCCGTGCCCGCCGCCTTGGACGGCGTGCAGCTCAAAGTCATCTCGCTCGATGACCTGATTGCCAACAAGCAAGCGGCGGGCCGACCTCAAGATTTGATCGACGTGAAATTTTTGGAGAGGGTGCGAGACCGCGCGCGACGACCGTAGCGGCCGCTACGGCTTGACGACGCCGTGCACGGCGCGCTCGACGCCGATGCAGCGATCTTCGACGTAGAGCAGCCCGGCGGCTTCGGCGAGGGCGCGCGCTTCGTCGCTCACGATGCCTTGCTGGAGCCAGAGCGCTTTGGCGCCGATCGCGACCGCGTCTTTCGCGACGCCCGCCGCCTCGGCCGAGGGCCGAAACACCACCACCACTTCGACTGGCTCGGGCACGTCACGCAGGGTTGGGTAGGCGGTTTCGCCCAGCACCGTCTGTAGCTGCGGGTTGACGGGAATGATCCGAAAGCCAGCCTTCTGCATGCGCGCGGGGATGGCATGGGCGGCCTTGGCCGGATCGCGACTGAGCCCCACCACGGCGAGCGTGCGGAACTTTTGCAGAATCAGGGCAGTATCGTCGGTGTCGGTCATGTTCGGCGAGCTCAGGCGCGGGCCAAGAGCGAGCGCGCGACCCGCTTGCAGTTGCCGACCATCACATCGGCCAGCTTGCGTAGCAAGTCGTCTCGGCGGCGCGCAGGCGAGATGTCGGCCGCAAGTTGGGGGTTCTGACCCAAAATCTGCGGCCCCAAATCGCGGAGCGCAAGCTGCACCGCGGACGAAAGCTCGGCCCCGCGCTGCTTGATCCAGTCCAGCGGCAGGCGCGCCTGTTGAGCCAGCTCTTGCCAAGCCGCGGGGCCGAGCTCACTTTGGCGACGCGCCGGGCCCAGCTTCATCACGAACGAGTCGGAGAGCGACGGGTACACCTGCGTGCACAGCACGTCGTACACGGGCGCAAGCGCCGCGCCGGCAGGCCCGAACAGCAGCGCGAAGTTTTTACAGTGCGCGTCCGCGTTGCCGACCAGCAAGTTGAACAGCAACCGCTCGACGAGCTCTCGACGCGCCGCCTGCGGATTCGGCAGGTGCTGGTCGACGAGCGCGAAGCATTCGGGCCAACCGACGTCGTACTTGGCCGCCGGGAGCACGCCGAGCAGCTGCGCGAAGTCTTCTTGATGTAGCCGTGAAAGGCGGCTGCCGCGCAGCACGCGATCGAAGCGCTCGACGGCGTAGGCGCCCGCGAACCAGAAGCTCTTCGGCGCGCGCAGGCCGACGGCGCGGGCGAGCTGCATGCAAAATAGCTCGTTGAGCGCCGTGAGCTCGACGCCGTTGAAGCCGCCCACGATGTCCGGCTTCAAGATCACGGTGCTGGGCGCGCCGCGCTCGCACAAGTACGCGGCTCCCTCGGCGACGTGCAAAATCAGCTTGTCTTGCGCGCCGGCCAGGGCGCGCCGCAAACCGGGCGCGTTCTCGGGCGAAGGGCGCTGCAGCGGGTCGCGCAGCCAGCGGCGCAGCTCACCCTCATCGAGCGGACAGTACTGGCTCGTCGCCAGCTCCGCCTCGGGCTCCTCGAACCAGACCGCCCCCGCGCAGTCGTGGCCGAGCTGTCGCAGCAAGCCGAAGTCGTCGCTCGTCGGCAGCGCGAGGCGCCGGCACAAGATCCCTCGCCAATCACCCTCGGGTAATAAGTTGGCGATGAACGCGCGGCTCTCTTCGTCGCCGTAGGCGGCCTCGCGCGCCAGCAAGCGCCGTGAGATCGACGGCACGTCGGCGCGCTCGTAGCCGAGCTTCAGCCGGCCATGGTCGTGCGAAAGCTCGCCCACCCGCGCGTCCGAAAAGTAAATCGGAAGGCTCTGCACCGTTCTGCCAGAGATAAACGAAACTCGGCCCGCCCACCACCGGCCCGTCCGCGCCCGGTAAAAGCCGCTACGCGGTGAGGCCCGGCAGCGGCCCGCCGTCGTTCAGCACGTCGGCGCCGAACTTCGTGACGTCGGTGTAGCCCATGTAGTGAAAGCACGAGACGAGCATGTCCGCGAAGGTGAGCTCGTTCTGGAAATCGAGGTATCGGCCGCGGTTGAAATGCTTGGCGGCGCCGCCCGCCAAGATCACCATCGCGTCGTCTTCGGAGTGCACGTCGCCTTGGCCGATCTCGCTCCAGTGCACGACCAGCGTGTTGTCCCACAGCGTGCCGCCGGCTTCGGGCACCGACTTCAGGCTCTCGTACAAGCTCGTCGACATCGTCCACAGATGTTTGTGGATCATGCGGATCTTGGCGAAGGCTGCGTCGTCGCTATTGTGCGAAATGTCGTGGTGGCCTTCTTCGAGGCCGAGGTTGCGGTACACGCGGTTGCTGGTGTTACCGCTCCAGTTGAAGTTGATGGCGCGCGTCAGGTCGCAGGCAAAAGCCAAGGTGCTGATGCGCTGAAACAGCTTACCCACCGCCTCGTGGTTGTCGTCTTTGTAGGGGTCGAGCTTCTCGCCCAAGTCGAACGGCATGCAGCCCGCCGAGCCGTTGCTGCTCGACAGCGTTCGCTCGATGTCGCGCAGCGCGTCCATGTGCTGCTGCACGCGCGCGCGGTCGGCGCTACCCAGCTTCGTTTGCAGCGAGCCGGCCTCGTCGAGCACCAGATCGAGGGCGGATTGCTTCTTGAGCAAGCGCCGCTCGATCTCGGCCTTGGCCGCCGCGTCATCGGCGTCGGCACCGAAGCTGAAGATGCGAGCGTAAGCCGCGTACGGATCCGTCTCGGGCTGCACCGGGTTCTGAGTGCCGACCGGACCGGCGTGCGAGTGCATGTTCCAGATGTCGTTGTTCTTCTGGCCGACGCGGTACACCAAGTGGCGGTATTTCACGCCAGAGTTGGCCTGCAGCACGCGCTCACCAATCTCGTGGTCGGCGCTCGGGCCCAGCACGTAGCCGATCGTCACCCCTTCGCGCCCGCCGATCGGATACGAGCCCTCGCCCGACTCCCAAGGCGCGAGAGATGCGCCGCCTTGCTGATGCCCGTCGGAGCGCTTGTCGCCCAGCAGGCCGTAGCGGCGGTTGAGCCTGTTCAAAATGAGCAGCTCGTTCCGATAGGGCTCGAGCGGCGCCAAGAACTCGTCGAACGCGAACGTGGTCTCGCCGAAGGCGGTGAACCGCCGCGCGGTCTGGTCGCCGTTGGCCTTGTACTCGAACAAGATGCGGCGCGGCGTGTCGGCCGCCTGCGCGCTGGCGCTGGGCAACATCGCGTCGAGCAAGGGCAAGCTCAAGGCGAGGCCCGCGCCGCCGCGGAGCAAGGTGCGCCGATTCAAACGTTTCATCGCGGGGCCTCCGGTGCCGGACGGTACAGAAACTGGTCGGTTTGGGTGAGCGCGACGATCGACTCCGACAAGCTCTGCTTGTTGTCACGGAACGAGATCAGCAGCTTGGCCATCGAGCATTGGTCGGCGGTGGTGTAGTCGCGGCCGTAGAAGAAGCGGAACGATTGCGTGACGTAACAGTCGCGCACCTCTTGGCTGCTCGCCAACACCTGGCCGAGCTGCGCCGCGTCGGCCACGGCGCCGTTGGCGTCGCGCGTCGCGGTGATCTGGCTGCTGGTGTCGACGGCTTGGCCCGTTTCATCGACCGTGCGCGGCCGCCCCACCGCGTCGAAGCCTTCGAAGACGACGCCCAGCGGATCCATCAGCGTGTGGCAGCCGGCGCACGAGGCCGAGGTGCGGTGCTTCTCGAGCCGTTGGCGCTGCGTGAGCCCGGGCCCGAAGCCGTCGAGATCGAGCTGCACGTTGTTGGGCGGAGACGGCACCTTGTTGCACAAGAGATCGAGCCGCACCTTCAAGCCGCGGCGCACGATCGAGGTGCGCGTCGGCTTGTCGTGGGTGAGCATCATGCCTTGCGTGAGCACGCCGGAGCGCCCGGGCAGGCTGACGCGCTCGTACGCGGCGCCGGTCGGCCCCGCTACGCCGTAGTGCTTGGCGAGATCGGCGTTGAGGAAGCTGTATTGGCCGGTGAGCAGCTCCGTCAGGCTGCCGGTCGGGCTCTGCAGCTGGTACGTGACGAAGGCGTGCGTCTCGTTCTGCAGCAGCTGCGGCAGGTTCGGCGCGAGGTTCGGGTAAACGTTGGCGTCGCGATCGAAGGCGGAGAGCCGGTCGGTGTCGAGCCACTGATCGAAATACTCGAGCAACCGCGAGGCCTTCGGGTCTTTGAGCAAGCGCCGCGCCTGCGCCGCGATCTGCTTCTTTTCGCCCAGCTCACCGCGCTCGGCGGCGTCGAACAACGCTTGATCGGGCATCGACTGCCAGACCAAGTACGAGAGCCGATTGGCGATCTCGTACTGCGAGGGCGCGTAGGCGCCGTCTTTCGGTACGCCTTGCTCGACGCGGTACAAGAACTGCGTCGACTGGAGCATCGCGAACGCGATCCACTCGATGGATGCCTTGAAGCCGTTGCCGGCGGCGGCGGCCTTGTCGTACAGGGCGGTGTAGCGCGCGACCTCGTCGGGCAAGAGCGGGCGACGGAAGGCGCGTTTACCGAAAGACTCGACGAACTGCTTGGCGCAGGCCGCGTCGCCCGTCGTGCAGCCGATCAGCTTGTCGTTCTGCGCGACCAACGGCGCGAGCGCCTCGGCCGAGTCCATGAAGCCTTGCGCAATGAGCGACGAGACACCCAAAAACTCGGCGTTGTTGCGGAAACCCAGCGACTCCGACTCTTCGACGAAGTCTTTGGTGGCAGAAGCCACTGCGGGTCCGATGCCGGCGACGTCGGCCAGCAGGTCTTGCACGGTGTTGCGGTACTCTGCGTTGCTCAAGCGGCGCAGCGGCGCGGCGCCGGGCGCAGGCTTCGCGCAAACGCTCGAGGCCAACACCTGCTCCGGCGTCTGCGGGCCACCGCTGGGGGTCGTGGCCGGCGGAGCTTGACCGCTCGGCGCCGCGTCGTCGGCGCCGCTTTGACAACCGGCGGCAGCAGCCAACGCCAGCACCGCAGCGGAAAAGATTCTCGAGCTCATGCTAACTCCGCGGCCATGAGGTCTTCCGAAGGTAACAGACGCTAGACGCGCGGCAGCAAGAAACGGCGGGCGCGTTATCGAAAATGACCTTTCCTCTCGCGAGCTGCGTCGCGCACTGAAGAAATCTGTCGTCTCGCGCTGCGAATCTGGACGATACGCTCACCGTTTCGCGGTTCCCTGCGCCGGGTGATAAGCTGCTGGCGTCTTGATGCGCGTTGGTTGGCACCTCGTTGTCCTGTTGTCGGTGGGCCTGCTCGGCTGTGGTCCCGACAAGCGTGCACGCCAAGACTGGTGCGACGGACCGAGCTTCAACTTGGTCGTGACGGCGGAAGGCGGCGCGTTGCCGCCCGACACGCGCATCCTCGTGCGCTACGGCAGCAACCAAGACGGCGAGCCCTACGAGCTCGGTCAGCCCGCCTTCCCGCAGGCGGTGTTCTGTGAAGAAGACACCACGAGCCCCGACGGCGCCGTGAATGGCGGCGCCAACAGCGAGCCCGAGCCGAGCGTTCGAACGCTGCGCTGCCGGCTCTACACGCAGGGCGCGGCGCATCTTTACGCGAGCGCGACCGGCTATCAGACGATCAAAGACGCGCCGCTGTCGTTCGATACCGACGACCACTGCGAGGTCGAG
>Ga0164306_10001460_pt1 | contig 10502 bp, 9 predicted proteins | sample Whisoiple_242_MG_FD_110213 | JGI IMG/M metagenome (GOLD analysis project Ga0164306, IMG submission 110213) | Soil microbial communities amended with fresh organic matter from upstate New York, USA - Whitman soil sample_242_MG | ecosystem: Environmental > Terrestrial > Soil > Unclassified >... | reverse complement strand
GGCGGGTCGATCGAGTCGGTGGCCACCCCCAGATCCGCGAACCGCTGAGCCGTCACCAGCAGCCGGGAGTCGAGCGACCGGGAGGCCGCGTTGTATGCCTCGACGGCTCGGTCGAGTCCGGCTCCCACCCGGTCGAGGTGCCGGGTCACGGTGGCCAACCTGGCGTGCAGATCGCGACCGAGTTGATGGATCTCCTCGGCCGACCTGGACAGACGTTCCTGCCGCCAGCCGAAGGCGATCGTGCGCAGCAGGGCGATCAGGGTTGTCGGCGTCGCGATGAGCACGTTGCGGGCGAACGCGTGCTCGGTGAGCGACGGGTCGATTGTCATCGCTGCGTCCAGCAGCGGTTCACCCGGCACGAACATCACTACGAATTCCGGCGCCGGCTGGAAGTGCTGCCAGTACGCCTTGGAGGCCAGCACGTCGACGTGGGCGCGCAGCGCCCGGGCGTGCTGCCCCATCAACCATGCGCGCCGGTCGGGGTCCGGCGTATCGAGAGCTTCCAGCCAGGCCGCGAACGGCACCTTGGCGTCGACCGGAATCGAGCGATCGCCGGCCAGCCTGACCACCAGGTCGGGCCGCGCGCCGCGATCGGCTCCGGTCGCAGATGTGCCGGCGGCGATGTGCACCTGGGTGTCGAAGTCACAGTGGTCGACCATCCCGGCCAGTTCGACGATGCGCTGCAATTGCAGTTCGCCCCAACGCCCGCGGACCGTCGGTGCGCGCAGTGCGCCGACCAGCGCTCTGGTCTGGGTTCCCAGGTCGGCCGAGGTCCGGTGCAGCGCCGCCACCTGCTCGCGCAGCCCGGCGTACGCGCCGACCCGATCACGCTCGACCTGCCGTAGCCGGTCCTCGACCCGGACCAAGGCTTCCGAGGCCGGGCCGAGCAAGGCGGCCACGGCTGTCGGGGCCTCGTCCTGGCCGGACCCGCGGGCCCGGGCGGCCAGCCAGCCCAGGACGGCGCCGAGGGCAAGCAGAACCGCGCCGGCGAGCAGCGTCGTCACATCCATGCCTGCAGCATCCAGGTGACCACCGACAGGGGGTGCGCCATCGCCGGCCGGGCCGGCGTCGCCGGCGCCGGAAACGGTCAAATTGCCGTGCTGGACGGCTGGCGTCGGTCCGGACAACGGTCCCGCATGATGGGAATGGGTGACCAGTTCACGGTCAGGTGCGATACAGTCACTGCATGTCAGTCGAGGGTGTCGCCCTGGTGGGTCGGCGCGAGATCGATCTCGTGCGTGTCGCCAGCGCCGCCTGTTGCGCCGCCTGCTGAACCCGACCGTCCACCACGCCGTCGGGGCAAGCTCTCCAACCGCGCGGATCCGCTGACGCATCCGACAGGTGATTCGGGCTGGAGTGTGCGCCCGCCGGCGTCATGCCCAGGGATCTTCCGTGAGCTCATCCACGTTGCCACAGAACGCGCGCGCCGCCCGCGCTCCCGGCGACGCGCCGCGCCAGCCGCCTCGCCGGCCTCGGCCGGACGCGGGCCGGGGTCAGGGTCAGTGGGCGCTCGGCTACCGGGAGCCGCTGAACCCCAACGAGCGGATGAAGAAGGACGACGACGGTCTGCACTGCCGGGCTCGAATCGAGAACATCTACCGCTACACCGGATTCGACGGCATCGACCCCGGGGACCTGCGCGGCCGGTTCCGCTGGTGGGGGCTGTACACGCAGCGCGCGCCGGGCATCGACGGAGGCCGCACGGCAATTCTGGAGCCGCACGAACTCGAGGACTCGTTCTTCATGCTGCGGGTACGGGTGGACGGCGGACAGCTGACCACCACGGCGCTGCGCACCATCGGTGAGGTTTCCACCCGGTACGCCAGAGACAGCGCCGATCTCACCGATCGGCAGAACATCCAGCTGCACTGGATCCGGATCGAGGATGTTCCGGATGTCTGGCAGGCGCTGGAGAGTGTCGGGCTGTCGACCGCCGAAGCCTGCGGTGACGTCCCCAGGGTCGTGCTCGGTTCCCCGGTGGCCGGCATCGCCGCGGACGAGATCATCGACGGCACACCGGCGGTCACCGAGATCGTGGAACGATTTGTCGGCACGGAGGAGTTCTCGAACCTGCCCCGGAAGTTCAAGACGGCGATCTCGGGTTCGCCGCGGCAGGATGTTGCGCACGAGATCAACGACATCTCTTTCATCGGCGCGGTACACCCCGAACACGGCCCAGGGTTCGACGTCTGGGTCGGAGGAGGCCTTTCCACGAACCCCATGCTGGCCCAACGGCTCGGCGCGTGGGTGGCGCTGGACGAGGTTCCCGAGGTGTGGAAGGGCGTCGTCTCCATTTTCCGGGACTACGGTTATCGCCGGCTGCGGAATCGGGCCAGGCTGAAGTTCCTGGTAGCCGACTGGGGGATCGAGAAGTTCCGTCACGTCCTCGAGCAGGACTACCTGCACCGCACGCTGATCGACGGCGAGGCGCCGGAGATCTGGGACGGGCCACGTGATCACGTCGGCGTGCACGAGCAGGTCGACGGGCGTTTCTACGTCGGGGTGACACCGACTGTCGGCCGGGTGTCCGGCTCCCTGCTCACCCGCATCGCCGACCTGGCCGAGGCCCACGGCTCGTCCCGGGTCCGCACCACCACCGACCAGGCACTGATCATCCTGGATGTCCCCGCCGACCAGGTGGACGGCTTGGTGGCCGGGCTCGCCGACCTGGGTCTGTCGGTCAATCCGTCGACGTTCCGCCGAAACATGATGGCCTGCACCGGAATCGAATTCTGCAAGCTGGCCATCGTGGAGACCAAGGCGCGCGGCATGGCGCTGGTGGACGAGCTCGAGGCCCGGCTGGGCGACCTCGACGTGCCGTTGACCATCAATGTCAACGGCTGCCCCAACGCCTGCGCCCGCACCCAGATCGCGGACATCGGGCTGAAGGGCATGCTGGTCACCGACCACACCGGTAACCAGGTCGAGGGTTTCCAACTGCATCTCGGCGGCGGCTTGGGCCTGGACGCCGGATTCGGTCGCAAGGTGCGCGGCCACAAGATCACCGGCGACGAGTTGCCCGACTATGTGGAGCGAGTGGTGCGCCGGTTCGACAAGGAGCGGGCGCCCGGTGAGCGGTTCGCCCAGTGGGTCGGACGCGCGGACGAGGACGCCTTGTTGTGAGCGAGAACCGGGCACCCGCGCAGTACTGCCCGTACTGCGGCGAGACGAACCTGTGGCCACACGAGGAGTCGCACGGCGCGTGGTCCTGCCGTGACTGTGGGCGGGTGTTCGCGGTGCGGTTCATCGGCATCGACGGTCGGGCAACCGTCACCGCGCGGACCGGGGAGCGGTCATGATCACCGCCACCAGGTCGGCCACGGAACTGTCGGCCATCGCCGCCGCCGCCGCGGTCGAGCTGGCCGACGCTGATGCCGAGCAGATCCTGCGTTGGGCTGCCGAGGAATTCGGTAGCGGCTTGGCCGTGACCGCTTCCATGCAGGACACCGTGCTGGTGCACCTGGCCTCGACGGTCCGGCCCGGAATCGACGTGTTGTTCCTGGACACCGGATACCACTTCGCCGAAACCCTCGGCACCGCCGGCGCCGTCGAGGCGGTCTACGACGTGACCCTGCGCCGCCTCACTCCGGCGCAGACCGTCGCCGAGCAGGACGCAACCCACGGACGTGACCTGTTCGCCCGCGATCCGGATCAGTGTTGCGCGCTGCGCAAGGTGGCCCCGCTGAATCGCGCGCTGGCCGGTTACGACGCCTGGGCCACCGGGGTGCGGCGGCTGGAGTCGCCGTCCCGGGCGGACACTCCGGTGGTCGCGTTCGATCCGGCCCGGGGCAAGGTCAAGATCGCTCCGTTGGCGGCCTGGACCGACGATGACGTCGACGCGTACATCACCGCACACGGTGTCCTGCTCAACCCGTTGCTGTCCGACGGGTATCCGTCCATCGGCTGCGCGCCGTGCACCCGCCGGGTCGATCCCGGACAGGACCCCAGGGCCGGCCGGTGGGCCGGGCTGGCCAAGACCGAATGCGGGATTCATCGATGACCACGACGCTGTCCCCGGCCTCCACGACCACCACCGGCGTGACGCTCTGGCTCACCGGCCTGCCGTCCGCGGGAAAGACCACGTTGGCCGTTGCGCTAGCCGACATCATCCGGCTCCGTGGCGATCGGGTGCAGATCTTGGACGGCGACGAGTTGCGCCGAAACCTGTCCGCCGATCTCGGTTTCGACCGGCCATCCCGCGACGCCCATGTCCGTCGGGTCGGCTATGTCGCGGAATTGTTGGCGCGCAACGGGGTGGTCGTGCTGGTGCCGGTCATCGCTCCCTACGCCTCGGCGCGGGACGAGGTGCGCGCCCACCACGTCGCGCACGGCACGCCGCACCTGCAGGTCTACCTGTCGACCCCGCTGGACATCTGCGCCGAGCGTGACGTCAAGGGTCTGTACGCCAAGGCCTTCCGCGGCGAGTTGGCCGGGCTGACCGGGGTGGACGACCCGTACGAGGTGCCGACCGATCCCGACCTGCTGCTGGACACCTCGGCCGTCGACCAGGACACCGCCGTGCGTGACCTGCTCGACCTGCTGGACGAGCGGTGGACGAGATGACCGCCGTTGCCGAGCCTGCTGCCGCGCCGACCGGGTTGCCGTCCGCCCCGGATCATCTGCGGGCGTTGGAGTCCGAGGCCATCCACATCCTGCGCGAGGTGGCGGGACAGTTCGACCGACCGGTGATCCTGTTCTCCGGTGGCAAGGACTCGGTGGTGGTGCTGCACCTGGCCCGCAAGGCCTTCCACCCGGCCTCCATCCCGTTCTCGCTGTTGCACGTCGACACCGGGCACAATTTTCCCGAAGTGCTGTCCTACCGCGACGAAGTCGTCGCAGCGGGCGGATTCCGGTTGGCTGTGGCTCACGTGCAGGACTGGATCGACGACGGGCGGCTCTCCGAGCGGCCCGATGGCACCCGGAATCCCCTGCAGACGGTTCCGTTGCTCGACACCATCGCCGACCAGCGGTACGACGCAGTCATCGGTGGTGCCCGGCGCGATGAGGAGCGGTCGAGGGCCAAGGAGCGGATCTTCTCGTTGCGCGACGCGTTCGGCGGTTGGGATCCGCGGCGGCAGCGACCTGAACTGTGGGACCTGTACAACGGCCGCCATGCACCCGGCGAGCACGTGCGGGTGTTCCCGCTGTCCAACTGGACGGAGTTGGACGTCTGGGCCTACATCGGCGCCGAGCAGATCGTCCTGCCCGAGATCTACTACTCACATCAGCGAGAGGTGTTCCGGCGCAACGGCATGTGGCTGGCGCCGGGAGAGTGGGGCGGCCCGGTCGGCGCCGAGCAACTGGAGACGCGGACAGTGCGGTACCGCACCGTCGGGGACATGTCGTGCACCGGCGCCGTGGAATCGGAGGCCGCCGACGTGGCCGCGGTGATCGCAGAGATCAGCATCACCCGGATCACCGAGCGCGGTGCGACCAGGGCCGACGACAAGCTGTCCGAAGCCGCCATGGAGGACCGCAAGCGCGAGGGGTACTTCTGATGACCGCGTCCACCATCGACGCCGGCCGACGTGGCCTGCTCCGGTTCGCCACCGCAGGATCGGTGGACGACGGCAAGTCGACCTTGGTCGGTCGGCTCCTGCACGACTCGAAGTCGGTGCTCGCCGACCAACTCGAGGCCGTCGAACTGACCTCCCAAGCCCGTGGCCTGGCCACCCCGGACCTGTCGCTGCTGGTCGACGGATTGCGGGCAGAACGGGAGCAGGGCATCACCATCGATGTCGCCTATCGCTACTTCGCCACGCCCGCGCGCACCTTCATCCTGGCCGACACCCCCGGTCACGTGCAGTACACCCGCAACACGATCACCGGCGCGTCCACTGCTGACGCGGTGGTGATTCTGACCGACGCCCGGACGGGCGTGGTCGCGCAAACCCGTCGGCACGCCACGGTCGCGGCGCTGGTCGGCGTTCGGCACCTGGTCCTGGCGGTCAACAAGATCGACCTGGTCGACTACGACGAGCAGGTGTTCCGCCGAATCGCCGACGAGTTCGCCGACTACGCGCTCGGTCTCGGAGTCCCCGAGGTGACGTCGATCCCGATCTCCGCATTGCACGGCGACAATGTTGTGGCCAGGTCCGCGAGGATCGACTGGTATTCCGGCCCGAGCGTGCTCGAGCACCTGGAGCAACTCGACATCACCCAGGACACCGCGGACGAGACGTTGCGGTTCCCGGTCCAATACGTGATCAGGCCCCGCACGGCGGATCATCCGGACTACCGCGGATACGCGGGCCGGGTGGCGGCCGGGACCGTACGTCCCGGCGACCCGGTCGTCGCCCTGCCGTCCGGCCGGCGCAGCACGGTGCTCGCCATCGACACCGCGGACGGCGAGCGGTCGTCGGCCCGGGCCGGCGAGTCGGTCACCCTGTTGCTCGCCGATGATCTGGACATCTCCCGGGGCGAGTTGATCGCCGCCGCCGTGGATGCCCCGCGGCCGGTCACCGAGTTCAGCGCGACCGTCACCCACCTCGCCGAGCGCCCACTGCGGGCGGGGACGCGGGTGCTGCTGCGCCACGGCACCACCAGCACCCGTGCGATTGTCACGACCATCGAGTCACTGCTGGACATCGACACCCTCGCTACGTCCGCTGCGCCGGAGGCCTTGACCCTCAACGACATCGCCCAGATCGGCATCCGCGTCGCCGAACCGGTCGCGGTGGAGGACTTCCGCCCCGGCGGTGCGGTCGGCGCACTGCTCCTGGTCGACCCGGCCGACGGGACGACCCTGGCCGCGGGAATGGTGGGCGACCGGCCAACCGCGTTGCGCGACGGGCGATGTCGCCCCGTCGCCGATGCCACGGCCGACCCCGACTCCCTTCCGACCCCTGGGCCCTGACCGCCCACCTCCCCTCCAGGACGCCACCATGACTCGCCTCACCCGCCTCAAATTCGTCGCCGCCGGCGCGGCCCTGCTGATCGCCGTCACGGCTTGCTCGTCCAACTCGACCGATACCCCGACCGCGGCAGCGGGTTCCACCGGATCCGCTCCGGCCGGTTCGGCTGCCGGCACGTTGCGCCTTGGCTACTTCGCGAATGTCACCCACGCCGCGGCCGTGCTCGGCGTCGCCGATGGGACGTTCCAGAAGGAACTGGGCGGCACCAAGTTGGAGACCAGCATCTTCAATGCCGGTCCGGCCGCGATCGAGGCGCTCAATGCCGGTGCCATCGACGCGTCGTTCCTCGGGCCGTCGCCGGCGATCAACGCGTTTGCCAAGTCCAACGGCGAGGCCCTGCGGGTGGTGGCCGGTGCCACCGACAACGGCGCGTCGTTGGTGGTCAAGCCCGACATCACGTCGGTCGCCGATCTGAAGGGCAAGACGATCGCCACCCCGCAACTGGGTGGCACCCAGGACGTCGCACTGCGGTATTACCTGCTGCAGAACGGGTTGAAGGTGCAGACCACCGGTGGTGACGACGTCGACGTGGTCAACCAGGAGAACGCGCAGACCCTGGATCTGTTCAAGAGCGGCGAAGTGGACGGCGGCTGGTTGCCCGAACCGTGGGCGTCGCGGCTGGTGGTCGAGGCCGGGGCGAAGGTGCTGGTCGACGAGACGACGCAATGGCCGGGCGGCAAGTTCCCCACGACGATCCTGATCGTCTCGAAAACCTACCTGGCGGCGCACCCGGATCAGGTGAAGGCGTTGATCACCGGAGAGTTGGCGGTGTTGGACGAGATCGCCAAGGACCCGAAGTCCGCGTCGACCGAGTTGAACAATGCCATCGGCGACCTGACCGGCAAGAAGCTCGGCGACGGTGTCATCGAGCGGGCATTCGCGAACATCAAGCCGACGTACGACCCCGAGGCATCGGTATGGCCGGCGCAGAGCGACCATGCGGTGCAGGCCGGTCTGCTCAAGTCGGCGCCGGACCTGAACGGCATCTTCGACCTGCGGATCCTGAACTCGGTCCTGGCCGCCGAGGGCAAAACCACGGTCAGCGCCGCCGGCGCCGGCCAGGACTGAGGACCAACGCGATGACGACAGTGCTGACCCGGCCGGCGGACGAGGACCACGACGACCCGCGGGTGGTACCACCCGTTCCGGTCGTCGACGGCGCCGCTCCTGCGGTCGACATCGATGCGGTGACGAAGGTTTTCGGCACCCGCGGTCGCTCGGTCGCGGCCCTCGACCGGGTCAGCCTGTCCGTCGCCCCCGGAGAGTTCGTCTGCCTCCTCGGTGCCGCCGGGTGCGGTAAAGCCACCTTGCTCGACCGGGTCGCCGGGTTGGACGGGTGCACGGCCGGGGGGGGGCGGGGCGGGGGACGGCCGGCGCTGATGTTCCAGGAGTCGGCGTTGTTCCCGTGGCTGACCGCCACCGCCAACGTCGAATTGGCCCTGCGGTACGCCGGCGTCGCGCGCAAGGAGCGGCGGCCCCGGGCGGCTGAGCTCCTGGAACTGGTCCGGCTCGGCGGCGCCGGATCCCGGCGGGTGCACGAACTGTCCGGCGGGCAACGGCAACGGGTCGCCCTGGCCAGGGCCCTGGCCCAGGGTGGGTCGGTGCTGCTGATGGACGAGCCGTTCGCCGCGCTGGACGCGATCACCAGGGACGTCATGCACGACGAGCTGACCCGGATCTGGAAACAGACCGGGGCCGGCGTGGTGTTCGTGACCCACAACGTGCGCGAGGCCGTGCGGCTCGGCCAGCGGGTGGTATTGCTGTCCTCCCGGCCCGGTCGGGTGGTCGGCCAGTGGCCGGTGAACATCCGCGGGCCCCGGACCATCGAGCACCCGCAGGTAGCGGCGTTGGCCGCGGACATCACCGTGCGGCTGCGGGAGGAGATCGCCAGCCATGCCAGCCCCTGAGACTTTGCCCGCCCCGCGAACCAGCGGATCGCAGGCCGACGGCGCTGACGCGACAGCCGCGTCGGTCGCGCTGGCCGAGCCAACCGAACGCGAGGACACGGCCGCCGTCGGCGCGGGTCTGGACGCCCTGGAGGCCCAGGCTCCGCAGCGCACGCCGTGGTGGATCCGGGCCCGCCGATCGGTGCTGCCGCCGTTCATCGCCGTCGCCGTGCTGATCGGGATCTGGCAGTTGGTGTTCCTGTCGGGGGTCAAACGTCCGGACATCCTGCCGTCACCGGCCATGGTCTGGCAGGCGTTCGTCGACCTGTTCGCGGACGGGAAGATTTTCGACGTCGTGTGGACCAGCCTGCACCGCGGGGTGATCGGCTTCGCCCTGTCCATCGTGCTGGGCACGGCGCTCGGACTGGCCATCGCGCGGGTCCGGTGGCTGCGAGCGGCGATCGGCCCGCTGCTCACCGGCCTGCAGTCGCTGCCGTCGATCGCTTGGGTGCCGGCCGCCGTCATCTGGTTCGGACTGTCCGACGCCGCCATCTACTCCGTCGTGCTGCTCGGCGCGGTGCCGTCCATCGCCAACGGTCTGGTCTCGGGCGTCGACCACGTTCCGCCCCAGTTCCTGCGCGTCGGTCGTGTCCTCGGCATGGGTGCCTGGGGACAGATTCGGCACGTTCTCCTGCCCGCGGCGCTGCCCGGGTACCTGGCGGGACTGCGGCAGGGCTGGGCCTTCGCCTGGCGCTCTTTGATGGCCGCGGAACTGATCGTCACGTCCACCAAACTCGGCTTCGGCCTCGGCCAACTGCTCAATCAGGGCCGCGACCTGTCTGACATGCCCACCGTGCTCGCCGCCATCATCCTGATCTTCCTCGTCGGGGTCGGCATCGAGGTATTGGTGTTCCGCCCGGCCGAGCGGTCCCTCCTGCGTTCCCGCGGGCTCGGCCCGGCAAGCGCCTGACGCGTGTCAGACCTGGCGGCGGCCACGCCCGCTCAGCGGCCTCCGTTGATCGGTTTGGCACACGGCAGTCGCCACCCGCGGACGGCCGCCGACATCCAGGCATTGCTCGTGGCGGTGGCGGCACTGCGACCCGGATTGACCGTTCTCCCGGCCTATCTCGACCTGACCGAACCCGACCTACCGGCCGCGGTCGCCGCCCTGGACGCGCCGACCGCAGTGGTCGTCCCGTTGCTGTTCACCGCGGCGTTCCACGTGCAGGTCGACGTGCCGGCCGCGGTGCGCGACAGCGGCAGCATCGCCGAGCTGCTGGTGGCGCAGCACCTCGGGCTCGGTGACGACGTTCTCGCGGCGCTGGCCGCTCGGGCGGCGCAGACGGGCATCGAGGACGACAGAGAAATCCTGCTCCTGGCCGTGGGTTCCAGTGACGAGGCGGCGAACGCGGCGGTACACGAGTTGGCTCAGCGGTGGGCCTGCCTCCGGGCCGGCCCGGTCCGCGCCGCCTTCGCCACCAGTGGCCCTCGGGCGGCAGATGTGCTGGCGGAGCCGGGATTTGCCGGCGCGGTCGTGCCGTTGTTCGTCGCCTCCGGGTTGCTATTGGATGCGACCGCGACGACGGCGAAGGCGCAGGAGATCCCGGTGGCGGTGCCGCTGGGGACCCTGCTCGCCCCACTGGTGCTGGACCGCTACGACCGGGCTCTGGAGGGCACCCAGTCCGAGAGTTCGGCCCGATCG
>Ga0164306_10001459_pt1 | contig 10505 bp, 7 predicted proteins | sample Whisoiple_242_MG_FD_110213 | JGI IMG/M metagenome (GOLD analysis project Ga0164306, IMG submission 110213) | Soil microbial communities amended with fresh organic matter from upstate New York, USA - Whitman soil sample_242_MG | ecosystem: Environmental > Terrestrial > Soil > Unclassified >... | reverse complement strand
GGACAGCGGGTCGGTGACGATGCGTTGCCAGCTGGACCCGAGGTCCAGGGCCATCGCGCGGGCCTGCTGGGCGTCGATCGGCCCGTACCCGGCGAGGTCACCGGGCTCGTCGTCGGCACCCATGAGCGTCGACAGGGAAAGGGTGACGTGCACGACGGTCCGCGGGCCGCTCGGGCACACGTGCCCGGGGTGAGCCGGCGCGGCTTCCACGGGGGCCGCCTCGCTCGCCTCACCCTCGCTCTCCCCGCCGTCGGGCGGCACGGCCCGTGTCGGCGCGTCCGCGCCCGCGGCGCCGGCCGGCACACCGAAGGCGTCCAGGTCCTCGTGAGCCCAGCCGCGTTGGGACGGCAGCACCGTGCCGTCGGGTGCCACGACGTGCTCGGACCGGCCCAGCAGCCGGTCGACGAGCTCGTCCGCCCGGAGCTGGTCCAGCGTCCGCGCGTCCCCGGCCTCGCGGGACCGTCGGGCGAGGGCGTCGAGCATGCCGTCGACCCGCACGGCGTCGGCCGCCGGGAGCACGGCCCAGAGACCGGCCATGCCGTCCTGCAGGATCCGCGGCCGGGAGACCACCCGGCAGTCGCGAGCGGCCCGGTGCCGATCGGCGACCCCCTCCGGGTCCACCCTGTTCAGCGCCCGGGCGACGTCGGCGCGGACCTGCTTCACCGACCGGCCCGCCACCCGCGGCAGCACCTCCGCCTCGACGGCCGCGGCCACGTGCGCGGGCTCGTCGCCGGCGCCTTGCACGATCGCGCGCGCCTTGGCGGGGTGGATGCGCCCGTCGGCCAGGGCGGCGCCGGTGTCGGCCAGGGCGTCGGCGTAGGCGCGGCCCTCGCGGATGAGCATCTTCGCCTCGCCCGGAGGGACGAGCAGCCGCGCGGACAGGTCGGCCGCGGCGATGTCGGCGTGCACGAACGCGCTGCCCTCGGGCAGCGACCGGCATACCGCGGCCAGGTCCGGGTGCCGCAGGTCGGGGTGGCGCGCCAGCGCGGCAGCCGCGGCGGTCTCGAGGGCGTGCGCGTGCGCGGCGATCCTCCGGGCCTGGACGGCGACCTCGGGCAGCTCGTACGACGGCAGCGCGGCCAGGTCGAGGGCCTGGAGCTCCGCCAGCAGCGCCGCCCCGGCCGGCATCGCGTCCAGCCTCTCCCCGAGGCCGTCGCCCGCATCCGCGTTCCCGGCGACCGCGACGGCAGGGGCGTCGCGGTCTAGGTCGGGAGGGGTGCGTTTCTGCACGTCATCGGGCATACGAACACGCTAGGACCCGCCGCCGACACGCTCCGGCGCAGGGCACCGCGGCCTGGGGACGACGCATCACGTCGAGCCTGTGGAGGACTCGGCGCCCGCCCACCGAGCGCCACCGACCCCCGCGCCGCACGCACCCGGACGGCCGAGCTCCGCCCGGGACGCCACGTCAGCCCCCTGCGCCGCCCCACCACGCCCCACCACGCCCCGCCACGCCCTCGGCGAACCCGGGCCCCGGGCCGGGGCGTGTGTCAGACCTCCGTCGTACGGTTGACGCATGCGTCCCGTGACCGACCTGCAGCGCACCGTCGCCCCGTTCGAGGTGGTGTCCGAGTACAAGCCCTCCGGCGACCAGCCGCAGGCCATCGCCGAGCTCGCCCAGCGCATCCAGGCGGGGGAGAAGGACGTCACGCTGCTCGGCGCCACCGGTACCGGCAAGTCGGCGACGACGGCCTGGCTGATCGAGAAGCTGCAGCGCCCCACGCTCGTGATGGCGCCGAACAAGACGCTGGCCGCGCAGCTCGCCAACGAGTTCCGCGAGCTGCTGCCGAACAACGCGGTCGAGTACTTCGTGTCGTACTACGACTACTACCAGCCCGAGGCGTACATCGCGCAGACGGACACCTACATCGAGAAGGACTCGTCGATCAACGACGAGGTCGAGCGGCTCCGGCACTCGGCGACGTCCTCGCTGCTGACCCGCCGGGACGTGGTCGTGGTCGCCTCGGTGTCCTGCATCTACGGCCTCGGCACGCCGCAGGAGTACGTCGACCGGATGGTGACCCTCGACGTGGGCGACCAGGTGGACCGCGACGCGCTGCTCCGGCAGTTCGTCTCGATGCAGTACTCCCGCAACGACATGGCGTTCACCCGCGGCACGTTCCGGGTCCGCGGCGACACCGTGGAGATCATCCCGGTGTACGAGGAGCTCGCGATCCGCATCGAGTTCTTCGGCGACGAGATCGAGGCGATCCAGACGCTGCACCCGCTCACGGGCGAGGTCGTGCGGAACGAGAAGCAGGTGCACGTCTTCCCGGCGACGCACTACGTGGCCGGGCCGGAGCGCATGGAGCGGGCGATCGGCGGCATCGAGCACGAGCTCGAGGAGCGGCTCAAGGACCTGGAGCGGGCGAACAAGCTGCTCGAGGCGCAGCGGCTGCGCATGCGGACGACCTACGACATCGAGATGATGCGCCAGATCGGCTCGTGCTCGGGCATCGAGAACTACTCGCGGCACATCGACGGCCGCGCGCCCGGGACGGCGCCGAACACGCTGCTCGACTACTTCCCCGAGGACTTCCTGCTCGTCATCGACGAGTCCCACGTGACCGTGCCGCAGATCGGCGCGATGTTCGAGGGCGACATGTCCCGCAAGCGGAACCTGGTGGACTTCGGCTTCCGCCTGCCCAGCGCCATGGACAACCGGCCGCTGCGCTGGGAGGAGTTCGTCGAGCGGATCGGCCAGACGGTCTACCTGTCGGCGACGCCCGGCGACTACGAGCTGGCGATGTCGGACGGCGTGGTCGAGCAGATCATCCGCCCGACCGGCCTGGTCGACCCGCAGGTGGTCGTCAAGCCCACGAAGGGCCAGATCGACGACCTGCTGGAGGAGATCCGGCTCCGCGTGGAGAAGGACGAGCGCGTGCTCGTCACGACGCTCACCAAGAAGATGGCCGAGGACCTCACGGACTACTTCCTGGAGAAGGGCGTCCGGGTCCGCTACCTGCACTCCGAGGTGGACACGCTCCGCCGCGTCGAGCTGCTCCGCGAGCTGCGCATGGGCGAGTACGACGTGCTGGTGGGCATCAACCTGCTCCGCGAGGGCCTCGACCTGCCCGAGGTGTCGCTGGTCGCGATCCTGGACGCGGACAAGGAGGGCTTCCTCCGCTCGGGCAAGTCGCTCATCCAGACGATCGGCCGCGCGGCGCGCAACGTGTCGGGCCAGGTGCACATGTACGCGGACAAGATCACGCCCGCGATGCAGCTCGCCCTGGACGAGACGGACCGCCGCCGCGAGAAGCAGATCGCGTACAACACCGAGCACGGGATCGACCCGCAGCCGCTGCGCAAGAAGATCGGCGACATCACCGACCTGCTGGCGCGCGAGGACGCGGACACGGCGGAGTTGCTGGGCGGCGCCGGCCGCCAGGCCAGCCGCGGCAAGGCGCCGGTGCCGGGCCTCGGCTCGAAGGCGGGCCCCCCGACGGAGCGCACGAAGCTCGCGGGTGCGGCGGCGGGCGAGCTCGCCGGCCTCATCCAGGAGCTGACCGACCAGATGCACGTCGCGGCGGGGGAGCTGCAGTTCGAGCTCGCGGCCCGGCTGCGCGACGAGATCTCCGGGCTGAAGAAGGAGCTCCGGCAGATGCACGCCGCGACGGCCTGACCGCGCCCGGCGCAGGACACCCCGTGCCCGCGCGCGGCGCGGGGCAGCGCACCACCGACGTTCGGAGGCACGCATGGCGCTCGAGGTGCAGGTCGTGATGGACGCGCGGTCGCCGCGCGCCCTCGGCGCGTTCTGGGCGGTCGCGCTCGGGTACGTCGAGGAGCCGCCACCGGCGGGCTTCGACTCGTGGGACGCGGCGCTGGACGCCTGGGGCTTCCCGCCCGAGGACCGGGACCTCGCGTACGCGGTCGTGGACCCCGCCGGTGCCGGCCCGCGCGTGTTCTTCCAGCGGGTGCCCGAGGGCAAGACGGTGAAGAACCGGGTGCACCTGGACGTGCGCTACTCGGCGGCCCAGGGGGTCGACCGCGAGGACCGCGCGGCCAAGCTCGCCGCCGCCCGCGAGCACGCCGCGGCGCTGGTCGACGCCGGCGCGACGGTGCTCCGCGAGGTGGACGACCCGCGTGAGGGCGCGTGGGTGGTCATGGCGGACCCGGAGGGCAACGAGTTCTGCGTGACGTGACCGGCCGGTGCGCCGACGGGACGAGCCCCCGCGCCGGCCGCGCACCCACCCGCACCCGCAACCGCCCGCAGCCACCCATGACGTGCGTCACATGCCGCTCCGCGGACGCCGCGCGGTGCGCGTAGGACCGATGACCTATGCTGGCGCACGCAGTGGAGGGGAGTATCCCGACACGACGCCCCCGTCATCACGGTCGTCGACGACGCCGACCCGGGACGTCGGCCCGGTCGACGGGTGGGAGAGACCTCCGGTACTCAGCCGTCTCTTCATTCGTCTGTACCGGAGGAAAACCCTATGTCCGTGGACCTGTGGGTCTGGATCGCGACCGCCGTCGCGATCGTCGGGATGATCCTGTTCGACTTCTTCGCGCACGTCCGCACGCCGCACGCGCCGTCGTTCCGCGAGGCCGCCACGTGGTCGGCGATCTACGTCGGCCTGGCGATCGTGTTCGGCGTCGGCCTCGGCTTCGTGTGGGGCTGGGACCACGGCACGGAGTACTTCGCCGGGTACGTGACCGAGAAGAGCCTGTCGGTCGACAACCTCTTCGTCTTCCTCATCATCATGACGAAGTTCGCGGTGCCCCGGGAGTTCCAGCAGAAGGTGCTGCTGGTCGGCGTCGTGATCGCGCTGGTGCTGCGCACGGTGTTCATCCTGCTGGGCGCCGCGGCGATCGAGCAGTGGTCCTGGGTGTTCTACATCTTCGGCGCGTTCCTCGTGTACACCGGCGTGAAGCTGGCGAAGGAGAAGCACGACGACGACGAGCTGGCGCACGCCGGCGAGGAGAAGGACGGGGTCGCGGTCCGGCTGCTCAAGCGGGTGTTCCCGACGGTCGACGAGTACCACGGCGACCGCCTGACGACGAAGATCGACGGCAAGCGGTTCATCACCCCGATGCTCGTCGTGATGGTCGCGATCGGCGCCACGGACGTGCTGTTCGCGCTCGACTCGATCCCGGCGATCTACGGCCTGACCCAGGAGCCGTACATCGTGTTCACCGCGAACGCGTTCGCGCTGCTCGGCCTGCGCCAGCTGTACTTCCTGATCGGCGGCCTGCTGGAGCGCCTGGTGTACCTGAACAAGGGCCTCGCGTTCATCCTGGCGTTCATCGGCCTGAAGCTGGTGTTCCACGCGATGCACGTGAACGAGCTGCCGTTCATCAACGGCGGCGAGCACATCGAGTGGGCCCCGGAGATCCCGACGTGGCTGTCGCTGCTCGTGATCCTGGGTACGCTCACCGTCGCGACCGTCGCGAGCCTGGCCAAGACCCGGCGCGACCGGGACGCCGCTCCCGCCCTGACCGACGAGCAGGAGCCCGCCGCCAGCAAGGAGCACTGACCCCCGCATGGACGTCTCGCCTCTCGTCTGGATCGTGTCGTTGGGCCTCGCCGCCGCCGTCCTCGTCGTGGACGTCGCGGTGGTGGGCCGGCGGCCGCACATCCCGACGACGGCGGAGTGCCTGCGCTACCTCGGGGTGTACATCGGGCTCGCGCTCGCGTTCGCCGTGGTCGTCGCCCTCGTGTGGGGCGGCGGCCCGGCGGGCGAGTTCGTCGCCGGCTGGCTGACGGAGTACTCGCTGTCGGTGGACAACCTGTTCGTGTTCCTGCTGATCATGAGCCGGTTCGCGGTGCCGCGGCAGTACCAGCAGACGGCGCTGCTGATCGGGATCATCCTGGCGCTGGTGTTCCGCGGGATCTTCATCGGGATCGGCGCGGCGGCGATCGCGTCGTTCTCCTGGGTGTTCTACCTGTTCGGCGCGTTCCTGGTGTGGACGGCCGTGAAGGTGGCGCGCGAGGGCGTGGGGGAGGACGCGGACGAGGCGGCCGAGGACTACAAGGCGCCGGCCCTGGTGCGGGTGGTGCAGCGGTTCCTGCCGACGACCGACGGGTACGACGGCGTCCGCCTGACGGCGAAGGTCGACGGCCGGCGGCACGTGACGCCGATGCTGCTCGTGCTGGTGGCCATCGGCGCGACGGACCTGCTGTTCGCCTTCGACTCGATCCCCGCCGTGTTCGGGCTGACCCAGGAGCCGTACCTGGTCCTGATGGCGAACGTGTTCGCGCTGATGGGCCTGCGCCAGCTGTACTTCCTGCTCGGCGGGCTGCTGACCCGGCTGCGCTACCTCAACATCGGCCTGGGCGTGCTGCTGGGGTTCATCGGCGTGAAGCTGGTGCTGCAGGCGCTGCACGAGAACACGCTGCCGTTCCTCAACGGCGGCGAGCCGGTCGGCTGGGCGCCGGAGCTGCCGTCGTGGGTGTCGCTCGCGGTGATCGTGGTGACGCTGGGCCTGACCGCGGTGACGAGCATCGCGGCCTCCCGCCGGGACGAGCGCCGCGCGGTCGCGGCGACCCCCGCCGAGCGGGTCGAGGGCGCGGAGGACCGCCGGGCCTGACCGCCCGGACGGCCCCGACGGCCCCGGCGGCCCGGCCGCCCGCGCCGCCGTCCGTCAGGCGCCCGCCGCCGCCCAGGGGCCGAGGACCAGGTTCCACGCCCGGATCTCGACGTCGGCGATCACGCCGGCCCGCGCGAACGGGTCGTCGGCGAGCAGCACCTCGAGCGCCGCGACGTCGGCGGCCTCGAAGACGAGCAGGGCGCCGGGCGCCCCGTCGGTGAACGGGCCGGAGCCGCGGAGCAGGCCGCGGTCGGCGAGGCCGCGCAGGTAGGCGCGGTGCTCGGGGCGGACCTCGTCCTGCAGGTCGGCGCGCTGGTCGTAGGTGTACCGGACGGCGAAGGTGGCCATGCCGCCATCCTGCCGCACGTGCCAGAGTGGGCGGCATGACCCGCACCACCGCGCCGCGCACGCTGCTCACCGACGACCTGCTCGCCCGCGCGGCAAAGCGCGCCCCGGTGCACGACCGGGAGAACACGTTCCCGCACGCCGACCTGGCGGACCTGCGCGAGGCCGGCTACCTGCGCGCGTTCGTCCCGGAGGCGCTCGGCGGGGCGGGGCTGTCGCTGGCGGAGGTCGCGCGGGAGCAGGCGCGGCTGGCCGGTGCGGCGCCGGCGACGGCGCTGGCGGTGAACATGCACCTCGTGGTGACCGGGATGGCCGCGGTGCTGGCCGCCCGCGGGGACGACTCGCTGGACTTCGTGCTCCGGGACGCGGCGGCGGGGGAGGTGTTCGCGTTCGGCAGCTCCGAGGCGGGCAACGACCTCGTGATGTTCGGCTCGCGCACCCGCGCGGAGCGGCAGCCGGACGGCGGGTACCGGTACCACGGGACGAAGATCTTCACGTCGCTGTCGCCGGTGTGGACGCGACTGGCGACGTTCGGGCTCGACGAGGACCACCCGGACGGTCCGCGCCTGGTGCACGGGGTGGTGGCGCGCGCGGACGGCGGGATCGAGACCAGGGACGACTGGGACACGCTCGGCATGCGGGCGACGCAGTCGTGCACGACGGTCCTGGCCGGGGCGTACGCGGCGCCGGACCGGGTGTTCCGCGCGCTCCCGCCGGGCCCGAGCGCCGACCCGTACGTGCTGGCGCTGTTCCAGGTGTTCGAGATCCTGCTGGCGGCCGTCTACACCGGGATCGGCCGGCGGGCGCTGGAGCTCGCGGTGGCGGCGGCGCACCGGCGGACGTCGATGAAGCACGACGGCCGGAGCTACGCGCAGGACCCGGACATCCGGTGGCGCGTGGCGGACGCGGCGATCGCGCAGGACGGGATCGAGCCGCAGGTGTGGGCGCTGGCGCGGGACGTCGACGAGGCCGTGGACCACGGCGCGCTGTGGTTCGCGAAGGTGGTCGGCCTCAAGGTGCGCGCGACGGAGACGGCCCGCGAGGTGGTGGACCGCGCGATCCGGGTGTCGGGCGGCGGGTCGTACTTCTCGCGGAGCGAGCTCGGGCGGCTGTACCGCGACGTCCTCGCGGGGCTGTTCCACCCGTCCGACGACGAGTCGGCGCACAGCACGGTGGCGAACGCCTGGCTGGGCCCGGTCGACCGCTGACCCCCCGCCGGACGCGCGACGGCCCCGGGGCGTGCTGCCCCGGGGCCGTCGCGCGTCGTGCCGCCGCGGTCGGTCAGCCGCCGATCTCGGTGGCGCAGCTCCACGCGTACTCGACGCGGTTGCCGCAGGTGGACCCGAACGACTCGTACTCGGTCCCGAAGTCGGAGTCCAGGTAGAGGTCGTCGCACGCCGTGCCGCTGCCGGCCGCGCAGGCGTCCCACAGGGCGTCGAGCTCGGGGTCGTCGCCGTAGGCCTGCGCGCCGGTGCTGCTGCCGAGGTCGGTGCCCTCGTCGGTGCCCTCCGTGTCCTCGGGGAGGGCCGAGTCGCAGTAGGTGCTGCCGTCGGTGGTGTCGCCGCAGGTGCGGCCGAACTCCTCGTACTCGGAGCCGGCCGGCGCGCTCGACCACAGGGAGTCGCAGGCGGCGAGGTCGCCGGACCCGCAGGCGTCCCACAGTGCGTCGAGCTCGGCGTCGTCGCCGTAGGCCCACCGCTCGGGGTCGACGGAGGTGCACAGGGTGCTGCCGTCCGTGCGCCCGCCGCAGGTGTTGCCGAACTCCTCGTCGTCCGACCCGGACCGCGAGTCGAAGTACAGGTCGTCGCACGCCTCCATGTCGCCGGACGCGCACGACGAGCGGAGCTCGGCCATCTGGTTGTTGTGCGAGACGACCGCGGCGCCGATGGTCACGCCGAGGACGACCCAGCTGAGCACGCCCAGGCCGCCGAGCACGAGGCCGGCGATCGCGAGGCCGCGGCCCTGCGTGCCGTTCTTCTTCGTGCGGCGCAGGCCGAGGATGCCCAGGACGATGGCGACGACGCCGGTCCCCAGGATGCCGGTGACGAGCGCGGCGATCGACACGCCGTCGGTGCGCGGCGCCTGCTGGTACTGGTTCGGCGAGTACGGGGCCTGCGGGTAGCCGCCGCCCGGGTAGCCGGCGCCCGGCTGGGGGTAGCCGCCACCGGGAGGCGGGTAGCCGCCGCCCGAGCCCGGGTAGCCGCCGCCGGGGGCCGGGTAGCCCGCGCCCTGCTGCTGCGCCGGGTCGCCCGCGGGCTGGCCGTACGCGCCGCCCTGGCCGGGGGCCGGGGAGCCGGCGCCCTGCTGCTCGCCCGGCGCGGCGTACGGCGAGGACGCCGGGTACGCGGCGGTGGGGGCGTCGGAGCCGGGCGCGGCCGACGTCGGGTACGCGGCCGTCGGCGCGTCCGAGCCCGGTGCGCCGTACGGCGACGCGGTCGGGTAGACCGCGGTGGGCGTGGTCGGGTACGCCGCGGTGGGCGCCTCGGAGCCGGACGTCGGCGGGGTCGGCCAGGACGGGGCGGCCTCGTAGCCCGAGGGCGCGGGCCCGGAGGCGGGGGTGGCCTCGTAGCCGGAGGGCGCGGGCGCGGCGGGGCGGCCGGTGCCGCTGCCCGGCGTGGGCCAGGCGCTGCTGCCGGGCTGCGGCTCGGGCTGCTGCCCGGGCTGCTGCCCGGGTTCCGGCGTGGCGCTGCCGTCGTTCGACATGGACGTCCTCTCGCTTCTTGTGACGGGGCTGTGCGTCACTATGGCAGAGGCGTTCCGACCAGGACGAGCGCGTCCACGCCCGACATGTCCCGTTCACCCGGCGGCAGGAGGCGGCGCCCCCGCGGCGCCCTCACCAGCCCCGCGCGCGCCACCGGGTCAGGTGCGGCCGCTCGGCCCCGAGGGTGGTGTCCCGCCCGTGCCCTGGGTAGACCCAGGTGTCGTCGGGGAACCGCCCGAACACCCGGTCCTCGAGGTCGGCCATGAGCGACCCGAACGCCGCCGGGTCCGCGGTGCGCCCCGGCCCGCCCGGGAACAGCGAGTCGCCGGTGAGCAGGTGCACCCGCCCGGGGACCGCGCCGGGCGCGCGGGCGTCGCCGGGCTCCCGGTAGGCCAGCGCGACGGCGCCGGGGGTGTGCCCCCGCAGGGCGACGACCTCGAGCCGCAGGGCCCCGACCTCGACGACGTCGCCGTGCGCCAGCGCCCGGGGCGCGGTGGTGCCGGCCGCCTCGGCCACGGCGGCCGCGTCGTCGGCGCCGGCGGCGTGCGGCGCCCCCGTGGCGGCGAGCACGGCAGCGAGGGCGCCGAGGTGGTCCCGGTGCCGGTGGGTCGTCACGACGAGCGCGAGGGGCCCGGGCGGGACGTCGCCGGGCGACCCCGCGCGCACGAGGTCGAGCAGCCGGTCGGGCTCGGCCGCGGCGTCGACCAGCAGCCGCGCGCCGGTGCGCCGGCAGGCGAGCACGTACGCGCCGTTGTCCATCGGCCCGACGGAGAGCTTGCGCAGCACGACCTCGTCGAGCACGCGCACGGCGGCCGGCCCCTCGGGCTCGACGTCCCCGGTGTACCCGCCGCCGCCCGCACCGCCGCCGACGCCGGCCGCCCCGCCGACGCCGGCCGCCCCGCCGACGCCGGCCGCCCCGCCGACGCCG
>Ga0164306_10001458_pt1 | contig 10508 bp, 7 predicted proteins | sample Whisoiple_242_MG_FD_110213 | JGI IMG/M metagenome (GOLD analysis project Ga0164306, IMG submission 110213) | Soil microbial communities amended with fresh organic matter from upstate New York, USA - Whitman soil sample_242_MG | ecosystem: Environmental > Terrestrial > Soil > Unclassified >... | reverse complement strand
ATGGCGGCCGCCCACGTCTCCGGCGTGGCGGCGATGGTCCTCGCCAGCGGCACCCTCGACCCCGACGCGAAGAAAAAGGGCAAGGTCGCGGCGGTGACCCAGCGCCTGCGTCAGACCGCCCGCGACCTCGGCCTGCCGGCGACGCGCCAGGGGGCCGGGCTGATCGACGCGGCGCGAGCCACCGCCACCGAAGCGCAGGAACAGAGCTCGCCCTAGGTCGTGCGGACGATGATCACGCTGCATGGAGCGTGATGAGAGACGTTATTTGGGACGCTGCCGAGAAGGAAACGCCGCGCGCCGGTCATTCCCTTGTTGCCGACGACGATCAGGTCCGCTTTGGTCTCTTCGGCCACGTTGAGGATCGCCTCGGCGGGTTCGCCCTGAACCGGGTGGGTTTGCACCTCGATCCCCTCATTGCGGGCCGCCGCCGCGGCGGCGTCGAGGACGAGGTTGACGTCTTCGCGCGGGCCGATCTCGTACTGCACGTCGGCCGGGGCCGCCTGCTTCTCCTCCTCCACCCTGCGTTTGGACAGCGGCTCGAAGGCGCTGACGATGCTGAGCTGGGCACCCGCCAGCTTGGCCAGGTCGACGGCTTGGCGAACCGCCTCGGCGGCGGTATCGGACCCGTCAGTTCCAACAACGATGCGAGTGAACACGCCGCCTCCTCGAGACTCGGTCGCCGAACGAGGTTGATACTAACGCCGCGGCTGGGCGTGAACGGGCAGACCGCGAAAGCCGTCGCCGAGGATTTCCTGTGGCGTGGTGGCGAGGCGGTAGATCGCGATCGCCATCGAGGCGATCAGACAGACGATCAGAATCGCCATCCCGGCTTTCCAGATGCTGGGCATTAGGCTGATCTCATCATGGACAAGGTCGCTGACGGGGTCTGGCTGCTGCGGGGCGATGCCCGCAAGTCGATGAACATCTACTTCCTCGAGGACGGCGACGGGGTGGTTCAGTTCGACGCGGGGACCAAGGCGATGGTGAAAGCGGCAAAGGCGGCAGGAGCGCAACTGGGTGGAGTGAAGCGGGTGGTGCTCGGCCACGCGCACGCCGACCATAGGGGGACCGCGCCGTCGATGGGCGCACCGGTCTTCTGCCACGCCGACGACATCGCCGACGCGGAAAGCGACGCGGCAATCGCTCCATATATGGAAATCTCCGAGCTGCCGCTGCCCGCCCGCTGGCTCTACCCACTGCTGCTGAAACGCTGGGACGGCGGCGCGGTCCAGATCGCCGGTGCAGTCGCGGAGGGCGACGAGGTGGCGGGCTTCCGAGTTCTTCACTTTCCCGGCCACGCACCGGGTCTGATCGGCCTCTGGCGCGAGAGCGACAAGGTGGCCCTCGTCAGCGATGTCGTCTACCTGATCGACTCGACCAAGATGGGACGACCGCTGCCCAAGGGCGAGGCGAGCGTGCCCCACCCGGCCTGGAACTGGGATCACGCCAAGGCAAAGGAGTCGATACACAAGCTGGCGGCGCTGGAACCGGCGATGGTCTGCACCGGGCATGACGAGCCGCTCCGCGGCGAGAACCTGCGCCCGGCGCTGGAACGAGCGGCAGAGAAGTATTGAGCCGAGGCGGCGTTCGCCGCCTCGCTGCCATAGTTTCCGCCCCTGATGATCGGGACCTACGCCTCGGCGGCGCTGATCTGCGCCGCCTCGATGCTGGTGGGACGCGCCATCCTCGGCCTTGCGGGCGGGGACAGAGCGCGCGCCTGGCTGGGGCCTGCTGTCGGCTTCGGAGCCGTGCTCACGGTCACCGGACTGCTCGCGCGGGCGCCGGGGCACGCCACCAGCGCGACCGTGGGCTTGCTGGCGCTGGTCGTTGTCGCGGCGCTGCTGCTCTGGTGGCGACCGCGTCGAGGCGAGGGCGACGGTGCGCTGTTGCGGGAGGGGCTGCCGGTCGCCGTGATCGTCGCCCTGATCCTCTCGATCCCGTTTGCGGTGAGCGGGCGCTGGGGGATCATCGGGGTCGGCTTCAACAATGACCTCGGCCTGCACCTGGCCTGGGCGGAGTGGCTGCGCAGCGGGTTCGGCCCGGCGCCGGAAGCCGGCTACCCGCTGGGACCGCACGCGCTCGCGGCGGCGATCGCGGCGGTGCCCGGAATCGGCCTCGGCCAAGCCTTCGTCGGCGAGATCTTCGCGATCGGCATCCTCACCGCGCTGACCGCGCTCGCGGCCCTGGGGGATCTCGGCCCGGTGCGACGGGTGCTCGCCGCGACGCTGGTCGCGATCCCCTACCTCGGCGCTTCCTACTTCGCCCAGGGCGCCTTCAAGGAGACCGCCGAGGCGCTCTTCGTCCTCGCCTTCGCCGTCTACCTCCACGATCTCGACCGCAGGCGGGCCGAGGGCGCCCACGAGTGGGACCGGCCTGGGCTGGCGGGGGCTTTGCAGGCCCTGGTCCCGCTGGCCCTGGTCGGCGGCATCTTCTTCTCCTACAGCTTCGCCGGGCTCGCCTGGCCGGTCGCGATCGTCGTCCTCTGGGGCGCCACGGTTCCGGGAGTTCGCCGCGCGTTGCGACCGCGGGCGCTGCCGAAAACCGTGCGGCAGCCAGCCGTCGCGCTGACGATCGTCGCCGTCGCGGGGCTCGCCGTGCTGACCGTGGTCGGCCCCTTCGCCTTCATCCACGGCTTCAACCGGGTGGCCGGGACGAACACCTACGGCCCGGTCTCGCCGATCGAGGCGCTCGGGGTCTGGCCGGCGTCGAGCTACCGCCTCAACGCCGCCGGGGGCGCCCAGCTGACCGGGCTCGCCACCGCGATCGCCGCGCTGGCCGTGATCCTCGGCGGCGCCTGGTGGCTCCGCAGTCGCCAGCTCGCCGTGCCGCTGGCGCTCGCCGCCTGCACCCTGCTCTACATCGCCGCGGTCGCCGGCAGCGGCGAGTACTCCCAGGCAAAGGCGCTGATGATCGCCGCCCCCCTGGCGATGCTCATAGCGATCCGCCCCCTCCTCTTCGAGCTAAGCCCCCAAAAACCCGGCCGACGGGACTCAAAGCGATCTATATCTTCGCTTTCAGGCCCATCGGGGGGGAAGTTGCGGGTGGCTTGGGGCTTCCTGGCGGCTGCGTTCGTGGCCGGGGCTGTCTACTCGAGCCTGTTGGTGTTGCGGGATGCGCCGGTGGGGCCGCCTGGGCATGGGAGCGAGCTGCGGGCGTTCATGCCGATCCTGCGGGGGGAACCGGTGCTCTACGCGGGGCAGGACCGTTATGCGGCTTACGAGCTGCAGGGGGCCGACACCCATGTGCCGCTGGTCGAGTTCCCCGATTCCGACGTCTCCCCCAGCCCGGAAAAGCCCTTCGACACGGGCGACGCCTACAGCCCGATCGACTTCGACTCCTTCTCGCACGGGACGCTCGAACGCTTCCCCTACGTGATCACCGGGCGAGCCGCCTGGAACAGCGAAGCGCCCCAGGGCTTCAAGCGGGTCGCGGCGACCCCCTCCTACATCCTCTGGAAGAGGATCGGACCGGTGCCCACCGATCGCCACGTGCTGCTCGAGGGAACCGAACCCGCGGCGCACGCCAATTGCGCCTCACCGGAGATCGGCATCCTCACCGCGAACCCGGGCCGGGCCGGGCTCTTCCCCGCCACGGTCATCGGCGGCAAGGCGCGCTGGAGCCCCGCTGCAACGCTGGAAACCGGCGACAGCGCCTCGCAGACGATGGTGCTGCCGGCCGGGCGCTGGCTGCTCTCCCTGCAGTACTTCTCTCCCTTCGGCCTGACCCTCACGGCGCCGGGCCTGCGACAGTCGCTGCCGGCCGCGCTCGACGGCCAGCGCCCGAACACGATCAGCCTCGCCAACGAGGGCCAGTTCTGGCCCGCCGGCAGGATCGACAGCGACGGCAAGCCGATCCGCTTCACGATCTCCGCCGCGGACGCGAGCACGCCGCAGAGCCTCGCCGGCTACACGGGCAAGGCAAATCTCGGCGAGCTGGTTGCGGTCCAAGCCAAACCGCATCGCACCGTGTCGCTCAGCCGGGCTTGTAGCGGCTGGGTCGACTGGTACGAATCGGCCGAAGCGCCCTAAGGCGCGGCCTTGGCCGCCATGCGCTCGGGCGTCGGGCGCACCACGTCCCAGACCTGGCCCGTCTTCTCGAGCAGGTCGATCACGATCGCCGAGATGTCGATCTGCCAGCGGCCGAGGCCGTGGGTGGCGGAGGTGGGGAAGGCGTGGTGGTTGTTGTGCCAGGCCTCGCCGAGGGTCGGGATTGCGATCAGGGCGAGGTTGCGCGACTCGTCGGTGGTCTCGAAGTCACGGTTGCCGAAGACGTGGCAGAGCGAGTTGATGCTGTAGGTGAAGTGGTGCAGGACGAAGACGCGGACCAGTCCGCCCCAGAGCAGGCCGGTGAAGGCGGCGAAGAGGGTGCCGCCGATGATCCAGCCGAGCGCGAAGGGCAGCATCAGCCCACCGATCGCCCAATAGAGGAAGGTGCGGTCGACCCAGTTGATCGTCGGGTCCTTGATCAGGTCGGGAGCGAAGCGCTCCTTGTTGCCGCGCTGGGTGTGGATGAAGAGCCAACCCATGTGGGCGTGGAAGAGGCCGCGCAGGGCGCCGGACCAGCCGTGGCCGTGGTCGACGTGGGGGCTGTGCGGGTCGCCCACTTCGTCTGAGAAAGCGTGGTGCTTGCGGTGGTCGGCGACCCAGGAGATCACCGGGCCCTCGATCGCGGCCGAGCCGAGGATCGCGAGCAATCCGTGCAGCCAGGTCTTTGCCTTGAAGCTGCGATGGGTGAGGTGGCGGTGAAATCCGACCGTGATCCCCAAACCGGTGAAGAAGTACATGCCGAGGAAGAGGAAGACATCGCTCCAATGCAGCGCCTTGCCCCAGACCTGCCAAGCCGCGAGGCCGAGCGCGATGAAGGGGACCAGGGTGACCAGGCCGGTGATGATCCGGTCGCGCGTCTCATTGGCGACCGGTTGGATATCGGATGGGAGAGGTCCCGCTGCTTCCATCAAGTGTCGCGATCATACGGATCGACGACCCCAAGAAAAGGCAAAGGCCCGCCTTCGGCCGCGGCGCGCCGTCGATAAGGTCCGTGTTGATGCCGTTCGCCAGCACCGCTCCGCTGCGCCGCGAGATCGAAGCGCGCATCCCCGAGCGACCCTTCACGGTCGAGTTCTGGGACGGGACACGGCTGCCGGCAAGTAACGGCGGCGGGCCGACCTTCTACGTGCGTTCGCCCAGCGCCGCCGCCCACGCGCTGCGGGCACCGGGACAGCTCGGCCTCGGCCGCGCCTACGTCAGCGGCGCGATCGAGGTCGACGACATCGACGCCGTGATCGAGCTGCTCGACGGCTGGCAGCCACCGGCGCTCGAGGGCGGTGACAAGGCGTGGCTGCTGCTGGCCGCGGTGCGTGCCGCCGGTTTGAACCGGCCGCCCAAGCGGCCCGCGGCCGAGCTGCGGCCGAGCAACGCGCGCCACAGCAAGGAGCGCGACGCGGAGGCCGTCCGCCACCACTACGACGTCTCCAACGAGTTCTTCTCGCTCTTCCTCGACGACTCGATGACCTACAGCTGCGCCGTCTTCTCGCGCGGGGCCGAGACGCTCGAGGCCGCGCAGGAGGAGAAGCTCGAGATGGTCGCCCGCAAGCTGGCCCTGAAGGAGGGCGACCGGGTGCTCGACGTCGGCTGCGGCTGGGGCAGCTTTCCGCTCTGGGCGGCGACGCGGCACGGCGCCAGCGTGGTCGGCATCACTCTCTCGCCGCCACAGGCCGAACGCGCCCGCGAACGGGCCGAGGCGGCGGGCGTCGGCGACCGGGTCGAGATCCGGGTGATGGACTACCGCGACTTGGCCGGCGAGCGCTTCGACGCGATCGCCAGCATCGGGATGGTCGAGCACGTCGGCGAGCTGCAGATCGACGTGTACGCGCAGAAGCTGCGCGACCTGCTGCCCGACGGCGGCCGGCTGCTCAACCACGGCATCACCCGGCTGCGCCACACCGACGCCGAGGCCGGTGCCTTCTCCGAGCGCTACGTCTTCCCCGACGCCGAACCGCTGCACCTCTCGCGGGTGCTGCTGGCGCTGGAACGGGCCGGCTTCTTCACCCGCCACGTTGAGGAGTTCGGCGACGACTACGCCGAGACCCTGCGCCACTGGGCACAGCGGCTCGACCAGAACCTCGACGACGCGGTGCGGCTCGCCGGCCCCGAACGGCTGCGCGTCTGGCGCCTCTACCTGCGCATGGCTCGGCGCGGCTTCGAGAGCGGCTTCCTCTCGATTTACCAGGCTCGCTGCACGCTCGGCTGAACGACGCGACCCGTAGTGATGCGTAGTGACAGCTCTTAACTGAAGCTACTCGCGGATCGGCAATAAACGGGCTAGTTTTTTTGAGATCGATGAGCGCATCAGCGGCAGTGCAACCAAGGGCACGACGACGTTCGCATTGGTTGGATGTCGTCGCCGACCCGGTGCGCCTGCAGATCCTTCGCGCCCTCAGCGAGGTCGCCGACGCCACCGCCGCGGAGCTGGCGGCACGCAGCCCGGCTAGCTATCAGACCCTCCGCCGCCACCTCGAGGCCCTGGAGACATCGGGTGTGATCCGGACGCGCCCCGGCGTCAGCGACGGCGAGACCTCCGGCCGGCCCGCGGCGAGGTTCAGCCTCAGCCCGGACGTGCGCGAGAGCGTGCGCTCGGCCACCGTGGCATCCACCAGCACCACTTTCCCAGCCGGGTCATCACCGCGGGCACGACGATAAGCCGCACCAAGAACGCGTCGATGAAGACGGCGATGGCCTGAGCCACGCCAAAGTTACGAATCGTTACGAACTCCGAGACCGAGAAGGCCAGAAAGACGGAGATCATGATGATCGCCGCTCCGGTGACGACGTGGGCCGTCCGGTCGAGGCCGCCCTTGATCGCGGCGTCGGTCGACCCGGTGCGCACGTACTCCTCGCGGATCCGGGCGAAGACGAACACCTCGTAATCGATCGCCAGACCGAACATCACCATCATCGTGCCCGGAATCACGCTGGCGTCGACAAACCCGGGGCCCCCGAGAAGCGAGCCGTCGAACAGCAGCGAAAGCAGTCCGAAGCTGGCGCTGACGGTGATCAGATTGATCAGCGCGGCGAAGACCGGAATCGTCAGCGAGCGCAGTACCGGGATGAGGACGATCATGCTGACGAGCGAGAGCACGATCCGCATCAGCGGCGCCTGCTCTCGAATCGAATCGTTGACGTCGATCTCGTTCGGCGTGACGCCGCCCACCACCACCTCCGTGCCCGTCTTGCGGGCGAGGCCTTCGGCGTCGGCTTCGAGCCGGTCCTTGGTTTCCCGCGCCTGATCGCTGGTCGGGTCATCGGCGGGAATGACCAGCATTCGGGCGTCCAGGCCACCGCGGTCGAGGTTGATCACCGAGGAGAGCTCGTCGCGCTGCGCCGGCCGGCGGCCGTCGAGGTTGGCCAGGATGAAGTAGCCAGAGTGGAAAAAGCCCGGCGACTGTCGCCGCAGCCCGCTCAGGCCCTGGCCTCCGCCCCCGGACCGCTGGAGACCGCGATCGACGCGGTCCAGCGCGCCGGTGAGCAGCTTCGACTTGTCCGCGCCCGTGCCCAAGCCGTCGGCTAGGCGCCCGGCGCCCGTTTCGAGCAGGTCGAGTCCCCCCGCGAGATGTTCGGCCCCCTGGCCCAGGCGCCGCATCGCCGGCGAGAGCTTTTCGCCGCCGCGGGCCAGCGCCCCAACGCCCTCCGCCACCTGGCGACTACCGCCGACCAGTTGTTGCAGGCCATGGTCCAGGCGCGCCGAGGCCTCGGCGAGCTTCTCGATGCCTTTGCTCGCCTGGCGGTTGTTCTTGTCCATCCGCGAAGCCAGATACTGGCCGACGCCGAACTGACCTTCGGCTCGTGCGATACCCGAGCCGATCCCGGCGTAGGAGGGGTCAGCCTGTTCTCCGCTGCGTATGTCCTTGCCGTTGAGCCGGCGCTCCGCCTCTTCGAGCGCGGCCTGCAGGGCCGCATATTCGGGGTCGCTGCGCCCCGTCGACATTCGCTGCAGCGCCTGCCAGGCCGCGGCGAGCCCTTCTTCGGTCGACTGCAGCGGCGCCTGCAATTCGCCCAGCCGGTCCTGGCCGGATCGCATCGCGTTCTTGAACAACCGTGCGCTGCCCGCCGCTTCGGCAGTCTTTTCGCGAGCCCGCTCAAGCGCATCGGCGAGCCGGCCGGCGCCGGTGCTGGCCTTCGTCGCGCCCTGCGCCACCCGGCCGCTTCCTTCGTCGGCGCGGCTGAGACCGCTGCTCAACCGGCTCGTGCCCGTGCTCGTCTTTCCCAGCGCGTCGGCGAGGACTCCGGCGCCGGCATTCGCGGCGCCGAGGCCCGAGTCGAGCGCCCTCGACCCCTCGGCGGCCTTGCTCAGCCCGCTGCTGTTGAGGACCGCTCCGGCTCGGATCCGGGAGATTCCCGATCCGAGCCGTTCCAGGCCCTGTTCCTGGCGAACCAGCTCGCCTTCGATCCCATCGATTTTCTTGGCGCCGTGCGCGAGCCGGGCGAGGCCCGCCATGGTCTCGACCCCTGGATCGCGTTCGACCTTGCGCTGGAACGCCGCCATCGCCTGCAAGCGTTGAGACGACGTGACAGGTTGGCCCCTGCCGTTGACCACCACTTCCATCGGCGCGATCCAGCCCGGTCCCAGCGCCGCTTCCACGTCTTCGAGTTCTTGGCGACCCGAATCGCCCGGGGGCAGCAGACCGGTGCCGGTGGCGCCCGAGTTGAGCGTGAACGCCCAGCCGGCGAGAAGCACGAGGCCGACCATGATCGCGACGACGGCGCCGGGACGAGACGCGAGGCGCCGAAAGAAAGCCAACGGAGCCGGTGAAGCCTTGCGCCTGGGCAGGGACCAGCGTTCCAGATTGTGGCCGATAGCCGTCAGCAGAGCCGGCACGACAAGGAGCGCAGAGAGCATGCTCAAGACGGTCACCGTCACCACGGCGATGGCGATCGACCGGACGATCGCGCCGGGAAGCAGCAGCGAGGCCATCAGCATGGCGAGGATGAGCCCGCCCCCCGCTGGTATGACCGAGCGCGCCGTCGCGGTCATCGTCCTCCGCGCCGCCTCGGCGACATCGTGGCCTTCAATCTCCTCCCTAAACCGCGAGACCACCAGCAGCGAATAGTCGACTCCGAGCGCCAGGCCCAACATGCCGACGACGGCCCCGGCGAACAAGTCGATCTGGACAAAGTGGAGCAGCAGGCTCAACACGCCGCGGGTGGTGGCGACGACGGCACCGCCGACGATCACCGGCAGCAGCGCGGCGAGCACCGACCTGAACACCAGCAGCAGGACGATGAGCAGCACGGGCACGGCGATCAGCTCGCCGATCTCGGTCGCGTCCTTTCCGGCGTTGCGCAGAGACTCGACGACCACCGGAAAGCCCGCCATGCTGGCCCGGACCGGACCTGAGACGCGCCTGTCGACCAGCTCTTTCACCGGCGGCAGCAGGTCCAACACCGCCTGTCCCTTGCCGCTTTCGACCCGGACGACTATCGCCGCCGCCCGTGGCGAGGGCCTGAGGCCGTCGATCCTCGCGCCCGCGGCCCAAGGCGAGATCGCCAGGGTATGTGGCATCGCGTCGAGCCGGCTCGCGAGATCGCGCCCCTGGCGTTCGAGCGCGCGCCGCGGGCCGCGCAGCAACACGACCATGGCGTTGTCTCCACCGAACTCGTTCTGGGAGATTTCATGGGCCCGCTTGCTCTGTGTGCCGGCGATGAACGGCGGGTGGATGGTGAGCTTGCCTTCGATGTCGCGTCCCTCAATCGCGAGTGCGGCCACCGCCACGATCCAGACCGCGATGACGAGGCGGGAGCGCCTGGTCACAAAGCCGGCGATTCCCTCCAGCAGACCGTGGGCAGGCGCCCTCTGCGCGCGGTTTCGGCCGCGACTCATCGGCAGCGGGCTTCGGTGTCGATCGGGATCCGCAGCTTGCGCAGGGAGCCGTCCTGGCCGGTGGCGGCAAAGCGCGATGCGAGTCGCAACGGCCTGCCCCGCGCGCAGAGGTCCGACCCCAGGGAGAAAACCCCGTCGCGGCCGCCGTCCATCCGCATCGTGAAGGTCGAGAACGGCACGTCGGGAAGTCCGACCAACTTGGTGACGACATGTCCTTTCCGGCTCTCGGTCCGGCCTTCGATCTGCATCTGAACGCCCATCGCGGCGAGGCTTATCTCGAGGTTTGGCAGGCCGTTCCCCTGAGGCTGGACGACGTAGACCCCGCCCTTCAGCACCTTGCTCAGCAACGAGGTTCGCGCCACCGCGGTGCCGACACGGGAGTCGAGCGAGCAGGCACCCTGGGCCGCGTCGGGGCGGGAGCAGATCGCCCGCAAATTGCCGATGTCGAACCCCAACGCCTGAGGAAGGACCACCTTCATCGACCGCATGCCCGTGTCCCCGGGGCGCAGGTGCGCCGAGATCCGAAGGCCCGGGTTGCCGTGCTTGCGCAGATCTCCGCCGCCCTTGAGGGCGACGCCAAACCGTGGCCGGAATCCCAGCCGCCGGCAACCGCTCAGCGACAACGGGCTCGT
>Ga0164306_10001457_pt1 | contig 10508 bp, 7 predicted proteins | sample Whisoiple_242_MG_FD_110213 | JGI IMG/M metagenome (GOLD analysis project Ga0164306, IMG submission 110213) | Soil microbial communities amended with fresh organic matter from upstate New York, USA - Whitman soil sample_242_MG | ecosystem: Environmental > Terrestrial > Soil > Unclassified >... | reverse complement strand
GCCGGCCATGCTGGCGCCGAGAACGACCGCGTGGTCCCCGAACATGGCTCATCATCACAGGTAACGCGGCGCGACCGCCGACGTTTGTCGGTGTCGGTTGGCACGATGGTTATGTGAGTTCCACCCAGGATCCGCTTTTCCGGTTCAGCAGGCTGACCGCGGAGTGGTTCAACGGCACCTTCGTGGTGCCGACGGATGCCCAGGCGCAGGCCTGGTCGGCCATCGCCGACGGCGACAACACGCTGGTCGTCGCGCCGACCGGGTCAGGAAAGACGCTGGCCGCGTTTCTGTGGGCGATCGACAGGTTGGCTGCCGAGCCCCGGCCGCCGGGGACCGGCACCCGCGTCCTCTACGTGTCACCGCTGAAGGCGCTGGCCGTCGACGTCGAGCGCAACCTGCGCACGCCGCTGACCGGTATTACCCGCATCGCGGAACGTCGGGGGCTGCCCGCACCGGATATCAGCGTCGGCGTCCGGTCCGGCGACACGCCACCGGCGCGCAGGCGGGAGCTGATCACCAAACCGCCCGACATCCTGATCACCACACCCGAGTCGCTGTTCTTGATGCTGACGTCGGCCGCACGCGACTCACTCGCGTCGGTGCAGACCGTGATCATCGACGAAGTGCACGCGGTGGCCGCGACCAAGCGCGGCGCCCATCTGGCGCTCTCGCTCGAGCGGTTGGATCAGCTGTCCCCCGCAAGCGGGAGGTACCCCCAGGACAAACCTGCGCAGCGGATCGGGTTGTCGGCGACGGTGCGCCCGCCGGAAGAGGTGGCGCGCTTCCTGTCAGGGCAGGCGCCGACCACGATCGTCGCCCCGCCCGCCGCCAAGACGTTCGACCTGTCGGTGCAGGTGCCCGTTCCGGACATGGCCAACCTCGAGAACAACTCGATCTGGCCCGACGTCGAGGAGCGCATCGTCGACCTGATCGAGGCGCACCGCAGCTCGATCGTGTTCGCCAACTCGCGACGGCTCGCCGAACGACTCACTTCTCGGCTCAACGAGATTCACGCCGAACGCAACGGCATCGAGCTGCAGACCGGCCCCAACCCCCAGGTGGGCGGCGGCTCACCGGCCCACATCATGGGCAGCGGGCTCGCCTCCGGTGCCTCGCCGTTGCTGGCGAAGGCGCACCACGGCTCGGTCAGCAAGGAGCAACGGGCGCTGGTCGAGGACGACCTCAAGACCGGACGGCTCAAGGCCGTCGTCGCCACCTCCAGCCTGGAGCTGGGTATCGACATGGGTGCCGTCGACCTGGTGATCCAGGTGGAGACGCCGCCGTCGGTGGCCAGCGGGCTGCAGCGCATCGGCAGGGCGGGCCACCAGGTCGGCGAGATCTCCCAGGGTGTGCTGTTCCCGAAACACCGCACCGACCTGATCGGCTGCGCGGTAACGGTGCGTCGGATGCTGTCGGGCGAGATCGAAACGATGCGGGTGCCGACGAACCCGCTCGACGTGCTGGCCCAACACACCGTGGCCGCGTGCGCGCTCGAGCCTCTCGACGCCGACCTCTGGTTCGAGGCGGTGCGCCGCAGCGCGCCGTTCGCGACCCTGCCGCGCAGCGCGTTCGAGGCGACGCTCGATCTCCTGTCCGGGAAATACCCGTCGACCGAGTTCGCCGAGCTGCGACCTCGCCTCGTGTATGACCGCGATGCGGGCACGCTCACCGCAAGGCCGGGCGCCCAGCGGCTGGCGGTGACGTCCGGCGGGGCGATTCCCGACCGCGGCCTGTTCACCGTCTACCTGGCCTCCAGTGCGGAATCCGATAAGCCTTCGCGGGTCGGCGAACTCGACGAGGAGATGGTCTACGAGTCCCGACCGGGCGACGTGATCTCCCTTGGTGCGACCAGCTGGCGTATCACCGAGATCACCCACGACAGGGTGCTCGTCATCCCCGCGCCCGGCGAGCCGGCCCGGCTGCCGTTCTGGCGCGGCGACGGGGTGGGCAGGCCTGCCGAGCTCGGCGCGGCGATCGGCGCCTTCACCGGCGAGCTCGCCGGGCTTGACCGCGAGACCTTCGCAGAGCGTTGCGCGGCAATGGGTTTCGACGACTACGCGACAGACAACCTGTGGCAGCTGCTCAACGACCAGCGCCAGGCGACCGGCACCGTGCCGACCGACGCCACCTTCGTCGTCGAACGGTTCCGCGACGAGCTGGGCGACTGGCGGGTGATCCTGCACTCGCCGTATGGGCTTCGGGTGCACGGTCCGCTTGCGTTGGCGGTGTCGCGACGGCTGCGTGAGCGCTATGGCATAGACGAGAAGCCGACGGCCTCCGACGACGGGATCATCGTGCGGCTGCCGGACACCGAGGACGCGGCGCCTGGCGCGGAGCTGTTCGTCTTCGACGCCGACGAGATCGAGCCGATCGTGACCGCAGAGGTGGGTGGCTCGGCGCTGTTCGCCTCCCGATTCCGCGAATGCGCGGCGCGCGCCCTTCTGCTGCCGCGCCGCCACCCGGGCAAGCGGTCGCCGCTATGGCATCAGCGGCAGCGTGCTGCACAGCTTCTCGATGTGGCACGCAAATACCCGGACTTCCCGATCGTGCTCGAAACCGTCCGCGAGTGCCTGCAGGATGTGTACGACGTGCCCACGCTGATCGAGCTGATGGGCCGTATCGCACAGCGCAGGCTGCGGTTGGTCGAGGTGGAAACCCAGACACCGTCGCCGTTCGCGGCGTCCCTGCTGTTCGGATATGTCGGTGCGTTCATGTACGAGGGCGACAGCCCGTTGGCGGAGCGCCGTGCCGCCGCGCTGTCATTGGACAGCATGCTGCTGGCCGAGCTGTTGGGTCGCGTCGAACTGCGCGAGCTGCTCGACCCCCAGGTGATCGCCAGCACCGCCGCGCAACTGCAGCACCTCAGCGAGGATCGCGCGGCACGTGACGCGGAGGGCGTCGCGGACCTGCTGCGAATGCTGGGGCCACTGACGGAGGCCGAGATTGCCGAGCGGTGCACCGCCGACGACGTCGGCGGCTGGCTGGAGGGGCTGCGCGAGGCCAAGCGCGCACTGACGGTGTCGTTCGCCGGGCAGTCGTGGTGGGTGGCCATCGAGGACATCGGCCTTCTTCGTGACGGTGTCGGCGTCGCGGTGCCGGTCGGCGTGCCCGCGGTCTTCACCGAGGGTGGCGCCGATCCGCTCGGCGAACTGCTCGGCCGGTACGCGCGGACCCGTGCACCGTTCACCACGCACGATGCGGCGGCCCGGTTCGGGCTCGGCCAGCGAGTGGCCGCAGATGTGCTGGGCCGCATGGCGATCGACGGCAAGCTCGTGCGTGGTGAGTTCACCGACGCCGCAGAAGCAGGCGATCAGTGGTGTGACGCAGGTGTGCTCAAGATTCTTCGGCGGCGGTCGCTGGCCGCGCTGCGGGCGCAGGTGGAGCCGGTCAGCACCACGGCCTATGCCCGGTTCCTGCCCGCGTGGCAGCAGGTCGGTGTGGAGAAGGCCTCCGGGATCGACGGCCTCGCATCGGTCATCGATCAGCTGGCCGGGGTGCCCATACCTGCGTCGGCGATCGAACCGCTGGTGTTCGCCACCCGCGTCCGCGACTACCAGCCGGCGATGCTCGACGAACTGCTCGCGTCGGGCGAGGTGACATGGTCGGGGGTGGGCACGATCGGGAGCGGCGACGGCTGGATCGCGTTCCACCCGGCGGAATCGGCACCGCTGACGCTTGCCCAACCGACTGACATCGAGTTCACCGACACCCACCGGGCAATGCTGGAGATTCTCGGCTCCCCCGGGCATGGCGGCGGCGCGTTCTTCTTCCGTCAGCTCGCCGGCTCGGCCCGCGGTGAAACCGAAGAGTTCAAACGCGCACTGTGGGAACTGGTTTGGGCCGGCTGGATCACCGGTGACACGTTCGCGCCCGTTCGCGCGCTGGTCGGCGGCAGCGGGCGGCGATCGAGCCGGCCCGCACACCGCCAAGGCTCGCGACCGCCGCGGCTGAGCCGCTACAGCGTCGCCCACGCGCAGACGCGCACCTCCGATCCGACAGTCGCGGGCAGATGGTCGGCGCTTCCCGAAGCCGAGCTGGATTCGACTGTGCGGGCACACTTTCAGGCCGAGCTGCTACTCAACCGATACGGCGTGCTGACCAAGGGCGCCGCCGCGGCCGAGGGCATTCCCGGCGGGTTCGCCATGCTCTACAAGGTGCTCAGCGCGTTCGAGGACGCCGGCCGGTGTCAGCGGGGGTACTTCGTCGAGTCGTTGGGCGGCGCGCAGTTCGCGGTCGCGTCCACGGTGGATCGGCTGCGGACCTACCTCGACGGCGTCGACCCGGATCGCCGGGAGTACCAGACCGTGGTGCTGGCCGCGGCGGACCCCGCCAACCCGTACGGCGCGGCGCTGCCGTGGCCGGACGGCACCCACCGGCCGGGTCGCAAGGCCGGCGCCCTTGTTGCGCTCGTCGACGGCGAACTCGCCTGGTTCCTCGAACGCGGCGGGCGCACACTGCTCACCTTCACCGACGATGCGAACGCCCACCATGCCGCCGCCGGGGCGCTCGCCGATTTGGTCGGCGCACGTCGCGTGCAGTCGCTGCTCGTCGAGAAGGTCAACGGCGAACCGGTGCTCGCGCCGGACGCGCAAGTCGGCCAGGCCGCCGTGGTGACCGCGCTCACCGACGCCGGTTTCGCCCGAACACCGCGGGGTCTCCGACTGCGCTGACCGGTCGACTTCATAGAGTTCACGACATGGGGCTACGCACAGCGTTGACCGACATGTTCGGCATCGACCATCCGGTGGTGCTGGCCCCGATGGGCGATGTCGCAGGCGGAGCACTGGCCGGCGCGGTTTCCGAGGGTGGCGGGCTGGGCGTGATCGGCGCGGGCCGCGGCGATCTGGCCTGGCTGAGCAGGGAGTGCGCGCAGGCGCGGGCATCCACCCGCAAGCCGTGGGGCATCGGCTTTCTGTCCTGGGCCATCGACGCGGCGACGATCGACGCGGCGATCGAGCAGTCTCCCGCGGCGATCATGTTGTCGTTTGGCGATCCCGCGCCGTTCACCGAGGCGATCCGCGCCGCGAAAATCCCGATCATCGTTCAGGTGACCACTGTGGCGGAGGCCCGTCGCGCGCTCGACGTGGGTGCGAACGTCGTCGTGGCGCAGGGGTCCGAGGCGGGTGGGCACGGCGGCGGCCGCGCGACATTGCCGTTCGTCCCCGCGGTCGTCGATATCGCCGGCTCCGTGCCGGTGCTGGCGGCCGGCGGCATCGCCGACGGCCGAGGGCTTGCCGCCGCGTTGGTGCTCGGCGCCGCGGGCGCCGTCATCGGCACCCGGTTCGAGGTCACCCATGAGGCGCTGATCGCCCCTGACGCATTGAAGGCGATCATCGCGGCGGGTACCGACGACACCACCCGGGGGCGCGCGCTCGACGTCATCCGCGATTCACCGTGGCCGGAGCGCTACCCCGCGCGAACACTGCGCAACAGGGTGACCGATGTCTGGCAGGGTCGCGAGGCCGACATCGACGATGCGGCAAGGGCTGCGTTCCGCGAGGGAGTCCGCCGCGGCGATCCCGACTACGTTCCCGTCTGGGCGGGCGAGGCCGTCGACATCATTGCCGAACAGGACTCCGCCGCAACGCTTGTCGGCCGCATCGCGCGCGAAGCCGAGCAGGCCATCGCCGCGGTAGGAAGTCACCATGACTGACGGAGCCGGGCTGCCGGCGACATCGGATGACCGCGTCACGACACCGTTCGGACCCGAATCCACCGCCGCCGACGTCATCGCGGGCGTCGACCTGACCGGTAGGACGGCGATCGTCACCGGTGCCTCGTCGGGTATCGGCGTCGAAACGGCGCGCGCGCTGGCCGCGGCGGGCGCATCGGTCACGCTGGCCGTCCGCAACACCACGTACGGCAATCGCGTCGCCGCCGAGATCCGGGACAGCACCAAGAACGACAGCGTCGACGTCGGTGTCATCGACCTCAGTGACCTCTCCAGCGTCGCCGCCTTCGTTCGAGCCTGGACGGGTCCGCTCGGCATCCTGGTGAACAACGCGGGCGTGATGGCGACGCCCGAGCTGACCATGTCGCCCAGCGGGCATGAAATACAGTTCGCCTCAAACCATCTCGGCCATTTTCTGCTCGCCGTCGGGCTGCACGAAGCGCTCGCCGCCGCGGACGGTGCCAGGATCGTGTCGGTGAGTTCGGCGGGTCACCTGCGCTCACCGGTCGTATTCGACGACATCGACTACGGGTTCCGCGACTACGACCCGTTCAGCGCCTACGGGCAATCCAAGACTGCCAATGTGCTCTTCGCCGTCGAGGCGACCCGGCGGTGGACCGACGACGGGATCACCTCGAACGCATTGATGCCCGGTGCGATCTTCGACACCCGTCTTGGGCGGCACGTCGACACGGGCCATGCGGTATCTGCGATGAAGGACCTCAAGGTCAAAACCGTCGAGCAGGGTGCGGCGACGTCGGTATTGCTGGCGACCTCACCGTCGCTCGAAGGCGTCGGCGGCCGCTATTTCGAGGACTGCAACGAAGCCCGCGTCGTCGAGCGTCGCGGCGCGCCGGGAAGCGGCGGGGTTGCCGCGTACGCGGTCGACCCGGCGAACGCCGAACGGCTGTGGGAAGTCTCTTTACGGATGACCGGATAACGATGCCTGAAGGTGACACCGTCTTTCATACAGCCGCCAAGCTGCGCGAGGCGTTGCAGGGAAAGACACTGACGCGCTGCGATGTTCGCGTACCGCGGTATGCCACCGTCGACCTGACGGGCGAGCGGGTGGACGAGGTCGTCAGCCGCGGCAAGCACCTGTTCATCAGGGTCGGTGGGGCGAGTATCCACTCTCATCTGAAAATGGACGGCAGCTGGTGGGTGACCAGCACCGACCGGCCGAGCCGAGCGGGCCACCGCATCCGAATCATCCTGGAGGCGGGCGACGTGCAGGCTGCAGGGATCGATCTCGGCGTACTGGAAATCCTCGAGCGCGCCGACGACGAGGAGGTCGTCGCCCATCTCGGGCCGGATCTGCTTGGGCCGGATTGGGATCCACACGTCGCGGCGGCCAACCTCGTCGCCGATCCGGACCGGCCGCTGTCGGAGACCCTCCTGGATCAGCGGGTGATGGCGGGCGTCGGGAACGTGTACGCCAACGAGCTGTGCTTCCTGTTCGGGCACCTGCCGACAGCGTCGGCGGGCGCGGTGAAGGACCCGTTGCGGCTGGCGCAACGGGCCCGTGACATGTTGTGGCTGAACAGAACCCGGTTCAACCGGACCACCACGGGCGACACCCGGCGAGGCCAGCAGGTGTGGGTGTACGGCCGGTCGGGAGAGCCGTGTCGCCGGTGCGGCACCGCCATCAAGACGGATCGCACCGGCGACCGGGTGACGTTCTGGTGTCCGAACTGCCAGACCTAGGGCAGCGCGAGCCTGACGATCTTGCGCACCACGGTGGCGAACTGCTTGGGCAGCGAACCACTGTTGTAGGGGATGCCGTACCGCTTGCAGATCTCCTGCACCTCGGGGGCGATCTCCGCGTGACGATGGGCAGGCACGTCGGGGAACAGGTGATGCTCGATCTGGAATGACAGGTTGCCGCTCAGGATGTGGAAGAGCTTGCCGCCGGTCAGGTTCGCCGATCCGAGAATCTGGCGGAAGTACCATCCCCCGCGGGTCTCGGCCTTCGTCTCCTCGATGGAGAACTCCTGCACGTCTTCTGGAAAGTGGCCGCAGAAGATGATCATGTAGGACCAGACATTGCGCATGAGGTTGGCGGTCATGTTGCCTGCGAACACCCACGGCGCGAACGGCCCGGCCAACAACGGGAAGGCCACATAGTCCTTCAGCGTCTGCCGCTTCGTCTTGCGCCAGATCGCGCTGAGGATGTCGCGCTTCTCGGCGACGGTGATCTCGCCTGACCGGATCCGTTCGGTTTCCAGCTCGTGCAGCGCGACGCCGTATTGGAACAGCACCATAAGCAGGAAGGCATAGACCGGGTTGCCAAGGAAGTACGGGCTCCAGCGCTGGTCCTTGCTCATCCTCAGGATGCCGTAGCCGACGTCGCGGTCCATGCCGACGATGTTGGTGTAGGTGTGGTGCATGTAGTTGTGCGAATGACGCCACTGGTCGGCCGGGCAGGCGGTGTCCCACTCGAACTTCTTGCTCGCCAATGCGGGATCGCCGGTCCAGTCGTACTGGCCGTGCATGATGTTGTGGCCGATCTCCATGTTGTCGAGGATTTTCGACAGCCCCAGCATCGCGGTGCCCGCGAGCCAGAAGGGCGGGAAGATGCCGCCGAAGAGCATCGCCCGGCCGGCGACCTCAAGGCTGCGCTGGCCCTTGATAATTCGCCGTATGTAGGTGGTGTCGCGCTCGCCGAGGTCGGCGATGACGCGCTCTTTGAGTGCGTCGAGCTCACGCCCGAACGCCTCGGTCTGCTCCGGTGTCAGGGTGACGGTCTTGCCTGCCACCGTTTTCGACAGGGTCTTGGGCTGGGTGATCGTTGCTGTCGTCATGATTCTCCTTGCCTAGAGGGCGATCTCGACGTCACCGACGGGGGTGGACACGCAGATCTGCACGTCCTCCTCCTCGGCATCCGAGACCGTTCCGGTGATCAGGTTGCGTACGACACCGCTGGTCTTGCGGCGGGTGCAGCTGTGGCAGATGCCCATCCGGCATCCGCTTTCGGGTGTGAGTCCGGCGTCCTCGGCCTGGACCAGAAGTGGCCTGCCGTCATCGGTGGCCTCGACACCGCTGTCGGTGAACGAGATTCGGCCCCCGGTGGCCTCGGCGGGTGCGCTGAACACGGGCGGGACGAAGCTCTCGGATTTTGCGTCGGGGCAGTGTGCCCGGACCGCGTCCACCAGTGCGGGAGGACCGCAGACATATACGGCTTCCGGCTCGGGCATCGCGGCGGCCAGGTGATCGGCGTCGAAGTAGCCGGTCAGGTCGCCTGCGCCCTCGCGGGTGTAGCCGTGCAGCACGCGCACTCCCGGCATCGCGGCAAGCTCGTCGGCATAGCAGGCCTCTTCGGGGCTGCGCGCGTAGTGGATGAAGGCGATCTCGCGATCGGATCCCTCGTCGCGCATTGTGCGCAACATCGACATCACCGGGGTGATGCCGCTGCCGCCGGAGACAAACAGGATTCGGGTCGGCCGCTCCGTCGGCATGGTGAAGTCGCCACCGACCGAATCGAGGCCGAGGACCATGCCGGGCCGCGCGTTGTCGCACAGGTAGCTGGACACCAGTCCGCCGTCATGGCGACCGATGGTCAGCTCGATGTGCGTCGCGCCTTCTGCGCTTGCGGGCGAGTAGCAGCGGGTGCGGCGGCGGCCATCGATCTCGACGGTGAGGTTGATGTGCTGGCCGGCCAGAAATCCGGTGAACGCTTGGTTCGGTTCCAGGGTGAGCGTCACGCTGCGGGGCGTCTGGCGCCGTACCGCGACGACCTTCGCGCGGGCTTCTCCGGTGGTCCAGGTCCGGTCGACTAGCTCGGTGTATCGATCAACACCGTGGGGGCCGGTCAGCAGCTCCAGAAGGGGCGACCGTCGCGCTCGGCGTGTCAAAGTTTGAGTGAACATGTGTATACCGTGCGCCAGTACAGCCTGGTCCGTCAATGGGAAAGTGCCTGATTGTGGTAGGTTTCACAGAGTGAACAGTCGTACGCCTAGCTCACGTACGCGCAGATCAAGCCGGTCGCATTCACGGGACACCCCTTCGCGCGAAGAGCGCAAGGAGGCCACCCGGCGCACGATCGTGGCGGCCGCGCTTCGCTTGCTGGAGGAGCGCAGCTTCTCGCAGCTGAGCCTGCGTGAGGTGACGCGCGAGGCGGGCATCGTGCCCGCCGCGTTCTACCGGCACTTCGAGTCAATGGAAGCGCTTGGCCTCGTCCTCATCGACGAGTCGTTCCGGGTACTGCGGGACATGCTGCGGGGCGCGCGGGCGGGCAAGCTCGACCCAAAGCGCGTCATCGAGTCATCGGTCGACATCCTCGTCGAGGGCGTCGACGAGCGGCGCGAACACTGGGTCTTCATCGGCCGTGAACGCAACAGCGGAGTAACCGTGCTGCGCTACGCGATCCGCACCGAGATCCGGCTGATCACCTCCGAGCTGGCCATCGACCTTGCCCGCTTCCCCGGCCTGACGACCTGGAGCAGCGAGGACCTCAACATCCTGGCGAGTCTTTTCGTGAACTCGATGATCGTCATCGCCGAAGCCATCGAGGACGCCGGCGATCAGGCGGCACTCCAAGAAATCAAGCGAATCGCGGTCAAACAGCTGCGCATGATCACCGTCGGGGTCAACGCCTGGCACAGCAGCCCATAGCGGCCCCCCTGGAGCTGAGAAATACCTGAGGAACCACCGGCGTTCTTCACTGCATGAAGTTCGCTTTTTACGCAGTCGCAGCCGGCGTTCTGGCACTGAGTGCGTTGGGGTTCGCGGCGGACGCGGGAGCCGCCCCCAGCGGCGTCGGCTCGGCGGCCGACACCGTGAAAGACCTGCAGGCCGACGGCTACACGGTGGGGATCAACGGAGCCGCAACCACACCGCT